>Ga0206922_1211_pt1 | contig 11500 bp, 8 predicted proteins | sample Alteio_BWOrgHeat_63_FD_152976 | JGI IMG/M metagenome (GOLD analysis project Ga0206922, IMG submission 152976) | Enriched cells from forest soil in Barre Woods Harvard Forest LTER site, Petersham, Massachusetts, United States -... | ecosystem: Environmental > Terrestrial > Soil > Temperate forest > O... | reverse complement strand
ATTCTGAGCGACTCATTGTGGCACACGCGGTTTGGGGCGGATCCGCAGGTTCTGGGACGCAAGATCACACTCGATATGCAGCCGTACACGATCGTGGGAGTGATGCCGCCGGGGACAAGGCATCCGGGGAACGATTATCGTGCTGTGCCGTTTGGGGCAAGTGTGGATGCATGGTGGCCGTTTGAGTTTCAAGGAAATCCCGCACAGCGCGGCTCGCACTATATCGAAGGCATTGGGCGATTGAAGCCGGGCGTGACACCGGAGCAAGCCAAGGCCGAGATGAACGCGATCATGAAGCAAATTGGCCGCGAACATGGCGGGGAGACGCGATGGCAGGTGCTGGTCACTCCGCTTCATCAAGAGGTTGTGGGGTCGAACCGCACAATGCTGCTGGTGCTGCTTGGCGCGGTGGGCATGGTGCTGTTGATTGCGTGCGCGAACGCCGCGAACCTGTTGCTGGCGCGGGCTGCAGCAAGGCAACGGGAGATTGCTGTCAGGCTTGCGTTGGGAGCACCACGCGGGCGGCTGATTCGCCAGATGCTTACAGAGAGTGTACTGGTCTCGCTGCTAGGCGGTGCACTTGGCGGGCTGCTGGCAATTGAGGGTGTGAAGGCGCTTGTCTCACTGCTGCCCGCGAGCTTTCCCCGGGCGGAGATTCATGTGAATGCGCCGGTATTCGGCTTCACGTTTTTGATCTCGCTTGCGACTGGCGTGCTGTTTGGATTGGCTCCTGCGTTGCAGGCGTCGCGCACTGATCCGAGGCAAGGACTGCATGAGGGTGGCCGCAATGCGACTGGAAGCGGGAGGCAACGGCGGCTTCGGAATGTGCTCGTGGTGGGCGAGGTGAGCCTGGCGTGCGTGCTGCTGATCGGAGCCGGGCTGATGCTGCGAAGCTTTCTCAACCAGCTTCGACAGAATCCAGGATTCCAAAGCGAGCACGTGCTGACGGCCAGCATCGCACTGCCCAATGCGACGTACAAAAAGGGTGAGGATGTTTCGCGATTCTATGACCGGCTGATGAGCAATCTTGCGTCGATACCGGGCGTGCAGAGCGCGGGAGCCGGAAGCGATCTGCCATGGACGGGGTACGACGATAATTCGAGCTTCAACATTGAAGGCAAACAGCCGCCGCCGCATGAGGAGTTTCATGGGCGGTATCACTCGGCTACTCTGGACTACTTTCGCGCGCTCGGTATTCCGCTGGTCAGCGGCCGATTTTTCACCCAGAGTGATGGGCCGGATGCACGAAACGTGATCCTGATTAACCAGGCAATGGCGACGCGTTACTGGCCAAATGAAGACGTAGTCGGAAAACGCATCAACTTCAGCGACAAACCCAAGGAAAAGGATTGGTACACGATTGTCGGCGTGGTGGGCGATGTGAAGGACAAGCCGAACAGTCCCGGCGCTGCGCCTGCCTTCTGGTGGTCTCTGCCGCAGGTTGTCGGATATGGCTTTGCAGACATGGCGCTGGCGGTGCGCGCCGATGCCGATCCGCAGCTGCTGACGGATGCGGTCAGAAGTAAGCTCAGAGAGCTCGATCCGACGCTGGCGCTGGCGGATATTCGCTTGATGGACAAGATTGCCGATGAGGGAGTCGCAGCGCCGAGGTTTACGTTCCTCCTGGTCGGACTCTTTGCCGGACTGGCGATTGTGCTGGCGGCGATTGGAACGTATGGCGTGATCTCGTACTCGGTGAGCCAGCGCATTCCGGAGTTTGGGCTGCGGCTGGCACTGGGCGCGCCTACAGCCGGGTTGCTGCGACTGGTGCTGGTACAGGCGATGCGTCTTGCGATGACTGGAGCAGTGATCGGGCTCGTCGCAGCTCTTGTGTTGGCGCGGCTGGTGCAGAGCCTCTTCTACAACGTGAGCGCGGCTGATCCGGCGACGTTTGCGGCGGTGGGCCTCATGGTAATCGCGGTGGCGCTGCTCGCGTGTTACATTCCAGCGCGACGGGCGACGAAAGCGAATCCGATGGTGGCGTTGCGGGCGGAGTAGGCGTCGGCCGTAGCGCGGCGCTTCGAGCAGAGTGAGCTACTTCTCTTCCGGCACTGGCGTGAAGCCGGAGAGCACGGTCGACTCTGAGCCGAACATGTGGTAGTGGCTGTAGGCGATATCGTTCAGCGCAGTCGCGTATGGTCCGTAGGTCATGAAGCTCTCATCCCACTCGCGCAGCGTTCTTATGGACCTGGCTCTCATGATGGAGACACTTCTTATCGGGCAAATACACATTTTTCCTCCGATCTCCACCGGGCCGTATTCGATCATGATGTCGGAGCGGTCAAGCAGAGTCGAAGACTTGAGATCCGCCCTCCACTCAAGGCGAAGGACCGCGCCTGTTGACGGATCGATTGTGATCTCACCGTGGTGGCCAACGAATTTCTGATATGCGCTCTTTCCATCGCCGTCGGGGAAGCAGCAGGCCCACACCTGGTAGCGCGACAGCTCCGCCGGAATTTGAAAGCGAAACACCGCGCGAGGTCTGGCGGAGCCGCGCTCCCAGCGGCTCCACGTCACACCCGCGGCTATCTCATCACGAACCCCATCGAGAACAGGGCCGAAGGTTCCATAGGTGACCAGATAGGGATTTTCTCCTTTTTCCTTCTTGTGCTTTCCTGTTCCTGAATCGGTGATCTCGCGACTCCCGCGATAGAGGACTGTTTCTTTGGACTCATCCACAACATGCAGAGGTTGAAAAATGAGATTGGTATTCATCTCTTGATATTCCGGTGTTTCCCTGTAGTGAACTGTATTCCGGACCGCGTTGAAATCCGGCAGTTTAGGAATTGTCTTCTCAAGATAGTCCAATGCAAGCAGGATCATTCGCCGTTGAGCATCGGCCTCAGGCGGCGGCTCATTGATGATTGCCGACGAAGGGAGGGCCGAAAATTCCGAAGCATCTGCCAGTGCGATCAGTGCGCGCCGCGATTTCTGACCATGCAGCTTCGCGCTCCAGGATGAAAGCTGTGAGCTGTCAAGGCGCTCTGTCAGTTCCACTCCGGTGAGTTGACGCGCCAGTGCCGCGTCGTTCTCGTCAATGGAGGCCTTGAGCAGTTGTTCCTACTGCGCGACCGAGATTCGCTTTACTGCCGGGTTTGGCAGATCGGTGTAATAGGGCTGATCGTAGTATCCGGTGGCTGCCCGAGCAGTGAGTTGCGGGTTCGACACCCGAACCTCGAGAGTATGAAATTCATCGGGAGAACGCGCACGCGATGGATCGAATGAAAGTGTGTAGAATGCGGTGGCATCCTGAACGCAGCGTTCGATCTGTCGAAGCAGATCTTCATCCGGATCGAGGGCGCGCCCGCCCGTCTGCACTGCCAGCACCTTTCTGTGTAGATATGTGAAACTGCCATGTTCAGGAGACTGTACGCCGGGCAGGTAATCGAGATACGCCAGGCGATGCGGGTCAGTCACTACCTCAGCTAAAGAAAAGCTGTAGAGGGCAATGCGGGCCTCACGCAGCAATGTCGAGAACCAGGTGATTGTATAGAAGACCTGCTGTTTCGTTGTGGATCCTGTTTTGTCGTCGTTTGCTCCGCTGCCCACACCCCAGCCTGGCCCGACCCAGAGAAGCAGTTTTCTGCCGGGCCTGCGTCGAGCAGCAGTTGCAACGTCGGCGAGAGCCTTCAGAGCCACAAATGATGCAGGTTCTTCGAAGCCGGATCGGTCCGAACTTATACCTCTGCTGCCGCCGTGAATATGGCGAAGCATCGCCAGTTCGTGGCTATGAGCCAGGTCCGCAGCCAGATGACCACCGTCGACGGAGGTGCGGCCCACGCTCCAAAGGGCAATATCGGTAAGCACAAAGACCGAGGTGGGGTGAGATAGATGGCCGCCATTCTCACGCAGAAACGCCTCAACGGCCACGTGTTCTTTATGTTCCAGGTTTGCCGGAATGTCGAGGGCATCGAGGACAAGGATGACCTCAGCGGGAGGATCGGGGTTGGCGGCGACTGGCTCGGACGAGTGAAAGGAAAGGATCTTGCTCGGCTGGCTGTTGTCGAACAAAGTAAAGTCTGAGAGACCAAGACCGGGTACAGGCTTTCCGGATTTATCTGTTACGACCACATCGAGCTTCATGAGACCATCTGGTGTGTCGGATGCGATAGCGCGCGAAGCCGCAGGTTGAGATGCGTCGCTTGCCTGATGCGCATCCGGCTGGGCGCAGAGTGAAAAGGGCAGACAGACGAGCACTGCCAGACAAATAGAGTGCTGCGAACTCAAGGCCCTGACCTCGCTCGGTCTTGCTTCAACTTTCCTCGCAGGAAGTATAGTTGGTTCGGAAGCGGCCGGTCCCGATGCAAGATTGACCGGAGCGCTCAGGTGGTAGCATCGAAGGTGACGCGATGCAAACCAAAAAACTGAAAATAATTCCCCTGGGTGGGTTGGGCGAGTTTGGAATGAACTGCCTGGCGCTGCGCTGGGAAGACGATATTATCGTTATCGATGCGGGTCTGATGTTTCCGGAATCGGAGCTGCTCGGTGTCGATATTGTTGTTCCGGACCTGACCTACCTGATTGAAAACAAGGCGCATGTTCGTGCGATTCTGCTGACGCATGGCCATGAGGACCACATCGGCGGGCTGCCGTGGATGCTGCAGGAGATCAAAGTCCCCGTCTACGCAACCGAGTTCACGCTGGCCTATGTGGACGGCAAACTTGAAGAACACAAGCTGACGGACTCCGTTGAACTGATCGAGATCGAGCCCAAGGTCAAGTTCACAATCGGGCCGTTTACGATCGAACCGATCCGTGTGACGCACTCGCTGGTGGACTGCGTGGCGCTCGCGATCGAGACACCTGTGGGTGTGGTGATTCATACCGGAGACTTCAAGATCGATCTGTCGCCGCCGGATGGCAAGCCATTTGACCTGCATACCTTTGCCGAGTACGGCAAACGCGGTGTGCTGGCGCTCTTGCAGGACTCGACGAATGTGGAACGGCTTGGTTACACACCCAGCGAATGGGCGGTGAAGCCGCGGCTCGATGAGATATTTTCGCGAACGAAGAAAAAGCTTTTCTTCAGGTGCTTTTCATCGTCGATCTACCGGATTCGCATCGCTCTGGAGCTTGCACGGGCCCATGGACGCAAGGTCGCAGTGATTGGCCGTTCGATGAATGAGAGCACGGAGATTGCGCAGGATCTGGAGTACTTGGATATTCCGCCGGGGCTGGTGATTCATCCTGGACAGATGAAGGATTTTGCGCCGGAGAAGCTACTGGTACTGATCAGCGGAACGCAGGGCGAGCCCATGAGCGCGCTGAGCCGAGCGGCGGTAGATACTCACAAGCACGCTAAGATTGACCCCGGCGATACGGTGGTGCTGAGTTCGCGAATTATTCCGGGCAATGAGAAGAGCATCTTTCGGGTGATCGATCATCTCTACCGGCGCGACGCGAATGTGATCTACGATGACGGCTCGCAAGGGCTGATTCATGTGAGTGGGCACGGCAGTCAGGAGGAGATGCGGCTGCTGATCAACCTTGTGCGGCCCGAGTACTTCATTCCTGTTCACGGAGACTATCGCTACCTCAAGAAGCATGCGCAGGTGGCGCAGGAGACGGGCGCGATTGGGACCGCGATTGTGATTGAGGACGGCGATGTATTGGAGCTCGACCAGACGCAGGCACGGAAAAACGGCAAGGTTACAGCTGGACGAGTGCTGATCGACTCCGGTTCGAGCATCGACGTGGTCGAGGATCTGGTGATTAAGGATCGGCGCACGCTTTCCGAAGATGGTATTGTGCTCGCAGTGGTGGCCCTGAACAAGCGCACCGGCCAAGTGGAGCGGGCCCCGGAAGTGATCATGCGTGGGTTCGGCGGCTCGGACATTACCGATGGGGCTCGCGATATCATGTTGCGAAGCCTGGACGGGCTGAGCCCCGAAGAAAAGGCTGACTACGGCATGGTCAAGGAAAAGATCCGCGTGGAGCTGAAGCGATATATTCAGAAGGCGACCGGGCGGCGCCCGATGATTATGCCGGTCGTGATGGAGATTTGACTCGAAGATCGCGTTGGACGGCTAAGTGCGGCCGCGAGTCTTTGCGTAGAATCGCTCCATGCTTCGACGAACGGTCCTCATCGCCATCATGCTTGTTGTTACGCAGATTTTGCGTTCGCAGGCCCAGGACTGCAAGCCGGTATCCGACATCCATGATTTCGTCCGCGTCTGGAATGATGCTGTGATCGGGCCGGGGAGCCGTAGTCACGCATGCACGCTCCATCTTCTTACTCCAGATGCACGCATTACCGGCGTAGTGATGGGCAAAGATGGGAAAAGCACGAGGGTGGTCGAGTCGCCGGAAGAGTTTGTGGGTTGGTACAGGAAGCACCCTACGGAAACCTTCTGGGAGCGCACGCTGCATTCGACTGTTGAAACCTACGAGAACGTCGCGCGGGTGACGCGGACGTATGAGGTGCGGGATTCCGAGACGAGTCCGGTGAAGGCGATCGGGATTGAAGATTTTCAGCTCATCTTTGACGGAACGGAGTGGAAGGCCTTTGCGATGCTGTGGCAGGATGCCTCGCCGGGTAAGCCGCTGCCAGAGCGATATCTGCACGATCCAAAATGATTTTCTGAGATCGACTGCAGTACCCATCGGACCGATTCTGTAGAATCACCGAATGAAACGCTTCCTATTACTGCTTGTTTTCGCCGCGCTTGTTGGCGCGCCGTCTCTGTTTGCGCAGGCCAGCCCATCTGCTGTCCCTGCAGTATGTCCGCCGACCACAACGCTTGATGAGCTCATCAAGGCGATCGATGCCGGCGTGAGTGGGCCCGCAGGCAAGGATCGCGCCTGCATGCGCGAGCTACTGCTGCCGGAGGCGCGGCTTTCGCCGATTGCCAAGGCTGCGGACGGCAGTTTTGAGCCACATATTCTCACGATCGATGGGTGGATCGAGGGCGTGAAGAAACGCGGAGACGCGGTGCTTTACGAGCATCAAGTAAAGGTCTCATCGGACGTGTACGGGCATGTCGCGCACCTGTGGAGTACCTATGAGCTTCGGCTGAATAAGCCCGACGGCGAGCCGGTGCGCGGGATCAACAGCATTCAGGCTGTTTACGATGGAAAACGCTGGCGAATACTCGACATCCTGTGGCAGGCCGAGACGCCGGACCTGCCTGTGCCAGCGAAGTATTTACCCTAGATTAAGTGACGGGACCTATGACGACTTCTGCGATTGATTCCTTAGTCTCACTCGATGACATTCGTACGGCTGCAGCTCGCATTTCTGGCGTGGCTGTGCGGACACCTCTGGTGCGGGCACCCTTTCCTGGTGTGTCTGGGCATGTGTGGCTGAAGGCGGAGAGCCTGCAGCCGATTGGCAGCTTCAAGCTGCGCGGGGCTGCGAACAGGATTCTGCAGCTTACTCCGGATGAGATTGCGCGTGGGGTGATTACGTATTCGAGCGGGAACCACGCACAGGGAGTTGCTTACGCGGCGCGTGAGGTCGGAGCGAAGGCGGTCATCGTGATGCCGCGGAATGCTCCGGCGATCAAGCGGGCAGCGACACTGGCGCTGGGTGCGGAGATCGTCGAAGTGGGAGTCGCTTCGAGCGAGCGGCTCGCCAAGAATGATGAACTGGTAGCGAAGCATGGATATATCACTGTCGCGCCCTACGATGACGAGGCGGTCATCGGCGGGCAGGCTACGTGTGGCCTCGAGATCGTTGAGGATTTACCGAATGTCGACCTTGTGCTGAGCCCGGTGAGCGGCGGCGGATTGCTGAGCGGCGTGGCGGCGGCAGTTCGGCAACTGCGACCCGAGGCTGTTGTAGTGGGCGTGGAGCCGGAGCTGGCAGCGGATGCGGCGGAGAGCTTTCACAAGGGCGAAATTGTGTCCTGGCCCGCGGAGCTGACGAGCCGGACGATGGCCGATGGGCTGCGAACGCAATCCGTCGGCGTTCGGAACTTTGCGCATATTCGCGCGTTTGTGGATCGCATTGTGACGGTGACAGAGGCTGAGATTCGCGCGGCGATGCGGGCGATTGTGGCGACAGCACGGCTGGTTCCGGAGCCGAGCGGCGCGGTGACTACGGCGGCACTGATGTTTCATGCGCATGAATTGCCACCCTATCAACGCGTGGTCGCGATTTTGAGCGGCGGCAATGTGGCGCCGGAGATGCTGGCTGATGTGCTGATGGAGCGGTAAGCAGAAGTAGTGCCCCGCCCGATCCGGGCCGGTGTTCGAGGCGGCATAACCGAAGGCACCCCGATCCGTCTCTCAAGTATGATTTGGACTGTGAAACGCTTCTTTCCCGTCGCCGTCGCTTCTGTTTCCCTGCTGACTGCTTCCCTAATTGCCGAGCAGAAGCCGGACAAGAATGCGATGAAGCCCATGGCCGGGCCGCGAGCGACGGCTCTGCGGCAGACGCCGATCTATGTTGCTCCGGACACGACCTCGCAGAAGGTGGATCGAATCCAGGAAGGGCGCGAACTCGTAGTTGCAGAGACGAGCGGGCCATGGATTCGTGTCTTTGCCAATACTGACGTTGAAGAGGTCGATGAGAAAGACGTACCGATCTACGGAAACGAGGCTGCCCCGCCACCGGTTTCCGGCTGGATGCAGGCCCGCGGAGTGGTACGCGAGAACACTGAGAACGGCGACCAGATCCTGATGGGTGAGGCTGCGAGCTTGGAGATTCTGGCCGAAGATGTGCGAGGGCCACGGAACGCAGGTCAGTCGGCTCGGCTGCTTTACCGGCGACTGGTCGAATTCTTCCCCACCTCACCGCTGGCCGCAGAGGCAGCGTGGCGAGCAGCGGATATTCGCTGGCAGTTTGAGAAGGCGGATGCTTCAAAGCGGCCCTCGGCCAAGGAGCGCGAGGCATATTTGCGCGAGCAGCTCTATGACGACGAGATGAAGAAGGTCATCAAAACCTGGCCGCACAGCAGGCAAGCGGATTTGGCGGCCTTTGAGATGATCGACAACAAGCTATGCGGTGACTGGCAGGGAGAGCCGAAGTGTCCCGAGAAAGAATCGCAGTATTTCGAGAAGTTCGCTGAGGAGCATCCTGACGGACCACGGACGGCGCAGGCCCTTTATCAAGCTGTTTACAGGCAGGCCGTGTTGGGCGACATGTACGCGACTGATGGCAACGACAAGAAGCGGGACGCTGCACGCGGCCATGCCAAGGAACTTGCGAGCCGGATGCAGACAAAATTTCCGACGTCAGATTTCACTGCTCGCGCCTCGGCTCTGGTGTACAAATTGCAACAGGGCGTTGCTGTGTACGGGTCCGATTCAGAATAAGATTACGGGCCTCGAACTTAAGAACGCCGGGAGGACGATTGAACAGCTATTTCGTCTCAGTACTGCTCGGCATTGTCGAGGGGTTGACCGAATTTCTGCCTGTGAGCTCGACCGCGCACCTCCGCATCGCGGAAGCGCTGCTGAACATTGACCTGACTGACGCCTACTGGAAGATGTACACGATCGTCATCCAGCTTGGCGCAATTCTTGCCCTTTGCCTGCTGTTCATGGGCCGCATCGTTGAGTTCATCCGTACGTTCCCACGCGGAGAGAATGGCGACAGAACAATATGGAACCACCCAATTTCTCTGACTCTGATCGCGTTTGTCTTCACATCGATTCCGGCTCTGCTTTTGAAAAAAATGATCAGCAAGAATCTTGAAAGCCTGCGGGTGATGGCGCTGGCGCTGCTGATTGGCGGCATTGTGATGTGGATTATCGATGTCTGGACGGTGCGTCACGAGGCGGGTGTAACGGACGTGGAGGAAATGCGGCTCTGGCAGGCGATCTGGATTGGGCTGTGCCAGACGCTTTCCGCGATCTTTCCGGGCACCTCACGGTCGATGTCGACCATCGCTGCGGGCCAGATTGCAGGGCTGACGCGGGCTACAGCGCTAGAGTTCAGCTTCCTGGTATCGATTCCCACGATGATTGCGGCGACCGGATACGATCTTTATAAGGACGTGCTTCATCCGGATCGGACAGGGATGGTGTCTGGACCGATTGTGATGAGCACGGAGCGCTGGATTGTGTTGGTCATTGGCTTCGTTGTGTCCTTCATCGTTGCGCTGGGCGTGGTTGAGTGGTTTCTGCAATGGGTACGCAGACACGGACTGGTGATCTTTGCAGCTTATCGGATTCTGCTGGCGATTTTGCTTCTGACCCTTGGACGCAAGTTCTTGGGGTTGGAATAGGCGTTCTACCGGTCAGAATCACGATGGGGAGGGGGTAGGCAGTGAGGTTCCCCTCCGACTGGTTTTGGCAGGAAAAACCTGCCGGCCCCGCCATAATAAAAGCTGCTCTGGGGTTTTGGACCGTTTTCCGGCTTGCCGGATATTGGACAACGAGTTCCGCCCACGGCTGCGTCCCTGCGAATGAAGCCGATCCGAGTCATTTTGACGCCCACGCGCTACCGCCCGCTGAACATGCTGTTCGGCGCATTGCTGATATTGTCTGCTACGCTTTTATTGCTTTCGCTGGCGTCGTACCATCCCACCGACCCGTCGTTTAATACGGCGTCGGGAGAGCGGGGACTGCACGTAGTCCGCAACTGGATTGGTCCCACTGGTGCGTATGTCAGCGACCTTCTGTTGCAAATCCTTGGCCTTACGGCATTTGGTTTGCCGCTGTGGCTCGCCGGGTTGGGCTGGACATGGATCCGATCGCAATCAAATGGCGCGGCATGGCTGCGGTGGATGGGAGTGATTCTGACGTTGGCCTTCCTGCCCGGATTAATGGGCCTGGTACCGTGGCACTTGCGCTGGCTTCATGCTCTTCCCATTGAAGGCGTGACGGGCCGACTTGTGGCGGATGTGCTGCTGAGCTATCTCAACGTCACGGGTGCCTGGATTGTCTGTGGAGTGCTGGCGGCTGCGGGCCTCTACCTTGGTTCGAATTTCAGCTTCCGCACGGCGTGGGAGTGGGGCCGGGAGCGCTCTATTCAGCTGGCTGCGTGGAGCGACCGCTACCGGAATTGGCGCGCTGACCGCGCCGATCGCAAAGCGGAGCAGGAAGCGATTCGCGAGGCCGCACATGGGCCGGATGAGGATTTGGAGGACGATTACTCTCCAGGATTATTCTCGCGAATCTTTGGATTTTTACGCCCTCGTCGCGACGTGGACGAGCTGCTGGACGAAGTCCCAGCGGTGCGGCGGATGGAACAGCGGCGTGAAGAGGACGACGAAGCGTTGTATCCGGGGATGCCGCGAGGATTCAGAACGGCGCCGGGGTTGGGCAGTCAACCAAGTATCTGGGAGCGGCGATCCACCGAGGTTGTGACGACTGCGGCTGCTGCAGGAGCGCTGAATCCGGAGGCGCCGGTTCCCATTTCGAGCCGTGCGGCGAACCAGCCGGCTGCGACAGCTCCCGTTGCAGCCGATACTGCCACAACGCGCGTTCCGCAACGCGCCAAGCCTCGCAGCGCGGCGGAGGAGGCATTCGCACGGGCTGAAGTGTCCTTCGATGTTGAGCGTGAGCAGGTCGAGCATAAGCAGGCCGATGAGGTCCAACTGGCACCGAAGGC
>Ga0206922_1209_pt1 | contig 11573 bp, 6 predicted proteins | sample Alteio_BWOrgHeat_63_FD_152976 | JGI IMG/M metagenome (GOLD analysis project Ga0206922, IMG submission 152976) | Enriched cells from forest soil in Barre Woods Harvard Forest LTER site, Petersham, Massachusetts, United States -... | ecosystem: Environmental > Terrestrial > Soil > Temperate forest > O... | reverse complement strand
AGCCTCGGGAATAAAATTATTAAAACCAGAAGAAGTATCCCCGTTGACAGCCACCAGCTATGGCACAGGAGAGATGATGTTGTGTGCATTGGACCATGGAGTGAGGAAGATCATCCTGTGTATAGGTGGTTCTGCCGCAACAGATGGCGGGGCCGGTATTATAAACGCATTGGGCGTACGATTCCTGGAGAGCGATGGCCGGGAGCTGAAAGGCATGCCCGGGAGTCTCTCCCGCCTTTATCAGCTGGACTTGTCGGGATTGGATCAAAGGATAATGAATTGTGAGATAGTCGTCCTTTGCGATGTAGATAACCCTTTATTAGGGCCTCAGGGCGCTGCTGCTGTTTTTGGACCACAGAAAGGGGCGGATAAAGCCGCTGTTGAAAAGCTGGAGTCTGGATTACAACAATTTTCTGCTGTAGTGTTACAGCAAACAGGTAATCGAATGGATACGACAAAACATGGCGGAGCTGCCGGCGGGACGGCTGCCGGTCTCCATGTATTGTTAAATGCGCAATTGGTGAATGGCATCGACTATTTTCTGCAGCTGACGGATTTTGAGTCATCGTTGGAGCAGGCTGATTGGGTTATAACAGGCGAGGGGAGCATTGATGAACAGACATTGAATGGGAAGGGCCCTTATGGCGTGGCCTGCCGGGCTAAAGAAAAGAACATCCCTGTGTTAGGGCTGGCAGGAAAAATTCCCCTTAAGCCAACGGAAGATCTAAATAAATATTTCGATATATTAATGGCCATTGGCAATGAACCCACTGACCTGTCCCGGGCCCTGGCCGATACTGCTGCTAATTTATCAAGGACTGCGAAAGGGATAGGAGATATGCTGTCGCTTGCTTAATTTAGTTCTATGAAACCGGTTATTAAAATTAAAAGGGTATATGAGCCTTCCGCAAAGGGAGATGGCTATCGGATACTGGTAGATCGTCTCTGGCCACGAGGCATGCGTAAGGAAGATGCGCATATCGATGAATGGGCAAAAGATATATCACCTTCCACTGAGCTGCGTAAGTGGTACGACCATACGCCTGATCTGTGGAGTGAATTTCAAAAGCGGTATAAAGCGGAGTTGAAAAAAAATGAGACCGTGCCGGCATTTGTAGAAGGGCATGAAGACAAAAAGATCATTACATTACTTTACGGCGCTAAGAGCGAGGAATATAATCATGCCATCGTTCTACAGCAATACTTAGAGAAATTGTTTTAGTGTCAAACAATTCCCTATGCATGACGATGGAACCATTTTCTCCATGTATATTTTTTGCCGGGCCTGTTTTTTCGCTGCGCGGAACGCCCTAATAAAAAACCCATCGGACGCAGGAACTCCACCTCATCACAAACGACCTTTAAGATGCCCAAACAGGGAATGGCCAGGATCATACCGGGAATACCCCAAAGCAGCTCACCGGCAATAAGTGATACAATAGTAAATAACGGACTTATGTTCACCTGCGCACGCATTACCAACGGGGAAATAATATAAAATTGGATAAACTGAATAATAGCATAGGTTCCCAATATACCCAATACCATCTGTATGCCGCCGCCCTGTGATAAGGCCATCACACAGGTTAAGGTAGACCCCGTGATATTCCCTACAAAGGGAATGATCTCCAGCAGTCCACATAACACGGCAAAAAACAGGGCGTAACGAACACCAATGACAGAAAACCCGATGCCATACATTACCCAGAGAAATGCAATAATGATCATCATCCCATAGAGATATTCCTGTACGACTTTAACGGAATTATATAACACCAACTTTATTCTATCCTCGTTTTCAGCTCTTACCAGCTTTAGAAAGAAAGATTTAATATGAGCCCGGGTGGTCAGCAACATCACCATGTAAACTACAATAAGAATGAGGTGGACGACGACTACACTGACGCTTCCCAGGACAGACGTGGTCATCTTCCCCGCATCTACTGAGGACAATAAGGCCAGGCTTCCTGATCCATGTGGTACCCTGATACCCCATTCGTCTTTTAAAAATTGTTTTGCACTCTCTATACAGTCGCGTACTCTTAGCTGTAATTGCGGCAGGTCCGCCGTAAACCGATGAATATACCAGTTCACCAGCAATACCATGCCGGCAACCATCCCCGTAAAAATAAGCCCTGAAAGAACCGCCGTCAACAACCTGGGCATACCTTTACGCTCCAGCCAATCGCAAAAACGCATGAAGACCAGGGCCAGCGTGCCAGCCAGCGCCAGGGGCATGAATACAGGCCTTGTAAAATACAGGACAATGGTTGTGAGGATCAGGGCTAACAAAATGGCGCAATATTGTATCCAGAATTTATTCACGGGATCTCCTCCTGTCCTGATCAGTCAAAAAACTATACCCCGGAGTCCCGGCCTGTGCTGGGGAAAAAATTGCCCAACAGCTTTTTCAGATTAACGCCTTTTCCAAGAACAGGTTTAAAAATGTCTCCTTCGCTTTTGATCCGTTCGATACTATTCAAGAGGGTGAAATCCGACATTTTCAACCCTTTTTTAACTTCCTCCCAATGCAGCGGCATCGACACTGTGGCCCCTGGTTTAGGACGTACGGAATAAGGTGCGGCTAAAGTAGCCTTGGCCCTGTTCTGAAGATAGTCCACATAGATCTTCCCCTTCCTTTTATTGGTCATGCGCTCTATGCTGGTGAATTCAGAGAGCGCTTCATGTACATGTGTGGCGACCAGCTTGCCAAAAAGCTGACACTCGTCATAGCTGTATTTTCCTCCCATGGGAATATAAATATGAATACCGGTGGACCCGGAGGTCTTTGGATAACCGGTGATCTTTAGGCTGTCCAGTACTTGTTTGGTCACCTGGGCAGTTTTGATCACCTGGTCAAAACTGTTCTTCTCAGTAGGGTCAAGATCAATAATACACCAGTCAGGATTATCTGGTTTTAGGATCCTGCTGTTCCAGGGATTCATTTCGACGGCGCCCAGGTTGGCCATCCATAGCATACTGGCTTCATCTTCCACGACAAGAAAATTTTTATCTTCTCCCGCATTGGTATGATAAGGAAATTGTTTGATCCAGTCAGGGGCTGTATTGGTAACGTCCTTCTGATAAAAGCTTTTACCGTTGATGCCATTAGGAAACCGGTTGAGAGACTGTGGCCGGTCCACCAGGTAGGGCAGGATATAGGGCGCCACCTGGTAATAATAATTCAGCAGATCCCGTTTAGTATACCCTTCCCTGGGCCAGAATATTTTGCTAAGATGGCTGAATTTCAATTCATGGCCGTTGACATTGCGCACCTGGCTGTCTTCGCTGGGGTTGAGCAGTGTTTTCCGGTCCCTTGCGCTGACAGGCTTTACCCGGATGTTTTTTTCTTTCACTACTTTTTCCATTGGTTTTGCTTTTTCCGGATGAACATCTTTTGCCGCCTTATCTATACGCATGCCTTCAAAGGAAGGGTGACGCATGACACCATCCGAGGTGATCTCTGTATAGCTGACCTCGCAGACAAGGGCTGGTTTCAACCAGGTGACCGTAGCATGAGGAGGATGGGGGCGAAAACGGGAGGGGGCATTTACATCCGGGAGTGTGGTAAAAGGGGCTTTCTTAACGATCAGGGGTTTAAACTGCGCCATCATTTTCTTTTGCAGCTGCTCATTAAACCCTGTACCTATTTTGCCGGTATAGCGCAATTTCCCTTTCTCATAGACACCCACCAGCAAAGAGCTGAATTGTTTAGGCGAATCTTCATTTTGTGTAAAGCCTCCGATAACCACTTCATGACGTTGATGGATCTTTATCTTCAGCCAATCCCCTCCCCGGTCTCCCGGTTGATAGACACTATCGGCGCGTTTGACAATAATGCCTTCCAGCCCTGATCTGGCAGCGGCTTTCAAAAACTTTTCGGGTGAAGTGTTAAAGCTTTCGCTCTCCCTCACCACTCCTTCTGCAGGTAGCACACCATGTAATATCTCCTTTCTCCTCGATAATGGCAGCCCCATGAGGTCTTGCCCATCCAACCATAAAATATCAAAAACATAATAGACCAATTCCCCGTCCGCCTCACTTCGCCAGTTTTGCAGCGCACCAAAGCTGGACACACCCGAATCTTTTAGTACGACTATTTCTCCGTCCAGCACAGCATTCAGGTTCAGGCCCTTCAGGTGATCATAAATGGAGTAGAACTTATCATTAAAGGACTTATTATTCCGGGATATTAAGGCCACCTTCCCTTTGTTGCAAAGGGCAATAGCTCTGTATCCGTCCCACTTGATCTCATAGAGCCAGCCTCCCTTTTCCACCGGCGGCTTATCTACCAGCGTTGCCAGCATAGGGCTGACCATTTTAGGAAAGGCCGCCCTTGGTGCATCAGCAACATCGCCGGATGCTATGGCTTTCTTTTTTGCTATCCGTTTCTTTTTCTGTCCATAAACATGGTCGGGGGCAGTCTCCATTTTTTTAATGGTCTTACCGGAGATGACGGACTTGTCCTTTTTAGTGACATCTGTCTCCTTTGCGTATTTATCCCGATGCTTGATAAGCAGCCAGCTATTTTCGGCTCTTCCTCTCGTATGTACGAGGGCATATTCGCCCTTTAATTTTTCTCCATGGAGGGTGAATTTCAGGGAGCCTGCTTTTAGCTCCTTCAGCAGCAGCTTTTCCGCCTCCTTTTTATTTTTCACTGGCTGGGATGGCTCATAAGTGCCATGATCCCAGACGATAACAGTACCCGCCCCATAATTGCCTGCGGGTATGACACCCTCAAAGTCCTTATAATCATATGGATGGTCCTCTACCATCATGGCCAGCCGTTTGACGGAAGGGTCCGTCGAAGGGCCTTTGGGCACAGCCCAGCTTTTGAGCACGCCTTCCATTTCCAGCCTGAAGTCATAATGCAGACGGGATGCATCATGCTTCTGGATAACAAAGATCAGCTCTCCATTGCGGCCTGATCCACCGGTAGGTTCGGGGGTGTCATTAAAAGACCGCTTCTTTTTATAGGTGGCCAGGGACATATCAGTACTATTTTCTTGTTTTAGTAAAAATGTTGTGCCAATCCGTACCATAAAGATACCGCCTGTTTAAAAAGCGTAGAATAGTACATGTTTATCGGAGAATAATCCATCTGTATATAACATTAAAAATGCCATAAATTTGTTCTACCAAAAGGCTCTACGATTGCTGTCCGCTGCCTATCATACTGAACAAGAGAATATATTGATCTCCCGTCTTATAAAAGGCGATATGGAAGCTTTTAATGACATCTATCGTTTATATTTTCATCCTGTTTATTGTAATGCTTTGAAGATCACAAGGGATATCCCTGTTGCAGAGGATATTCTGCAGGAAGTCTTTACAACGCTCTGGGAGAAAAGAGAAACCCTGGACGCGGGAAAACCCCTGGGCGGCTGGCTCTTTGTCATCTGTTATAATAAGTCCGTTAATATATTGCGCAAGAGACTGAGAGAATCCTTTCTGCATAAGCAATTACAACAGCCGGACGACAGCGGACCCGAAGAAGAAATGCGTTTCAGCGCCCAATGGACCATATTGGAGAAAGCCCTTTCCTGTCTTTCCCCCCAACGACGCCGGGTCTTTGAGCTTTGTAAGCTGCAGGGTAAGACCTATGAAGAGGCCGCTACAGAGCTACGTATTTCCAAATACACGGTTAAGGAATATCTCTCTGCAGCCATTGTTTCAATAAAAGAGTACAGCATGCGACATCCCGAATCCACTGCGCTGCTGGTCCCGGTCCTGTTTTTCTTTTAATTTTCTTTGATTTACCCCCCCTTTCCACTCCATCCGTTTGTATTTACTACCAGAGGACATTCATCCTCGTTGTAAATTTTTATTTTGGAAACACCCGATAGTATAAAAGAAAGAGTAAAACATCTCCTGGAAAAGGAGGACTGGTCTGAAGAGGACCGTCTCTGGCTGCTGGAATACCTGGATTCAGCCGATACCACAGCACTGCGCCTGCTAATGGAAGAACGCTTCAGAGAGGACGCAGCGAAAACCCGTGAACATCCGGAGGCATCCCGGCTGCTGTCCCTTATACATGAAAAGATCAGCCCGGAAAGGGGGCGTCCGAAACTTTTTTCAATAGCTAACTGGAAAAAATTTGCCGTAGCCGCTCTTTTGCTGCTCATAGCAGGTAAGCTGGTTTTTACCTTTACGTCCCGGCCAACGACAATTAAAACACCTGCTACTCCCCCTTCCTCCGCTGTTGTAGTCAACGACCGGCAACCAGGCACCAACAATGCTACCCTCACGCTCGCAGATGGCCGTACCATCACGCTGGATGGCGCCGCCAACGGAGGGTTGGCACAACAGGGAAATACAAAAGTGATCAAATTGAATGGACAGATAGCCTATACCAATACAGGCGCCGGACAGGATACTACCGCTGTATTGATGAACACCATCGCCACTGCGAGAGGTAATCAATATGTGCTGGTGTTATCGGATGGGTCAAAGGTCTGGCTCAATGCTGCCTCCTCCATGCGGTTCCCCACTACATTCAGGGGAAAGGAACGACGGGTGGAAATTACAGGGGAAGCCTATTTTGAAATAGCAAAGAATACCGCCATGCCTTTTAAAGTGGTAGCCGGAGGTGGCGAGATAGAAGTGTTGGGTACTCATTTCAATGTCAATGCTTATAATGATGAATCTTCCGTAAAAACAACAGTCCTGGAAGGGGCGGTGGCCGTCAAAAAGGCCGGCGCGCGTGTGACATTATCCCCGGGGCAACAGGCAGGATTCAGCGAGGGTAAAGAGACCATCAGTCTGAAGGAAGTTGATGCCGGCAAGGAGACGGCCTGGAAGGATGGTTACTTCTCTTTTGATAACACCGATATCTATACGTTGATGCGACAGGCTGCAAGATGGTATGACGTAGAGGTAACATTTAAAGGAAAGGTCACAGAGGACGGCTTCTCAGGAAGGATCTCACGTAATATGCCTTTATCAAAACTATTAAAAGTACTTGAACAATATGATCTCCATTTCAACATAGAAGGGAAACACATCACCATAATGCCTTAGCTGATGAAAAAAGCCAGTAGTGCGGCAACACTGCTGGCTGGAATCCAGGCTAATTTTTCGTGTGCGTCTATTATTAACCTAAACACAACAAATTTATGTATTTACGACTGCTTTCCAAAGCCTCGTTTCCAAGGGGGAGAGGCTTCGTTAAAATGCTGATAATCATGAAGCTAACAACGATTCTTCTGCTTGTCGCCACTTTGCAGCTCTCCGCGACGGTGTATTCGCAAAGGATCACTCTCACGCAGAGCAACGCTTCTTTAAAGGCTGTTTTCAAAGAAATTGAGAAACAATCCGACTATCAGTTCTTTTATAAAGAAAAACTGCTGAAGGATGCAAAGGCTGTCAATATCAGGGTCACCGATGCATCCATCGAAGAAGTGCTGGCCATCTGCCTGAACCAGCAGCCCCTTACTTATTCTCTTATCGATAAGATCATTGTTATAAAAAGACAGGCTCCGGCTCCTCCCGAACCTGTAGAGATCAGCGCTCCGGAAATATTCGCTGAGATCAGCGGAACAGTTATTTCGGATAGCACCGGTCAGCCGATCCCGGGCGTCTCCGTTAAGCTGAAAGGCACCGAGATGGGAACTTATTCGGACGCCAACGGTAAATTCAACTTAAAGGTCCCCGATGGCGGCGGTATCCTGGTCTTCTCCTCTGTAGGATATGAAAGCCTGGAAGTGCGGGTGAACGCTACAGGGAATATTCACGTGAGCTTAAAAGTATCGGCCATAAAACTGTCAGATGTGGTCATTGTTGGGTATGCCACCCAGGAAAAACGTAAGCTGACCAGCTCCGTCGTATCTGTCACCGGAGAAGCGCTTAATAAACGGGTAGCCACGGACCCCAGCTCCCTGCTACAGGGCGAGCTGCCCGGCCTGTCCGTCGTCCAGAACTCCTCAGAGCCCGGCAACGAAGATATCCAGCTTCGGCTGCGCGGAGTAGGCACGTTCAGCGGCGCCGGCACCAATCCGCTCATCATCGTGGATGGCATTCCGGGAAGCCTTTCCGCCATCAATCCCAATGACATCGAGTCCGTCACGGCATTAAAAGATGCTGCAGCAGCCACGATCTATGGCTCAAGGGGCGCCAACGGCGTCATCGTTATCAAGACAAAAAAAGGAAAGATAGGACCGCCCGTATTAAGCTATAATTACAATGTCGGCATCTCCAACCCGACCAGGCTGCCCAAGCTGATCAATAATTCCGCCGAATTTATGAGCCTGCTCAATGAGGCGGAAGCAAATTCAGGAGGGATACCTATTTATACGCAGGCACAAATAGATCTTTACAAAAATGCTACTGATCGGGTCAAATATCCGAACCATGACTGGCTAAAGGATATGTTCGGCACGGCCATAACACAGAACCATTATCTTAACCTAAGCGCCGGCACCGATAAGACGACCTATAGTCTTGGTTTTGGTTACACTGACCAGCCAGGCACCATGCGCGGCTTCGACTATCATAAATATACCATGGACCTGGGATTGTCTACCAGGGTCAGTAACCGGATCACTTTTGGTACTAATTTACAGCTGAGATATGGTGACAGGTACTATCCGGAGGATAACAGTACGGACCTTTACATTTCCACACTCTCCCAGTCTCCCTTATATCCTCCCCGGACAGCTGATGGCTTGTGGATCACAAAGGCCTATGCCAATGAGCTGGGAAACAAGAACCCCCTCCTTACGTCTACGATCCGGACACATAACCCTGATTATTACGGCCAGGGCAACATCTCCCTGGACATAGATCTTGTCAAGGGACTGGTATGGGAAAATAAGTTCGGCCTGACCTTCGATGTCAATAAAAGCAAGACCTTCTTTCCCACCGTACCTGAATATCTTTACAGCGATCTTTCCTTTAACCGCTATGGAGACGTCGGCGCGCTGGGACTTAATATCAATGAGAATGACGATATCCACACCACGCTTTATAGCCAGCTGAATTATAAAAAACAGCTCGGTAACCATAACCTTTCCCTGTTGGGCGGTATGCAGCAGGATGTCGATAATTACAGCGAGATCTATGCTTCCCGCATGGGCTACCCCACTAACCTGCTGCAAGAGCTGAACGCAGGTTCTCCAAACGGCGAGACCAATAGCGGCACCTCCGCAGTATGGGCGATCAGGTCTTATTATGGCAGCGCCAACTATGATTACGATGACAGATACCTGCTGGGCGCCAGCATCCGTTATGATGGCACCTCCCGCCTGCCGGCCAATCACCGCTGGGGTTTATATGAATCCTTTTCGGCCGGATGGCGTATTTCGCAGGAAGCCTTCTTAAAAGAAGCTGACTGGCTCAATGACCTTAAGCTCCGCGGATCCTGGGGGCGTCTGGGTAACCAGAACATTGGTACTTATCCCTATCAGCCTACCTTATCTCAGAACAGCTATGCTTTTGCAGGTAATATCAGTACAGGATTTACTCCGACAACCCTGGTGGATCCTTCCTTGACCTGGGAAACGACCCGGGAGACGGATCTCGGCCTGGACATGACCATCCTGAAAAATAAGCTGACCATTTCAGCGGACTGGTTCAATAAGTATACCTATAATATATTAAGAGGATCACAGGTGCCGCTGTGGCTGGGTGTCAATCCGCCTACCATCAACAATGGCGCTGTCAGCAATAAAGGAATTGAGCTTTCGGTGAGATACCAGGGCCGTGTCAATAAAGACCTTACTTATTATGCAGTCGCCAATTTTCAGACCTATCGTAATAAGCTGGTATCATTTGGATCCCCTGAATACGGTGGCCCTGACGGACAAACGATCATGGAAAATGGCCATCCCATCAATTCTTTTTACCTGTATAAGATGGCCGGGATCTTTCAGAGCCAGCAGGAGATCGATGCAGCCCCGGACCAATCCGGTATGGGTGGTGCACCAACACCAGGTGATATCCGGTACGCAGATGTGAATCATGATGGAAAAGTGGATGCCAATGACAGGATCATCGCAGATGGGCAATACCCCAAATTTGAGTATTCCTATACCATGGGATTCAACTGGAAAAGATTTGACGCCAGCGTTCAGCTCTATGGATCTTATGGCAACAAGCTCTATCTGTACAAATGGGGAACTGACCCTTTTGCACAAGGTGCAATGCCCACGGTCGACTGGCGTAACAGATGGACGCCTGATCACCCTTCCACTACCATGCCCAAGATCTATATGGGCTTCTACGGATATCCCAAGATCACCAGCTATCAGTCCACTTTTCACTTATACAATGCGAGCTATATGCGGATCAAGAACCTCCAGATCGGTTATACCCTGCCAGGGCAGCTGATCAAGGGGATCAAGTCCCTGAGGGCCTTCTTCTCCGTCGATAACCTGGCCCTCTTTACCCCATTAAAGCAGGCTACGGACCCGGAACGCCTTGATATCAACAATAAACCTGATGCCTGGTATGGGTTCGCCAACTATCCCCAGAACAGGACCTTTACATTTGGCGCATCCGTTCAATTCTAACACCAATTGTTTACAAAATGAAAAAGAATAACCTATATATCGTTCTGGCCGCCCTGATCACCCTGGTTTCTTCCTGTAAGAAGCTGGATGTGACTCCCCCGGCCAATCTTTCGACTACCGTCTTCTGGAAATCTCCTTCCGATGCTGACCTGGCGCTCACCGGCTTGTACAATACTTTATATGCATCACCGGGGAATATGGATCAATATGGAATGTTATGGTACGAGAACTACAGCGATAACAGCTATACCCAGAATAACCTGAATAATTCCGAGAATGCCCTGATCTCAGGTCTCACGCCTACACTCGGGGGATTCCAGGCCACGGCTTATCAGTATGCGTATGTCTCCATTGCCGCCACCAACAGCTTCCTCGCCAACGTCAACAAAGTGCTGACAGGGGATAAGCTGCTGGAGTATAGAGGCGAGGCCTTCTTCCTGCGGGGATTCAATTATTTCCTGCTGGCTGAGCTCTACGGCAACGTACCCATCGTTACTGAAGATCCGCTTACCATCGACTATAAAAGCAAAAGGGCAAAATCACCCCGGGCTGACGTCCTGAAATTAGTAGAGGCTGATCTTGACTCGGCCATCGCCTATTTGCCGGATAGCAGCTACCTGAAAGCAGGTGGCCACGCGGTAAAAGCAGCAGCAGAGGGTTATAAGGTCCGGATGCTGCTTTTTGAACAGCGCTGGGCAGAAGCCGCTGCCCTGGCCCAGACGATCATTAACAGCAATCTTTTCTCTTTGAATCCGGACTATCCCACCAATTTTTATAAGCCCGGCCAGACGACAAGCCCGGAGATCATGTTCTCCGTACAATACACGGCGCCCGCAGCCGCTCATCCTATGGCGCTTACTATCTATCTCATCGCTCCGGGATGGGTTGACCTGCAGGGCACCACGGACCTGGCCAACGAATACGAGCCCAATGATCCCCGGAAAAACATGACTCTTTTTATGCCCGGAGACGGACCCGCACAAGGCTGGCCTTTTACAACCCCGGCAGTCGGTACACCGGGATTGGGAAACTGGACCGTCGGATTCTTCCCTACCAAAAAATGGA
>Ga0206922_1186_pt2 | contig 11610 bp, 5 predicted proteins | sample Alteio_BWOrgHeat_63_FD_152976 | JGI IMG/M metagenome (GOLD analysis project Ga0206922, IMG submission 152976) | Enriched cells from forest soil in Barre Woods Harvard Forest LTER site, Petersham, Massachusetts, United States -... | ecosystem: Environmental > Terrestrial > Soil > Temperate forest > O... | reverse complement strand
GCCCGCGCGTTTGGTTTCTCCGATGTGAGCAAGGCCGTAGGTCAATTGGTAGTCGGTCTTGGCGACAGGGCCTATCCGGTCGCGGGAGTGGTGGCGGATTTTTTTGAAAACTCTTTTCATGAGCAGATCAAGCCGGTCGTTTTCGAACACGATCCCCGCGTGGAGAACTCCGTTGCCATCAAAATCACCTCGGGAGGAATGGCTGCCGGCCAGTTCAAGGTGCTGATGGGCAGGATTGAAAAGGAATGGAAGGCGCTCTACCCAGCTGAGCCGTTCAGCTTTTCCTTTCTAGACGAAAGTATCGCCAATCTTTATCTCATGGATTTCCAAATCGAATGGTGGACCAATATCGCGATGGGGATCACCATCTTTATCTCCTGTCTTGGCCTGCTCGGTCTGGCCATTTTTTCTACGGAGCGAAGAACCCGCGAAATCGGCATCCGGAAGGTGCTGGGCGCGACGGTGCTCCGCATTGTATTGATGCTATGCAAAGATATTGTCGTGTTGATCCTGATCGCCCTTATCATTGCTTCGCCGCTGGCCTGGTATTTTATGCATGGCTGGCTGCAAGGTTTTGCCTATCGGACGACGATCAGCGGTTGGATGTTCATTGTGGCCGGCACGACGGCCTGCGGAATTGCATTGCTTACCGTCGGTTTTCAGTCGATGAGCGCGGCCATGGCGAATCCGGTCAAGTCGTTACGGACTGAATGATCCTCCTTAGAAGTGTCCAATCCGGGTCACAAAGCCTCGCACGAAGTGCGGGGCTATTTTTTTCTATATGATATTAGCCCCCCTCTTTTCCAAAAGGGGGGCTAATTATTATTATTTCTGAATTTGTTGGTCTTTCAATACTCCGTTCTGTGCGAAACTCAGCCTATAATTCTTTTTAAATGCATCGTAATGATCGGCATCTAATAAAGGGCCATCGTCGACGTGTAGAACGTAAACGGGTTGCCCCGCTGAAACGACTTCTTTGATGCCATCAATATAACAGCTTCCATAGCCGTGAGCCTGCAGGCTTTCCCGAACAGACAGAGGGAGATCTTTTGACCAGGGCAGGGCTATTTCAGTTTTTATCCATTGCCCACTGGAAGTGTAAAATGCAAGACATTTCTTTTTTCCGTTCGTGAAATTTACGAGATATTCGCTATCGCGTTGTTCCCATTTTTTTATCCTTGCATTCGCATATTTAGCCGAGAATGAGGATGCAATGCTGGCGGGTAGTTCCTTATTGCTCGTTCCTTGATGGGGCCGCGTAAAGCTGAAGATGCCAGTTATGGCCACGGTAGTAAGAATGGTTCTCAAAACCATTGTCTTAAAGCTGCCAGGAGATTTCTCCTGACCGGGTTGAAAAATGATCTGTTTCATAACTGTTGTATTTAATAGTTATGTGAATACAATGTTCTTTCTCTTCAAAAGAAAGGACTGTCTTTTTTTGCGAGGAATCGATTTTAACTGACGCTAATGGCAGGTGGGCCTCTGAACAGCGCTGCCGGATTGGTGGTAGAGATGGTTTTAGCAGGAGATATATCAAAGAGCTTTATACTCTTTTCCCGGAAATATTGGACTTGAAATAAAGGAGTGATCAGAGCATAGCTATGCTTATAATCGTATCTTTTATCCAGCAGCAGATGGACATCGCTATGATAATTTGGGTTAGCAGGATGGCTTTTTACATTGGCTGAGTAGCTAAGGCTGTTATGCCCCGATTGAATAACCGGTACATTGGCAAAGAGATAGAACTTATAGGAAAGCTGCGCAGTAAAAAGAATAAGACCAATTACTGATAGAGTGCATTTAAAAGCAGACCAACGCCATCTATGTTTTCCAAAGCGCATGCTTTATTAGACTCTTTTTCAAAAAGATCATCCCCAATAAAGTTAACGTTTTTTCCTGGAAAAAGGACGAAAAATAACCCCTTTTTATGCCCGCTGGTATTAACAAATGCCGCTGGATACCATTTTGATAATTCGCCCCAAACACTATCTTTACCTGTTACCAAAGCCAGACCCCCATGCCAACCAGGTCCCGTTTTCTCCTGCTGCTGACATTGTTTGTCTTGTCGATAGGCTCCGCCTGCCGGGAGAAAGGAAAATATGCAGTAACCGTCTATTTTACCAGCTATGATAGCGGCAGTTGGAGGACTATCGATTGCCCGGAGAAACTGGGCAAGAAATTTATGTACAGCTATGAGGAGTTCAATGCGGATAGCAATGTTGTGTTCGCAGAATACTATACGGACAAAGACCCTCGCTCTGGTTCTTGTGGTTATTGGGGAGGTAAACCGCTGCAGATATGGCAAACAAAATGGCGTGGCAAAGAAAAGCTATCCGCCAAAGTGGATTATATTCAAACATTGATCAATGTGGGGCGTGCTTATAGACATGCGCAATACAGCTATCAATACCGCGATGGATTGCTGGTACGGTTGCTGTCGAAGGACCAGACCGTTGAAGCGTATGATTATAACGACCATAAACAAATGATCGAAAAGCAGGAATACTATAACAAGACCGCTCAGAGAACGACCAGGTATTCCTACAATAATGCGGGAAAGAAAACCACAGAAACCATTTTCTGCCCCAGCAGGCTTTATACCCGGGACACATTTTTATACGATAAGAATAACAGGCTGATCGAGCAGAAACGATTCGACTCCACAGGCAGACTGATGGGGGACCGGCAGATCATCCGGGATGCAACCGGCAGATCGGTTATCGGGAAAGGCAACGAAGATGCTGACTGGGCGGGCTGGGATGGAGAGACCCGATACTATTACGATCGGGCAGGGTATGTTACTAAGGAGGACTATTACAGCGAAGGCAAGCTGAAGCTTAAATTTGAACTGATCACCGGCCCGCTGCGGAACTAGGCCGGCCAGACGAATCCAACTCTCCTTACCCCTCACTTCGATCTCTTCTGATGCATATAATCCGAAGGACTGATGCCAAACTGTTTCATGAAATCCCTGCTGAAATTGGCGTGTACGCTATAACCCGCCATTTCGGCGACTTCATATACCTTGTAGTCGCCCGTGGATAACCATTGTGCGGCTTTTTTCAGCCGGGTTATATTGATCAGCTCATTGGGGCTAAGGTTAGAAAGGGCTTTTATCTTCCTGTAAAAGGTGGGTTTGCTCATATTCATCGTTTTGGCCAGATGCTCTACGCTTAATTCCAGGTTGGATATATTCTGGTCGATGTATTCAGTAAGCTTTACAAGGAATGTTTCGTCCCATTTGGAATAGGCGATCGTCTTTATATGAACAAGAGGAGAGCTGGCAAAATATTGTTTGATCTTATTCCGGTTAGTCAGCAAGCTTCCTATCTGGGCTTGCAAATGGACCATAGAGAAAGGCTTTTCAATATAAGCATCCGCTCCTTTTTCCAATCCTTCGACTTTGGACTGCAATGTGTTTTTAGCCGTCAGGAGAATGACGGGAATATGGCTGTGCTCAAAATTGGATTTGATAGCCTCGCATAATTCGAAACCGCCCATGACAGGCATCATCACATCACTGATCACCAGTTGTATGGCCTCGTCCTTCAGCCTTTCCAGGGCTTCCGAACCATTGTGTGCCCTGAGCAGGGTATAATCCCTGCCGAGCTCTCCCGCAATAAATTCCAATATCTCATTGTTGTCTTCCACCAGAAGGATGGTGGATCTGCCTTCACCGGAGACTTCCGCGGTATGAGAGATCCCATCTGATGAAGCTTCGTCCGTGGACTTTTCGGGTTCCCTGAATAATTGAAATTCTTTTTCCTGGTGAAAGGGAAGCGCCAGGTAAAAGGTATTCCTGCCATCTTCCGCCGTGACGGTCAGGGAGCCCTTGTGCAATTCCGCCAGGGAACGGGCCAGGGTTAGACCAATGCCGGTGCCCTCCTGTTTTTCTGTTTCTTTTAAGCGGAAAAAAGGCTCAAAGATCTTTTCTCTTTTTTCTGCCGGGATGAGAAATCCATCGTTGACCACTTTGAGGGAAAACAGGTCATCTTCGCTGCTGAAGGGCGGGATGGAAAGAATAACAGTTGTTTCCGCATATTTTATCGCATTGTTCAACAGATTGCTGGTGATCTTCTTAAAGGCTTCCACGTCTACATAGGCCTGGAAGGGCATCCTGGGCAGCTCAATACGGAAAAGCAGGTTTTTTTGTTCAGCGGCGGGTTTGAAAGCGGCATACAGATCTTTCACCAGATCAGGGATGTCTGCCTTGACAAAGCTCAGGCTGAATCCGTTGCTCTCCGTTTTCCTGAAGTCGAGCAATTGGTTGGTAAGGGAGATCAGACGGTTAGTGTTTTTTTCCATAACATGAAGATTATGTCGTGTTTCGGCATCGTGCTGCGATTGGGCCAGGGTTTTTTCCAACGGTAATTTGATCAGGGTAAGCGGGGTCCTTATTTCATGAGCGATATTGGTGAAGAACTCGATCTTGGCATGATAGATCTCTTTTTCTTTCTCGTTTTCAAAATGTTCAAACTTTCTCCGGTTCTTCTCCTCTGTCCTGCGATGATAATAGATCATCACCCCGTAGATCATCAATAATAATAAGATGCTGTATACCGCATACGCATAGACCGTACGCCAGAACGGAGGCGTGATCTTGATAATAAGTGTGGCCGGCCTGCCGCGCCAGTTATTGCCGCTGTTGGAGGACCGCACCTGGAAGGTGTAGGTTCCGGGGGGCAATTCTGTAAAGTAAACTTTCCGATTGCTTTTCAGATAGGTCCAATCCTTATTAAGACCTTCCATCCTGTAGCTGTATTCTGTCATTTCCGGGGCAGTGAAGCTGAGGGCGGCAAAATCGATGCTAAACGAGGATTGATCGTAGGGTAAAACTATCTTATCCGTGAAGATCACCGATTGCTGGAGAAGGCCCCCCTTTTGATGGACGGCAAGCTCCTTGTCATATACCTGGAAACCGGTGATATACACCGGCGGGATAAAGTTATTCTTTTCAAAGGCATCCGGGTCGAAGCTGATCAGCCCTTTTACGCTTCCGAAATACATTTTTCCCTTTTCGTCCTTGAAGGCTGAATTGTAATTGAATTGATCGCTGAGCAGCCCATTGGCTTTTGTATAGATCTGGATCTCGCTGGTAGCAGGGTTGAGGCATACGAGTCCGTTGGAAGTACTGATCCAGATATTTTTCCTGTCTTCCAGGGTCCTGTAAGTGACATTGCTGGGTAACCCTTTTTGAGTATTGAAGGTGGCAAATGTTTTCCGGTCCCGGTCAAGTTTGCTCACACCGCCTTCGGTGGTGAACCACAACGAGTGATGACTGTCTTCGAAAATGCCATTTACCCTGTTATCGCAAATTGAATTATTGTTCTTGAGGTCGAAGCGAAAATTTCCCTTTTCCCCCGAAACAGGATTGTAGTAATAAATGCCTTCCCGGAAAGTGCCTACCCAGATGGTATTCGTTTCATCGCAATAAATGTCCGTCACAAAATCATAGCTGGGAATAAATGGCTCTGCCGTGAAATCGTCTTTCTGTTCGTTGTATTCATATAAACCGGTACCGGTGCCTACGAGGATCTTCCCCTGCCTGGTCCGGGCAAGACAATAGATGAAATTACTTTTCAGGGTATTGGGATGCGTTGTAGTGGAATAGTGTTTTTTCACTTTACCGGTCCGTATATCCATTATATCCAGCCCGTGTTCGAAGGAGCCGACCCAGAGCTCATTTCCCGTGGCAAGCAGACCATGAACATTGTAATAGGAAATGTCCGTCTTTTTACCGCCTGGCAGGTAATGGGTGAACGTATGGGTACCCGCTTTGATCTCGTTCAGACCGGCATCCTCCGTGCCTATCCAAAGATCGCCCAGCCTGTCCATGCATATTTCCCTGACGGCATTCCCGCTGATGGAGTTCTCACCGGTCTTCGGAAAATATTTGTCAAATGAAATATATTGTCTGGGATAATAATTAACGCCGCCGAAATAAGTGCCAGCCCAGATTCCACCTTCTCTGTCCCTGCATAAAGTATACACCGCATTGTCGCTGATGGAATAGGGATCATTGTATTGTTTACGCAGATGATTGACTGCTGCTGTCCTGGTATTGTATATGAACAGACCTGATTCGGTGGCGATCCACCATTCGTCGTCCGAACATCGGAGGATATCACGGACAAATATTTCAGATCCGTCTTCATTAAAGGTAAGTATGTCCCTGGTAGTAAAGGTGCGGGTATCAAAGATCTTTACTCCCCGGTTGGTCGTACCGACAAATAAAGCATGTTCCCCCGCATCGCAGATTTTTTCGATGGATTCGCCATTGATAGGGGCATCGGACTGTTGCTTATAAACCGGGTAAGCAGTGAAATTATCGTGAACACGGTCATACTTCTCCAGGTAACCATAATAAGAAGATGCCCAAAGAGTGCCGTCCGCGCTTATGCAAAGGGAGGTCGCCAGAAAGAATTGCCCGGGATCGTAGGGGCGGACCTGTTTGGTTCGGGACATATACTTGTAAAGGGTAAGCCCTGCAAGAAACCATACATCACCCTTATTGTCCATCTTGATATCCCTGATCTCCTGGTTGCCGGTGTTACCAATCAGGGTAAAGCTTTCAGTAATGGGGCTGTATTCAAATAGCCCTCTGTCCGTGCCCACCCATAGGGTGCCGTTTTGTCCCTGGCTCAGGCTTTTTATGAAATTGCTGCCCAGGCTGCCCGGATCGCTGTAATTGGCCCTGAATACCTTGAAAGCATATCCATCAAATCGGTTCAGACCATCTTTGGTACCAAACCAAAGAAAACCTTGTGTATCCTGCATGCTGCAAATGACAGCATTATTTGACAGCCCGTTTTCTACCTGGTAATGACGAAAATACCAGGACTGCCCCCGGATGCCCGAAAGAAAAAAGAAACAGGCTATGAATAAACTTACTTTCCGCAAAACAACCGTATTGAAAAACGGGGACATGCCCTGTCATACAATATTACAAAAATAAGCAGGGCGACGCCCCCGGCAGCAGCATAATGACGCATTTTGACTACTATTTGAAACGGCCTGATAAGCCCTTTCCCGCCATTATATGCTTACTTAGCGGTGTTAAAAAACTGCTATTATGAAATCTCGATTGCTTTATCTGGCCATATTGATGGCGGCTATTTTACCTCACATGACCGCCTTTTCCCAACAGATCGTAAAAGGCAGCCTGCATAATGCTTCAGGAACACCTGTTACAGGCGCTACTGTCAACATCAAGGGAACCAACCGGTCCACCGTGACCGATACGCTGGGAAGGTTCAGCATCAAAGGAAAGACAGGGAATACAGTATTATTCAGCTCCATTGGTTATGCCGACAAAGAGGTGCTTTATACAGGCTCCGACCTCGATGTCGGGCTGACGGCGTCTTCCAGTGATCTGAACGACGTAGTGGTCATCGGCTATCAATCCGTCAAACGAAAAGATCTGACCGGGGCCGTGGCGGTGGTAGATGTGAATGCCCTCAAAAGGACAACGGCTACCACGGTAGGAGAGTCCTTGCAGGGGCTTGCATCAGGGGTAAATGTCCGCAGCGGGGGACAGGCCGGTTCCGAGGCCATTGTGGAGATAAGAGGCAACGGAAGCCTCTTGAACAATACACCTATGTATGTCATCGATGGCCTGCCCATGACGACGGCCAATCGCGACCTGAATCCCAATGACATAGAGTCGATCCAGATCCTCAAGGACGCCTCTGCCGCCAGTATTTATGGGTCCCGCGCCTCCAATGGCGTCATCATCATTACTACGAAAAAAGGGAAGGACGGCCCCATGAAAGTCGACTTCTCCATGAAATTGGGGCAACAGGATATCCATCGGCGATGGCATCTGGCCGGAGCCAAAGAGTGGGTGACCTTAAACAAGGAGGCATATGATAACGCCAATACGCCCTATATGCAGGGGGTAGCGGATTATGGAACGGCAGGCGACAATGCCAATACGGATTGGCAATCGGCCGTGATGCGGAAGGGCATGACCCAGAACTACGATGCGGGCTTCTCAGGGGGGAACAAGAACAGCAGTTACTTTGTGTCTGCTGATTATTACGGCAATACAGGCACCATCATCGGCACCAGCTTTCACAGGACCACCTTCCGCGTCAATACCGAAGGGAGAAGAGGGATCTTCAAGATCGGCGAGAATATGATCATCTCCGACAGTTACCAGGACTATATGACGGGGAACCCTTTTACGGACATGTTGCATATGCTGCCGATCATGGCCATACGGGATTCAACCCAGCTGGGCGGTTTTTCTTCGGGCAACCAGAACTTCTTCACCACCGCAGAAAACCCGGTGGCGGTCAACACCTTCCTCAACGAAGGGAATACCAACCTGCGGCTCAAAGGGAACGCCTATGCCGAATTGAAATTCCTGCCCTGGCTGAGCTATAAATTCAATCTGGGTCTCGAAACCAACCTGGACCATTATAAAGCTTTCCGTCTTCCAGGCAGGATCTCCAAGGACGTGACCTGGCCCGATGCCATATTATCGGAAAGCCGGGATCAGGCGACGGATATCCTCACGGAACATACACTGAACTTCAATGCCAGCTTCGGACGGAACAGCATCGATGGCGTGGCAGGCTTTAACTTCCAGACCGACAATTATAGTAACGTCTACACCAATGGGGTAGGCTTTAACGAAAGCGCCAATGGAGGCTACCTCGAGGTCATCGACCAGGCAGCGTCTATTACCAATTCCTCAGGGAATATACAAAAATGGGCCGCCCAATCCTTCTTTGGCCGGCTGAATTACAATTACGACGGGCGATACCTGCTGTCGGGGACCATCAGGCATGAAACGGATTCAAGATTTGGCACTGGCTACAAGGATGCTACCTTCCCTTCGATCTCGGGCGCATGGCGCATCAGTAATGAAAAATTCTTTCACTCCGGCGTGGTCAATGATCTTAAGCTGAGGGGGTCCTACGGAAGTCTGGGCAACGTGACCATCGGCCCCTGGCAATACCTGGGTACGGCGACGTCCACTATCCGGTATATATTCGATGCACCCACTCCTGTCGTAGGCGCCACACAAACGTCTGTGGTGAATCCGAACCTCCGTTGGGAAACCAACAAGACGACGGACATCGGAACCGACGTCTCATTGTTGCACAATACACTGCAGGTGACGGCGGATTATTATAATCGCCGCAGCTATGATGTGCTGACGACCAACAACCCGATCCCCGCCTATATCAGCGGCAACAGCAACCCGCCCTATCCGGCAGTCAATGCGGCCAGTCTGCGGAACTCCGGATGGGAGGCCAGCATCACCTATAAGAATAACAAGGGGGACTTCAGGTATGACGTGACGGCCAATTTCACGGCGAACAGAAATAAGCTGCTGGCCCTGGGCGCCTCCAATACCAATTATGTCCAGGATGTACAGACACGTTCACCTATCGGCGGACAGTTGGGAGAGTTCTTTTTGTATAAATCGGAAGGCATCTTCCAAACACAGGCACAGGTCAATGCCTATGTAAATAAGAATGGACAACCGATCCAGCCCACGGCCCAGCCTGGTGATGTAAAGTATGCAGATATCGACGGGGATGGAAAGATCACGGCGAACGACCTTACCTATGCGGGAAGTCCCTGGCCAAAATGGCAAACGGGTTTGGTGATCAATGCTTCTTACAAAAATTTTTCCTTTAACATGATCTGGTTTGCCTCTTTTGGCAATAAGCTGTTCAACGGACCAAGGTCCCTGCTGGATAATTTCCTGGATAATACCGGTTACCGCAGCGGCATCCAGCCGTGGACTCCGGAAAACCACAGCACCACGACTCCCAGGTCCTATTTTGGTGCAGGCAGCCTGGATGCGGCCATGGATGTAAGCGGGCTGAGCGATCGATGGCTGGAAAATGGCTCCTATGCCCGTTGCAGGAATATGGAGCTGGGTTATGAACTGCCGCCGGCTATGCTCAAAAGGATAGGCTTTGACAGGGTACGGCTCTATGTCAGCGGACAGAATTTGTTCACTATCACAAAGTATACAGGGCTGGACCCGGAGATCAACAACGGGGATATTTTCGCCCGGGGAGTGGATAATGGCTCCTATCCTGTAACAAGAGCAATTTCTTTTGGGATCCAATGCGGATTATAAACATTCAAAGTGACTACAGTTATGAAAAATAAAATATTCGTTATTATAACCTGTCTGGCCACCGTCTTTTTCTTCGGGGGCTGTTCCAGGCAGCTGACGATCAACAACCCGAATGCAGAGACCATTGACCAGTTCTGGACCAACGCCACCGACGCCAACCAGGGGGTTGTGGCGGCCTATGCCGTCTTTGTAAAACCGGGGTACAACTGGTGGTTCCCCATTTTATACAACCTGTGTTCAGATGAAGGATGGTCCGAAAGCGGCTTCACGGCGCTGGCCAACACGATGCAGTTCATCTATCCCGACTATAATTTCCTTGCCGGGAGCATACGTGGTCAGATCGATGATGTGTGGGGTACGGCTTATACAGGCATTTATCGTTGCAATCAGATCATTACCTACGTACCTCCCATTAAAATGGACACTGTTCTGCGGAACCAGTATATAGGGGAGGCCAAATTCCTGAGGGCCTATTTCTATTTCAACCTGATCAATTTCTTTGGCAATGTTCCCCTGGTGCTGCAACCCAATAATTCACAATTGGTGAATGTTAATTCGACGGAACAGGCGGACTGGCAACAATGCCTGGCCGATCTGAAGGACGCGGAGTCGCTGCTGCCGCTGTCCTATAGCTCCACCACGGATATAGGCCGGGCTACACAGGGTGCTGCCCATGCGTTACGGGCGGAGGTTTACCTGCAGCTCAGGGATTATCAGGATGCACAAAATGAGCTGCAATGGATCGTGGAAGGACCAGGCGCAAATCTTTACAACCTGATGCCGAATTACATGGATAATTTTACACACCTTACGGAAAATAATATGGAATCTCTTTTTGAGATCCAGTATTCCAATGTCATCCCAGGGGGGGATGTCAACGGGGATAATGTCACCAATGAAAGCCTCGGTAGCGCCCGCGCCGACTTTATCGGCCCGCAAGGTGTCTCCGGCTGTTTTTCAGACGCCCGGGCCCGGAGATGGATGATCAATGAGTTCCTGTCTGAGAACACCGTGGATGGGCATAGGGATCCACGCCTCGCTATCAGTCTGCTCTATGATTCCACGGATGAACGGGGACCTGATTTCACTAACGTATACGGGCAGACATGGACAAATTTTTATGGAGCGGGATCGGTGTTCCCGAATAACCCGGATTATTGCTGGTTTCATAAATACCTGAATGATTACTGGCGCAATAACGAGGATATTTTCAACTCCCCCATCAATTCGCGGGTGTTCCGGCTGGGCGATATGCTGTTGCTGTACGCAGAGTGCCTGAATGCCAACGGCAATACAGCGAAGGCTTATCAGTATGTGGACAGGGTTAGGCAAAGGGTCAACCTGGCGCCTTTATCGACTGCCAAACCCGGCCTTAACCAGACGCAATTTTTCCAGCAGCTGAGACACGAACGGGTCACTGAAATGTGCGGCGAGATGACCCGCTGGCTGGACCATCCTTCATCTGAACACAGGTTGTATAAAATGGGGAACCACCAGTTGTACCC
>Ga0206922_1208_pt1 | contig 11647 bp, 13 predicted proteins | sample Alteio_BWOrgHeat_63_FD_152976 | JGI IMG/M metagenome (GOLD analysis project Ga0206922, IMG submission 152976) | Enriched cells from forest soil in Barre Woods Harvard Forest LTER site, Petersham, Massachusetts, United States -... | ecosystem: Environmental > Terrestrial > Soil > Temperate forest >... | reverse complement strand
CATGATATAAACATTAGTGCTGTCAAATGCAACTACATCAACTCCATTAAATTGCCCGAGATTTGCAAAAGTTTGATCAGGCTTGCCATTTTCACGGGTGCTTGTTAATACGGCATAGCAGCTCACACCTGCTTTTCTCAAAAGATTAAGCAACAGTATATTCATTTCGGCACTACTGCCGGTTTTGGTTTTCCAGCATTCATCAAGATCATCGGAGTATATCGTCCGTTCTTCATTCCAGCTAATATTCTTCTTTACATATTTATAAACAGCGTCTATTTTGCCTGCGTCAGTTTGCAATTTTTTTACAGAATCAATAAACGATGCCGTTCCCTCAACGGGCTTATCAAACTACAACCCAAAAAAGGGGAAATCCAGCAGCAGGCTATTAAATAGTTTCCATTTTGCAGCAGCATTGATATATGAGAAAAAAGTTTTCCGGGTCATGGAAAATTCTACACGTTGCAGGTTATCCACTACAGAACTCATAAATGGCTCGTGTTTAAAGGCCGGCACATTCCTCATGGTAAACGTCCGTATATCCTCATTATAAAGAGTATTGGCGTATTCCTTTAGCAAGGAATCCTTTTCCACAAGTTGCGATGTTATGAAGTGGTAGGACATTGCAAGGTACTGTGGTATAGTTAATTTACAACTGGTGTAAGCCGTTGGTATGTCGTCCTGGAAAAACCATGGAGACACACTGAGGGAATAGCTAATCGTTTTTGTGTACCTGTATTCAATTACCGACCCCTTTTTTAAGCCGGGGAATGTAAACCGTATTCGGTTATATGCATTTTTGGCGTTTGATTTTTCTTTGAATATCTGGCTTTTATCTACTTTTTGTATAACAATATTGCCACTATCATCAAGGTTATATATGTAAGCCTCTATATCGGATATTTTTGTAGTGTGGCTTTTGCCGGAGTAGGGAATATTTATGCTTGCAGCAGAAAAACCCTGCTCATCAAATATTTTTATACGTGTACGGTATTCTGTGCCAATTTTAGGAAATTCACTAAAAGTGCTTGTATAGAAAGTCATATTTGCTACACTAAAAAGGTTCATTGCCGGTGCGCCTTTAGCAAAAGGACAATCTTTCATTTCAAGTTCGGCCCGGTCAATTTTGCCAAATTCAGGCAGCTTATCCTGGCCATAGGTGATGGAAGATAAACAGGTAAAAGCCAGGTTCAGGTATAAAAATAATTTTCTCATTTTGGGTGGGTTAGAACAATAATAAGAAAAAATAATAACAGCCAATATTTTTTCTAATATGTTTAATAAAAACTCCTGAATACCAGCTCACTTAAGCTTTTCATTATCCTTGTGCCTTTCTGCATCGCGGATATTCTTCTTCTCAAAATTTTTATGCAAAGCCTCCGTAAGGTTAACGCCGGTTTGGTTGGCAAGGCATATCAATACCCACAATACGTCGGCCATTTCGTCTGAAATAGATTTACCCTTGTCTGTTTCTTTAAACGACTGCTCTCCATACGTACGCACCATTAAGCGCGATAACTCGCCAACTTCTTCCATTAATATGCCCAGGTTGGTAAGCTCGCTAAAATAACGTACTCCAACAGTGGTTATCCAGGCATCTACTTGCTTTTGGGCTTCTTCTATAGTCATACACAAAAGTTCACGAATTGTTACGAATTTACGCGAATCTCGAAGCAAAACGAATTTTCACAATAAGACTCAGCTTTTCGTTGTTAAAATTACGCGTTTAAACTCAAGCTGGTCTTTCCCAAAATTTATAATTATTCCAAGATTGATATCTCTTGAAGCTTTTAAATAATTTAATGTTTGCCTGAAATTATCCGCGTGAATAAAGGTTGTGGCTTTAACTTCTATTAATATTTTATCAAATACAAAAAAGTCGGCTACAAACTTATGTGGTAAAAGAGTTTCTTCGTAATAAATGTCAAAAGGCTTTTCTCTTTCAAATAAGATAGTGTTTCTTATAAATTCAACTTCCATTGCATCTTTGTAAACAATTTCCTTAAAACCTTTCCCTAATATCTTATGAATTTTCATACATATTCCAACTAATTGGTATGATTCTTCTTTATATAAAATTTTATCTTCCATAATATGCTTTTTAAAATTTACAAATCTTAGATCGCTAATCCTCTTTATTCGTGAAAATTCGTTTCCATTCGTGATCCTTCGTGTTCATTATTCTTTACTCTTCGTATCCATAATAATCGTAACCGGCCCGTCATTCAGCAACCTTACTTTCATATCGGCACCAAAAATGCCCGTGGCAATGGGTTTGCCAAGGTCTTGCTGCAATTGATCAATCATTTTTTCATACAGCGGTATGGCAATTTCGGGTTTGCTTGCCTTTATATAAGAAGGCCTGTTACCCTTTTTGGTTGATGCGTGCAGTGTAAACTGGCTTACCAGCAAAATATCGTCGCCTGTTTCTTTCAGGCTTATATTCATCACGCCATTTTCGTCATTAAAAATGCGCAGGTTAACTATTTTGTTGCTTAGCCAATTAATATCTTCTACAGTATCTGCATCTTCAATGCCCAATAAAATCATTAAGCCATTTTGTATGGCGCCTGTTATCAAACCATCAACTGTTACGGAAGCTTCTGTTACCCTTTGTATCACCGCTCTCATTTGTTTCTTAATTTTACCGGATGAAGATAGATATTACGCCTGAAATAATATTTCAAACAGCACGCAGCGGCGGCAAGGGCGGACAGAACGTGAACAAGGTGGAGACCATGGTTGAAGGCAGGTGGCTGGTTAACGAATCGCAATTGGCTAATGACGAGCAAAAAAGTTTGATACAACAAAAGCTTGCTAACAAAATAACTGCCGAGGGTTACCTGCTGGTAAAATCGCAAACAGAAAGGTCGCAGATGGGCAATAAAGAAGAAGTGATTCGCAAAATGAATGAGCTGGTAAACCAGGCCATTATTAAAAAGAAATTGAGGATAGCCACTAAACTTCCTAAAGCGGTAAAAGAAAAAATATTGGAGACCAAAAAGCAGCGATCATCCATTAAACAAAACCGCAAAAGGCTAAAACCCGGCGACTATTGAGTTTTACTTAACATCTAAAATATCATCTCTCCGTTCTATAGTGGCGCTTAACCTATATTTTTGCATGAAATTGTGGTAGTTGAGTAATATTAAAAAATTAGCAGGGCAAACATTGTGGTATGGCGGAAGCAGTATTGCTGCAAGGTTCATCAATTATTTACTAACCCCTTTATTAACGTATAACCTTGCAAACGTTGCTGACTTTGGAAAAATAGGTTTAATTTATTCGGCGTTACCCATCCTCAACATTGTTTTCACTTATGGGTTTGAGACAGCTTATTTTCGCTTTGCATCTAACAAAGATTATAAAGAAACTATTTATAGTACCGCTTCATTATCACTATTTTTTTCAACCATCATTTTCACAGTCCTTCTCTGGCTCAATCAATCATCTTTTGGCAATATCCTGGGATTACAAAATTTTCCACAGATCATTCAAATAAGTATTTTCATCGTTGCACTTGACGCATTAACTACCATACCTTTCGCCAAACTAAGGCAGGAATCAAGGCCGGTTAAATACGCTTCTGTTAAAGTAGGTGGTATCGTAATCAATATACTTTTTACCTGGTTTTTTATAAGCTTTTGCCCTCATTACCTGCAAAACCACCCCAACGGGTTCGTAACAATTTTCTATAGTAACAGCACCAACCCTGTAGTATATGTGATGCTGGCAAATCTTTTCGGTTCGTTATTTACTTTATGCCTGCTTTTTAGTGAAATAAAAGCAATACGTTTTAAGTTCGATACAAGATTGTGGAAGGAAATGATCATTTATGCTGCGCCATTGCTTATTGCGGGGATGGGGGGAATGATAAATGAGACATTTGATCGCTTGATGCTGCGCTGGTGGTTGCCGGGTTCTGAAACACACCGCGAAGAACAGGTAGGCATTTATAACGCATGTTATAAATTATCAATCCTTATTACACTTTTTATACAGGCATTCCGGTTAGGAGCAGAACCATTCTTTTTTAAGCAGGCCGAAGGTGATAACCCGCAAAAAGTATATGCAAGGGTGATGAAATTTTTCGTAATAACCATAACGGTGATGTTTCTTGTGGTTAGTATGTATATACCGGTGTGGAAGCATTTTATCGGCCCAAAGTACTGGAGCGGATTAGCTGTAGTGCCAATATTATTATTTGCCAATATGTCCCTTGGCATTTATTATAACCTAAGCATCTGGTATAAGCTTGCAAAGCGTACAACGGCAGGTGCAACGATTACCTTAATTGGAGCAGGCATTACTTTTTTAGTAAATGCATTGTTTATTCCCCGGTTTAGTTTTATGGCTTCGGCATGGGCTACATTCTTATGCTATTTTAGTATGATGGTGATAAGTTTTGTTTGGGGGCAAAGAGTATATTATGTACCTTATGCATGGAAAAAACTTTCAGCCTATCTAATTATTGTTTTGCTGCTCTTCTTCGTACACAAAGGTATTACGACTGTATGGAGCAGCACAGTCTTAAGCTTAGCCGTCGCCATATTGCTTACCCTTGGTTATCTTTTCTTCATTATCCAGGTTGAAAAGAGCGAATTTGAAAAGATACCGGTGCTGAAAAAATTTATACGAACCTCGTCTCCCTCTTAAAGGGTTTCTCTCTTCCCCCTTCAGGGCTGGGGCTTTGGGGCCTGCTCTTTTTCCCCAAAACTCCCTACATTCGTACAAATGGTTTTTATGCGTTTGATTGAAGTTAATGATGCAAAAACTGCAAAGGATTTTATTACGGTAAATGTTTTAATGAATAAAAGCAACCCAAACTATATACGCCCCCTTGATAAAGAGATAAATGATGTATTTGATCCCGCAAAAAACAAAAGCTATAAATACGGCGAAACAAAACGATGGATCTTAAAGGACGATAACGATACCCTTATCGGAAGGGTTGCGGCATTTACCAATACAAAATATGTAAACAAGGGGACAGATTATCCAACGGGGGGAGTAGCTTTTTTCGATTGTATAAACAACCAGCAGGCAGCTAACACGCTGCTTGATACTGCAAAAGAATGGTTACAAAGTAAGGGGATGGATGCCATGGATGGCCCGATAAATTTTGGCGACCGCGATAAATGGTGGGGGTTAATGGTTGAGGGTTTTGATAAGGCGCCCATTTATGGTATGGCCTTTAACCCGCCTTACTACGAACAATTATTTGAAATGTATGGCTTTAAAAACTATTACAACCTCTATTACTATGCCATGAATGTGGATGACCCGTTGCCGCAACGTTTTCCTGAGCGTTATTCCAAATTTGCAAGCAAGGCAGGGTATAGTGCAAGGCATATAAGCATACAAAACCTGGAGAAGCATGCTGAAGAATTTGCAACAGTATATAATGCAGCCTGGGCGCAGCATGGCGAAGCAAAAGAAATAACTAAAGAGCAGGTGATGAAGCTGTTTAATACCATGAAGCTTATTATGGATGAAAGGCTTATTTGGTTTGCTTACTACAAAGATGAGCCTATTGCCATGTGGATAAACATTCCTGACCTGAATGAATACTTTAAGCATTTTAATGGCAAGCTTGGGCCGCTGCAAAAGCTGCATTTACTGTGGCTGAAAAAAACAGGCGGTTGCAAAAAATTTACAGGCGTAGCGTTTGGTATTGTTCCAAAATACCAGTCACTTGGTATTGATAGTTTCATGATCTACCAGGGCGCGTTACTAATACAGTTTAAAGGTTGGTATCACACTTACGAAATGGGTTGGGCGGGTGACTGGAACCCCAAAATGCTGAACATTTATAAAAGCCTCGGTGCCAGCCAAAGCCGCCGTATGGTGGTTTACAGGTATATTTTTGACACTAAACACCCCTTTGAAAGGCACCCCGAAATGGAGTACACGCAGGGGAGGTAGCTTTACAGGTTTGATTGTTTGAAAGGGTTTGAAAGTTTAAAAGTTCACGAGTTCAAGTAGTTCACAAGTTTGTGGCTTGTAAATTCTATTTATAAAATTCCTTTCGCAAAATAACTTTCTCATCGCCATCATATTCAACCTCTCCTTTTCCGTGTAATGCAAGAATGCCATATACAACTTCTTGCCGTGTTAACCCATCAACAGAATTCACTATTCCCGTTACAGTTATAGATTCTAGCACTTGACCTGGGTTTAAGTTCTCAAAAAATGAATTAGCATTATTTACTGCTTGCTTTAACTTATCAATTATTTCACTCTCAGATTTCATAAAAACTGGTTTTAAGTCAGGATTTTAAAATTCATCTATTTTTTCTTTGGAAAGATTCATGAATTCATTTTTCAAAATAGCGGCATAATAGTCAATTACATTTTCCCCAGCATAAATATCAAAGGCAAATTGCTTTTCATCAATTAAATATTCAATAAGTGATAGTTTTAGTTCCTTTGGAATATCAATTTTAGTAAGTTTATGAGAATGATTATTATCAAGGGAAAGACACTCTCTTAGTTTGCTGGTTTCTCTGTAAAGAAATTTACTTCCCTGAACAAATTTTCTTCTCTCACTCAATCTGTATTCATTATTATCCTTTTTTAAATTACTGATTGATTGAATAAAAAAAGATTTATTTATTGGTTTAAAGGGACCTCTTAACACAGGTGACTCTACATCTTCCTGTATAAAATTAGGATTACTATATACAATAAATACACCATCGTTATTAAGATATTGCAACTCAGCTACTGCAAATTGAAGGGCAGTATATTTGTCAAGTGAAAAATCCAATAATCTTGTTGGCAAACCATAATGCTGTCCTCCCATCATCCATTGCCAACTTTCGTGATAACTATTCGGTATTATAGACATTATATTTTCTAAATCATTGTCTGAAACCTTTTCTTTAAATTTCGTTAAGAGCTTCTCTTCTATTTTCTCTATATCTTCTATTTTGTTATAAATTGTTTCATCTGTTTTATTTCTCGCCAAGCTTGGGGTGATATTCCAAATAGCATTTGGTTGCCCTCTAAAGTAGCAATCTCCAGAATTGCAGAATCGTCCAAATTCAGTTAAAAACTGTTCTAACGAACTGGTTTTAAATGTTTTCATAACGATATTTCTATATTAATCTTCCCAATATTGTACACCTTCTTTATTGATATAACCATATTTCCAGTTTCTGTATACTTCTACTTGTGCCAACCCTTCTGAAAACGAATGAGCATAAGCAAAAGAACACGGGATTACAATAACACCATTTTTATTAACGAAACCCCATTTCTTATTCATTCCTATTACTGCCAACCCTTCTGAAAATCCATAAAAAGACTTGTAATATGAATAACCCCAATCAGAACTATCAAAAGAACATGGAATTGCAATTTTACCAGTCTTATCAATGAATCCCCATTTACCACTCATTTCTACTTGTGCCCATCCTTCTGTAAACATAAAAGTTTCATCAAAAATACATGGTATTACGATTTTGCCATTCTTGTTAATGAAGCCAGATTTCCCATTTATTCCTACTGCTGCCAACCCTTCTGAAAATCCATAAAAAGACCTGTAAAAGTTAGAAGTCGGCCTGTCAAAAGAACACGGTATTACGATTCTACCTGTCTTATCGATAAAGCCATATTTTCGATTCATCTCTACCTGTGCCAACCCCTCTGAAAAATCCCAAGCATTCTCAAATGAACACGGTATTACAATTCTACCCTTTTTATCAATAAAGCCCCATTTCCCATTCATTTTTACCACCGCCAACCCCTCTGAAAAATCCCAAGCTTCATCAAAAGAAAATGAGACTACGATTTTACCTGTCTTGTCAATAAACCCCGATTTCCCATTCATTTTTACCTTTGCCAAACTCTCTGAAAATATTGAGGCGCTATCAAAAGAACATTGGATTACGATTTTACCTGTGTAATCAATAAAGCCCCATTTCCAATCTATTTCAACTGGTGCCAATCCTTCAGAAAACGAACAGGCTTTTAATATAACCTTTTCAATATAGTAGATGTCTTCAAAAGAGAATGGGGCTATGATTAAACCTTGCGTATTGACCAATCCCCATTTCTTATTCATCTTTACTGCTGCCACCTCGCCTGAAAATGTATGGGCATCATCATACACACAATCAATCACAATCTTTTTATCCGGTGTACAAAACCCCCATTTATCTTTTTTCCTATACGGAATTAATTCCGGGTCAGCCAATGCCAACAACTTATTGGCAACACTTATTGCATTACCTACCCGCTTAATTAAGCCACCCTCATATTTTATAATCTTATTATTTTCCACCCTCTAAGTCTTTTAACTGTACTATTAATTTTTGCTTGGCATTTGTAAAATATTCATCCCAATTAGCAATGCCGCTAACGGTTGTATATGTATCGCTTTGCTTAATGCCATGCAATTGTCCCTTCAATTCCTTAATCCGCAAGCGCAACTTTTCCATTTCTGCCTGCAATAGTTTCTTCTCAGTAATCGCATCCGATTTATTAATAAAAAAGTGTCCCTTTTCAAGGTTCTCCAAAATTTCCTTCACCCTTTTTATATCATTTTTTTCATGGGCCGCGCTTAATTCGGCAAAAAGTTTTGTGGCTAATTCTTTTTGTTCTTCACTTACAACATCAGGGTGGCAAAGCTTGCTTGCCTTTCTGTATTTATCTTTTAATTCTTTTTTTTCGTCATCAGTAAGCGATATTATTTCCTCATCTTTGGAAGCCTCATACTCTTTGTGATACGTATTGTAATCTTCTTCCGCTTCCTGCTGTTGTGGCGTTCCTTTTGCTTTTTCTTTCCTGAATTTCAATATTTTAATAATCAGTTCGCCAAGTTCTTTGTTGTGCCGCACACCAAATTCATGTACCAGTTTTTCTAAATCCGCTTTTTCATCGGATAAGTTATTTATTTCTGCTTCAAGGGATTTTATTTCAAATTTTAGAGCATCAATTTCCGGGTCAGCATAAATGGCAAGTTTATGATGCTTGTTAATAAATTCTTCAATGGCAGTTACCGCTTTACTGTAAGATTTTTCTTTAAGGTAAATAATAATATTCTCTAATCCGGGAGTTAAACCTAATTGTTCCAATTTAGAAATATGGGCATTTATTTCATCTTCTTCTTCCAGGGAAATGAGGCTTTTAATTAACTCTAAGCGTTTAATAATTTTGGGAAGGGTTATATTTTGAACGTCTGGCATCTAACAAGTCATTTCTGTAAAATTAATATAATGTTTCAATCTTTTGAAAATACTGAAAGATGGGCTCTGCGAAGTCTCCAGACTTCGCAGTTATATGCAAAAAGTCTCCGACTTTTTTAATACCATGTCAGAGAACATTCAAACATTCAAACATTCAAACTTCTCAAACCATTCAAACTCTCAAACCCTCAACGCGCCTCTCTCAACTCATCCCACCTGGTAGTGTATCTTGGCGAGCGCAATTCCTGGCGCATTTTCCAGTTACGGTCTGTGCCGGAGGCGGCAAATTTCAGCACATCATCCCGCATACTAAAGTTAATATTATCCATCATGCTCATAAGCATACGGTTATTGTTTTTGGATGTAGGTACAAAAAGGTTTCCCTGCAGCGATGCATCCGGTACAAGGCCGCTAAGAATTACACCGGCCTTTTTATAAAATTTCCCTTTGGTAAATAACCCTTCTGCAAGGTGAAGCGCAGGTTTTATAAGTTCATTTGTTACAGAAGTGGCATGGGGCAGAACAATATGCCGGCTCACCATTGGCCCGTGGCTAAAACGTTCCTCCGGTTTTCTTTCTTCCCGGGGCACTACAAAAACGCTGATCACCGAAGCTGCACCGTGCTGGCGGCGCAGCTTCTCAGCGGCTCTTGAAGTATAGGTTGCAACGGCCTCTTTTATATCACGCAACTCAGTTACGGCATTGCCAAACATGCGCGTGGTAGCTATCATTTTCTTGTTATCCAGTTCTTCTTCCATCTCAATGGATGGTATGCCCTGCAGTTCTTTCAGCAACCGCACCCCAACCACGCCGCCCAAATTCTTTCGCGCCCATTCTTCGGGCATTTTGCTTAGCTGGTAGGCATCTTCAATCCCAAAACGCTCAAGCTTTATTGCATATTGCCTTCCCACCCCCCAAAGTGCACTTACAGATGTTCTGCATAAGGCCTCTGCAACCTTTTCAGGAGAATTCAAAACCATTACACACTGGCTTGCCTGCTTGTCCTTTTTCGATAGCCGGTTGGCTACTTTTGATAATACTTTTGTAGGCCCCACCCCCACCGATACCGCAACGCCCGTCCATTCTTCCACTGTTTTGCGTATCTCAAATGCAAGTGATTCAAGCATGTGCGCAGGTATATGGCCAAGATCAAGAAATGCCTCATCCACGGAATACACTTCAACATTGTCCTCTCCCACAATAGTCCGTAATGTTTCCATTACGCGCCAGCTCAGGTCGCCATAAAGATTGTAGTTGGAGGAAAATGCTTCTATCCCGTTTTCTTTAAGCAGGTGCTTTATTTTAAAGTAAGGCTCTGTCATGGTGATGCCTAATTTTTTTGCTTCATCGCTTATAGATATAACACAGCCATCATTGTTGCTTAGTACAACAACAGGTTTGCGTTGAAGGTCTGGCCTGAACACCTTTTCGCAACTGCAGTAAAAGCTGTTACAATCTACTATTGCGTACATAAGCGGCTCCCATCCCCCGTCCGACCCGGTCGTCCGGGCGGGCCTGAAGGGGAGTTTTAAAAATTTAACTCACCCTGCTTTGTTACAACAGGTAAATTTTCTAAAGCAAAACGCCCGGCCACCTGGTAGGCTTTCTCGCCAACCCGGCGCTTTAATAGCAGTAACTGGTCTGCAATGAACCTGCCATGAAAGTGCTTTTTTTCGTACTCGAGCCATGCCTTTTCATATTGCCAGGGCTGCAGTTTACGTGCAACGGTAAGATGCGGCTCTGTTATAAAATGCGGCTTTTTATCGTTATTTATTTTCATTAATGCCTGCGCCTGCCGTACTGCTTTTACCATATTTACAATGGGCACTTTACTTACCACATTAATATAAATAGTATGTGATGGGAAGCTGCCAAAATCTTTCAGCTCCACTTTAATAGCAGGCAACCCCATAGCTGTTAATTTTAAGCGGTTTATTATCCGCTGCTCCATCATGGCATATTGCATAAATCTTGCGAGGGTAATATGCGGCTTGGTGCCAAATGCCATCGGGCATTCAAATGCATCTGCAAATTCCTTTTTAAGGTTCATAATGCGGTTCCATAATTCTTCATGCGGTTGCAGCACCAACAAAAATTCACACTCTCTGTACCCCGGCAATTGTAAAATATTTTGTTCCATAATAATATATGTTTAGCATTTAAAATTTCTTTATTAGTACCGGACCTTTTGGCGCCCGCTATTGTCTTTTTGAATTGCAGAGGTCTTCCTGGCATCAGGTAACAGGCGGTGTTCCAAAATATGTATCACGCAGGTAACCACTCCCCATGCCCTGAACTCAGTAAACTCACCCAGTTCAATATTGCCATAACGGCTGTTTTCAGCCACAAGCGTTATATGATTAATGGTTTGCTGAAACCTGCGCACCACCAGGTCGCCATTAACCGCAGCTATCACTATTTTACCATTAACGGCTTTAATGCTGCGGTCAACTATC
>Ga0206922_1206_pt1 | contig 11838 bp, 6 predicted proteins | sample Alteio_BWOrgHeat_63_FD_152976 | JGI IMG/M metagenome (GOLD analysis project Ga0206922, IMG submission 152976) | Enriched cells from forest soil in Barre Woods Harvard Forest LTER site, Petersham, Massachusetts, United States -... | ecosystem: Environmental > Terrestrial > Soil > Temperate forest > O... | reverse complement strand
GAATTTTTTACAGGAGGACAGGCAAAAGCAGAGCCCCGCTGACAGAAAAATACTATATCGCATATTGTAGATCATCGTTAAGAATTAAAGATTGAATGAAAGCCCGGCCGTGATCGTCCTCAAGGGAGGCAGGGAAAAGAAATTTTTTGTCTCCGGATCATTCCCCAGGTAATGTGTGATGGTCAGCAGGTTCTGCCCCTGCAGGTATACCCGCAAATTCTTTATCACACTTCGCTTCATCAGGCTGGCCGGCAGTGTATAGGACAGGGAAAGGTTTTTCAGCCGGATATAGGAAGCATCACTATAGATGCCATCGGAAAACGGAAAGTAGACGCCCCCGGCTATTTCCCCCGGCGAAGCGACAGTTCGGGTAACAAAACGCTGGATGTCAGTATGGTCTCCGGGTTTCTGCCAGCGATGCAAAAAAGCTTCCACCGGTTCATTGTACGTGAATCCCAAAACATATCGGCCATACATGCTTTTATAATTGATCCCCATCTGCTTGTTGAACTGCAGGAAAAGATCCAGCTGCCAGCCACGGTAATGAAGACTGTTTTGTATGCCGCCGTATAGCTTGGGATCCAGGAAATTGAACTGCTGTTCGTCCGTAGTAGCAGGCGTGGAGGAGGGCCCCGTCTTGGTCTGGAATATAAAGACGCCGGTAGTAGGGTCTACACCCAGGGAATGATATCTTTTGATGACGGTCAAAGGCTCACCGACCACATACTGGTTCTTATAGCTGGAGGTAGCCAGATGGGGAAAAGCGACCAGCTTTGTAAAGGGGCGGCTGAAATTCAAAGTCGTGGTCCAGGAGAAATCCTTACGCACAATGTTCCGGGAGGTCAGCACCACTTCCCAACCCGTGTTCTGAACAGTAGCTGGAAAATTCTCCACCACTGAGCTGGCGCCTGTCTGGGCCGGCAGGGCATAGTTGATCAGCTGGTTGCTGCTGCGATTATGGAACCACGATACGGAAAAATGCAGCCGGTCACGGAAAAAGCCCAGTTCCGACGCCACCTCCAGCTTTCGGTTGATCTCCCATCCATAGTTCGCATTCGGCAGCTGGCTGGGCATTAATGAGGCTGAGCTGTTATACTGGTTATATGAATTGGTCCAGCTGTCCAGGTATTTGTAATCGCCTATCTGATCGTTGCCCGTCGTTCCGTAGCTTCCCCGCAATTTACCGAAGCTAATAACGGAGAGCAATGGCCGGAAAAAATCTTCACTGGAGAAGATCCATGCCGCACCGGCCGCACCGAAATTCCCGAACTGCCTGCCCGGCCCAAATCGGCTGGAGCCATCACGTCTTCCGGTAAGATTCAGGATATATTTGTCCTGCCAGTTGTAGTTCACCCTCCCGAATACAGCTGTATAATGATATTCCGTATTGCTGTTGCCGGCACGGACAGACGTTGCATTGGCAATGGATTGCAAAAGCAGGTCACTGGCATACCCCGATCCCGAGATATAGGAATAACCATTGGTCTGTTCCTGCCAGGTGCTCCCTGCCAGGATATTTAAGCTCCCCCGGGCGATCTCCCGGGTATATTCCACCTGCGGCTCTATGATCCAGCTCTTGAACTGGCTGACGGCATAGTTCGAGCTCCCGGTTGGGTTATAGCCCGGGTCCTGCGCCGCTATGGGCGACAGGCTGGTTTCATTCAGCAGCAGCGTATTATAGCCCAGGCTGGTCCGGACCTTCAGCCCAGGTAAGAGCTGGTAGCTCAGCAGCACATTGCTCAGGAGATTGTCCGTTTTTCCCGAATAGTAGTTTTTCAGATAGGCTAATGGATTGGCGTAATGAACACCACCCTTCTGCCATTGAAGATTCCCCAGGCTGTCAAAAAAAGAGGGGACGTCCGGCGGCATGTTCCAGTAAATAGTGATGTCCCCTGTGTTCAGTCTGTTTATTTCAGTGGAATAGGAAGTGGACAGGTTGAAGATGAACTTCCTGTCCCCGGAGAGCTGATTAAAGTTCAAATGCACCGAAGCACGGTTATCCGCCAGGTCACCGGGAAATACGGTGGTCTGGTGATGATACCCCGCTCCTACCAGGAAGCTGCTGTTCGCATTGCCGCCGGACAGGCTGGTCTGTGCATCAGTCACATGCGCTGTTCCGCCGATAAAGAGCTTCTCCAGGTTGGTATAACGGGTCGTATCATACACCAAAAGGTCAGGTGCATTGGTAACGGTAGGGGTCACCCCGTCATTGGCAAAGGCCTCCCGGCGCATTTCCACATACTGCCGCGTATTCATGATCGGCATAAAATGGGTAACGGCGCTGGCGCCCTGGTAAACATTCCCGTCAAAGCTTAATTTACCTGCCTTCCCTTTTTTCGTAGTGATCAGTATGACACCGCTCGCTCCGCGGCTTCCGTAGATGGCCGTCGCATCCGCATCTTTCAGGACCTCGATGCTTTCTATCTGTGCGGGATCGATATTGTTAAAAGCACTTGACCCTCCCGGTTGGACGCTGCCCGGTCCTATGCCGGTAGCCGAACCCAGCACCTGGATCGCATTGTTCCCCGGCGCATACGGCACTCCGTCGATAACAAACAGCGGAGAAGATCCCTGGACCAGGGAATTCTGTCCCCTGATCTGTACGGTCAGTTGTGCCCCGGGTACGCCATTGATCTGCGTGACCACCAGACCCGGCACTCTCCCCTCCAGGGCCATCAAAGGATCAGAGACGGGCTGCTCCTGGATCTCTTTTGCCGTAACCACTCCTACATCTCCTGTTGACAATTTCTGTTTCTCCGTATAATATCCCTTATTGATCACCACATCCTGCAGCGCATTCACGTCCTGCCGCAACCTCACGGCAACACCCGACTTTCCATCCCAGGTAATATACTGTGTCTCATAGCCTGTGAACGACACCACCAGGATCGCCTTCTCTCCAATCCCCTTCAATTCAAAACTGCCATCCGCCCCCGTCTGGGTCCCCTTATGGGATCCCTTCACGCTCACTGACGCCCCGGCCAACGGGTTACCCAGGCTGTCCGTCACACGCCCATGAATATCACCCGGAGGCGGTAGCGTCTCTGGTGGCGCGACCACCGGCAGTGCATTCACGATCCGCTTCCGCGAGATCGAAACCGTATTCCCCTGGATCTCGAAATATAAAGACTGCCCCTCCAGCACTTTTTCCAATGCTTCCGTCAATGACGCCGCTTTAAGCTGCACCGTCACAGGCCGGCTGTCCTCCAGGTCACCCACATCATAGAAGATATTATACCCCGTCTGTCGCTCTATGGCCGACAACACCTGGGTCAACGGCACTGCCTGCGCCGAATAGGTGACAGTCTGTGCCCTTCCATGGGCGCTGACCTGCAGCATGGCTGCCAGTAATAAAATGCCCGTTAGCCGCATAACTAACCAAGTTTTGGCTTTTAATTGCATACTTTAGCATTGTTTGGGTTAAATAATAAGCAGTGGCAAACATTGAATTATTGGGTTAACCTAAACGAAGACCGGGGAAGACGCCAATCTTTGTACCCGGTTTTTCATTACAGGCATACCCATCACCACGTCCATCAGTTCATATAGACGATTTGAATTTTACATGCAGTCAATCTCTGTAGGAAGGTTCTTTTCTATTGATCGATCACGGCCGGATGATCAGCCTGTTACCCGCTTCGATGCTGTAGTGCACCCGGGTATGCGTCAGTATTTTTAACACCTGGTCCAATGTAAGGGTCTTACCGATCCGTCCACTGAAACGCCGGGGTGGAATATCTCCTTCATAGGTAATGTCTACGTCGTACCAGCGCGCCAGCTGCCGCATCACCGTAGGCAGGTCCGCCTCATGGAAAGAGAACCGCCCATCCTTCCAGGCGACAGCCTGCTCAACATCCGCATGGTCGACAATATCAATGGCATCTCCATTCACCTTCACCAGCGTTTGCTGCCCCGGCCGGACCACGCTGCGACCCCCGCGCGTATTCACGGCAATGGCCCCTGTCAGCAAGGTCGTCCGCATACCCGGTTCATCGTTATAGGCATTGATATTAAAGCTCGTCCCCAACACCGTCACCGTCATATCATTCACTTTCACCTTGAACGGCCGGCCAGGGTCCTGCGCCACTTCAAAATAGGCTTCCCCCGTAATGGAAATGGAACGCTCAGCAATAAAGCTCGTAGGATAAGTAATAGAAGAGGCCGCATTGAGCCATACCTTTGTGCCATCCGGCAGGATCAGCTGATATTGCCCGCCCCGGGGCGTGCTCAATGTATTATACACCGGCGCCGCAGCCACCCCGCCACCTCCTGACCGGTATACCAGTCTCCCGCTGTCTGTCTTACTCACCTGTGCATTGCCCTGTTGGGCCAGCAAACCCTGGTGTACGCTATCCAGTATGATCCGCTGCCCGCCTGCCAGGGTCAGGATCGCCTTATCCCCCCCCGGCAGCACATCATTCTTCACCACCACTCCCTTCACCACCGTGGGCTGCGCACGGTACCAGAAATAACCGCCCGTAACCATCAACAATAATATAGCCGCCGCAACAGCCGCCCGCCGGCCAAAAATGCGGACCACTTCGCCCCGTTTCCCATCCCCCATAGCCGGCGGGTAGTCCGCTGTCACCACCGGACTCAAAGCATTTGGCCGCCGTGCTTCAATGCTGGCGCGCACCCGTTCTTCAGAAAATTGATCCATCTTTTCCAGCTGCTCCCTGATGATGCGCTCGTCAGTCAACGCTTCAAACAAGGTCCCACGACCATCCGCCCCGGCCACCCATTGCTCCAGCTCCCGCTGTTCCGCAATGCTCAGCATACCCCGGTGGAATTTCAGGATCAGCCCCGTAATATGATCGATGTCAGTCGGCATATATTATCTACCAACTCACCGATAGATCAACCAAAAGAAAATCAGGATTTTTTACTGGTGGGAAGAAAAAAAAGCTGCCAGGTACATCATAGCGGCCAGATGTCCTTTTTTAAGCAGCTGCACCTTAAGCAATTGGATAGCCCGCGCCTTTTGATTACGAACGGTCTGTACAGCTATCCCCATCCGGCCCGCAATGTCCTCGCTGGAAAGCCCTTCGAAAAATATATACTTGAAGATCTCACGGCATTTGCCGGGCAGGTACTCCACCTCCCGGTAGATAGCGGCCAGCACTTCCATCCGGACAATTTCCTCCTGGAGCATCTCTTCATTCTCCGTGTCCTGGTTGAGCAGGTATTCCAGCTGCCGGTGCGCGGCTGTATGACGCCGGTCTGCCTGAAACCTGTTAATAGCGGCATTACGGGCGGCAGTATAAAGGAAAGCCCGGATACCATCCAGGCTGATGAACCGGTCTTTCCGTTCGAGTAATTTAATAAAAGTATCGGCAACCACATCTTCCGCAGCTTCAACACTGTGGGTGAAACGTTCAACAAAAAGGCAGACAGGCCGGAAATGACGAATGAAGATAGCATTGGCGGCCGCAGGATCGCCCTCCCTGAAAGCAGTTATCAATTCGCTCTCATTCCGATATTGTACATATTCCTGCACGCTACTGATCAGATTTGTACAAACCTACAAAAAACATCTGAAATTCACTGCACAGGTCACTTTTTCACCAGATACCTGCTACCATCTGATACTTCTACGCAAATCACAGCATACTCATTTCAATAATATTTTAGCAGGATCACGCCCACATTCCCGCCGACCGTCCCTCTCAATGCCAGCGCAACATGATTAAAATAAGGAGTAGCCAGTGTATAGCTCGCAATAAGAGTCCCCGTACCCGCATCGCGAAATTCAAAAATATATGCGCTATTAGCTTTTTTGGCCGGATACGTTATAAAATCAGTATAGCCTTTATACGCGATCCCGCCTGCCTCCGATCCATTGGCATTCCCCTTGATGTTGACGCTCACCGGGTTGCTGCCTGGAGCGAGGTTGATAAAACGGACCCCGCAAATACTATCGGTATAGGTGCTTAGCTGACTTTTAGCATTTTCATTAATGACAACCGTATCTATCGCCGCAGACGAAGCGCCCGTCAGAAATATGGAATAATTACTGCTATTGTCAATATTGAATGTACCCGTATAATATACGATGGCAGGTATGGCAGGGGTAGTAGGAGTGGCTGCTATGGCAGGCACTCCCAGCGTGATCGTATTTTGCCCTCCCGCCAGCGGGAACCAGGTGGCGGCATTAATACCCACTGTGTTACCTCCACTGATGATATTGAGACTATTGCTCGTAAGAGTAAGCGTAGCGCCCCCTATTACAGCATTGGTCACATAGATGACACCCGCAGGTTGCGGACCGGGGGCATTATCGGTTGATTTACTACAGCTGATCAGGCAACTGATGATACTTGCTGCGGCAATGAGTTTTATGGCCTTTTTCATACTATTTTTTTAAAGCTGGTTGAGTTATACTTACCGGCGATCAATATCCCGGATTTTGCGTAAGATTAGGATTCAGTAGCAGATCGTTTGAGCTTAATGGATAAACTTGTTGGTTCGTATTCCATGTTCCCCCACCTTTTTGTGGTATCACGATATTCATGACAGAATCCACTGTCTTCGTCCGCTTCAGATCAAACCATCGATGTTCTTCTGTAAACAGCTCCACCTGTCCCTCATGCATGATCGCAGTAAGCAGATCTGCCTGAGTGGTTGCCGTGGTAGGCGGCAACCCCGCCCGCTGACGGATCGTATTCAGATCAGCAGCAGCCCCCGTTAGATCATGCTGCTGCGCTTTCGCCTCCGCACGGATAAGATACTGTTCACCCAGGCGCAATACCATATAATATTCAGACAGGGAGGTGGCAGTGACGTTAGTTGACCTGTACTTGTACGGAAAATACCAGGTCGTACCACCCTGACTATAGCTGTTCACCCAGTTGGCCATGCGGAGATCATTGGGCTCAAATGCAGCCAGCAATTGCGGACTGATGGCAGCGCTATTGCTGATAGAGCTGCCTCCCGGCGGAGCAATCAAAATAAACCACTGCCCGTCATAGGTATACAATGTACCATTAGGAGGGGTAAGCTGCCAGATGGCTTCCTGGCTGTTCATTTTAAACACCTTGGTCAGATCAGTGACCAGGCTGTACATAGAGCTGTTATTGATCACCAGGCTGGCCTGCTGCGCCGCCGAATCATATTTGCCCATATACAGGTACACCCGGGCCAGCAAGGCGTCGGCTGCCCAGGTAGTGGGCCTCACCCTGTCCGTAGCGCCCGTATTATCACTGGCATCAAGATAACTGGAACTTAACAGCCCCTGGGCGGCTTGCAGATCAGTGACCACTTGCCGGTATACCTGCGCCGCAGCCGTACTGGGTATAGTGCTGTTGATAAGGTAGTTGGTGGAGGTCACCAACGGTACATTCCCAAACAGATTCACCATCTGAAAATACCAGTAGGCCCGGTTGAAGTACGCCTCGCCCATCATCAGCTGTTTTACGCGCGTGCTCATACCGGTAGAGAGGGGCACATTTTCTAAAATGGAGTTCTCCTGGTAGATGATATTATACCATACACTCCATAATCCATTCAGACCGCCATCTGTTGGTGCATTCAATGTATTTCTGTAAATATCGATAGATACCTGGCTTGTATTGTAGTTGGTCAGTTCATCGGAAGACAAACCAGTGTACTGGTCAAAATAGAAAACATAACTCATCAGTTTGGCATACGCTGAAAGCTGCGCGGTGATGGCAGTGGCGTCATTGCTAAAAACAGCGGAGGTAATGATGGAGCTGCTGGGCGCGCCTACATCTACCAGTTTTTTACAGCCTCCCATGCCTGCTGCTGAAAAAAACAGGCAAAAGATAAATCCTCTTTTAAATACACTCATATGATCTGTAGAAAGTTTCATCTTGTATCTTTTTCTGAATTGATTAAAATGATGCCTCTGCGCCGATAGTGATCATCCGCGTCGGAGGCAGGCTCTTTCCCTGTGATTCCGGATCATATCCCTTATAGGATGTGATGGTCAATAAATTCTGACATTGCATATAGATCCTTGTATTTTGAAAATGTGCTTTTTGCTGCCATGCTTTTGGCAGGTGATAAGACAAAGCCAGGGTCTTTAAACGGAGAAAGGAAGCATCACTGACAGCATAGTCGCTCACATAGAGATTGCCATAAGACGCGCTCTGCGATCCGCCTGTTTCAGTAGCTTTCGCAATTTTTGCCACATCACCGGGCTTCCGCCAGTAGTCTTGTAAATAATACGCAGGAACATTGAAGTTACTGGGTCCTGCCTCGCTGAAATTGTACAAAAAATTCCTGCCGGTCTGGTTGACATATTGGAAAAAAACATCCAGTTCCATCCCCTTGTAAGAAAAAGTATTGGATACTCCCCCAAAATAATGCTGGATACCGGTGATCATAAATGTTCTGTCAGCGCTGGTAAAAAGACCGTCCTTATTCAGATCCTGGTAAGTATAATAGCCTGTCTGCGGATCGACTCCAGTGAAATGATAACCTTTGTATGCGCCGATAATAGGCTGCCCGACCACATAGGTCCCTGAATAAGATGAATTGGAAGCCAGTCCGGGGAAAGAGACCAGCTTATTCTTCGGCACGCTGATAATAAAGGAGCTCGTCCAGCTAAATTGGGTACTCTTAATATTGGTGGTGCTCAGGATTGCATCAAACCCGCTGTTTTGGACCACGGCCGGCAAATTGGCCTGTACACTGGTAAACCCATCCTGAGCGGGTAATGGCTGTCCTACGAGTTGATTACCTGTACGGTTCCGGTAATAATTGGCGTCAAGATGGATATGATCGTTCAAAAATCCTAATTCAAGACCACCTTCCAGCTTCTTATTCACTTCCCAGGCAAAATTAGGATTGGCGATCCGGTTAGGCGCCAGCCCGGAAGTATTCTGAAAGGTCCCGGAAGCGCTATAAGCGCTTAAATACTGGTAGTCCAGGATCTGGTCATTACCCGTGATCCCATAGCTGCCCCGTAGCTTGCCAAAGCTCAGCCACGATAATGTGTTCTTCATAAAACTTTCATCAGAAAAGACCCAGGCCACACCGATATCGCCAAAATCACCAAATCGCTTATCAGGCCCGAAACGGCTGCTGCCATCCCTGCGGGCGGTTAGATTGACGATATATTTACTCTTCCAGCTATAATTGACCCTTCCATATAAGCCGGTATAGCGGTAGTCGGTAACTTCATTACCCAGTGCTGTAACGGTCGCCGCGCTGGCTAGATTGCTGATCAATGCATCGCTGGAAAAATTGGAGGCGGATTGCCCCAGGGAATTATACTGGTTACGTTGCACGGAAGCACCTGCCTGCATGTCAAACTTACCCTGACCGATGGTCCTGGCATAATCTATCTGCGGCTCGATACTCCAATTAGTTGTATAGGTGCTGGCGAAATAATTGGTCCTTCTCGTAGCCACCGGGGGGCCATAATAAGAAGCGGCAGGTGTTTGATTAGTCTGGTTCATTTGCTCATGATTATAACCGAACTGACTCTGGATCTTCAGACCCGGCAATATATTATAACCAAGGTGCAGACTGCCCACCACAGTATTGGTAAGGGACTTATACGGTCTTTCTGTAAGCGCAAAAGGGTTCCCAAAAGTGCCATTCTGAAAATTTAAATTCCCACTGGCGTCATAGATAGCAGGGGCGTCAGGCGCCAGTGAAACAGAACCTGTAAAATCAGATGCAGGGACGTTATTGTCATCAATGGTGTATTGAACGCTAAAAAAAGAATTAAATCGCTGGTTGACCGAGGTATGATTCAGATTGGAAAGAATGGAGATCTTTTGGTCATGGAAGTTCCCCGGGAATTCCGGGATCTGATTGCTGTACGTTCCGCTCAATAAGAACTGTGTGTTGACAGTACCACCCGAAAGGGAAATGGTACCGTTCGTAAGACGCGCCGGGTTGCCGATAAGCACCTTTTGCCAGTTGGTATAACGGGTCGTGTCCCAGGCGCCATTTATATCGTAATCCGTAGCGCTCGGCAGGATACCATCATTTCTAAGCGCCTCATGCCGGACGGCCAGGTACTGTTGAGTATTTAAAAAAGGAATGATGCGGCGGGCTATCTGCCCTATCCCGGAATAAATATTGACATCGGTCCTTGTTTGGCCCGGTTTTCCTTTTTTGGTGGTGATGAGGATCACGCCATTCGCTCCCCTCGCCCCATAAATAGCCGTAGCATCCGCGTCTTTTAGTACTGATATGCTTTCTATATCCGCAGGGTTGAGATTATTGAACGGGCTTAATCCACCGGAAAAGGTATTTGCCTGAGAAACTGGATTGACAGGGTATCCTACAGCGCCACCCGTTACATCCCAATTTGTTAACGAGATGGAAGGAAAAGGCACTCCGTCGATGATAAAAAGAGGATTGGTACCGTTGGCAATACTGTTTTGCCCCCTGATCCTGATCGTGCTGTAAGCGCCGGGTATGCCGGACGCCTGCGCAATATATAATCCCGGCACCCGCCCTTCCAGCGCCAGCATAGGGTCCGTAACAGGCTGCTCCCCGATGGTCTTGGCCGTAACCACCGTCACATCACCCGTATTCTCTCTTTGTTTTACACTATAATATCCCTTGTTCACCACTATTTCCTGGATACTGCTGATCTTCAATCTGGCAGTAAGGGTCCCCAGATCGGTCTTATCTTTGAGCTTTACTTCGAAATCCTCGATATTCACACCGCTCATGACAAGGACGGCATGTGGATCAATATGTTTCAGCTCGAACTTCCCATCCGCATCGGTCGTTGCGCCACGCTCCGTCCCCTTTACCTTCACGGAAATGCCGGCCAGCGGCACACCCGCTTCATCAACGATCCTGCCATGAACATCGGCGAATGGCGGCGCTGCCATCTTCGATTCCGGCATCCTCAGTTTCCTGGCTATCGAAATGGTATTGCCCAGGATCTCAAAACGCAAGGGCTGATCAGCCAGTACCATCTCCATTGCCTGCTGCACCGGCACGGCCTTAAGTTCCACTGTCACCGGTCTGCTCTCCAGCAGATCAGCGTCATCGTAAAATACATGATACCCGGTCTGTTGCTCAATTGCTGCCAGCACCTTCGTCAAAGGGGCGGATTGTGCCGAATAGGTCACGGTCTGCGCCCTTCCACGGGCGCTGACCTGCAGCATGGCTGCCAGTAATAAAAAGCCTGTTAGCCGCATAACTAACCAAGTTTTGGCCTTTAATTGCATACTTTTGCATTGTTTGGGTTAAATAATAAGCAGTGGCAAACATTGAATTATTGGGTTAACCTGAACGAAGACCGGGGAAGACGCCAATCTTTGTACCCGGTTTTTCATTATAGGCATACCCATCACCACGTCCATCAGTTCATATAGACGATTTGAATTTTACATGCAGTCGATCTCTGTAGGAAGGTTCTTTTCTATTGTATTCTTACGGCCTGATAACAATCTTTTTATTGCTGCCCTCGATGCTGTAATGCACCCGGGAATTGGTCAATATCTTTAATACCTGGTCAAGGGTCAGCTTCTTTTCGATCCTGCCGGTGAAATGCCTTTCCACAAGCCTTCCCTCATAATCCACCTCCACATTATACCATCTCGCCAGCTGCCGCATCACCGTTGGCAGATCCGTATGGGCAAAGGAGAACAAACCGTTCTTCCAGGCCATCACCGCCTCCAGGTCCACATCGGCCGCACGCCGTACATCCTCCGCAACGATGGCCTGCTGCCCCGGCTGCAGGATCACTGAACCCGTTCCATTTTGCACTTTCACCTTGCCCTCCAACAGCGTGACCCGCAGGTCCTGCTCATCCTCGTATGCGTTCACGTTGAAATGCGTACCCAATACTTCTACTTCAGTAGCGCCCTTTCTAACGTGGAAGGGCCGGTGCTCATCCGCCGC
>Ga0206922_1190_pt1 | contig 11869 bp, 12 predicted proteins | sample Alteio_BWOrgHeat_63_FD_152976 | JGI IMG/M metagenome (GOLD analysis project Ga0206922, IMG submission 152976) | Enriched cells from forest soil in Barre Woods Harvard Forest LTER site, Petersham, Massachusetts, United States -... | ecosystem: Environmental > Terrestrial > Soil > Temperate forest >... | reverse complement strand
TATCTCATGGATCCGTCCTTTTAGCAGCGCTTCTTTCATCAGTTGTGCCTGGTGTTTTAGCTGGTGCATGGCCTCGATGGATGTCTCTTTTTTGTCGACGACGTTTTTGCTTTGTTTTTCGATGATCTTTGCTGACTCCCGGCTGGTGGCGGTGTAATAGAGCAATAAATTATTTTCCAGTTCGAATAAGTATTGCTGCTTTACCCGCAATGGATTGACAATCACTTTGTCGCCGTCATAAAATTCCATGTAATTGACTCCGCCAAAGGTGGCGGCATACTGGTCCTGTTTACCACCGGCCATTTGGAGATCTTTTCTCTCGATGTCATAGGCCAGGTGGGCCATATCGTATTCGCCCAGGGGCAGGCGTAACATTTCGGCAAAGACGCCGATGACAGCCACCACAAGGGTGGAAGAGGTCCCCAGTCCTGAGCCTGCGGGGGCGTCTACATAAGTGGAGAGGCGAAAGCCTGTTGTGGGCTGGCCATATTCTTTTCGTATCCGGTTATATACGCCTTTCAGGAGGTCCAGCTTTCCATTGATGGGCAGGGCATCCATTAATGCGCCGTTCTCAAATGTTTCGTTTTCTCCCCGATCGACACCCTGTAGGATGATCCTGTTATCCGGGAGGGGTTCGATGGTGGCGTGCGCGTATAAAGAAATGGTGGCGTTCAGGATGGCGCCTCCATACATATCGCTATAGGGGCTTACATCTGTCCCGCCGCCTGCCAGTCCTATTCGTAATGGCGCCTTGCTTCTATAGATCATAATTGCCTATTGGTATTTGCAAAATCCTGTTGTGCCTTTTCGTAATCCGTTGGAATGCCAATATCGATGAAATAACCGTTCTGTACAAGACCTGACATTCGTCTGCTTTGATAAAACCGTTCTAAATAATCCTTTTCGAATGAAAATTTCTCTGGCAGTCCTTCTTCCAGGAACCGGACGCTGTCCAGGGCGTACACCCCTCCATTGATCAGTCCGGATGCATAGTATTGTTTTTCCCGGAAATGGGTTACGCGGTGATCCTTATCCAGTTCTACTACTCCGTAACGGTCGAAATCCTCCATGGGTTTGAGACATAAGGTACATTGTGCGGCCTGTTCTTCGTGAAAGGCGGATAATTCTTTTGGGCTTACCCGGAAAAAAGTATCTCCGTTCAGGACCATTACGTGCCGGTCTTCGACGGACTCACAGGCCAGGCGGATGGCGCCCCCCGTACCCAGGGGTTCGCCTTCTATGGACAGCCGGTAGCTGCCGGCAGGCAGATGGTTATGCAGGAACTCCTCAAAATATTCGCTTTTGTAGCCCAGGGCAAAGATAAAGCGTTCGATGCCTTCCTGCAGGAAATAGTCGGTGACATAGGAGATAAAGGGTCTTCCTGCCACGGGCGCCATGCATTTGGGTAGCTCCTGGACGACGGAACGAAGCCGGGTGCCCAATCCTCCTGCCAGTATGATAGCCTCCCTGATCATGATAAATATTTTATATGGGTGCAAATATCCGATTTACAATGCGGAAAACCATATAAGTAATTTTACTCTATTTTTTCGGATCAGGGAAATTATATCTTACGCGGCTATTGTCATTTCCGACGCGGTTATTTGCTTTTTATACACGGCAGGGCGGGATGGCTCCGTATTTTTACTGTCGGGGAAAAATTGTTCACGGTGATGGGTATTTGTTAGATTTTTTCTTTCCTGTAATTTGCCCTTATCTAACCTGACTACACCTTTTTAGCAATCAAATACATTAATTATTAAACCATGTTTATGAAGACAACACTTTTGTCTCTTGTCATTCTATTGTCCATTAATACCGCTTTTGCGCAGTGGACCACGTCCGGAACGAACATTTATAACAGCAATACCGGGAATGTGGGTATCGGCGTGACCAGTCCTACAGCGCCGCTGCATATAGCAGCGACTGCCCATCCCAGTTTAAGTGTTGGCGTAACCGGGAATATGGCCAATGCCGTGACCCAGTTAAGCAACTCTTTGACGGTAATTGCCAGCAGCAATACGGTGCAGGTGATGAACGGCGCCGTTGCGTATGATTTTTACAATAACGGCACTAACCCATCCTGGTCCGGCGCCTATATGCAATACAATGGAACCGGTGTTACGGGTAATCTGTATGGGGTGTCCGCTGCCAACATGGGCGCTATGATGTTCCAGAATGTCACCAGCGGTGTGATCACCTCCAACGGGGCCAATATCTTTATTTCACCCAGCGGCGCCATAGCCGCCTCTTTTTTAGCCAATGGCAGTGTCGGTATCGGGACCACCAATCCGGGATCTAATAAACTTGCTGTGGAAGGGACCATCGGCGCAAGGAGAGTGGTGGTCACGGCCACCAATCCTTTTCCGGATTATGTTTTTGCACCGGCGTATACGCTGCCTTCTTTGGGGACGGTGGCCGAATATATCCGAAACAATGGCCGGCTGCCCGGTATGCCTTGTGCTGACAGTGTAGCAAAAACGGGTCTTGATCTGGGCAATACGCAGGTGAAGCTGGTGGAAAAGATAGAGGAGCTTACGCTTTATAGCATTGCGTTGCAAAATAAGGTGGATGCGTTACAAGATAAGGTGGATGAACTGGAGGCGGCAAATAAAAAGCTGGAAGCAACGGATAAGAAATTGCAGGAAATGCAGCAAGAGATGGATGAACTGAAAAAACTGTTATCTAAATAAATAAAAACTTTATCTATGAGATCGCTTTTATTATACAGCTGTTTTCTGTTATTTATTTTCCCTCATCATTCATATGCCCAATGTCTTACCAATGGTACTTTTTCCGGGGCCTGCGGGAGTGTTGTGACTGCCAGTGGGCTTTGTCCCACATGGACTGACGCCTGTGGGGATGGCTGGGTGCGGAGTAACGGCAGTCCTCAGATGATGCCTTATACTGTTGCTGGTGAGAACCCAACGGGCTTTTATGCTTATATGTATTCGTATAAAAATACCAGCGTATATGGAGAGGGAATGTTTACTCCCTATAATTTTGTGCAGGGGGCTGCTTATGAAGTAAAGATCAATTTCACGACGACGGGGATTGACGTAGCTGCGAATTATCCGGCTGATGGCACGGTGGTAACGTATGCAGCGAATGGGCTGGGGCAAAGTCCGCTAACCGCCTGTGACCAGGAAATTCCAACTATTTCGCAAAAGGAGTCCATTGGTGTTTATTCCGGGCTCACCCCTGGTACGGGACAGGCTACTGCGGACTATACCTTTATAGCCGATAACAACTATTCACAGTTCTGGATATTTCCTTATAGCGCGCGATACGTTCAATATAATTTGAATTTATATCGTGTTCAGATTTGTCAGGTCTGTCTCTCCACGGTCAGTCTTAATAGCGGAGGTGTTTTACCCACCTATATTTACGCACAGGATATTGAGGCAGGGGGCGGCACAGGAACAGAAACAATACAGCCCACCGTGGCAACAAATTTGGTGGCTTCCGAGGAAATAGACTTTTTGACCGGGTTCCAGGCCACGGTCTCGACTGGCGGCAGTCTGACTGCCTCTATATTGCCCTGTAATGCGGGAACGGGCATTCAGACTACTGATTACTTTGACAGTCTGAATATTGTGACAGTAAACAATCCCAATACATTTGATACGACGACGGCTGTTGCCAGAAAAACGCTGAATGGAACGGCAAACAGCCTGGTGGTGGCTGATCCTGCTGCCGTCAAGTTACAGGTATATCCTTCCGTCAGTAATGGCGTGGTCAATATTACGGGCAGCCTTGCCGATCTCGGAAATACGGATATTGTTGTGAGTGATGAATCGGGAAGGGTAGTATACAGAACACATAATGCCGCTGATCTCAATATACGGCTGGATCTGAGCAATTTAAGCAACGGACTTTATTTCATCCTTATTAGCAACAAGGCCGGAACCAGCACTCAAAAGATTATTATCAACAAATAGCTTTTAACACATTTACACATACAAAAACTACTATTATGACCTGCCTATTTTTATCTCGCTCATATGTTCATTTTCATTATCGCATTTTATTGTCCTGCTTTTTTCTTTTTGGTATTTTAACTGGTTTCCAGGGGTTTAGTCAAAATAGTTTCCCCTCGACCGGAAATGTAACTATAGGAAACAGTACGACGCCCAATAGTCTGACCGTCTTTGGACCTATTATAACCGGGCAGGTCCAGGCTAATTCATTGGCGCAAAGTTATACTGATGTATTTTCCTATCAGAGTCTGTCTATGCAGAATTATGGCCAGGAATGGGTGTCAGACCCATGGCAGAGTGGCGGAGGTACTTTGTGGGCAAGTGGTTGGAATGGCATTAAGTTCTTTACCCGTGAAAGCCCCAAGCTTTGCATTACGCCTTCCGGCAATGTTGGTATTGGGACCATGGCCCCACAAAGCCTTTTGGCAGTTGCTGGCGCTATTACAGCCCAAAAGGTTACAGTTACTTTAACCGGATGGTCTGATTTTGTTTTCGAACCATCCTATAAGCTTACACCTCTTCAGGATGTTAAATCTTACATTCTTCAATACAAGCATCTGCCTGGAATTTCTTCTGAGGATGATATTAAAGCCAATGGCCTGGAACTTGGACTCATGGAAAAAATCCAAATGCAAAAAATTGAAGAACTCACTCTTTATGCTATCGATGCGGACAAAAAGATTTTGGAACAGCAAGCCAGGTTGGACAAATTGACACAAGCCTTGTCCCTTTTAGAGGAGAAAGTACAAAGGTTACGTTGAACGCAGCTTTCTCCATAAGGACTGCCAGCCCCCCCCGTTGTGTACGCGGCTGATACCTGCATCCCGCAGCGTGTCAGCCGCTTCCCAGCAATGGGTGCCTGTGGCGCAACAGAGTATGATGGGCTTTTTAAGATCGCGCAGGCGGCCGATATTGGCCCTGATGCGATCCACCGGTATATTCAGGGCGTGGGGGATATGTCCCTGGTCAAATTCGTATGGAGTGCGCAGGTCGACGATGACGGCGCCTTCTTTAACAGCCTGTCGGAGGGAGCTATTGCCTCCTCCGAATATGTCAGATAACCAGCTCATGCTTTCTTTCTTTGTTGTAGCTGATACAATTTAATATATTTCAGGAAAGTCAGGTGTGCTACATTGACCGCAATCACCAGCCCGTTGAAACCATCCAGGAAACCTGCCCGGAGAAAATAACTCGACAGGAAGGCCCAGAAAGGGTTTATAAGCACTTTGAAGAGCCGTGCTTTTTTAACCTTTGCAAACATCATCTGCGCAGAGAGCTGGCTATAGCGATTGTTTTTTTCGATGTGTTCATCATAGTTGAAATAAGTGTAATGCAAAAGATCGCCGTTTAGCAGTCCGATACGGGCATCCGCAGCTGGTACAAGGGATTCATGTACAATATCCAGGCTCCAGGCGCCTTTTTTCCGGTTTAGCAAACGGATCTTTCTATCCGGGTACCAGCTGCCATGACGGATCCACTGGCCGCAATAATTATTTAAGCGGGTCATCAGATAGCCATCATTGGGGAAGTCCCTGCTCTTTTCTGCCAGTATGCTTTTGCTGAGTTCTTCTCCGAGAAATTCATCGGCATCGAGGAAGAGGATATAGTCGTGTGACGCAAGTGCTGTAGCGGCATTTTTTTGGGCGCCATATCCCGTAAAGGGCTGTTTGTATAATTTTCCGCCCATTTGTTCAACGAGGGCGGCCGTTCTATCTGTAGAAAAGGAATCCAATACGACAATTTCATCCGCCACTTCACTGACGGAATCCATGCACCGACCTATATTTTTTTCTTCATTAAAAGTAATTATTACTACAGATAAGGGCGTCATGAAGTCTTGGTTGTAATATACTATTTGCTAAGAATTTGTTATAGCCGCATATTTTCTTTCCCCTATTTGCTGACGCCACATGGCGTAATATAATCCTTTTTCTGTCAACAGACTTTCATGATCCCCTGTTTCTACGACTTCCCCTTTCTCCAGGACATAGATCCGGTCTGCGTGCATGATGGTGGACAGCCGGTGGGCGATAAGAATGGTCACCTGGTCGCCCCGGAAGGATACTTCCCGGATGGTACGCGTGATATCTTCTTCTGTCAGGGAATCCAGGGCCGAGGTGGCCTCGTCAAAGATTAAAAGCTTTGGTTTCCGTAACAGGGCCCTTGCGATGGATAAGCGCTGTTTTTCCCCTCCTGATAATTTCAGCCCCCCTTCCCCTATCATGGTATCAATACCTTTTTCCGCCCGGGAGAGCAGGCCCATGCACGAGGATTTTTCGAGGGCTTCCAGCAGATCGGCCTCGGTGGCCGTGGGATTGACGAAGAGCAGGTTTTCCTTGATGGTGCCGGCAAACAGCTGTGTATCCTGGGTCACAAAACCTATCTGTTTACGAAGATCTTCAAAATTGATGACGGTCTCATCCAGTCCGTTATAAAGAATACGGCCTTCCAACGGACGGTACAGGCCCACCAATAATTTCATCAGGGTGCTTTTACCGCTGCCGGATGGTCCTACAAAGGCCAGGGTCTCTCCCACTTTTGCATCGAAGCTGATATGATCAATGGCGTTATGATGTGCTGTCTGGTGCTTGAAAACAACATCCTGGAAAGAGAGGGTCCTGACGGGGCCAAGATGCCGTGGATCGGCGGGGGTTTGCTCAGGAGACTTCTTCATCAGGGTATCAAAATTGATAAGCGAAGCTTCGGCCTCGCGATACGTGAGGATGATATTGCCCAGTTCCTGGAGCGGTCCGAATATAAAGAAGGAATAAAAAAGCATGGTCGTGAGTTCCCCTGCCGTAAGCTTGTCTTTGAATACCAGCCATAGTAATACGAACATGATACACTGGCGTAATAAATTCACAAAGGTCCCCTGGATGAAGCTAAGGGCGCGGATACTCTTTACCTTTCTTAATTCAAGCCCTAATATTTTGAACGTATTGTTGTTTAGCCTGTTCACCTCCTGTTCTTTTAATCCCAGGCTCTTTACCAGCTCAATATTCCGTAGTGATTCTGTGGTGCTGCCGGCCAGGGCATTTGTTTCTTTAACGATGGTCTTTTGGATCCGTTTAATTTTTTTACTGAGCAGGCTGGTGAGCAGGGAGAGGAAGATCATTCCCAGTACATACATGGGCATGATCGACCAGTGCAGCGTAAAGGAATAAGCGGATACGAATACAACGCCAACGATAATGCCGAAGAGGACATTGATAAAGGAAATAATGAATTTTTCTGTATCGAGTCTTACTTTGGAAAGGGTGGAGAGGGTTTCTCCGCTGCGCTGGTCCTCAAATTCACTAAAAGGAAGACTCATGGCATGGCGGAGGCCATCCGTGAAAATGGTGGCGCCGAATTTCTGAACGATGACGTTGCCGAAATAATCCTGGAAGGCCTTGGCGATGCGGCTGACCATGGCCACGCTGATGAGGATGCTCAGGTAGCCGATCGCCGCCCATACGAACTGGCTTTGGGTGCGGCTCCCGGTTTTATGCCAGACCTTGGCTTTATCGTAAAAGCCGATCTCATGGGCGTGGAAGGCCAGCTTATCGAGCCCCAGCTTACCAAAGAAATAAGGGTCCAGCATGGAAAACGACTGGTTGATGGTGGCCATGAGGAGGGCCAAAAAGATCAAACCTCTATAGGGTTTGAGATAATGTAAAAGGATTTTCATATAATTCCTGCCTGTTGATTTATTATTAGAAATTTATTTAATTTGTTTTGCCGATAAAGTTACGCCAACAATACCAGACGGGGGGCCGAATCAGCCGCATTTTGATCAGATGGGCGCTCCCGTTTCGGAACGAAGGTAGTAACACCTTATTGCATTTAAAGTTTAGACCTGTACCTTTACGCCTAAACCGAATTAACGGGAAATATTCATGAAGTCACTCCTTTTGCTGGATCTTACTGGAAGGGTTTTTGAAAAGAGAGAAAAAATACTGTATTGGCTGATCTCGGCTTTTTTTGTATCCCTGTTCCTGCCGGATATGCCGGTGATCAATAACATCCTCATCGGCGCCACGGTATTACACTGTCTGTTTTATAACTCCTTTGCGGAAAAAGGCCGGTTGTTACAGGAAAGAAAGGAAATATGGATGATGATCCTTTTCTATATCCTGCATATAGTCAGCGCAGCCCTGTCCGTTAATAAACATGAAGCGCTGATAATGTTAGTTTTACGCGTTCCGCTGCTGATCTTTCCCTTGTGTATCGGCCTTTTGTACATCCGTGAGGAGTTAAAGGACCGGATATTATTATCTTATTGTTTTTTTACGACGATTGCGGCCCTTGCCTGTATGAGCTATGCGCTCTCCCAGTACTGGAAATTCGGAGATGCCGGGTATCTTTATGACGACAGTCTGACGGTGGCCATCGGTCGCCAGTCCATCTATATAGCTATGTGTGTGAACCTGGCCTTGTTCACCTATGTTTATCTCCTGCAGAAAAAGTCTTTTGCCATTCAGTATAAAGGACTTGTGTTTCTTAGTATTGCTTTTTTGGTGGTCTTCCATTATATGTTGGCCAGCCGGATAGCCATTATCACGCTTTATTCGGGTTTTCTCATATTTGCCCTCTGGCATATGTTCAAGGCCCGGAATTACAGGGGGGGTGTGATCCTGATAGGCTGTTTGCTGGCCGGGGCCATCCTGATGATCAGATTCCTCCCCAAAACGATGAATCGTTTTAAGGAGTTGAACTATACCACGTATCAGTTTTCCAGTCATGGGGTGGAAAGCCATTATAATATGCCGGTTACGCCGGATCAATGGAATGGGGCCAATATACGGCTGGCTATCTGGAAATGCGGGTGGAGTCTTTTTCTCCAGCATCCGCTTTTGGGTGTGCCGTTGGGAGATAAGCAGGATCAGTTGATGGAAGTGTATAAGGAAAAACATTTTGATTTCGCCCTGGAGTCAAGACGGAATACACATAATAGCTATTTGGATGTACTTGTCAACCTGGGGATCGTCGGTCTGGTGGTCTTTTTGCTGGGTTATATCATTCTCCCGCTGATGGGCTGTTTCCGTAAGGCGGCGTCCGGCACGATTGATGGGTTGGGGATCTTTATCATTCTGGCCTTTGCCATTGCCATGATCACGGAAAATTGGATGGATCGGAGTATCGGCTGTATCATGTTGGCTTTTTTTCTGAGCCTCGTGAGCGCCTGGAAGAGAAGGACGCCTGTCGCCTGAGTATAATTGAAAACTATTATGGTTACAATCCTCGACAAAGAAGGGTATGATACACTGCGGGTCATTTCAGATGCGGATAACTTTAACAAATGGATGTTTGATACCTTACGGCCTTATATCCGCGGAAAAGTGCTGGAGGTGGGCAGCGGCATCGGGAATATATCAGGACTGTTGTTACAGACACAGGATAGTGTTGTTTTAAGTGACCTGTCTGAGGATTATACTACTATTCTTCGCAGGAGATTTACGGGACATCCTGCTCTTTGCGACACGTTGGTCATGGACCTCAACGATCCCGCGTTTGGCAGGCGTTACGCCTCCTGGGCCGGCAGCTTTGACACCATCGTCGCGTTAAATGTCATTGAGCATGTAGCTGATGATCAGCGGGCCATCGCCAATTGTGTCGGGCTGCTGAAAAAAGGCGGACGCCTGATAGTGTTGGTACCCGCCTATCAGGCTTTATACAATCGATTTGACAGGGAATTGGGGCATTGCCGCCGGTACAAAAAAGCGACATTGCGGGAGCTGGTCGGTCCGCATTGTACAATAATAAAGACCCGTTATTTTAACCTGGCGGGGATTGCAGGCTGGGTGTTCTCCGGTAATATCCTCCGAAAAAAGATCATTCCGGAGGGGCAGATGAAGTTATTTAACAGACTGGTCCCTTTTTTTAAATGGATGGACCGGATGAGTTTCCGGCGCTGGGGATTGTCGGTATGGGCGGTGGCGGTAAAGGAATAGCTGAGCTTAGTGATTGTCTTCCATATAAAGCTCGATAGCTTTATCCGTGTCCCCGAAAAACTCCAGCCTGCCATGTTTCATAAAGGCGGAGCGGTTACAATATTTCTGGATCGTATGCATGGTATGGCTGACCAGGATGACGGTTTTCCCTTCTATCCAGGAGGATTCAAAGACCTTTATCGCCTTTTCCTGGAATTTTACATCTCCTACGGCAAATATTTCATCGAGGAACATAATGTCTGCTCCTGCATTGATGGCGATGGAAAAACCCAGACGGGCCAGCATCCCTGAGGAAAAGAATTTTATTTTCCGGTCTACAAACTCTTCCAGTTCGGCAAATTGGATGACCTTATCAAAGATGGCATCTATCTCCTTTATTTTTAACCCCAATACGGAGGAGGAGACATAAATATTCTCCCGGGCTGTCAGCTCATGGCTCATCCCCACCCCTAAATTCATCAACAAGGTACTTCCCTGGATGTTGATGTAACCCGTATCGGTGGGATATACGCCCGCGAGGATCTTGGTAAGCGTGGATTTTCCGCATCCGTTCCTGCCGATGAGTCCGATACATTCTCCTTTTTTTACCTCGAAGTCCATGGTCTTCAGGGCTTCCACCCGGGAGGAACGGGGAGGGTTAAAAAGATTAAACAGCCGGTGTTTTACCGTATTATGGCTGTCTTCTGTGACATGAAAGGTCTTGCTGATATTTTTGGCTTCAATGGCCAGTGTAGCATCCATAGTTATAGTTTTTCCGCGGCTTTTGATCCTAATTTGTTTAAGAAAAGCAATCCTATCACCAAAAGCAAAATAGCATAACCAAGATCAAAGCCCAATAGTTGAAAATCCGGATGGTGACCCTGCATCATTACGCTCCTTGCATTGATGATGATACCTGCGATAGGATTGAGGTATTCAAAATAGGGCAATGCATGTTTGAAAGTCTCCAGCTTATAGAAAATAGGGGACAGGAAGAAGAGAAAAGAAGTGAACACCGTCCAGATCTGTGTAATGTCTTTTGCTACGATATAGATGGTTGACAGGATAAGGGATATGCCCATCGCCAGCATATAGAGATTAAGGTACAATACAAGGATCCAAAGATTATTAAAAGAAAGACTGTGACTGCCTCTTTCAAAGATGTTATAGAACAGGAAGAACATGATAAAATTGAAGAAAAGACCGATGCTATTGGCCAGCAGGGTGGAGACATAGATCTCCAGCTTATTCATGTTACTGTATTCGTAGAGGTATTTCTTTGTATTCAGGATCTGTATGGTGCCGGCGGTGGATTCTACAAAAAAGTTCCAAAAGATGAGCCCAATAAAAAGATAGGAGGCGAAAGAGGGGATGTCATTTTTCAGGATGATCTTGAAGGCCACATAATAGATGCTCATGTCCATGATGGGCTTTAGCAAGGCCCAGAACAACCCCAGCTTATTCTCATAATAGCGCAATTTGAACTCTATCCTGGCCAGCAGCCATAGTCTTTCCAGTTTATTTGATCTTCTTGACCAGTCATTGAGAATGCCGCCAATCATGGTTAGCTTTTAAAGTTTTTAATCCTCAGAATGATGTTTTTCAATTTTTCATTCCTTTTAATAAAAGATTTCAGTTTTAACAGGAGAATGTGCTGACCTGCGGCTTTTGACGTCACGGACACCTCAAAGGTGGGGTTATCGTATAAAAAGCCAGGTCCATTGGCATTCAACAGGTTAATGATTTGAGCGGCAAATTTAGCATAATATTTAGCATGTTTTTCAGCAATGTATTTATTTGAGTACAGCAGTTTTTCCCGGGTAATGTTCCTGAACATGCTGCCCTGACGGACCCTATAATGAAATAATACTTCCGGCAGTACAACGCCATTAAAGCCATGGGCCAGCATACTGACAACGCTTTCATAGTCTTCCAGGCCATAATCCACGGTCTTATCATTTAACCCGCCGGTAAGAA
>Ga0206922_1204_pt1 | contig 12073 bp, 6 predicted proteins | sample Alteio_BWOrgHeat_63_FD_152976 | JGI IMG/M metagenome (GOLD analysis project Ga0206922, IMG submission 152976) | Enriched cells from forest soil in Barre Woods Harvard Forest LTER site, Petersham, Massachusetts, United States -... | ecosystem: Environmental > Terrestrial > Soil > Temperate forest > O... | reverse complement strand
TTGGGGAGCAATGGGCACAATCGGTTGATTTGCCAGCAAAATATTGGGCGATTGATACAATACTTTAGGGTCCACCACTACATTAACTGTTACAGCACTATCGCAGCCTGCAGCATTTACCAGGTAAATGGTTTTAGCGCCCTCTGTTGTTATGTTAATTCCATTCCAGGTGAAGGGCAGTTCGGACTGGTTTACAAACAAGGAGGTAATAGAAGCAGATGGGTTTCTAATGGAAAGTACCAGGGTAGCGGTACTGTCAAAACCATATTGGTTTTTAAAAGTAGCCGATACAGTAGTGGGCGTGGTATATACCACCCCATTCCAGGTGTAAGGCCCGCAATTATTGACAGTACTTGCAGATGCTGAAGGCACCCCTACAGAAAGCTGAAAAGTTGAAGGTTTTGCACCATCCTGCAATAATGTGACGGTATAGGTTTGCAAAGGGCTTAGCTGTGTAGGCGTTCCGCTAATAACCCCGGTAATGGCATCTAACTGCAACCCATTGGGAAGGGCCGGAGAAATATTATATCCATTGGAAGCATTGTCCCGATTCCCTAATGGATAATTGCCTTCTATCTGCGGGCTTATGGCCAGCATGGGCTTATTAATTTCTAAAATATTGGTAGCAGGATAATAAATATTGTAGAGTACCCGAAGCACCAATGTGGCCGTACTATCGCACCCTTCTGCGTTGGTAAGCGTGGCAGACTTGGTACCAGCAGTTGTAAATGTTAAACCGTTCCAGGTATATGGCAGTTGACCGGGTATTATTTCAACATTGGTTACCGAAGCAGTGGCTTTCTGACGGAATCTAAAAATGATGGCGCTATCACAACCTGCAGCATTGGTAACATGAACGTCGTAATCGCCCGATTTGGTATACACCTGCCCCTGGTAGGTATACGGCCCGCAGTTTGCTACGGCTATTACAGACGAAGTGGCTTGTTTAACCTTGAGGATTAAGGTAGCTGCACTATCTGCACCATATATATTGATCAGGTGAGCCGTTTGTGTACCAGCCTGCGAAAAGGTTAGTCCATTCCAGGTATAAGGAAGCTCAGTTGAACAGATAGTTGCATTGTTGGAAGATGTACTGGGATTATTGACAGCGATCGTTATAATGGACTGGGCGGAGCCAACGCTATTGCTGCCTGTAATAACGTAAGATTTCGTAAACGGATTCACTATTTCAATAAGATAGTCTTCAAATTCTCCGTAGTCTATCCAACTGCTGTGAAATTTTTGCTCCGGAAGCAGAGCCTGTATATTATTAAAAAATGGATAAAATGATAATGCTTGCTCTGTCGTTCTAAGTACGCTATACGCCCTGCCATTGGCATCATAAAAAACGTAGTAGGCAGGTGCAGTAGCACCCTCTACACAATAGATTCGCATTTTAGTTACACCGGATGCTGCCGTAACAGGAATGTTTAAATTAAAAACTTCAGCATGCGCATCGCTTTGTGGGGCTGCAGAAATATATACCCGCTCACCTGCATCATTAAAATCTCCATCCCTGTTATAATCAATATACACTGCGAAGGAGTTCATAAAATTTAACAACCCCATATTTGTATTTAAGCTATATACATTCGGCGAGGAGAGGGTGTTGGCCAACCGCATAGAATAGTTGGTATTGCTATACATTTTGATAGCACCCAATCCACTAAAATCGGTATAGGCACCCGGTGTTCCGGTGCCCTGGCCGGCACTGCCCAGCAGGCTTTGAAAGGCCGTATTGTTTTCAAAAATGACTTTCTGATTACCATCCGATATTTGAACCTGGGTAAGATCTGCACCCTTATCTGCTTTAAGCGACCAGGGAGCAGGATATTGCAGCGGCGTTTTTGGCCCAATTGCCGGAAAAAGCTGGCTGGTAGCAAAGGCAAGCGGCGTGCCGCTAATTACCCCCGTTTGGGCATTTAAGGTAAGACCAGCAGGAAGTGCAGGGCTAATGGAGAAAGTATCAATTTTTGAGCCTGCTGCGGTAGGTACAATGGGGCTTATTTGCTGTCCGAGGCTAAAAATATAGGGTTCGCTGCTATAATTAAATTCCGGGTTCACATTTAAGTTCAGCACCACCACACTATCGCAGCCATGCGAACTTTGGAGGGTAACAGTGGCCGTTCCGCTACCGCTCAATACTTTTCCATTCCAGGTAAAAGGCAGTTGTTTGACAGAGATAGTTCTATTGTCTATAACCGTATCCGGCACCGCCGGACAAGCCACCACTTCAAACGCAATAAATCCATTTATTAAGCTCTGGCCCAAATGGTTAAGTACCGATATGGTGTAGGTAGTAGGTGGCCATGGCAGCAATGGAACTCCAAAGAAAGCTCCATTGTTAGGGTTCATTAATATACCGGGCGGTAAGATGGGAAGGCCATGTAAATCATTATTTGCAGATCTATAAGAAGCTGTTAGTACGAATGTTGCTTCAAAGGTATTTACATATTTAATATAAATCCCATCACTTACATATAGACCCAAGCCCGACGGATCGATGGCAATACCAGTTGGATTGGCAAATTTTGCTTCATCAGGATCCATGTTGAGCAAGGCCAGGTAATAATAAAAATTCATGGCAAACCCGCCCGGGTCTGTAATAGGATTCGCGGATCCGGCGATTCCGGCTAGTGTAGATACATCTCCGCCATCATCGATTTCCCTGATGGTTTTGTTGTTATAATCAACAACATAAAGTGTTTTAGTGATTTCATTATACGCCAGCGCAGTGGGGCCATCGAACTTTGCGTTAGACCAAAGGTGGTCATCTTTAAAACCGGCCTTCCCATCTTTATTACCAGCATAGGTAGTTACTTCGCCATTAGTGTTAATTTTTCTGATTACATTGTTCCCGGCGTCTCCCACATATATATTCCCATGCCCGTCTACGCAAATACCACTGGGCGTGTTAAAAAGGGCATCTTGGCCATTCCCATCATTCTTAAATCCAGAAGTACCAACTGTTCCTCCAATAATTTGCCAGTTTTTTGCGTTGCCAGCATCGTCAAATGTACCTTTTACAATTACATGATTTTTTGGATCAGCAATGTATAAATTACCATTATGGTCTACCGCCAATGCACCCCATACATCCTGTTTCAATACACCGCCCACCGTCCAATCTATTAATTCCCATATTCCTTCAGTATTTTTCCTGAGCAGAACTCTCTCTTCCCAATCTAAAGGATTTCTCATGCTTGCATAAACAATTTTTTCATTGTTCGGGTCGATAGCGAAATAGACTGTTTCTGTGCACGCGTTATCTAGTTCTTGTACTTCTTGGCCCTGATGCAACATAACCGTGGTCGGACTTTTCTCAAAAGTCTGCTCAGAAGTAGAATTGAATAACGGTAACCTTTCGGGTGTCGATTTGAATGAAAAAAATCCATTAACTGTGGCCGGATCCTGTATAGGTCCGAGAGGAACAGTAAGTGAACTGGTATAAATTGTTCCAGAACTAGAAACGGCAACCCCGTGTGCACCACTTTTAAAATAAAGTAAATCATTTTTCCTAAGGTTCCCGGCATAGAAATCCGTCATCCCGGCCACACTTTTAACAAGCCCTTTTATTTCAGGAGAACCCCCACCCAAAAAATTGGGAGCCGCTATTCCGGGAATCTGATTTATATTAGCGCCTGGTATAAGATTAATGCCTGCAACGGGTGGAAATGGTATAGGTCTGAATTGCTGTAATGGCTTCCCTATTATTGGTGGACAAGTATCGCATACAGCCTTTGAAATACTGGCATAATTGTTTATAGTATATTTTATAATGGGCTTTGCACCAGCAGGCTGTGCCTGTAAGTTTGAAATATGTAAAAAAATAAAGGCGGTAAAAACCCACCAAAACTTCAATTTTCTCTTGCAGCTGCTGTTCATAGTCAGTTAATTTATAACGGTGTGCTAAACCGAATTGAAACCTAATTTTAGCTCTTAAAAAACAAGCAGAAGAATATATGGGATGAAGCAGGCAAAATATGGGATAAAACCGCCTTTTCAAGGCGAAGGCATACGAACGCCCATTTAAAAAAAGCAAACCGGAATGCTTTCCTGCTTAGACCAAATCAGGCGTTTAGCTTTGCAAGCAATTCTTTTTTTGCCGCAGGAGTGATCTTAAATGTAAAGGATAAAAGTTCAATACTGTCGAATGCTATTTTTTTGACGTATCGGTGATTGACTATGACTCCCCTCCTGATATGAGTGAAATGTTGAGATGGAAGTATCTTTTGCACCTCGGTTAAGGTCGATCGAATTATCACCGTTCTTTCGTTTTCAATATGAATTTTAAGATAGTTGGTTACACTTTCGATAAAAGTGATTTTACTCCATTCAACCGATACACAATCGTGCCCGGTTTTAAAAAGAATGGTGGGGCTTTGGTTGATTTCCGACTGCTTGTTATCCTGGAAATTATTTATAGCAATTTCAATGGAAGCGTACAACTCTTCTTTATTAAAAGGCTTTACGAGGTAGGCATTGGGCTTCGCTATCTTAGCCCTTTGTATGGTTTCTTTGTCACTGTTGGCAGTGAGAAAGATGATGGGCAGCGAACAATTTTCTCTTGCATACATAGCCACATCTATACCGTCCTTTTGTCCACCCAGGTTAATATCCAGCAACAATAAATCTGGCTGTGCTGCATCAATCATCTCAATCGCCTCCTTATAATTTGCAGCGGGTTCTATTACTTTATATTGTAAGGCCAGCAAGGTGCTAACAATAGATTTGGCTATTATCATTTCGTCCTCCACCACGCCAATCTTAATTTCTTTCATCCAGATGTATTTTATTTTTCCATCGTTATTAGCTCCTTCTTACAATCCGGGCATTGATAATGCATTATAGTTGTGTTTGCGCCAATTAATAAACGGGCCAGCCGGTCTTTTAAACCAATTTCTGTAGGCTTCATTTCTGCTTTACACACCCTGCACCTTACAACCGCATCATCGGACTCAAAAGCCTTCATCTTTTCGATATCTATTAGTGACATGATCCAAATAAAATGAAGTCTGCCGGTATAAATAATTATTTGGGATGAAACAACCAAAATCCGGGATTAACAGGCCATTTTATTTTTCAGGCATTTTTTCGTGTTATACTATCCTTGAAAGATACAGTAAATTCGCCACCTTCCCTATATTGATAACTGGCTTCCCCATGTAATTGTTTGGCCAAGCCCCTGATCAATTCCAAGCCAAGCGTTTGAGCATTACTAAAACGCAATTCCGCAGAAAGACCGGGACCACTATCATGAAATACTAATTTATACTCCCCTTTACTTATTTCCTGCATAGAAACAGTGACCTTAATATTGGAAGTATTTTTGAATGCATGTTTATACGTATTAGAGAACAACTCATTTAAAATTAACCCTAGCGGCACTGCAGTATCAATATCAATGAAGGTATTTACAATATCGATTTCCAAAAGTATTTCGCGATGCAGTTTTTTATAAAAATCGTCGAGCTGTTTGCCCAGGTTAATCACAAATTCATCAAACCGGATGCCATCGAGATGACCGTTCAGGTATAAATTCTGGTGAATTAATGAAATACTGCCAATCCTCGATTGACTTTCAAGGATAGCTATCTTCATGCTCTCATCGGTAATCTTGTCATTTTGCAAATCCAATAAACTGATAATAACCTGGAGGTTATTTTTAACCCGGTGATGCACTTCCTTTATTAATAGATCTTTATCACGCAGTGCCTTTGACAAACTAGTCGTTCTGCTTTGTACCAATGACTCCAGCCTTATTTTACTTCGTAACAGCTTATTTGTTTTCGAGGTGAAATACCACCTGGTAAGGGCAGCTAACACGATGATGCATAAAATAATAAACCAGGGCTTAAAATAATACGGCTTCAGTACAACAATGGCAATTTCAATCTCAACCGGGTTCCACTGGCCATTGGCCAGCCGGGCTTGTATTTTTAAATTAAATTCACCGTAGGGCAGGCTATTAATATTGAGAGCGTTACCCTCTCCCAATTTCCATTTGCCTGGTAAACCCTGAATAATATACTGATACACATGCGGCCTCTCCTGGAAATCCAATAATGAAAATTCAACAGTTAATAATCCTTCCCCGGGATGAATCACTATTTTATTATTACTTCTATACTCATTTATGCAGGGCTCAAAATCATTTTTAGCAGCCGAATATTTATTGATCAAAGTAACCTGGAAAGGAACAGAGTCTATTATAGCGCTCTTTAAAACTTCAGCAGGATAGAAGGCTGTTAATCCATTGATAGTACCAAAATACATTCTGCCATCCGGGCCTTTAAAAGAAGACGCCCGATTAAACTCATTATTGATAATGCCATCGGCTGTGCTGAAACTATGAACCAATCGATTTTTTTTATTAAAACTAAACAGGCCATTGTATGTACTGACCCATAAGTTATTATTATCGTCTCCTTCTATCCTGCATAAAATATTAGAAGGCAGACCGGCTTGCAGGCTAAAGTTTTCCAATGCACCCTTTTTATCTGCCGCAGCCCAGGTCCAGCGAAAAAGGCCATTTCCGTCGGATGCCATCCAGCAAATACCCTCCTTGTCCTCGTACATGTCAAAAATATCAGCAGTGGGCAACTTATGATCGGCGCCTAAGGCACCGGGACCATAATAGTCAACAATCGTGTTGTTATTTATTTGAAACAATCCATTTTGGGCAACGGCAAATAAGCCATGTTTGCGGGTTTGCACAAACCGATACACAACAGAGGTTAATGGGAAACTGTAATTGGATGCTTTTAGTTGTTCAGACTTATGAGTACTGTCGTTATATAAAAAAATGCCAACGTTTGTGCCAACATAAATAGTATGAGGCGAGGCCGGGTATAGCGCCCATATTTCTCCGCTATTTGTCTCAGCCTCTACAGCCTCTACTTGAAACTTTAGCTTTTCCAAATCAAGGACAAGTAGTTCAGAGCCACCAACATAAAATTTTTCCGACGTTTTTAGCAGCGAGTAAATAAAAAAGTCTTTAATCGGTATAGTTTCAACCGTATTGTTTTTTTGAATAAAAAACTTGTCTCCCATGCAGGTATAAATCCTTTTATCTGATTTGTCATTTTCGTTTTTAAAATTGGCTTCAGTATAGATATTCCTTACCTGCTTATTGAAAGGGTCTGTAGGCAGGTTGCTGTTAAAATAATTATGGAATAAATTTTTCTTGCACCCGATTTCAAAAACACCAGAATTGGAACAAAACCAGTTGTTCCCAAATTGATCAAGGTAGTTGCCCGAGAAAACAAGTGTAGGTAGATTTGATAGTTCTTCTTTCGAATAAATCTCAATTCTTTTATTTTCCAGGTATAAGGCAATACTATTGTCGAGGTATTTTAAATTACTGTTTTCATTTGTTTTCCAATTTAACGGTGGTTTTAAAACGGCATAGTTGCTTTTACTTTTTGCAGTGCTAATAGTATAAGTCCTCAGATCCATGAGGTTTACCCGGGCAAAATGAGTCACCACATCAACCGAAACAATCACCAGCCGGTTGGAGTCATCCAACAACAATTGTATTATCTTATTTTCTGATAAACCGTCTTTTTCCTTAGAATAGTTGGTGAATCTTTTACCGTCATACCTGCTCAATCCATTTTCTGTTCCAAACCACATAAAGCCTTCCTTATCCTGGATAGCGCAAATCACTGACTTAGCAGGCAAGCCGTTTTCTACTGTCAGTATCCTTTTGGTAATAATATAGTCGCTGTTACGGTCTACAAATGGCGTTTGCCCGAAGTTTATCTTGCAATAAAGTAGAAGGGTTGCTAATAAAAAGAAGGTGCTATGTAATTTATAAAGCAAGATTAGAAGTTAAAAGGGTGAAGCTAAATTAAATAAGTTAACAATTACAGCATGAATCTTTATTCGTCCGCGGTTATCGCATTGATAATAAAATCCTGGTAAGAATTTCCATTTGTCCAGAAAACTACGGTATCAGAAAAGTTTAAGGTGTTGACGCTTGACTGGCTTATGTCGCTAATATAACCGCCTAAATTTCGGCTTTCTTTTCTTTCGCCATCTGACAAGGCCATTTCTATATTGTGTGCAAAATGTGCTGTTCTGTAATCAGGATGTTCAACTGTGTTTTTTTCTATGAAGTTCTTATAGCCCAACAAATCAAAATAAGCTAAAAATCTTGTCATAAAATAAAGTTGTGAGTAACCAAAGCTACTTGATTTGCAGTTGAAAAAGCAAAGTTTGCATCGGCTCCCCCTTAGCAGTGTTATTAAACTTAATTGCACAAATAATCATGGGGCCCTAATTTTATGATGTCAAATGTCTTTACCTGTAAAACAGTGTAAGAATTTGCAAGTTGATTGAGTTTAATCGACTAAAAAAATTAAAGATTGATAATCAATAGCTTAAGCCGTTATAACTAATCCCAACGGGATCACTTAAATAATCTGTTTCCTCCGCATTCTTACCTGCAAACAAAAAAAGACAAATGAGAAAGCTTCTATAGTAATTGATACGCATACTGATGTGGTAAATGTATTGCCTATATTACTTTAATTCAAGCACGACGATGGATTCCGGGATGCATCTTCACAATCAAGTTTTTATCATCTTTTCAAAGCCGTTAAATATACCAATTAATCAAATTGCTGATCAATAGATAGTGTTATGAAGTGGTACAGCGTTGCATTATTTCAAAGTTTCAGAAGAAAAAGAAAAAGGCAATTCTGGCGAGAATTGCCTTTTACACAGTTGTGTCGGGATGACTGGATTCGAACCAGCGGCCTCTTCGTCCCGAACGAAACGCGCTACCTGGCTGCGCTACATCCCGAAATAAGGCCATGCGTGGCATAGGCCTACCCAATAAATCATGCAAAAATAAATGGTTTTGTATTATTATTGCTGCCATTACGCAATAAATAAGCCAAAAGTTATGACACCTGAGCGAAGTGAAAAACTTACAGAAGTTTTAAACCGGAGACAAAATAATTTGACTGTTGTTATGGAGAATGTTCAGGATCCTCACAATATTTCGGCTGTGATGCGTACCTGCGACGCTGTGGGCATACAGGATATCTATATTTTGACCAACAAAATACCAAGGCATAAAAAATGGGGGGCTAAAAGCAGCAGCAGCGCTGTAAAATGGCTTACCGTACATGAGTTTACAGATGCGGCGGAATGCTTTATGGCATTGAGAAAAAACTATGAACATATATATACTACCCACCTGAGTGCCGATGCGGCAAGCGTGTATGAAATTGATTTTACCAAAAACGTTGCCCTTGTTTTTGGAAACGAGCATGCCGGTGTAAGCGACGAAATACGTTCAATGGCTGATGGCAATTTTATTATACCGCAAATGGGTATAATACAAAGCCTTAATATTTCTGTTGCGTGCGCGGTAAGTATTTACGAAGCGTTCAGGCAAAAGAATCTCGCGCATCATTATGATACCCCTTCCCTGCCGCAGGAGCAACTGAAAAGTTTGATGAGGGAGTGGAAAATGTACGATGAGTTGAGTAGTAAGCCAGGATGACTACAATACAGAAAAGGCACGTTTTAAAAATCCTGCCTCTTTCCCGTAAATCTGCTCTATATTTTTTCAGCTACTTGCAGCTAATAAATTTCGCGGGGTACACCATATTTCTATTGTGTTTCATTAGGCATTTGCGAGTGCCCTGTCTAAATGTACATAGCCGCCATCCACATGTATCAACTGACCGGTTGTATGGCTTGATCTTGACGATAACAAAAATGCTGTGGCATTGGCAATTTCTTCCGCAGTGGTCATCCTGTTCTCCAGGGGTATTTTTGCAACGATCTCTTTTAGTTTTTCTTCAGGGTCAGGCAAAGTTTTTATCCAGTTTTCATATAAAGGCGTCCAGCATTCTGCAACGACAATGGCATTTACCCGAATGCCATATTTTAATAATTCAACTGCCCATTCGCGTGTTAAAGCATTACGGCCGCCATTTGCGGCCGCGTAAGCAGATGTTCCCCCCTGCCCTGTTTCCGCGGTTTTAGAGCTTATGTTCACAATCGCGCCTTTGGATTGCTTTAATGCCGGCAACGCATAATGAGCCATCAAATAATAATGCACCACGTTTTTATGCAGCGATAACATGAATGCAGTATATGAACCATTTTCTAATCCAACACCATCATTTACACCAGCATTATTTACCAGCCCGTCTATCTTTCCATATTTTTCCAGTACTGCCTTTACAGCATTTTCGCATGCTTCAGGTTTTGTTAACTCCGCCACAACCTGTAAAGCCCTTCCCCCGCTTGCTTCTATCTCTTTTAATGTTTTAAGATTATCCTCTTCATTTCTGCCAACAATAACAGGTACTGCTCCTTCTGCAGCCAGCACTTTTACAATACCTTCACCAATACCTTTAGCACCACCTGTTACGATGATCACTTTATTTTGTAATTGTAAATCCATACTCAATCCCTTTATAGCCAAAGGCGAATTTTATAGTTTATAAAATGTTGTTGCGTTGTTTCCAAAAAAAGCGTCTTTATCTTCCTGTGAAAAAGAAGTAAAATATTTTTTCAACAGGTTTATCCATTGTTCATAAGATGATGCTACCAAACAAACAGGCCAGTCGGAACCAAACATAATACGTTTTATGCCAAATGCATTTACTACCACATCAATATATGGCAGCAGGTCTTCTTTTTTCCATTGCTTCCAGTCTGCTTCCGTAACCATTCCCGATATTTTGCAATACACATTCCGCTGTTGTGCCAGGGCTTGCATATCATTCTTCCAGTCATCTATTTTTTTAGCTTTGATATATGGCTTTGCAAGATGGTCAACCACAAAAGGCTGATCAGGTAATTCTTTTACCAATTCTAACGCATATTTTAACTGGTCGGGAAAAATGAGTATGTCGTACGTGAAATCAAATTTTTCAAGCAGGCTTATGCCATGTTTAAAAGCAGGCTTTAGCATTAATGCCCTGTCTTTCTCGCCCTGTAATACATGACGAAAGCCTTTCATTTTTTCAAACCGGCTGTAATACTCCAACCGTTCTTCTACATCCCGCGCCTGCAGGTCAACCCAGCCTACAACACCCCGTATAAAATCAAACTTATCTGCATTGCTCAACTGGAATTCATTTTCTTTTTCCGACTGGTCGCTTTGCACTAATACTGTTCCATTCACACCGCTATGCCGTAAAAGTGGAAAAAGATGTATCGGCATAAAATCCTGTTGAATAACATGCATATCATTTGTTATCCAGCTATCCCTAACCGGGTTAAATTCCCAGAAATGCTGGTGCGCATCAATTACACCACCCCATTCCCCATCATAAGGGTCCTTCGGGGATAAAGGAGAATAATTATATTGCTGACCAGCAATCATGCTCAATTATTTATGATAAGCCACTACATTTTGTTTTGCACTGCCCAGGCCATCAATCCCAAGCTCTACAACATCACCTGGTTGCAAATATAGCTGAGGGTTCATGCCCAGGCCCACGCCTGCGGGGGTGCCGGTAGAAATTATATCGCCCGGCAACAACGTCATAAACTGGCTTACATACGATACAACAAACGGTATTTTAAAAATAAAGTTCGCCGTTGTGCCATCCTGCATTGTTTTGCCATTTACCGATAACCATAAACGCAGGTTATCAACGTCATCAATTTCTTCTTTTGTAACAAGGTAAGGGCCAAGAGGCGCAAATGTATCGCAGCCTTTGCCTTTATCCCAGGTACCGTGGCGTTCCAGTTGAAATTCACGCTCACTAACATCATTGTGCAATACATAACCGGCTATATGATCCAATGCATCCTCCGGTTCCACATAACTTGTCTTTTTGCCAATAACAACAGCGAGCTCAACTTCCCAATCGGTTTTTTGGGAATTTTTTGGAATGATAATATTATCATAGGGGCCGCACAATGATGTAGTTGATTTTAAAAATATTATAGGCTCCGCCGGAGGCGTCGCCCCGGTTTCTTTTGCATGGTCTGCATAATTCAAACCAATGCAAACTATCTTAGACGGGCGCGCAACCGGGCTTCCTAATCTTATTCCTTCAGGCACCTGTGAAAGATTGGCCTGATTGGCATCAAT
>Ga0206922_1202_pt1 | contig 12172 bp, 9 predicted proteins | sample Alteio_BWOrgHeat_63_FD_152976 | JGI IMG/M metagenome (GOLD analysis project Ga0206922, IMG submission 152976) | Enriched cells from forest soil in Barre Woods Harvard Forest LTER site, Petersham, Massachusetts, United States -... | ecosystem: Environmental > Terrestrial > Soil > Temperate forest > O... | reverse complement strand
GGACGACCAGCCGCTGCTTACCGGGTTGTCGGTTGTACCCGTAGTGAGGTTTGGGATACTAATGCCTGCCTTAACACCCAATAAAATATCTTTTTGGGCAAATGCTCCCTGCAAAATGCCCATAATTAACAATACAACAATAAATGCATAGCCTTTTTGTTTCATGTTGATTAGCTTTTGTTGAATAAAGTTAAGGAAATGTAACTTACAATTTAAACAGTTTCAATTGGTTAATCGAAACTTTGGTTTTGTGCGCCTGCAATTTTTAAAATGCGGTCAAATTGTTCGGGTGAAAGGTCATTATAAAAATAATATACCGGGTCAACAGGTATGCCGCTCCTGTGCACCTCGTAATGGCAATGCGGGCCGGTACTTTTTCCGCTGCTGCCAACATAACCAATTACTTCGCCCCGCTTTACAACCTGCCCTACGGTTGCTTTAACCCTGTACATGTGGCCATACAATGTTTCGTATCCATAGCCATGATTAATAAGTACATGGTTGCCAAAACCACCGGTGCTAAAACCGGCTTCTTTTATTACGTCATCTGCAGTGGCATAAATAGGCGTGCCTACAGGCGCGGTAAAATCAAGCCCGGCATGAAAATGCCTGCTTTTGTAAATAGGGTCAATGCGGCTGCCAAAACCGGATGCAATGCGGGTAAGGTCTTTATTGCTTACTGGCTGAATAGAAGGTATTGCAGCAATAAGCTTTTGTTTGTTTTTTACCATCTCATCAATATCGTTATACGATTTTGACTGGTATGCCACCCGCAATGTAAGATCGTTTAATTGCCTGGTCATGCTTTTAACCAATTGTACTTCGGTCATTCCGGTAACAAGCTTTATTTCTTTGTTTTTCGCCATTTCATTCAGGCGGGCGCTATCCGGTATGGGTGAAGATTCAAAAATGGCACGATACACATTGTTATCCCTCTTTTCAAGCTCACCCACCTTTTGTTGTAATTGCTGTACCTGCTGCTGCATTAGTGTGTATTGGTCTAACAGGTCTTCATTCTGCTGGTTTAATCTTTTTTCATTTGGCGATTGTATATATTGAAAGGCGATAAGTACAATAAGCACGGCTGTAACAATTGCGGTAGCTATAAAAGCAAATACACGCAATAGTTTTACCCGCAGGGGGGTTACAACCTTCTCATACCTGAGGGTATGAGTATTATAGAAATACCTTATTTTTTTCATTGGCTGAATGCTGAAATCAATCTTTCATTTCAAAGACACATTTAAAAAGTATGCTGACAGTTAATTGATCGTCAATTTTTATTCGTGAATGGTAACCCATTCCCGGCGGTAGTAATTCATAGAGGTTTATGTATTACGGATCGCTGACCCATATTTTTATAAAGCTGTACTTGCAGCAAATTTTGTACCTTAAATCATAAAATCATAAAAGCTTTACCTTTACCGCCCGATTATAAGTCCGCAAATATAAGTTTGATTAACATAATGAATAGCAAAATATTGTAATATACAATGATGACGAGCGCAGAGATCAGAAACACATTCCTGGATTTTTTTATTTCAAAAGGCCACGTAATTGTGCCTTCAGCCCCTATCGTAATAAAAAACGACCCTACCTTGCTTTTTACCAATGCCGGCATGAACCAGTTTAAAGATTATTTTCTTGGTAATAAAAAACCCGCGCATACACGCGTAGCCGACACGCAAAAATGCCTGCGCGTAAGCGGTAAACACAACGACCTGGAAGAAGTGGGCGTTGATACATACCATCATACCATGTTTGAAATGCTGGGCAACTGGAGCTTTGGCGATTATTTTAAAAAAGAAGCAATAGCATGGAGCTGGGAATTACTGACCGGTGTATATAAGCTGGATAAAGACCGCCTTTATGTAACCATTTTTGAAGGCGATGCCAAAGAAAACCTGGCAAAAGATGAAGAAGCTTTTACTGAGTGGAAAAAATGGATAAGTGAAGACAGGATATTGTTGGGAAATAAAAAAGATAATTTTTGGGAGATGGGCGATACCGGCCCCTGCGGCCCCTGCAGCGAAATACATGTGGATTGCAGGAGTGATGAAGAAAGAAAATTGGTTGATGGCAAAACCCTTGTAAATGCCGGCCACCCGCAAGTAATTGAAATATGGAACAATGTGTTTATGGAGTTTAACCGTTTAAAGGACGGAACACTGCAACCACTGCCCGCTAAACATGTTGATACAGGCATGGGCTTTGAAAGATTGGTACGTGTAATACAGGGCAAGCACAGCAATTATGATACGGATGTATTTACCGGTACAATTGCTGAAGTAGAAAAGATAACCGGAAAGAAATACGATGCTTCCGTCTCTCCCTCCACCGAAGGGAGTTGGAGGGAGGCCGTTGCTTTCCGTGTGATCGCAGACCATATACGTGCCATTGCGTTTACGATTGCCGACGGGCAATTACCATCCAATACAGGTGCGGGCTATGTGATTAGAAGAATTTTAAGACGGGCAGTGCGGTATTATTATTCTTACTTAGATTTTAAACAACCTTTGCTGTTTCAATTAATACCATTATTAGCTAAACAGTTTGAAAATGTGTTTCCTGAATTGAATAAGCAGGCGGATTTTGTAACAAAAGTTGTGAAGGAAGAGGAGGAAGCATTTTTAAGGACGCTCGGGAAAGGAATAGAACGGATAAATGCCCGCATAACATTTAAGGAGGTACTTGCCGAGGGGAAAGAATTTCATAAAGGCGAGGTGCAGAAGATAATTCCCGGAAAGTTGGCTTTCGAATTATATGATACTTTTGGCTTTCCCTTAGATCTAACAAAATTAATCGCGTCTGAAAATGGCTTTACTGTTGATGAAAGTGGCTTCAATATGGAAATGCAGCAGCAAAAAAACCGCTCCCGCGCAGCCGGTGTTATAGATACTGAAGATTGGATTGTTTTAGATGAACACTCACCAAATGAGTTCGTAGGCTATGATACACTGGAAGTAAAAGCAAAAATTACCCGCTATCGTAAAGTAAAAGCCAAAGGCAAAGAATTATACCAGCTTGTATTAAATGCCACACCCTTTTATGCCGAAAGCGGCGGACAGGTGGGAGATACGGGTGTATTGTCCCCCCTCTCCACGGGTGGAGAGGGGCCGGGGGTGAGGGTAATTGATACTAAGAAGGAAAACAACCTCATCATCCATTTTGCAGAAACACTGCCTGCTGATATTGAGGGGGAAGTAGTAGCCAAAGTGGATCTGTCCAAACGCCAAAAAACGGCCGTACATCACACCGCTACACATTTGCTGCATGCTGCCTTGCGAAAAGTATTGGGCACGCATGTAGCGCAAAAAGGTAGCTTAGTAAATGAGGAGCACTTGCGTTTTGACTTCTCGCATTTTGCCAAAGTAAGCGACGAAGAAATTGCAGCTATAGAAAAAATAGTGAATGAAAAAATAAGGGAGAATATCCCGGTTATCATTAAAGAATTACCCAAAAATGAAGCGGTGGCACTTGGCGCAATGGCGTTGTTTGGAGAGAAATATGGAGATATAGTAAGAACAGTTATTATAGATCCAAATTATTCAATAGAATTGTGCGGTGGTACACATGTTGGCGCAACCGGTGAGCTTGGCTTTTTTAAAATAAAGCATGAAACCGCTGTTGCCGCCGGCGTTCGCCGGATTGAAGCGGTAAGCGGTAAAGCAGCGGAGGAGATGATATTTGAACAATTTGAAATTGTGCGCGGCATCCGCGAATCGCTGAAGAACCCAAAGGATATATTGAGATCCATTGAAAATATTAGCGCAGAAAATAATGAACTAAGGAAAAAGATAGAATCGCTGGAAACAAAACAATTAGCGGCCTTAAAAGATACATTACTGGCAAAAGCCGAACATATAAACGGCATTGATTTTATTGGAGCAATCGTGGAAGTAAGCAATGCAGATGCCTTAAAGAAGTTATGCTTCGACTTGAAAAACAGCCTGCCATTTACCAAAGCTGCTCAAGGGTACCTGGTAGTGCTTGCTGCAAATATTGAAGGCAAAGCCAACGTGGCTGTTATGCTGGATGAAGCATTAGCAGCAAAAGGGTTTGAAGCGCCAAAGATCATTAAAGAACATATTGCCCCTTTAATAAAAGGCGGTGGCGGCGGCCAAAAAACATTGGCAACCGCAGGCGGCCAGGATGCCGGCAATTTGGATAAGGTGGTTGATAAAGTAAAATCGCTTTTGAAATGAGTAAATTTGATAAAATAATTTTGAAATTACTTTCCGGCAATGCTGATAAAAACTTCGAATTTACTGAATTAGTTAAAATATTAGAACAGTTGGGATTTACAGTTAGAATTAAGGGGAGTCATCATATCTTTACAAAGGACGGAGTTGAGGAAATAATCAATATTCAGCCAAACCAAAAACTCGCAAAACCCTACCAGGTAAAACAGGTTAGAGAATTATTGATAAAATATAAATTTATTCCGGAAGATGAATTTTAAATACGAAATAATAATTTATTGGAGTAATGAAGATAATGCCTTTATTGCGGAGGTTCCTGAATTACCAGGCTGTATGGCTGACGGGGCTTCTTATAAAGAGGCATTGGGTAACGCAGAAGTAATCATCAGGGAATGGATTGAGACTGCACAAGAAACAGGTAAGCCGGTACCTCAGCCAAAGGGCAAATTGATGTATGCCTGAATATTCAAATCACAGCATTCTTTCACTATTTTGCAAGCCCGGAAAGCAGTTCATTTTAAAACCATATAGGTTACACTCTTCCTAACCTTTCTCAACTCCCATAACTTCTTTATACACCTCATCAAACGGCATCCCCTTGTGTTGCTGCCAAAATGCTGAAAATTTTATTTCTATATTCTTTAAAAGCTGAATACAGAGTTGCTTATCATCTTCACCCAGGTCGTTCGTCATCATTTTAGCCGATTTTTTTATACGCATCATACATAGTTCTATCGCCTTTTCACCGGCGGGGGTAAGTTCTATCCGTTTTGAACGCTTATCATCCTTATCATCATACTCTTTTATCAACCCTCTTTTTTTTAACCTGTTAAGCATATCAGTCCCGCTCGACAGCTCAAATAAATTAGCATAAATAATATCTGTTTTCCTTGGGTTTTTCTCCTGTTGTATCGTAAGCATCATGCCAAATTCTTCCACCTGGTTTAGGCCTGTTCCTTCAAGGGCGCTGTTTGCATAACCCATATTCAGCTTATGTATCCTGCCTATCAATTTTAGAAGAAGCCCATCGCTGGTTGGCGGAACAACCCCGCCTGTCAGCGGCCCTTTTACCTGCTTTTTCTGGTGGCTGGCAAGGTAATGCCTGCAAAAGTCATCAATGTTTGCACCCGGGTGTTTGGCCTCAAAATCGCCCCACTCATTTACTAATTTTACTGTTTTGTTCATATTTATTTATTTCGGTACCGTAGCAAAAATAAAAAATATATTCCGTTTTGGATGTTTTAATACGAAAACGATATATATTTACAAAATAAACAACGCTTACGAATTAAATAATTGGAAGAATGAACACTATAACAATCTATCACATCGCATTAGTAACACACGTTGTTGGTTTTACAATGATGGCCGGAACAACATTGGTTGATTACGTGATCTTTAAACAATTCCGCAAACAGTTTGCCATCAACAGGCAAAAGGGGTTATCCATCCTTGAAGCCATTTCAAAACTCCCTGTGCTCTTTGGCATTGGGTTTATTTTGTTGATCATTTCAGGCGTAACAATGATGGCAATTACACATGGCCTGTTTGGTGAGCAAACCTGGTTCAGGATAAAATTTGGGATAATAATAGCTATTGCTATAAACGGCTTAGCTGTGGGAAGAAGGCAGGGTTTGAAATTGAGAAGAATTACAAATCAGGATGAACCTGGCAAAACCGATGAAGTAAAACTTTTAAAAGTTAAAAACAATATCAGGATGTTTCATATTTCTCAATTAGCATTCTTCTTTATCATTTTCATATTAAGCGTTTTCAAATTCAATTAATGCTGTTCCTCACGTTGCTAAAATTGTCAAAAAAATAATTTATGCAATTAGATTTTACAAACAACACATGATCTTCTCCATGTTCTCCTCCGGCCCCCTCGCCGCGAGGAGAGGGGGGTAGGGGGGTGAGGCGATAATAGAATTTAATAACCACACAAACACAATCATCCATGAATCTATTAATATTTGGCGCCAATGGCGGTATAGGTAAAAATACTGTAGAAGTGGCTCTGGCAGCGGGACACCGCGTAACTGCATTAGTGCGCAACTCTGCCAACCTCACCATTACGCACCCTAACCTGCAGGTAGTAAAGGGTGATATATTACGCCCGGAAACTTTTGAACAGCACCTGGAAAATAAAGATGCAGTGGTCTCGGCAATAGGCAATAACATGAAAGGGCCCACAACCTTATATTCCGAAGGCAACAATAACCTGTTAAATGCGATGAAGAAGGCGGATGTGCAACGTGCTTTTTTTATATCCGCCTCTGCAATTGAAATTAGCCCTGTACAGCCATTTTTCATAAGGCTGTTGACAAAATATGTGGTGCAAAAATTATTTGGCAACGGTTATGCCGACCAGCGGATAATGGAAACATTAATAAAAGAAAGCGATATTAACTTTACAATTATGCGCCCGCCAAGGCTTACCAATAAACCGGTAACAGGCAAATACCGCTTTGCTGCTAACAGCTTTTTAAAGAACTGCCTCAGCATTTCACGGGCTGATGTTGCGCACTTTATGATCAATCATATAAACGACGCCCAAACTTTTAGATCAATAGTTGAAATTTCTTATTGAACATTTAAAAAAAATTCGGTTAAAAATATATTTATGTGTTAAACCAGGCGTTCTGAGGAACACCTGGTTTTTTGTATTGCATTGTGAAAGACTAGGATTTTACCCTTAATAAATAAGAATATTAGTAATAAGTAAAGATTTTGTATATTTATACGTTCTGCATCACAACAAACCTACTCCACACTAAACAAACGCGCTGCGCGGATGGCTACGCAGGCGTAAAGGAAAATGTCAGCCGGGATAATTAATTTAACAATTTTGAATACTACCCCAAATGGAAATTTTATGCTTACAGGTATTTACAATAACCAAAACATGTAATGAAAATAACTCCTGTAAGAATTAAAAAAATTATCCCTGCGAAAAAGATCATTACAGATACCCCTTTTCCTGTAGTTATTATTGATGCGGCTTTGGACGGACTGGAAGCCATAATAGTGCCGCCTGATAAGGAGAACGTTACACTGAACAGCCAGCTAAGGTTAACGCTGCGTACAAGGAACAGGAGAATAAAGAAATTAGTGGATGCATTACTGGCCGCCCATGCCAGTATGCACGCTTTTACGCAGCAGCAGGAAGCGCTTAATGAAGAATTACGGAACGTAAATGAAGAAGTTCTTTCAAGCAATGAAGAATTACAGGCGGTAAATGAAGAATTGCAGACACGCAACGACCTGCTGAATGAATCCTATGATTATTCTGAAGCCATCATTGCCACCATTCACGAGCCAATGATCATTCTCGACAAAGACCTTCGTGTAAGATCGGCCAATAAATCATTCTATATAAACTTTCGCGTTAAGGCAGAAGAAACAGAAGGAACATTATTATACGACCTGGGAAATAAGCAATGGAATATTCCACGGCTAAGTGAATTGCTTGAAAATATCATTTCAAACAATACTCACTTTACTAATTTTGAGGTGATACACACCTTCCCCGATATAGGCGAAAAAATAATGCTGCTCAATGCAAGCCGTATTCTGCAAAAAAGCCAGGGCGGGCAACTAATTCTTCTTGCTATTGAAGATATTACCGAAGTGAGGATGAAAACACTCGAGCTCCAGCTTAAAGAAAAGGAGCTGTTCAATAAAGACGCCAGGGAACGCCAGGCAGAGAATGTAAGGTTAGAGCAAGCTGTAGAGGAGAGAACAAAAGAATTAGCACAAGTTAATAAAGAACTGGTTTTTCAAAACGAAGAAAAAGAAAAACGGGCGGCAGAGTTGATCATCGCTAATAAAGAGCTCGTTTTTCAAAACCAGGAAAAAGAAAACAGGGCAGCGGAGCTTTTTATTGCCAACAGGGAGCTTGTTTTTCAAAACAAAGAAAAAGAAAACAGGGCTTCAGAACTCATTATTGCCAACAAAGAGCTTGCCTTTCAAAACGAAGAAAAGGAGAAACGGGCCGCAGAATTGATCATCGCAAACAAAGAACTGCTTTTTCAAAACAAAGAGAAAGAAAAACGTGCTGCGGAATTGATCATTGCCAACAAAGAATTAGCCTTTCAAAACGAAGAGAAGGAAAAACGGGCTGCAGAACTCATTGTAGCCAACAAAGAACTTGAGGCGTTCAACTATATAGCGAGCCATGATCTGCAGGAACCGCTGCGCAAAATGCAGAGCTTTGCTGCGCACATTCTCGATAAAGAAGATCAAAACTTATCAATCAAGGGCAAAGATTATCTGCGGCGAATGCAATCAGCGGCAGGCAGAATGCAACGGCTCATCGAAGACCTGCTTACTTACTCCCGCACCAATGTAACCGAGCGTACATTTGAAAAAACCGGCCTCGGTATAATTATAGAAGACGTAAAAACCGAACTTAAAGAAACCATTGCCGAAAAGCATGCAACCATAGAAACCCGCGAAATGTGCGATGCCTATATTATCCCTTTCCAGTTTCGCCAGCTTATGTATAACCTTATAAGCAATGCGCTCAAATTTTCAAAACCCGAACCCGCGCCGCATATCATCATAAGCAGCAGTATCATTAAAGGATATGGAAGGCTTTCGCCGGATAAAACGTATTGCCACATAACCGTTGCAGACAATGGTATAGGCTTTGAGCCTAAATACAGCGAACTTATTTTTGGAGTTTTTCAAAAACTTCATGCCAAAGAAGAATATAAAGGCACCGGTATAGGGCTTGCCATCGTAAAAAAAATTGTCGAGAACCACTATGGCATCATTATCGCAACAGGCGAATTAAATAAGGGCGCAAAGTTTGATATTTATATCCCCATGGCTTAAAAAAATTATGCTTTTGTTCCAACCCAGCCCATTTTATCTTATGATAACCACGCTGCCTTTATAAACCTTTGCGGTGCCATCACCCAATGCCATGGTAACAATGTATATATAGGTGCCTGTAGGTTGTTTAACGCCATTGTAATTACCATTCCATCCAAAAGAAACATCCCCGGGCACTACATCTCTTACGTCAAATATCCTTTGCCCCCACCTGTTGAAAATGGAAAGATCTTTGATCTTATCGCCGGGTTCGCCACCAAGTACATAAAACACATCGTTATGTCCGTCGCCGTTGGGAGTGAACGCGCCGGGTATCATAATTTTGGATGCAACTTTTACAATAACAGAACCGGAGGCGCCGCAGCCATCTGCAGAAACCACTTCCAGCGAATAGATGGTTGTTTTAAAAGGCGTTGCCACCGGGTTTGCAATAGTATTGTTTGAAAGCGATGCAGCGGGCATCCACAAATAATGCGCAATATCGCCTGTAACCTGCATATTAAGTGTGGTGCTTTGCCCTAACTGTATCGTCACACTCCTATCCGGCCCCACAACCGGTAAAGGCCATATAACGGGAATAATGCTGTTAGATGTATCTGCGTCAATACAGTTTTGTATGTCTGAAACAATACAGTTTATACTGTCACCATTGGTAAGTGCAGCGTTTGTGTAAGCAGGGCTGTTTGTTCCTGCTGCTGTGCCATTCAGCAGCCATTGGTAAAAAGGCGTGGCTCCCGCATTTGCAGCAGATGCAGTAAATGTTATAGGGATGCCGGCACAGGCAGCCGCTTTATCAGCGTTGATGCTTACAGAGGGTATGACTGACGGGTTAACAACGATTGCATTAGTAGTAACCGTGCAACCGGAAGAATCTGTAACCTGCGCTGTATAAGTGCCCGGTGCAAGCGGAATTAACAAAGTATCGATTGGGGTGCCGCGTTTAAATTCCTGTATGCGGTTATTCTGGTCATCCGCAACAAAAATATCTCCCCTGCTATCAACAGAAACGAAGTAAGGGTAATTGAGCTGGTTAGCTGCAGCACCAAGCCCGTTGCCGCCTGCCACTGTAGTGCCATTGGTAGCGCTTGTTGAGCCTGGAGGAAACCTTTGAATACGTGCGTTATTTATATCTGCAACAAAAAGATAGCCGCCGCCATCAACAAATACAGAGTATGGAAAGTACAATTGGTTGGCTGCAGGGCCAAAACCATTGCCACCGGCTACAACCTCACCTTCAGTACCACTGTTAGAGCCCGCGGGAAATTTTAGTACACGGTTGTTGCTGCCGTCTGAAACATACACATTACCGCTTCCATCAACATACACCGATGTCACCCCGTCGAATTGATTGTTTGCCTGGCCGCTGCCATTGCCACCCGCCACTATTTTTCCATTTGTGGTACTGGTTGAACCGGGAGGAAATTCAATAATACGGTTATTCCAATTGTCGTTAACATATATATTCCCTGTCCCGTCCACAAATACGGTGATGGGGTTGTCAAGTTGGTTCAGTGCGCTGCCGGTTCCATTACCACCGGCCACTATAATGCCATTAGTAGCGCCGGTAGAACCCGGTGGAAATTCAAGAATCCGGCCGTTTCCCCAGTCAGCTACATAAATATTTCCGCTGGAGTCAATACTCACGGAAGCTGGCGCAAACTGGTTTAGTGCGGAGCCGTACCCATTACCACCCGCAACTGTGATGCCGTTAGTAGTTCCATTTGAATTTGGCGGGAATTTTTGTATCCGGTGGTTATATGCGTCTGCAACATACATATTGCCTGTGCCGTCAAAACAAAAACCCTCGGGTGAAGAAAACTGGTTGGCAGCCGGGCCATACCCGTTACCACCGGCGACAGTTACGCCCTGTTTTGAAACAGCAGTATCGCCTGCGGCCGTAACAGTTGTATCAACCGTATTGCCATTGTACCAAACAATCTTTGAAAGATCTGTACTTGCAGACCTTACAACCAGCGTATCCGCTCGCGCACAAATGCCACCTTTGTTGATAAGCGAGGCGACAAGCGTTGTATTAGAAGTGAGAATGTATTTATTGGATGTAGCTGTAGCGGTAGTGCTGCATGCCGCATTGCCCGTAAGTATGCAGTAAACGGTATCATGCTCGTTAAATATCCCTTTAAACAATGGGCTGTTGGCGCCGGCAGTAATACCATTAACCTTCCATTGATAAACAGGAGCAGCCCCTCCATTTATAGCATGTGCCGTGAAATAAACAGTATCTGCCACCTGCGATGTACAGGGGAGAAAGTGTGCTGCAGAATCGGTGATGGTTATGGAAGGCGTTACCACAGGGTTTATAACAATTGAATCGGTGGTAACCGTACAGCCGGTATTATCAGAAACTACCGCTTTATAAGTACCGGGAGTGGCAATTATAAACACAGTATCAATAGTATAAGAAATTGTTGAAAATTTCTGTACGCGGTTGTTGTCGTCATCGGCAACATAAATACTTCCGTTCTTATCAACATATACAGAGTAAGGAAAGTAGAATTGATTTGCGGCTGCACCAGGCCCATTTCCGCCGGCTATCGTAATGCCATTGGTAGCACTGGTTGAGCCAGGCGGAAATTTCTGTATGCGATAGTTGTTCACGTCGGCGACATAAATGTTTCCGCTGCCATCAACATATACCGATCTGGGGTGATTTATCCATTGGCCTGACAGTTGCAGGTGGTAACGGGCCGGGTGCAGCAGCCAACCAACTTTTTGATCCTCTTTCCGTGTTTGTGGATGGCAGCGGAAATATATATGTTGCTGATTTATTGAACTCCCGTATTCAAAAATTTCCGCCGGGCTCAACAAGCTCTACAAACGGCATAACAGTAGCTGGCGGAAATGGGGTAGGCACAACTGCTAACAAATTCAGTAGCCCATATAACGCATTTGTTGACACAGCAGGAAACATTTATGTTACCGATTTCGGAAACAACCGTATTCAAAAATTCCCACCGGGTTCAACCAGCGCTACCCTTGGTATTACTGTAGCGGGCGGCAATGGCCGGGGTTCAAATGCGAATCAATTAGCCGACCCACAGTTCGTAAGCGTTGATGGAAGCGGAAATATTTATGTTGTTGATGGCACAAATAGCCGCATTCAAAAATTCCCA
>Ga0206922_1149_pt1 | contig 12193 bp, 6 predicted proteins | sample Alteio_BWOrgHeat_63_FD_152976 | JGI IMG/M metagenome (GOLD analysis project Ga0206922, IMG submission 152976) | Enriched cells from forest soil in Barre Woods Harvard Forest LTER site, Petersham, Massachusetts, United States -... | ecosystem: Environmental > Terrestrial > Soil > Temperate forest > O... | reverse complement strand
AGTATAAGATGTATTTTAACCAGCAATGCATCCCCCTGTGTTACTTTGGCAAATGTGACCAGCAATGTGCTAACCTTCAATGTAAAACCAATTCTTGTTCCCGCGGTGTCAATTGCTGATAATCCGTCGGCACCTATTTGCGCCGGTACTAAAGTGCAGTTCAGCGCGGTTGTTACAAACGGAGGCACAAGCCCCGCATACCAGTGGAAGAAAAATGGTGTAAATGTAGGGATTGATAGCGCAGGTTATGTTGATAATACACTTAATAATGGCGATTCTGTTATGGTGGTATTAACAAGCAATGCCGCTTGCCAAACAACCAATACAACTACAAGCAATGTTATAAAAATGACGGTAAATACACCGCATCCCGATATAGCCATTGGAGCCAATAAAGACACATCCATTTGCAGCGGAACAAACGTTACATTTACTGCAACAGTAACACCATCCTATTTATGGAGAAAGAATGGGGTAAGTGTTGGGACAAACAGCAATACTTATTCTGATTCCAGCCTGAAGAGCGGAGATAATATTCAATGCCTGCTTGTAAGCTCTGCTACAGCTTGCAACACCTATTATCCCAACATTGTAAACAGCAATAAATTAGTATTTAAAGTAAATACGGTGCCTGCCAAACCTTCAGCTATTACGGGCCCTTCGGCTGTAAGCAGCGGGCAGTCAGGTATTTATTTCAGTGTAACAGCAGTGTCCGGAGTGACATATATCTGGACCTTACCAACAGGCGCAACCATAGATTCAGGCCAGGGGGGCAATGTAATAAAAGTAACCTGGGGCAATACAGCAGGCAATGTGTCTGTGATAGCGAGCAACAGTTGCGGAAGTTCAGCTACAGCAAGCACCAAGGCAGTAAGCTTATCGCCATCAAATGTTTTTAAAGCAGGCGCAACAACAGATGAAGTAGTGGCAGGAGATGATAAAAACATCAGGATATATCCCAACCCTGCAGGCTCACATACCAACCTTGTATTTACAGTAACCAAACCGGGCAAATATGTAGTTACCATTGCTGATGCCCAAAATAATGTACTGGAGATAAAAAATGGTATAAGTGTAAAAGGCAGTAACACTATAAGCATCAATACTGGTAAATATGCCAAAGGTGTATATTTCATCACTGTTATTGATAAAGAGAATGGCCAAAGGGCTAAGCAACTTGTGATAGGAGAATAAGAATTAAACTATAGAAAGTAAAGGGCTCGCAGTAACACAGCGCTGCGGGCCTTTTTATTTGAGCCCATTAAAATAATGTTATCCCTCAATAATTTTGAATTATATTTATGATGGATATAATTCTTTAGCCTGTTCCCCGTATCATTGGTGATCTGCGAGTAAATAGCTTAGCAAAAATACCCGCAACAACTACAATCAGCTAAACTCTTTCTATGAAACAAATTTCACAACTCCTGGCAGGCACCTGCAATGCAATGACAAAAAAACGATTAGGGACGTCTGCAATAAGCCTAAAATCACATCTTGCCTTTATAATTCCTGAATCTTTAAAAAAATAAAAAATGAAATATTTACTACTTTCTTTTTTGTGTATTGCTACAATATGCGATACTAAAGCACAAATAATCACAACCATAGCGGGAACGGGCACCCCCGGGTACAATGGTGATAATGTTCAGGCTACCTTATCCGAAATAAATGACCCATACCAGGTAACTACAGATAAAGCCGGCAATATTTATATTGCAGATCATGCAAATCAACGTGTTCGCAAGGTGGCGTTAAATGGAGTGATCACAACGGTAGCCGGTAATGGGGCTGGGGGATACTCCGGTGACGGGGGGCTTGCTACTTCGGCAAGTTTGTATTATCCCGAAGGCGTGGTTGTTGACAGTTTAGGCAATATTTATATTTCAGATAATGGCAACAGCGTTATTCGTAAAGTAGCTACCAATGGTATCATATCAACTATTGCAGGCACGCATACCGGGGGGTTTTCCGGCGACGGTGGCCCGGCTACTTCGGCAGAATTATACAATCCCGGCGGGATATTTCTTGATGGCAATGGCAATCTCTTTATCGCAGATCTTCACAACAACTGTATCCGAAAAATAGATAAGAACGGGATTATCACTACGGTGGCAGGCAAACCATCTTTAGGCGCCGGCTATAATGGCGATGGCGTACCCGCAACTTCGGCACAATTAAACAACCCTTTTGGAGTTGCAGTAGATATTGCCGGTAATATTTATATTGGCGACAATGGAAATAACCGCGTGAGAAAGGTTGCAACCAGCGGTATTATTTCCACTTATGCAGGAACAGGCACAGCAGGCTTTGGTGGTGATGGAGGTGCTGCTGCCGCGGCTGAGATATTTGGCCCGGCCAGTGTGATCCTTGATAAGGCGGGTGACCTGCTGTTTCTTGACGGTAGCAATAACCGCATTCGCAAAGTTACCCCGAACGGCATTATTTCTACCATAGCGGGTACCGGTGTTGCTGGTTTTAGTGGGGACGGTGGCCCTGCAACCTCGGCAGAGTTAAATGTTCCTATACAAATAACAGTAGATCCAACTGGGAATATTATTTTTTCAGATCGAGGAAATAACCGCATCCGCGAAATATCAGCTGCAGTTGCCCCTACCATAACCTCATTCAACCCAACCACGGGTGGCACGGGCAGCATAATAACTATTAATGGCACAGGGTTTTTAGGCACTACTGCTGTAAAATTCGGTGGTACTGCTGCCACTTCCTTTACCATTGTATCTGCAACACAAATAACTGCCAAAGTAGGTGGTGGTACAAGCGGCAATGTAACTGTAACAACGCCGGCTGGCACAGCAACACGTGCAGGCTTTACTTATTGCCTGGTGCCATCCGTGAAAATTACTGCCGATGTTGGTTCAGGATTTTGCGCCGGCACGGTGGTAACCTTTACAGCGAATCCTAAGAATGAAGGTACCGCACCCGTATATCAATGGCAGAAAAATAAAGTGAATGTTGGCACCAACAGCCAAACTTATGTTGACAGTACTTTAAAAACTGGCGATAGTATAAGATGTATTTTAACCAGCAATGCATCCCCCTGTGTTACTTTGGCAAATGTGACCAGCAATGTGCTAACCTTCAATGTAAAACCAATTCTTGTTCCCGCGGTGTCAATTGCTGATAATCCTTCAGCACCTGTTTGCGCAGGTACTAAAGTGCAGTTCAGCGCGGTTGTTACAAACGGAGGCACAAGCCCTGCATACCAGTGGAAGAAAAATGGTGTAAATGTAGGTATTGACAGCCTTGGCTATTCAGATAACCTGCTTAATAATGGCGATTCTATTGTGATGGTATTAACCAGTAACGCTGTTTGCCAAACAACCAATACAACTTCAAGCAATGTTATAAAAGTAATTGTAAACGTACCGCATCCGGATATTACTATTGTCGCCAATAAAGACACCTCCATTTGCAGTGGAACAAACGTTACATTTACTGCAACAGTAACCCCATCCTATTTATGGAGAAAGAATGGGGTAAGTGTTGGAACAAACAGCAATACTTATGCTGATGCCAGCCTGAAAAGCGGAGATAATATTCAATGTTTGCTTGTAAGCTCTGCTACAGCTTGCAACACTTATTATCCCAATATTGTAAACAGCAATAAATTAGTATTTAAGGTAAATACGGTGCCTGCCAAACCTTCAGCTATTACGGGCCCTTCGGCTGTAAGCAGCGGGCAGTCAGGTATTTATTTCAGTGTAACTGCGGTGCCTTCAGTAATGAATATCTGGACCTTGCCTACAGGCGCAACCATAGATTCAGGCCAGGGGGGCAATCTAATAAAAGTAACCTGGGGCAGTACGGCGGGTAACGTTTCAGTAATAGCGAGCAACAGTTGCGGAAGTTCAGCAACCGCAAGCACCAAGGCAGTAAGTTTATCTCCATCAACCGTTTTTAAAGCAGGTGCCACAACTGACGAGGCAGTGGCCGGAGATGATAAAAACATCAGGATCTATCCCAACCCTGCAGGCTCACATACCAACCTTGTATTTACAGTAACCAAACCGGGCAAATATGTAGTTACCATTGCTGATGCTCAAAACAATGTGCTGGAAATAAAAAATGGCATAAGTGTAAAGGGTAGTAACACTATAAGCATCAATACAGGTAAATATGCCAAAGGAGTATATTTCATTACTGTTATTGATAAAGAGAATGGCCAAAGGGCCAAGCAACTTGTGATAGGAGAATAGAAATTAAACTATAGAATGTAAAAGGCCTGCAGCGTTTTACGCTGCAAGCCTTTTCATTTGCTCAACAAAAAAATCAACAGGCATAATGCTATTGCAATAACAACGGCGATCCATGCTTTGTATTTATTCCATTGGCTGCTGCGGTATTGCTTTTGTAAAAAATCCGCGATGCTGTCATTACTTGCTTTATTATCGCCGGCAATTTTTCTTAGTTCATCAGCTATCTTTTTTGCGTCGTTAAAATTCAGGGGTTCTGCACAAAGCAATAATTCGTCAATCACCCGGCTGTTAATTGCTGTATCGTTCTCTTTTTGTAATAGTTCAATATTATAAGAAGTAAGTATTTGCGAAAGCTGAAAGTAAACAGCATCCTTGTTCATGCGAAAAGGGTCGGCAGCGGCAATTACTTTTTGCAGCATAGTGCTGTTCTGCAAAATAGTTTGCTTTGTAATAAGTTTTCTTTGTTGATAATCATTGAAATTTTTCGCATTGTATTCTTCCCGTTGTTTTGGATCAGATAATATTTCGTATGCTTCGGCAATCTCCCTAAAAACCATTTCAGCAAGCGAATCATTATCATTTTTGTCAGGATGGTATTTCATCGCCAGTTTCCGGTAACTCCTTTTTATATCTGCAGGCGATGCAGACAGGTTTAACCCCAATATACTGTAGTAATCCTTTTGTATCATGCTGTTGAGTGCGGCGGATGATAAATTTTGAAGCCGAAATTAAACTTGTTAAACAATTTATTTACTTTACACCTTGTAATAATTTAGAACTGCGTTAAAAAAAGATTTGTCACATGAAAAAAAAATTATACGCCCCGGTTATTTGCGCCATCGTTGCTTTAACAATATTAACTGCTTTTTCTTTCAAAAGCCGCACATCAAAGATCCTGGTTTTTTGCAAAACGGCCGGGTTTCATCATGCCTCTATTGCTGCCGGTGTTGTTGCCATTCAAAAGCTTGGCCAGGAAAACAATTTCTTAGTTGACACTACAACAGATGCCAATAATTTCACTGAAAAAAACCTGCGTCAATATAAAGCCGTTGTGTTTTTAAGTACAACCGGAAATGTGCTGAACGATGATCAGCAAACTGCTTTTGAACACTATATTCAGTCTGGTAAAGGGTACGTGGGCATACACGCCGCAACAGATACGGAATATGACTGGCCCTGGTATAACAAACTGGTGGGGGCTTATTTTAAGAGCCATCCAAAACAACAGCAAGCCGTGCTAAATGTTGTTGACAGCAATTTTATTGCAACTAAACACTTGCCCCGTGTATGGAAACGATTTGATGAGTGGTATAATTTTAAATCGCCTCAATGGCAGGATGTTCATGTGCTTATTACCATTGATGAAAGCAGCTATACAGGAGGGGAGAATGGAAGTTTTCATCCAATGAGCTGGTATCACAGCTACGATGGCGGAAGAGCTTTTTACACAGAATTAGGCCATACAGATGAGTCTTACAGCGATCCTTTGTATCTCCAGCATATTCTTGGGGGTATTAAATATGCCATGGGAAAATAAACTATACCCGCAGGCGCCGCATAAATTAACACAGCTTAAAAAACTTTAAGGCGTTCATTTTCCCGCCTAACGATATTTTAATGTTGCTACTACCTCATTTACCCCGGAAAATGATATTTTTATATTTTCCTCCTTGACCTCAATTATATCGGCCTCTATGAAAAGCTGTGTTATATTTTTTTGTGTCATATTGCTTTGTGCAGGTCTGCGGGCTCAAACTAAAGGCTATACAAGGTATTTGACCAATTCCCCGGATAGTACTGACCCTGCATTTATTGATCAATTGATCCAGCACTCGGTTGATATTTACCTGCAGTACCCTGATTCTGCAAGATCTTTCGCAGAAAAAGCTTTATTATTATCAAAACAGGTAAAATATCAAAATGGCATTGGCGCCAGTTTCGCAGCAATAGGCTACACCTACTGGGTACAGGCCTACTATAGCATCAGCCTGTATTATCTTTTTGACGCGGCTGATTATCTTAAAACGGGTAAAAAATATGCAGATCTTTCCATGTGTTACAGGATAATTACGCGCAATTACCTGGAAATGGAAAAATACAATCTTGCCAGGTCTTATTTGCATGAGTCGCAGATTTACGCAGTATTGTCAAAGGACAACAGGATGATCGCGATAATATATAATGAATCATCGCTTATTGACGTAAGAGAAAAAAATTACAGCGGAGCGCTTGAAAAAGGTAAAACAGCCCTGGCCTTATCCTTTAAATACCAGGACACATTGTTAACGGGCATTATCTATTCGCGGCTTGCTGATGTGTTAAAAGAAATGGGAGAGTACAGCTTAGTTAAAAATTATTACGACAGTGCATACAGGTGGTCGATACTGGCCAATAACAACAGGTTAAGGTGTTTACTCTTTAATAACTTTGCTGAATATTATATTCGGTCAAATGAGATTGACAAAGCCATAGGCATGGCCAATGCCGCTTCCAGGCTTGCTGACAGTACCGGGATACTAACAGTAAAAATAAAATCTGCAGAGCTTATAGCTACTTGTTTTCATCTAAAAAAGGATATCAATAAGGAACTTGAATACCAAATAAAATATAACTCTTTACAGGACAGTATTGAGGATATATATAAAAGAAAGGGGTTTGAATTATTTCAACAATTTTTTGCTCTTAACCGCAGGCTGTATGATATTGAAATAAAGGAACATGAAAATGTTATTAGTAAAGAGAGGTTAAGGTTTCAGCATATTACTATTATAGCCCTGGTTATGTTTATTATTATTTTACTGGCAGGGTTAGCTACTATATTTTACCTGTACAAAGAAAAGAAAAGAGTGTTTGAACAATTAGCAGACCGTAATAGCGCAATAACACAACAAAAAAATATTATTGAAGAGCAATCTGAGCATCTTGTACAATTAAATAATTTAAAAACTAAGCTCTTTGCTGTTATAAGCCACGACTTGCGAACGCCTATTACAAGCCTCAGATCTATCATGGGCTTATTTCAGCAGCACGACCTTAATGAAGAACAAACCGTTGTACTTTTAAAAAGAATGTTGCCTGCGCTGGATGGCGCTGATCTTACGCTGAGTAATTTGCTTAACTGGTCAGTAAAGCAAATGAATGGCCTTAAAATAAACCGGTCAACCGTTTCATTATTTCCAGCAGTCCGGGAAATGGGGAGGGTTTTTGAATTTGCCTTAACACAAAAAAATATTTCGCTTGTCAATAACGTATCTCCGGAAACAAAGGCCTGGTTTGATGAACAGCATTTAACAATAATACTTCGTAACCTTGTTAGTAATGCTATAAAATTCACCCCCAAAAATGGTTCGATCGTTGTTTGGGATAAGCTGGAAAACAACAAGGTAATTTTATCGGTGGAAGATACGGGGCAGGGGATAAGTGCCGGCAATATTAGTAAATTGTTTGTGGCTACAAATTATTTTAGTACACCAGGCACCGGGGGGGAAAAAGGTACAGGCCTTGGTTTACTGCTTTGCAAAGAATTACTTGAATTAAATAATGGAACCATTTCTGTGCAGTCAACCCCAGGTATTGGAAGTATTTTCTGCATTATTTTACCAGAAAAAGAAAGCAAATAATTATTTAGCATCAAATTATATAATTAATTGAATTTCAATATAATATAAACAAAAATAGCCTTCACATTTTATATTCTTTTTTTCTTTCCACCATTTATTAACAGCTTGTGAAATAAAGCGGCATTATACTCGTTTTTCACCTATGTTCGCAGTTGATTAAAATGGGTGAAAAGTGCGTTTAAAACAATTAGAGATAAAGGGGTTTAAAAGCTTTGCCGATAAAACAGTAGTAAGTTTTGATGAAGGCATTACCGGTATTATTGGCCCCAACGGGTGTGGTAAAAGTAATATTATTGACAGCATACGCTGGGTGATAGGCGAACAAAAAATTTCTGCGCTGCGTAGCGAAAATCTTGAAGCGCTTGTATTTAATGGGTCAAAAACCCGGAGTGCAAGCGGTTTGGCAGAGGTGAGCCTGACCTTTGAAAATACTAAAAATTTACTTCCTACCGAATTTACCACGGTTACCATAACACGGCGCTTTTACAAAAACGGGGAGAGCGAATACCGCCTTAACGATGTTTCCTGCCGTTTAAAGGACATTCATAATCTTTTTATGGATACCGGTATAAGCACCGACAGCTATGCCATTATAGAGCTGGGTATGGTGGATGATATTATTAAGGATAAAGAGAACAGCCGCCGCAGGATGCTTGAGCAAGCAGCGGGCATCACCATTTATAAAACCCGTAAAAAAGAAGCAAAGGCAAAATTAGATGCTACAGAGCTGGATCTTAACCGTATTGAAGACCTTTTATTTGAAATAAATAACCAGCTTAAAACATTAGAGAACCAGGCAAAAAAAGCAGAGAAGTATTTTGAGATAAAAAAAGAGTATAAAGAGATATCAATAGAATTGGCAAAGGCAGCACTTGAAGGATTTAATATTACTTACAAAAACCTGAACGAACAGCAGGAAACTGAAACAGACAGAAAAATTAAAATGGAGGTTGAAATTGCCACCGAAGAAGCTGCCATAGAAAAGGAGAAAATGGATTTTATTGAAAAAGAACGTGTGTTGCAAAGCATGCAGCACCAGTTTAACGATCTGCTGCAAAACCTTCGAGGTAAAGAGAGCGATAAAGACCTTGCAGCGCAAAAACTGCATTACCTTAAAGAAAAAGAAAACAACCTGAAAGACTTTTTGCAAAAAGCAGAAGGCCAGCTAAAAAATATTGAAGATTCCATCCAATACACCCAATTACAGGTTAACGAAGAGGGCAGCCGCCTTGCCGATATGCAGGATAAAGTGGAAGCTGTAAGGGCGGATGTGGAAAACAAACGAAATTCTTTTGATGAAAAAAGAAGCGGTTTAGATATTTTGCGCGGTAAACACCAGCAAATACAACGCAGCCAGTTTGATGCGGAAAAAAAAGTAGCTGTAGCCGATACGTCTATACAAAACCTGCAGCGTACGCATGTACAATTATCAGAAGAAAAGCAAAACCGTTCATATCAATTACAGCAATTAGAAATAGAGTCAAAAGAAAAAGAAGAGGCGCTTGAAGCAAAAAGGGAAGACCTGGTACAATTGCAGGAACAGCACGAAAGAACAAAAGAACAGATACTGGAAACACAGGAAGTGCTTGACACGTTGCGTAATGAATTGGCAGAAGAAAACCGCAAGCTGGATGCAAGAAGAAACGAGCACGACCTGCTGAAAAGCCTTATTGATTCAATGGAAGGCTATCCTGAAAGCGTAAAGTTTTTGCACAACAACCCGCAATGGAAAACCAATGTGCCTATTTTAAGTGACATTATTTATGTACAGTCGGAATACCGTGCGGCGGTTGAAAATGTGCTGGAGCCTTACCTGAATTATTATGTAGTGGATAACCTGCAGGAAGGGTTGCAGGCAGTGCATTTACTTGATGCGCATAAAAAAGGCAAGGCCAACTTTTTTATCCTGGAAAAATTTGAGGAGATAGATACGTTATCTCATCAGCCTGCTAATACAATAAGGGCGATGGATGTAATTGAGGTGGATGATCAATACAGGAAACTGGCTGAGTATTTATTGGGCAATGTATATATAGCAGAAAATGAAGAAGCGTTAACCAATAGCAACGGCGCTGTGGTGCTTGAAAAAACAGGTAAATATGTAAAAGGCAAATACACACTTGCCGGTGGCAGTGTTGGCCTGTTTGAGGGTAAAAAAATAGGGCGTGCCAAAAACCTTGAAAAGCTGCGCGATGAAATTGTGTTGCAGGATGCCGTGGTTAATGCATTAAAAGCCGAGATAAAATACAAGCATAACCAGGTGATAGGGTATAATGAACAGCTAAAGGAAAATGCCATAAAACAAACAGAGGCTTCCATTAACCAGTTAACAAACCAGGTATTTGCAGCAAAAAATAAAATAGAGAATTTACAGGTAACACAAAATAACGCGCAACAGCGCATGGAAGATATTGAGCAAAGGCTGCTGGATGAACAGGACAGCATTGCCAATACGAGGGAGCAATTGATAATACTGAATGAAGAACTGCACCAAACCTTAACGGAATTAAAAGCCGTGGAACAGGATTACCAGGTGGCTGAACAGGAATACAATGCCGCATTGGCAGACTATAACGAAAATAACCTGCACTTTACAAGGCAGCAAAGCAAGATAACAGCACTGAAGCAGGAATTGGTTTTTAAAGAAAATCAATTGAATGACCTGCATAACCAAATTCAAAACAATACAAAACAGTTATCAGAAGCATCCGGCGAAATAATTGAAAGCGGGCTAGCGTTGCAGGCCGCAGAAGAAAATATGCTTGAGTTGCTGCATAAAAAAGAATCAGAAGAAAAGAAATTAAATGAGGCCGACCAGGCATACTATAATCTTCGCAATGCTTTGCAGCAAAAAGAAAGCGAGCTGCGGCAGAAGGCGAAGTCAAAAGAAATGATTGACCACGAATTACAGGAAATAAAGGACAAGCTGAATGAGTTGAAGCTGCAATTAGCAGGAATGAAAGAAAGGCTGAGCGTAGAATTTAGGGTGGAATTAGATGAAATACTTGACCAGGCAAGAAACACGGATGCAACCTTAGAACAATTACAGGCAACTACAGACCGCATGAAAAAGCGCCTGGAAAATATGGGCGAAATAAACCCTACGGCTATAGAAGCGTTCACAGAAATGAAAAAACGCTATGAATTCATTCTTGAACAAAAGAATGACCTCGTAACCGCTAAAGAAAGCTTATTGCAAACCATACAGGAAGTTGAAGCCACTGCCAACCAGCAGTTCCTGGACACTTTTAACAAGGTTAGGGAAAACTTTCAGAAAGTATTTAAAGCGCTGTTTACCGAAGAGGATACTGCTGATATGATACTTGAAGACCCCGGTAACCTTGCGGAAACAAGCATAGATATTGTCGCCAAGCCAAAGGGTAAACGCCCGTCATCAATTTCACAGTTGAGCGGCGGGGAAAAAACATTAACGGCAACTGCATTACTGTTCGCTATTTATCTTATAAAACCTGCACCGTTTTGTATTTTGGATGAAGTAGATGCCCCGCTGGATGATGCCAACATAGGCAAGTTTACACAGATGATCCAAAAATTCAGTGAAAATTCACAGTTTATCATCGTTACGCACAACAAGATGACGATGAACGCTGTTGATGTTATATATGGCGTAACCATGCAGGAGCCTGGTGTAAGTAAACTTGTGCCGGTAGATTTTAGATCGTTAAACTAAAGCCCCATAGGGGCGATATGTTAGTAGCAAAAAATAATCATATTTTACAATAAGCTCCGTCAGGAGCGGCATGTTTCTTCAGCGCTAATTCATGCTTTTAAAAACGTTCAATCCCCACAATTACGCATAATCCTTTTTGTCTTCGAATATCTGACCAATGATTTGGGATAAGTTGGACGCATCAGCGATTAATTTAAAAATTGGCTGGCTTATACTTCTATGAGGAAATATGATATAGAACGGCTTATTTATCCGAATTAGTTTTGAGTTACCGACAAAGATTCGAGAAAAATTATCAATAAATTGTTCATAATCATTCTCATAATTTTTTTTAAGTTGAATCCATTTTTTTATAAATGCTGCTCTTTTACTTATATTCAAAACATCAGTTATAGATAAATGGTCAAGAACATCAGGATCATGGGTTAATTTTCTTTTACCAATGAATTCAAATCTATCAATTATACCATCCTCAAAAAAACCTCTTCCAAATGTGGCTTGGTAGTCAATTTCAATATCATCTTCAAATGCTACGAAAAAATCTAAGCTTAAATCATTTAATTCATGTAACCCTAAAAGTGATTTTGGGTTAAATGAAAATATTGTAGAATAGCCTCCAAAAAAAGAAGGCGAACCATATGTAAATTTTGCCACATAATTTG
>Ga0206922_1200_pt1 | contig 12297 bp, 16 predicted proteins | sample Alteio_BWOrgHeat_63_FD_152976 | JGI IMG/M metagenome (GOLD analysis project Ga0206922, IMG submission 152976) | Enriched cells from forest soil in Barre Woods Harvard Forest LTER site, Petersham, Massachusetts, United States -... | ecosystem: Environmental > Terrestrial > Soil > Temperate forest >... | reverse complement strand
AATTCGCCGTAGATGAAAATGGCAAGGTGTACGCCCCGCAGCTTGAAAATGAAAGATTAGGTTATGGATTAGATGAAGAAGCGTTAAATATTATTAACAAAATGCCGAGATGGGCACCGGGGCGCATTAAAGGCAAAAATGTAAAAACATATTTCAGCCTGCCTATCACCTTTTCATTAATGTAATACTTGCAATTTAAGCGCCGCACATATTCAAAATAAGAAGAGGGAAATTATTTTCCTCTTTTTTTTGTGTCATAAAATTTAATAATGCCATATTCCTTCCTCTCCCCAAAAAAAATTCCCAAAAAATGTCCGGTTTCGGCAACCCCGCGCATTATAGTGAAGATATATTTTCACACAATTAAAATTAAGAAAAAATGGAACAGAGAATGAATGCGTTTGAAAAAGCTCCCGGTGCATTGCGGGCGCTGTATGGGCTTGGGGCATACCTTGCAAAATCGCCCATAGAACAACCACTGTTAAACCTAATTTATTTCAGGGTGTCGCAGATAAACGGATGCGCCTTTTGCCTTGATATGCATTCAAAAGACCTGCGGGCAGCGGGTGAAACAGAGCAGCGCCTGTATATGATGGACGCATGGCGTGAATCGCCTGTTTATACTGAACGTGAACGTGCCGCACTTGGCTGGGCTGAGGCTGTTACAGTACTTTCAGAAGGCCACGTACCCGATGAGGTTTATAACACGGCAAGAAAGCAATTTTCTGAAGAAGAACTAATTGACCTTACCATTGCAGTTATAACTATTAATGCATATAACCGGATTAACGTTGCTTTTCGCACAACTGCAGGCGGCTATCAACCGGGGCAATTTGTGGTGCACTAAAAATTAGATAAGATATTTTAACATGCCCGGTGCCAGAATCTTCGGGCATTGTTGCCATGTAATTCAATACCTTGATGAAATTAAATTGAAGCAGGAATATTTTATATTGCTATCCAAAGCCTTTTTGCTGAAATACAAAAGAAATATTTGTGGGGTGAATGCAGGCTGTTCAGAAGAACAGGCAAAATGTGAAAGGCCACCCAAAAACATTTCTTTCTTAACTTTGTTAATCGACGGCTCACAAATATTTGTATAGAGCAGAAATAAAATTCCATGATCTCAAAAAGGCCTGCAAATATTGACGAATATATTAAAGCTGCTTCTGAGGAGGCACAGGAGAAATTGAAACAAATGCTTGCATGCATTCGTGAAGCTGCGCCCGGCGCCTCAGAAGGCCTTAAATGGAATATGCCCGCCTTTTCTTACAAAAGAATACTGGTAACATTTGCCGTATTTAAACATCATATAGGTTTTTATCCAACGCCCTCAGCAGTGAAGGCTTTTGAAAAGAGCCTCACAAAATTTAAAACAGCAGAAGGGTCAATACAGTTTCCGCTGGATAAGCCGCTGCCGCTGGATCTGATAAAAAAGATCACCGCTTTTCGTGTTAGGGAAAGCCTCGCAGCAGATATAAAATGGAGGTCGTGAGCCGGAAGTTAGTGAAGATTGATAAATTAACAGAGCATGAAAGGGCTAACCACAGTAAAACCACTAAGCAAGAGCTTGCATTAAACTGGAACGATTTATGTACCGCTTTTTCATACCAACGTTTTAAAGTTTTAAACTTTTGTATGAAAAAGTTTATTGTATATGTTTCAATAGCATTGGGAATATTAGCGTGCAATCAAAAAAAACCATCCGCAGACAGTGTTGCCAATAATCCCATTATTAACAAAGGTGGCAGCGCTACCGATTCAGCCAATGATGGCGAACGGTTAATAGCCGCAGGCGATTGTTTTACATGCCACAGCATTAACAAAACAAATGTTGGCCCCGCCTTTATTGATATTGCAAAAAAGTATCCAAACGGCACAGGCACCGCGGAAAACCTTGCACGCAGCATTGTATCAGGCAGTAAAGGAATTTGGGGAAACTCAAAAGCAATGGTACCGCACCCTAATATATCATTTCAGGCCGCCACAAAAATGGCAGAATATATTCTTTCTTTAAGGGAGCAACAGTATGAGGATTCGCTGGCGAGATAAATTTAATGTTCTGCATCCTTATAAATTTCAATCTTACGCCCATCGGGGTCTCTGGCAATCAGCATATGGCCCCACTCGGTTTGCAGCGCCCCTGAATTAATTGAACCCTCTAACAATTTCTCAATCTGTTCAAAATGATCAACGGAAAAACCAAGGCGAAGATGTTTATCAGCAGAAGGCTGGCCTTTTGCGAGTGGATATATTTCTAAGGTTGTTTTATCGATTTTTGCGGAATAGTGATATGGAGAGTCGCCATGTTTGTGGTACTCGAATTTCAATCCCAGCATCGAATAAAATTCCATGAGCTTTGTTACATCTCCCGTTCTTAACACAATTAATTTTAAGTCCATCTTATTAGCTTAACAAAAATCGCTACTTGAATTTTATTCTTACATCATACACAAAATCGCGCACATCTAAAATTTTGCATTTCGCAATGTTTTTATGCAGCGGGTTTAACAGGTAATTATACTCATCGGGTATTACAGCAGAAGGTATTTTTATAACAGCATGTTCCGCATTTTTCAGTAAAATGGTACCAAAATCTTTGGTTGAAGCAGGCGCAGGGGCTGCCATCCAGTTGCCCGGCAGATCGGCAATCGCCAATGCCAAAATATGATCACCGGGTATTTCCATAATGGTAAAACTTAAAGCGCGGGGTATTTCATCAATATTAACATTAACCGTGTATTCAAGCAAAGCAAGCGCCCTGCTCTCCGATGTATATAAACAAGGCGTTAATTTGTGGTTCCACCGGCCGCCGTTAAGCCTGGCGCCCTCACCGCTTAAATCATCGGCATGTTTTGTTCTTCCTATCCTGTAAACGATCATTATAGCCCAATTTACGCATATACGCCGTAATCTATTTTGCCAATTAAGTTTTTAATTTCTTCCCTGCCGTACTGGTTATCTAAAAAATGATAAGGCGCTTTGCCCCCAAGAGATTGATTAGGCTTAAACACCCAGCGGTTAAACCGGGCTTCATCTTCAAAAACCTCATACCCGTACGAATAAATATCAGCAAGGCTAACAATTTTTTCGCTGAGTGTAGGGTTAAATTTATCGGCGCCCTTTTTATTTATAAGAGTAGCCCTGGCCACAGAAAGCACTTCGGACAATTGATCATAATCGAGGCCGCTTTTTTGTTTTAAAAATTCAAGATCTTTTTTTGAAACACCTTTATTTATCATTTCAATTTTATCATATGCAGTAATACCAGTTTGCTGCCTTGCGGGCTTTTGAAACAGATCTTTAAAGGCCTGAACCCCGCTTGCCAAATTTTGCGCTATAGCGTTATAATAAGTTCCTTTAACGGTTGTCACATACGCAACCTCGTTATCATTAAGCAGGTGCTGGCTTGTTGGTTCGTTAATTTGGTATGTTTTGCTTTTTGCATCTGCCAAAAGCGCTTTGTTATTTGCTTTTTTGCCAGGTATATTCGTTGGAAATTCTTTTTTTATTTTGCTCATAGTATAAAATTATACATTACTAAGTACAAATTTATACTTTTTCTTTGATTAAAAAAACTTTTATCCAATTTTTTTTAGTCCCCATTTCCTCCATGCTCACCGGTTTAACGGGAACAATCACCAGCACGCTTTGCAATTCTTATTTTGCCAGGGAAATCGTTTGTTTCTCCTCATTCCAACCTTCAACCGACAGTTGTGGCTGCATGCCATTAAGCTTTGCAAGCGGACAGCTTACTGTTACCGTGGCACTTTCATTTGCTGATAAAGAAAAATAATTGTCACTCCAAAAACTTGGCATTATTTCGTCATCATTTACCACCAGCTGTGGGTTTATAAAGAAGGCCAGTTGGTTTGATGTATTGGAAAACTGTAGTGTATATGTTTCGTCGGATCTTCCTTTCGAAGAGCTGATAACCTTAACTTTTACCACCGCCGGTTGCATAGCCATCAATGAAGTGAAATCGTGTTTAGGCTCCATCCAATATACATTACGGGAAACACTTTTACCATTTGCATCCTTTACACTCAGCACAACAAAAACAACACCCCGTGTTTTTGCAATTACTGACGAAAGCGACATTACTTCTTTTACATCTCTTACGCCTAAGCTTAGCTTACCATCCTGCTGGTAAAGTACCGTGCCTTTTAGGTCCAGCACTTCGGCATGTACGGTCAAATTATTTTTCGGCTGAAAAGTACGGTTTATTACCGCCACAAAAGAATCATCAAGGTTTAACTGTACATGCACCGGCTCGCAGGCCCTTTGCATGAAATAATAGCCTGCATTGGGTTCAAGATACCAATCATATACCTGCCACATCACACTCGGGAAAGCGGCATTTAGTTTCCATAACATTACACCGCCTGTTTCATTCAGCTTATGGCCCGCAGCTTCAAAAATGCCACGATATCCATCCGCATTTATCAACTGCATTTTATCGCTAAACTCCTTCATGCTTGCAGGGGGCCCGTAACGGCTGGCCATCGCTTTATAGTAAAGATCATATTTGCCGTTACCACTGCAGGCATCATGATAGCCCCAGGTATTATTCAACGGGTAAGGCAACGTGCTGTCGGGTACAAGGTTGGTGATTATTTTTGTAAGAGATGAATACGGCGGCTGCGATGGTATGCCTGTTTCATCTTTAAATAACCAGTCCCTGCCGCGTGCTACCAGTTTATAGTATTGCGCCGCATCCTGCCAGGAATATGGGCCGCCGCTATATACGCCTGAAGGCTGGTCATCCGGCCAGGAACCTTTCCATCCCGGCGGTTGTTTGGCAAATCCTGAAGAGCTTGGTATAAAAGGCCTCGTACCGTCAAGAGCTGCTACATTATCACGCATGGCATCATACAATTCTTTTCTTGCATGGCCTTCGTTGCCACCCGTCCATACAAGCAGGCTTGCATGGTTGCGTATGCGCAAAATAGTGCTTAGAATATTTCGCACATAAACATTGCCCTGGTAAGGATAGTCTGCTGAACCCTTAAATTCGCCGTGGGTATCACCTGTTATCCAAAAGTCCTGCCACACCATCAAACCATAACGGTCTGCCAATTCAAAGAAAATATCAGGTTCAGCTATGCCCCCACCCCAAATACGCACCAGGTTTACATTGCCGTTCCTGCACAAGCGTAATTCATAATCATACCGCAGCGAATCGCGGTTAAGCATCATGTCAGGTACCCAGGCGCCGCCAACAAGGTGTACACGTTTCCCATTCACATAAAAGTCGCGCCTTACCCACCCGTTTACTGTTGTTGCTTTTGAGCTTACAGTGCGTATCCCAAAGAGAAAGGATGTGTCATCAGAAATTTCTGCGCCATTTATATACTGCAACCTTATTCGGTACAGGTCAGGGTTGCCATAACCATTTGGCCACCAAAGGTGTGGTTGATGCATAATGAGTTGCTGTACCTCATCCGGTGATAAACTCACTTGTTTGGTGGCATTTGCTCCAACACTAATATCCTTATCAAACGAAAAACCAACGCCTGTAAAATTTTCCGGCGTAATGCTTATCTTAAGCTTACCGTTTTGTGTTGCAATGCTAAAATTGTTTAATGATAGTTGCAACGAAAGTTTTGCCGTGCTGGTATCTGGCAGGTTTGGCAAGTCGGTAATAATATGCGCGTATTGTATAGTAACCTGCCCGCTGGTGCGCAAATATACCGGTTGCCATATACCCATGTTGCGGTCATGCACTTCGGGCATCCAGTCCCAGCCAACAGAGCAAAGCATGGTAACGTTTTTGCCGATATCACCCGTAGGGCCTCCATTAGCATAAAAATCGCCTAAGGCATCCAGTTGAGGGTGGGCAGGCAGGCCCGGATAATCTAAAGGGTAAATTTTTACAGCAACAGCATTCCCCCCTCCTGCTTTTACAAGCTTACTTATATCAAAGCTGTATTCAGCAAACATACCCGCCATTTGGGATGAATCGGCAATTTGTTTACCGTTAACCCAAACATCTGCGCGGTAGTTAATGCCTTTGAATATTAGCTGAATATGTTTGCCTTTATCTGTTGCAGGAACATCGAAATTTGTTCTGTACCAGTAAGGTTTTTTCCAGGGGTTGGGCTCATTAGGCAGAAAACTATATTGCTCTAAATGGTATTGGTGATTGAAGGAATCCGACGCATCCGGTATAAGCATATTGTTCATGCCAATATAAGGGTCGGCATATACATGGTTTGCTACAAGGCCTGTTAAAACGGTTGACGGAACCTGCACCGGGAACCAGTAATTATCTGGTTGATATTGCGGAGATGAAATTGCCATCCCGTCCTCCCTTACAACTGCGGAAGATTGCAGAGTAAATGACTTTAGCTGAACTTGTTTAACAAACGCGGTCTGCGCTTTGGCGATAGTACCAGCAAGCAGTAAGATAGCACCAGCAAACAGGTGCAACATTTTCTGTCTCATAAAAACTTAGCATTAGTCTGCTAAAATAATATAGTTTGGGCATGAGGACGGTATATTATTAATGATATGTAATAGAATATTAAGCCGGTACAAAAACTTGTCTTGTTTTTAATATGAAGAAACCGCTGTTTATTACAGTTACTACAAAATCCCCAAGCGCTTTTCAGCGGTCAGGGACACTCGTTGCAATTTATAATGTTGCCGATATTAAGAATTAGGGGCATTAACAATCGTAAATCCAAATATATTTGACTGCTCAAAATCGCCTGTCAAATATTGTTTTACCTGTTCAAATTTTCCCAGGCTCTCTTTATCATTATTAGCCAGCAGCCATATTTTATTAGTGGCTTCATCCTTAATAACAAACCCATACTTTGAGCTTAGTACCTCTGTTTTTGACAGGTTGCCGCAAAGCGTTGTTTTAAAGCCCGGCAGCTTGTCAATAAACAGTATTTGTTTTTCGTTATTAAAATTCAAATACAATTCATCCTTCGTATCTGTACAGGCCAGTGTACCAGAATTTAATTTACCATCCAATAAACCCGCGATGCTTGCCAAATTATTTTTTACGGGCTGTTGTTGTGCAGCCTCCTTTTTGCAGGACAGCGCGGTAATGCCGATTGCAATTATCATCACCGCAATACAGGGCAAAACATTGCCCTTAAGAAAATGCTTCTTTTTCATTTTTTTTAAATTTAAAATGTTTAAAATTTGTGCTTTTTATGCAACTGCAAATTGAGTTTGAGGCTATAAGGCTTTAATAAAAAAATTGTTCTGCGCTTTTATTTTTGAATGATTAAAAGAATATCAATCTGTATCTTCAAGCGTAAAAATATCCTCTATCCTTTTCTGAAAAACCCTTGCGATCTTTAACGCCAATGTAGTGGACGGAACATACTTATTGCTCTCCATCGCATTGATAGTTTGCCTTGATACATTTACCTTTTCTGCGAGCTCAGCTTGTGTAATATTCAGGATGGCGCGCTCTATGCGGATAGTGTTTGTCATAGGTTCTCCATTTTAGCGTTTCTTCTGTCAAAAAACATTACCAGGTTAAACCGCGCAATAAACAATATTAGCGTAGTGCAGATATTATAAACCATAACATTCAAAAACAGCATATCATAAAAAAATATGATCGCCAGCATAAGTAATACAGAATTTACATACACTGCCCAAACCAGCGATTCTAATCTTATCTTTAATATCCTTTCATCTTCATATTTCTCTTTCGAAAAGGCGAGAAGCAATAATGACCCGATTAATAAAAGCCCGGTAAGGTCAGCGGTAAAATTGTGCGACTGGAGGTTAAAAAGAAACTCATGGTCGCCGGATATTTTTGTCGTACTGCTTGCCTGGTAATTAAGAAAACCAAATGTAAAATCGGTATTCATTTGTACCAGCATGAATATAAAAGTGGGGACTGAAATAAGCCACCCAATTTTTTTGCACTTGTAAGGAAATAAAAACTTGATTTTCATAAATGTTGCTTTAGTGCACACCAAAGATAAGTATTTATTACAAAAAGTAAAATATGCTTTACATTATGTATGTTAAAGTTTACATAATGTCCAAATTAAAGGCAAACCTGACCTACAATCACAAAAAGCCCCGCAAAATGCAGGGCCTATATTAATTTAGGTAATAATATACAATACTAACCCATAACCAAAACGTTCAAATTATTTTGGTTTTTTAAAAGTTTTTCCCAAAAACTCATCAAATGTAATTGGGTTATCTGGTTTGTCTTTAGGCTCCTCAATATGGCTAAAATCATCTTTATCATTCTTAGATTTAAAAAACCTCTCAAATTCAGAAGCATCTTTTGAAAAAGTCATTAGTTGTATTGTGTCTTTTATATGGTTACCTGTAACAGGTAATTTTCGTTTTTTCTTACCCATACTTAAAACAAACAATCTTTTATAGTTTTCCTCTTCCTTTTCCAGGTAATCGTATAAAAACTTTTTTCTCCAAAATTGAATGTCGCTTTCCTTTGCTTTTATTTGTACGGGTGTATATTTCCACTTATTTAAACGAAAAACTTGTTTATCAAATTCTGTAAGTAATATTTTATCTATTATCTCCATTTTCTACCAAATTTTTATAAGACAATTTACCCATATTGGCAGTGTTTTTAAAAAATAAAGATACACGTTGTTCACCATTTATTTTCCTTGTATTATATCTAAAAGCACTTTCATCAGCATAACCTTCCAAATGCTTATAAGTAACGTTATGGTATATTCCAATTATTGAACGTTTAAACAAAGACCAAAAGCATTCAATATTATTTGTATGCGCTTCCCCGTTCACATACTGTTTTATAGCATGATTTACAAATTCATGTCCGTATTTTTCATATAGTCGCCTATAAGCCCACCATTCATCAGTAACAATATTGCTTCCCAATGGAATAGTTTTTTCTATTATTGGCTGTATAATTCTTCTTTTAGTATTCTTTATCTTTTTAACTTTTACGTTACCACCTCGCTCCAGCATTCCTAAAATAGGTGTTTTATCCTTATAACTTCTACCTTGACTGTTTTTCACTTTTTTATCCTTATGTCTATTCTTATTTTTACCCCCTACAAAGGTTTCATCTATTTCTATTACCTCCTTACCAGTAATTTCAAAACCACCATTATCTAAAGCTGTTCTAATTCTGTGTAATATAAACCAAGCAGTTTTTTGGGTAACTTTTATATCTCTGCCTAATTGGTGGCTACTTATCCCTTTTTTATGGTTTATAATTAGGTAAGCAGCTATAAACCATTTTTTAAGAGGCACTTTACTATCTTCAAATATAGTCCCCACCCTAACTGTAAACTGACTTCTACATTTCGCACATTTAAAACGTTTCCCATCACTAAACTTGTAAATCTTTTTACTATTGTTACAATGTGGACACACAGGATTATTGCCCCATCGCTTTTGTTGGTAATATTCAATGCAAGTTTTTTCATCTTTAAAAAATTCCAATAATTCCAGCAAGCTTTCAAAATTTTTACCTTTTTGCTCTTTTATGTTACCCATAACTTTATTTTTATCTAACTTTTTTAGTAAAAAATATTTGCTTTATATTAGCAGGGAATATTAATAACACCGAAACAAAAAATTATGAATAAATAAAGCTTAAAACCATATTAAAAAATACTGTTTGAACGCTTTTCTTTAATCTGAAAATCTTCCAAAATATTTACAATTAAAACAAGAAAGGTGTAGCACAGTTACGTTACGGCGTGAACTTATGCTATCCCTCTGTTTTAAAGGTTTTGGAAGAACCTCAGATTAGGAGTGTTATGCAAACAGTTCACGCTAATTTTTTGAGTAAAACAATCATAATCTAAAATCTTCCAAAATGACAAACAACTATTCGGCTCTTAAAATGGTGGCTAAAATTTTTAAGATTATAAGCTGGTTAACATTAATTGCAGGTGGGCTATACGTTATAATTACTCTTTATGCCAACTTTTCGGAATATTACATGGAATCGGGGTGGGCAATTTTAATAGTTATCGCGCAAATTGCTATTTATACATTTTTATCATTTATAATATGTTTAGCTATTTCGCAGTTTATATTATTGTGTGTTAACGTAGCAGAAAAAATAGAGAATATGGATAATAACTTGTACGTAATTGCAAAGAAAAAAGAAGAAGAAATTGCTGAATAAAATTCTTTAGATTTGCAAAAGAAAAGCGGCAAGCCAGAGACCCTCTAAAACCTCTGATAGCTTCACCGCTTTTAGAAAAGGGCAATAAACCGGGGACACTCTAAACACCCCGACAGTTTGTTACCCTTTTTTATTGTAACTATCTAATAAATCATTTTTTAATAAAAGAAGCTTATGGGTTAGTATTGTATATTATTACCTTAATTTAATAATGCGTGCATTACTTTACCTCACCAAAAAAGCATCCAGCGCTTTGGTTGGTTTTCCATCATCACCCCAGGCGCTTAATACATAGTGGCTCCAGCTTCGCGCCCCTTCGGGCTCCCAATAAACCACACCTAACCCCTTGCCGCCGGGTACTTCTTTTACTTTTTGCTGCACTGCAACAAGCATATCATAAGTGTTTTGCACTTTATTATCTTCTCCCCCAACTTCCACCACCATTACCTCCTTGCCATACCGGGCTGCCATATCGTTTAAGTTATTCCCCAAGTCGTTGATTGAAAGTGTATAGTCCGGCTTACCCTCCAGCCAGTACGGGTAATAGGATAAACCTATCACATCGTATTTGGCATTATGGGCTGTAGCGCTGTCAAACCACCTTCTAAACCTTGCATTATTATTTCCCTGGTCAACATGCAGTATCACTTTAGATGCCGGGCTTACGGCTTTAATGGCCTCATAGCCCTTATTGATAAGCTGCGATAGTGTACCCCAATTAGCGGTGCTGCCTTCAGGGTATATCATCCCGCCGGCGGTTTCGTTGCCAACCTGTACCCAATCCGGCGTTACGCCATTGGCCTTAAGGGCAGACATTACAGCGAATGTATAATCATACACATCTTTTAACAGGGTTGGAAAATCATGGCCCTGCCATGCTTTAGGTTTTCTTTGTTTCCCGGGATCAGCCCAGCTATCGCTGTAGTGGAAATCAATTAACACCCTCATCCCCCATTTTTGCGCCCTTACAGCCATGGCAACAGTTTCGTCTTTGCTGCAATGGCCGCTGCCCTTGTCGTTGGATGGGTTAACCCAGGTACGCAGGCGTATGGTATTTATGCCATGGTCCTTTAATATCTTAAAGCAATCTTCCTGAACGCCATTCGCATTATAAAATTTATAGCCAGTAGCCTCCATTTGAGGCAACCAGCCCACATCTGCCCCCCTGGCAAAGAATGGTTGATTACTTTTTGCGGGCACATGGCTTGACCCGCACCCTGCCAATACAATTACCCAAAAGATGGCCAATGGAAATAGCTTTTTAAATGTCGTCATATCAATATAATTTGCAGCGAAAGTTTTTATTACCCGGGAGTAAAATTAGCTGGAAAAAGGTACATAACCGGCGAAGGCTGCAGGTCAATTATGATCTTCAAAATATTAGCATTATATTCATCACTGAAAACCTGGTGCCATAAACCGAATTGTGATTGAGAGCAGGCAACTTGAAATATACAAATATTCTTAGTGCATTTACGTAATAACAATATGAAAAGGCGAACTGCAGGGTTTTGAAAATCAATATCCTTTTTTTAATAATATTCGTCTAATATCATAAATACAAACGTTGTGCGTAAGCGTACAGGCAACTTAATAAACAAAATTTTTTAACAAAATGAAAAAGACATCAATATTTATTTTAGGACTTGTAACTTCATTTCTATTAGGTTTCACTTTTAAGACAATGATCACTGACAAAAATAAAAATACAAAAATGAAAAAAGTAACAGGAATAGGCGGCATTTTCTTCAAATGTAAAGACCCAAAAGCCATTAACGAATGGTATAAAACACATCTTGGGTTTGACACAAGCCCATATGGAACAAGCTTTGAATGGCGACAAATTGATGACAGCACAAAAAAGGGGCTTACCCAATGGAACCCTTTTGGAGAAAACACAAAATATTTTGAGCCTTCAACAAAAGACTTTATGATAAACTATAGAGTTGAGAATTTAGAAGCTCTTGTAGAGCAACTTAAAAATGAAGGAGTAACAATTGTAGATAAAATTGAGGACTCCGACTATGGCAAATTTGTTCATATTATTGACATTGAAGGCAACAAGGTTGAACTTTGGGAGCCTAAAGATTAGAATAAGATTAGTGTTGGTGGGCGAACGAAATAAATAACTCAAAAACGCCTAATGCACAACATTTGGTTTTGCAACAGTATGGCTT
>Ga0206922_1197_pt1 | contig 12480 bp, 10 predicted proteins | sample Alteio_BWOrgHeat_63_FD_152976 | JGI IMG/M metagenome (GOLD analysis project Ga0206922, IMG submission 152976) | Enriched cells from forest soil in Barre Woods Harvard Forest LTER site, Petersham, Massachusetts, United States -... | ecosystem: Environmental > Terrestrial > Soil > Temperate forest >... | reverse complement strand
TCATTCTAGTAGACGGTGTTGTTGCCGTCGGTCAGGCCATCCATGTAGGCGACGTCGTAGGCGGTTCCTGTGACGGTGACGAAGAAGTTGTTGATCGCGGAGCCGTCGGTGGTCGTGTAGATGTAGACCTGACCGCCCTCGGCTATGTAGATCTTGTGCAGACCGGTTACGCCTGCAAGGCCGGTCAGGTCGCCCTGGAATGGCTCGATGAGCTTGACCTGGTTGGCAGAGGTATCGAACATGGTGAGGCAGCCGTAGGGCTGTCCAGTGGCGAAGCGCTGGCCTTCTGTGCAGCGGATGCCGCCGAGCCAAAGAGTATTGTCATCGGCCAGGAGCATGCGGGTGCGCTGGCCGGGCGCGCTGTCGCTCACGGAGATTGGAGCGCCTGCGCTGATGGGGTTCGCGGCCAGGTTGAGCACCGTAAGGTAGCCGGAGAAGAGCTGGCCGGGGGCCAGGGGTCCTCCGGCGGTGGATCCTTCTCCGAGTACGTAGAGGGTGTCTGCGTTCTGGAGTGCGTTGCTAGCACCGCCAGGTACCGGGATGGTGATGCCGGCAAGAGCTTGCTGTGTGGGCAGGGAACCAGTTTGCTGCCCGCTCTGAAGAATGAGCGGCGCAGTCGGAAGAACCGCTACGGAAGACTTCGTTCCTCCACATTCCGGGCCGCAATTCAGGATATAAGCAGAGCTGCCGTCCGCAGAGAAAACAGCTTTCACGGGGCGGTCAAAACTCAGAGGCACGCCGTAGTAGACATTGAACTGGGAGCTGAAATTATCGGGACTTTGCATTTGCGCCAGACACATGCCCGGCAGGTTCTGCGGCTCGCAATCGACGTACGGTGCAGGCCATGAAGTATTTGCCTGATAGTAGGCAGCGAGCGAAGTGGCTTCACTGGACTGGAGTTTGCGCGGATAGTAGGCGAAGTTGGAGTTCTGGACGAAGGCCATCATCACGGAGCCGCCGGGGTTCATCGCCACATGGTAGACACCGGGAAGACTGAGGCTGTAGGTTCTCCCGGCTGCTTTATCGACCACGGTGAGGAAGTGAGCCTGCTGGCTGGCGGCAATAATGAAGGCCTGGTTGCGGGAGATGAAAACGCTGGATGAAAGCCCGTTGAGAGCGGCGGCCGCGCCGAGGCTGGATTCTTTTGCGTAGTTGACGAGGTTGAAACTGCCGTCGCCCGATCCGTAGACTGCGCCGATCTGCTCTTCGGGCAGGTTCTGGATGGTCGCCGGGAGTGCGCCGCTGTAGCCCGTAATGCTGAATGAGGGGATGGTGTCTTTGTAGTTATGGCGGATGTCGTAGAAGGCGTCAACGAACTGGAGCAAACCACGCGTGGCAGCGCTGGGGTTCTGAATAGCGATCAGGACCCGGTTTGCGATTCCGCTAGGCGGTAAAACACGACCTGCAAAGTAGTAATTATTCCCGCAGCCCGCCAACACACCTGCGGTCACAAGCGCCGCCAGGGCGGAGATCACGAGACTTCTCTTCTTCAAAATCCTATACCTCAAATCAACAGGCTGACTGGCCAAGTATAACAAAGCTGGCCACTACCAACGGGTGACGCCATGGGTGGAACGATGCGATGTCCTTGAGTGTTGGACGCATGAAGACGATGCTGGAAAGCGTGACGACGCGGCGTGACACGACGACGGGCACAGAGACTGACTAGCCAGCGTATGGTCAACGTTTGACTGCTTTCGCGGCAAAACGCGATAGCATATTGAGAACATGCGAACACTGAAGGACATTTTTTCCGGCAGGCCGGTTCTGTGCGATGGAGCGATGGGAACGGTTCTGTATGCGCGGGGAGTCTTTATCAATCGCTGTTACGACGAATTGAACCTCTCCGATCCGGCGCTGATTCTTGCGATCCACGAGGAATATCTGCAAAGCGGCGCGGAGATTCTGGAGACGAACACCTTTGGCGCGAATCGAGTACGGCTGGGCAGGCATGGTCTTGCAAGCCGCGTGGCCGAGATCAACCAGGCCGGAGTACGGCTGGCAAAGCAGGCTGCCGAGCATCTGAAGGACAAGCAGGCCGGGGATGCGTGGGTGGCCGGATCTATCGGACCGTTGGGCGTGCGTTTGGAGCCGCTAGGAAAGCTGGGCCTCGAAGAGGCGCGAGAAGCTTTTGCGGAACAGATTTCGGCTTTGGCCGAGGCTGGTGCGGATCTGTTGATTATCGAAACCATGCCGGCACTGAATGAGGCGCATGAGGCATTGGCGGCGGCTAAGGCTGTGGCGCCGAATTTACCGGTCATGGTGATGGTGACGGTCGATGAGGACGGCAACTGCCTGGATGGCTCGAAGCCGGATCATGCTGCGAAGCTGCTGACCGAGTGGGGAGCGGATGCCGTTGGCTGTAACTGCTCGACGGGGCCGGCGAACGTGCTGACTGCAATTGAGGCGATGAGGGCGGTTACTTCGCTTCCGCTGGCGGCGATGCCCAATGCCGGAATGCCGCGTGCGGTGGAGGGCCGCAACATTTATCTGTGTTCGCCGGAATACATGGCCAGCTTTGCGCGCAAGGCTCTGAAGGCGGGAGCTCAGTTTGTGGGCGGATGTTGTGGAACCACGCCGAATCATATTCGGGCGATGAAATCGGCGATTCGGGCGATTGATGCGCAGGCGCGGGCCGAGACTGGCGTCGAGGTCAAGAGCAAGGCTCCCGAGGGCGGCAATTCGGAGGTTCCTCCGATGCCGCTCGCAGAGCGCTCGCGGATTGGCGCGCTGATTGCGAATGGGACCTTCGTTACGCTGGTGGAGATTGTTTCGCCGCGCGGGATCGATTGCAGCAAGGAGATCGAGGGTGCGCGGCTACTGGCATCGCGTGGGGTGCACGCGATCAATGTGCCGGATTCGCCTCGGGCCTCGGCGCGAATGAGTGCGCAGAGTTTGTGCATTCAGATTCAGCAGCATACGGGCATCGAGACCCTGCTTCACTACACATGCCGAGACCGCAATGTGTTGAGCATTCAGTCAGACCTGCTGGGCGCCTCGTCGATTGGGTTGAAAAATGTGCTGTGCCTGACTGGCGACCCGCCGAAGCTGGGTAATTATCCTGACGCGACTGCTGTTTTTGATGTGGACGCGATTGGGCTGGTGAACATTGTACGGCGGCTCAATTACGGCCTGGACATCGGCGGGAACTCGATTGGGGCATCGACCAACTTCACTATCGGAGTTGCTGCGAATCCGGGGGTTCCCGATATTGAGCAGGAGTTGCGGCGCTTTGCGTGGAAGGTCGAGGCTGGAGCAGAGTATGCGATTACGCAACCAGTGTTCGATCTGCAACTGCTGGAGAGCTTTCTGAAGCGGATCGAGGAGTTTCGAATTCCAGTGATCGCCGGCATCTGGCCGCTTACGAGCCTACGCAATGCTGAGTTTATGAAGAACGATCTTCGTGTTTCGATGCCAGAGGCGATTATGGCTCGGATGGCGAAGGCGGAATCTCCCGAGGCGGCGCGGGCGGAGGGAGTCCGGATTGCGCAGGAGATGCTTGAGGAAGCGCGCCCGATGGTGCAGGGGGTGCAGGTGAGCGCGCCGTTTGGACGCTATGCACTGGCTGCTGATGTGATCGCGTCGGTGCTGCCGAAGCCGGTGGCGCAGATGGAGAGCGTCGTATCATCATAGGCAGGACAGGATAGGCAGGATAGGGGCCGGAGACGAGTGGCAAAGTTTGAAGAGTCGCTGAAAAAACTGGAGTCGATTGTTGCGCAGCTCGAGCAGGGGGAGCTCTCGCTTGAAGACTCGTTGAAGCTCTTCGAGGAGGGCGTGGGTCTCTCTGCCACCTGCAAGCAGCAGCTCGATGCGGCGGAAGCAAAGGTGCAGATGCTGGTGAAGCAGCGCGATGGAAGCCACAAGCTGGAGCCGTTTCCTACAGAGAGCTAACGGACGCTCGTAACCTGACATTGCCTGCTGCTGCAATGTATGATTCTCCCCGTCTGGCAATATTCCATCGCATAAACGAAAGACTCTGATTCGATCAACCTGATGATCCCTGAAACTTCGACCAGCCTTCCGCAGCCTATGGGCGACGATCTCACGCACCAATTTGAACCGCGGTCTATCGTTTCAATTGGGGCGGGCGGCATTGTGCACGATTCGCATCTGCCTGCTTATCGCAAGGCCAGGTTTCCGGTGGCTGCGCTGATCGATCAGGATCGAACGAAGGCGGATGTGCTGGCAGCGGAATTTTCGATCCCGAAGACATTTGGCTCGATTGCCGATGCGCTGCCCCACGTGCCGCGCGAATGCATCTTTGATGTCGCGGTGCCGGCGAGCGCGATTCGGAAGGTGTTGCCGCAGCTTCCGGATGGGAGTGCGGTGCTTATTCAGAAGCCGATGGGAGAAACGCTGGCAGAGGCCGTGGCGATCGAACAATTATGCCGCGACAAGGGACTGACCGCGGCTGTGAACTTTCAGCTGCGATGGGCACCGGTGATGCGGATGGCGAGACAGTATGCGAAGGCTGGATTGCTGGGCGACGTCCACGAGATGGAAGTGCATGTGAGTGTGCACATGCCGTGGGAGCTTTGGAGTTTTATGAAAACGATCCCACGGCTGGAGATCTTGTATCACAGCATTCATTACGTGGACCTGGTGCGGGCGTGGTTTGGGAATCCGCGAAGGGTGCTGGCAAAGACGATGCGCAATCCGCTGTCGGCGTCGCTGGCTGCCACGCGGAGCGTGATTGTGATGGAGTATGACGACTGGAAGCGAGTGACGATATCGGCGAATCATGCGCATCGGTACCCGAGCACGCAGAGGAGCCAGGTGCAGTGGGAAGGCACGGAGGGTGCGCTTGAAGCGATCATGGGCGTGAATCTCGATTACCCGACAGGCAAGCCGGATCGGCTGCGATACGCAAGACTGGGCGAGGAGTGGGCGACGGTGCCGACAGAAGGGAACTGGTTTCCTGACGCCTTTATGGGGTCGATGGGCTCGCTGCAGGCGTATGTTGCGGGTGTGGCGAGCGAATTGCCGACGCGGGTTTCGGATGCCTTAGACACGATGCGGACGGTGGAGGCTGCGTATCTCTCGAGCCAGCTGGATGGACAGCCGTTGCCGGAGGTGGCTTGATGGATTCACTGAAGGATGGGGCATTTCGTCTGGATGGGATGCAGGCTCTGGTGACTGGCGGCGCGAGCGGGATCGGACAGGCGACTTCGCGAGAGCTGGTTCGTGCCGGGGCATTTGTGTGGATCGCGGATGTGAATCTGCCGGCTGCCGAGGCGCTGGCGGGCGCGCTCGGAAATGCGCGAGCCCTGCGCGTCGATGTGACTTCGCCCGAAGAGATCAATCGGGCGGCCGAAGAGATCTCCAATCTGGACATTCTGGTGAACAATGCTGGAATCGGTCACGTGGGAAGCGTTGAGACTACTTCGCTGGTGGATTTTGACCGGCTGATGCAGGTCAATGTGAATTCCGTTTTTCTGGTGACACAGAGGTTGATACCGCTGCTGCTTGACAGCGCTCACAAGGGATCGATTGTGAATATCGCTTCCGTCGCTGGGCTGATTGGGATCAAGCAGCGATTTGCGTATTGCACGACGAAGGGCGCTGTGATTGCGATGACGCGCCAGCTCGCCGTTGAGTATGCGAAGGAACTGCGGGTGAACGCGATTTGTCCGGGTACGGTGGAGACTCCGTTTGTCGAGGGTTATCTCGACAAATATCATGCGCATGAGAAAGAGAAGATTCGCGCGGAGTTGCGTGCGCGGCAGCCCATGGGGAGGCTTGGTCAGCCGGAAGAGGTGGCTTCGATGGTGCGTTATCTTTCTTCGCACGAAGCTGGGTTTATCAGCGGTTCGCTGTTTACGTTGGACGGTGGCTGGACGGCTGCCTGAGTTTATTTCGGAGAGACGATGAAGCTAGTTTCGTTTTCCCTGACGGATGGAAATGTTCGGCCGGGTTATCTGCTTGAAGATACCAACGAGATTGTCGACCTGGGCGCGGCCGGTTATCGGGACACGCTGGCGGTGATTGCGAGCGAGAGCGCGCCGGAGTTGTCGGCGGACCGGTTGCCGGCATCGGTGGTGCGGCTGCATGCACCGATTGCCAATCCGCCGCGGATTTTTTGTATTGGACTAAACTATCGCGATCATGCGATTGAGTCGGGGATGGAGCTGCCGAAGTTTCCGGTGGTCTTTTTCAAGATGGCGCCGGCGATCATTGGGCCGGGTGAGGCGATTGTGCTGCCACCGATTACGGAGCAGCCGGATTATGAGGCTGAGTTTGCGGTGGTGATCGGCAAAGGCGGCTATCGGATTTCGAAAGAGCAGGCGCAGAGCCATGTCTACGGGTACACGATCATCAATGACGTGAGCGCGCGGGATATTCAGTTTCAGACTTCGCAGTGGTCGCTGGCGAAGAGCTTGCCGACATTTTGTCCGATGGGTCCGGCGATTGTGACGGCGGATGAGATTGAGGATGCGCATGGGTTGGATATTCAGCTCTCGATTGATGGTGAGGTGTTGCAGAAGTCGAATACGCGGGAGCTGATCTTTCGTGTGCCGCAGTTGATTGAGTACATCTCGGCGATTACGCCGCTGCTGCCGGGGGACATTATCAGCACGGGAACGCCTGCGGGTGTCGGGCTTGGTCGCACGCCGAAGCGATGGCTGCGGGCGGGTGAAACTGTAACTGTTGCCGTGCAGGGTTTGGGAGAGCTCACAAACCCTGTCGCCTCTTGACCATGGGACAAGATCACCGGCCATTGAGGGAAAGGGCCCGGTTCATGTTTCATGAAGGGTCCTTTGTGGGAATGACGCAAAGTTTCCGAAAAGGCGACTTTCAGGAAGTTCGCGAACTCGTCGCTGTGTGAGGCTTCGGAAGTCTCCGAAAGATGAGCTTGCCAATACCCAGACCCGCTAACATGTGCGCATGAAATCTTTGTGGGTTGCAATGATGTTGGCGGTTTGCCCGCTCGGGATGTTGGCTCAGGGTCCACTTTGGGCGTCGTTTCGGGACTTCCCACCATACAGGATTTATCCAGGTGTTCTAGACGAGGACAATCAACCGGTAAGTGGGGCGCGACTTTGCGTGACTGAGGGAGAGTCTCATTGCTTCACTCTGGCGCATTCCGGCACTGGATCCGATAAAGATAGTTGGTTTTACTACGGCCTCCGCGCCAAATCGCAACGGCTGAAGCTGAATGGCGGAGGGGCTGTGGTGTTCTTTAACGCCAATTCCGGCGGAGGCAGCGGCAGCTCTGACAGATATGTTCTGCTGCGTTCTGAGCCGGATCGACACTTCAAGAATCTGTTGCCTGAGATCATCGTTTCGAATCAGGCCGATGTCGCAGCGTGGGATCTGCCCACAGCCTCGCCTATGCCGGTCTTTTTAACAGCGGACTACCTTTGGGAAGGGATGGAGGGGCACTATTCGTCGCACTTCTTCGAGATTCGGATATACGTATACGATCCGGCGGCGGACCAGTACAAATTGCGGCACAAGTATCGAACGGCGCATAAGCATCCGGGAATCGACAACTGGGAGGAGGCGCCTGGGATCTTAGTGAGAGAGAGAAACAGAATAATTGAGGTGTTGAGGGCACAGTGAGTCGAGGCCCTCGGCAGGTACCGCGATCGAGAAACTGAGTGACGACGAGGTCACATTCCCCGAAACTGGTAGGTTTCGGAACAGTTCGCGCACCTGCCAAAAACGCGGACTTGCGCGTCTCAAAGTCTGCCCCGAAATGAGAGCATGAATGACGACTTCACCCTCCAGGAAGTCGCCGCCTCAGGAGGCCACCGGGCACTGAACGGCTAGGACCAGCACCACCAATATTTGAGGCTCATCGAAGAAGGCTATCTTCGTGTAGGCGGCGCGTAGGCTTAGCTGGCTTCGGCTTCGAGCAATTCTTCCTGACTTGGTTGTGATACGAGCCAGGTGTAAAGCGCGATAAGGATGAAGCATACGGCAGGTACGAGGAAGGCGTAGGCGATCTGCGTGCGGTCGGCGATGCGGCCCATGATGGGCGTGATTGCAGCGCCGCCGATGATAGCCATTACGATTCCCGATCCTCCGGCCTTGGTGTGGGTGCCGAGGCCCTTGATGCCGAAGGCGAAGATTGTTGGGAACATCACGGACATGAAGAAGCTGGCTGCGATGAGGCATCCGACGCCGAGCCAGCCCGGACGCAGGACCGCCAAAGTCACGATCATGGTGTTGATGACAGCGTAAGCGCCCATGAGGTGCTGGGCAGGCAGAAAGCGCAACAGGAATGTCGAAAAGAATCTACCGACGGTGAACGCGACCAGCGCGCCAGTGAGCAGGAAGCCTGCGCTTCTCTCCGCGACGCCGGTATAGGCCTGGACGTAGGAGATGAGGTAGCTCCACGTTCCGACTTGCGCGCCGACGTAGAGGAATTGCGCGACGATGGCCCAGAGGAAGTGCGGACGTTTCCAGAGTGGCGCAGTGTGGTCCTTCCTGAGGGTGGTGCTGGAGTAGTCGAGGCCGGTATGTGGGAACGGGGTTCGCGCGATGAGGAGAGCCCAGAGGAAGACGACGGCTCCGATTATGAGGTAGGGAACGATGACGCGCAGGGTCTCGGAGCGGAGATAGTCCTGGTAGCGATGCTGGGCCTGGAGAGCGGCGATCTCGGCGGGTTTGAGCTCGATTCCGGAGAAGATGAAACGGCTGCCGATGAGCACGGCTGAGATGCTTCCGAGCGGGTTGAATGCCTGCGAGAGATTGATGCGCTGCTCGGCATTGTCAGGCGAGCCAATTTGCACGATGAACGGGCTGGCGGCGGTTTCAAGAAACGCAAGTCCAGAGGCGATGACGAAGAGCGCCATTAGGAAGAACCAGTATTGCGCGACGATGGCTGCCGGCCAGAAGAGGAAGCAGCCGAGGCCGTAGAGGCTCAGGCCTATCAGGATGCCGGTCTTGTAGCCAAACCTGCGCATGATGAGGCCCGCAGGAACGGCCAGCACGAAATATCCGAGATAGAAGGCGGATTGGACGAGGCCAGCCTGGAGGCGGGTGATCTCGAAGGATTTCATGAACTGGCGGATGAGGATGTCGTTGAGGTTGTGCGGGACTCCCCAAAGGAAGAAGAGGGCAGTGACGAGGATGAATGGGAGCCACCGTCCGGCGGGGACGAGGGGCGGGCGCTCTCCGGTGAGCGGGTCGGCGGTACTCGCGGAGGTTTTGGGTTGCGGGATGTTCAAGCGGGTACCTCGATCGAAATAGATGAATTGGATTTAGTCAGATTGTAGACGTTGATTGCGTTACCGCCGAGGATGGCGTTCTGCTCATCGGCGCTTAGATTGGCTATGAAGTCGCGGACGACAGACGTCCAGTGGCCGTAGCTTGCGGCGACGGTGCACACCGGCCAGTCGGAACCGAAGAGGATACGCGATGGCCCGAAGGCTTCGAGTGCGACTTCAACATAAGGACGAAGGTCGTCTGTGGTCCGGGAATCGAAGTTGGCCTCTGTGACCATGCCGGAGAGTTTGCAGCTTACGTGCGGCCGGCGCGCGAGCTCTCGGATGCGAGTTCGCCAAGGCTCTAACTGGCCGCTCGCAATGAGGGGCTTGGCGAGGTGATCGAGGACGATTCGCTGCGATGTATGGCGATCAACGAGGCGAATCGCGGTCGGGAGCTGGTGCTCGTGGATCAGCAGGTCGTAGACGAAGGAGTACTTGTGCAGCAGAGCGAGACCGGAGTTGAAGTCCGCGCGGTCCATGTAGGCGTCAGGCTCGGCCTGCAGAATGAGGCGAAGGCCCTTCAGCTTTGAGTTTTCAGCGAGCGATTCGAGGGTGTTTTCGACGTGGGGATCGGTGAGTGGTGCCCAGCCGACTACGCCGGCGATCCACTCATCTTCTTCGGCGAGGTCGAGGAGCCAATTGGTTTCTTCGAGGGATTGCCGCGTCTGCACGGCGATGGAAACGTCGATCTCTGCCTGATCGAGCAGGGGCAACAGGTCGCCAGGCAGGAAGTCGCGCCGGATGGAAGCCATCTCGTCGCTTATCCAGTCAAACTCTTCGCGGGAATATCGCCAGAAGTGCTGGTGCGCATCGACGCGCAGCGGTTCGGTTTGAAGTGCCATAGGCATGGAAATGCTATCTGCTCCTGCATAAGCTTGGCTATGGTATTCTCCGCGAGGCTGGCTGCAGTGCGGCCTGCGCAAAAAGGATGCTATGAAACCTGTTTATATCGCGGCGTATCGGCAATCGAGATTTGGCAAGCTGATGGCTATGACGCAGGAGCAGATGATTGCCGCTGCGGTCGCGGGAGTGTGTGGGGAGATTGGGGTCAGCGCGAGTGAGATGGACTCGGGCTCGATTGCGGCGGCGTGCAATTTTTCGCTGCATCAGCAGGGACTGCTGGCCGGGCTGCTGGCGGGTGTTGAGGGGATGGCGACGAAGCCTCTGGAGGCAGTGGAGAATGCCTGCGCTTCAGGGGGGCAGGCGGTGCTTTCGGGTATCTACAAACTGCAGGCGAGTCTCGGAGAGACGGCGATTGCAGTAGGCATCGAGAAGATGCGCGATGACGACGGGCGCGCAGACGGCAAGCGGGTAGGCGAAGCGCTGGGATATTTTTCCGATCCGGCGGAGCGGCCGGGAAAGACGTTTGTTTTTCCGCACATCTTTGCCGAGATCATGAAGCTCTACATGGAGCGATGGTCGGTGACGGAGGCGGATCTCGCGTCGATTGCGGTGCAGGAATATGCAAATACGCGACACAATCCTTATGCCCAGATGCAGAAGGTGGAGCTGACGCTCGAACAGGCGACGGCGATTGGTGGGAACAATCGATATCTGGTCGATGGGCTGCCGTTGAAGACGTATGACTGCTCGCAGATTACGGATGGTTGGGCGGCGATGATTCTGGCGACGGAAGAGGGGTTGGCGCGATTGGGAGTGGACCGGCATAGCTGCGTGCAGATTGCGGGGTGGGGGCAGGCGGTCGATCCGCTGCAGCATGCGCAGCGCAATGTGCTGGAGCCGGCTGGGGCATATCGTGCGATGCGTGGAGCGTATGCGATGGCGGGGATTTCGGCGGAAGATGTGCAGGCTGCAGAGATTCACGATTGCTTTACGGTGATGGGCGCGCTGGGGACTGAGATTCTGGGCAAGGCTGTGCCGGGTCGTGGTGCCTCGTACTGGGTGGATGGAAAGGCCGCGCCGGGTGGGGATTGCGGCATCAACACATCAGGCGGGCTGATTGCGAAGGGGCACCCGGTGGGAGCAACGGGCATTGCGATGATTGGATGGGCTGCGTGGCAGCTGCTGGGCAAGGTTCCTGACGCGCTGCATGTGCGGAATGCGGAGCATGCGGCGACGTTTAATATCGGCGGGCCGGTTTGCGCTTCGGTGTGCACCGTGCTGCGCGGGCCGCAGTGATCGGTACTGGTCAATTTGGATTTTTCGATTTACAGAAGGCCGTCACTCGGAATCGAGCTCACTTCGGACAAGCCGGCTTATCGGTACTGATGTAAACGCACCTTTAGCACTATTGCAGAGTTGTATTTCTAAAAAGGGATGTCATCGTCGGCGATCTTCATCGGCTCTGGGAGTGCACCGTCAGGCAGGGGCAGATTAGTTACGACGTAGAGGTTCAAAATGTCGTCTCTGTCCATGAACATGATCTGGCTGCGCTTCGTCGCATCGAGCTTTCCGCCGAGCCAGTTCCTTGCAGCTTTGGTGATTTCACCACCGGCAACGATGAAGGCGTGATCGACTAGGACACGACTGTTTGTCTCGGGATCGAAAATCTCATGGCCGAGCATCATCAAAGCCTGCTGGTAAATTTCTGCGATGTTTTTGTTTGATCCTTTGCTGTCGCCCGCCGCGTCGAGCTTATCTTTCTTCGCCTGAATGCCGAAATATAACGTGTGCATTGTCGGCAACGTGTATTTCATCCAAATGTCTTTACCGTATTCGAGCGCCTTGTCTTTATGACCGGCCGCCGTGATGCGATGAAAGCCAAGCTGGCGTAACAATGGCAGGAGAACTTCCCCGATCAGCTCATCTTCCGAACAGCGATCTAAATAGGCGATTAAGTCACCGCGTCGTTTCAACTCGGTTGCCGAGAAAGGTCTGTGCGGATTTGGAACCGGCTGGGCAATCGTGTTCGTCACAATGTGCTTCAGGTAGCATTGCCGGTCTTCTGCATAAAACGCTTCGTAGCCTTCACGTGCCAAAGCCACATTCAGAAGCGCCATGGCCTTTTGGCGGCCGGGGTCCGCGTCCTGTTTGTCGCCCTGATCCATGAGCGTGCGTATTACACGGGCGAAGGTGTCGGGCGGCGCGTTGCCGCTTGTCTGTGGCTCCTCCAGAATTTTGATCAACGTGTTGCCCACCCAGGCGTTGCGCGTTGTCCCATCGTGCGAATAGTCGGTATCGCATTCTTGAAAGAAGCGTGTGATATAGCTGCTGCTCCTGTAGGGAAAAAGGACCTCTTTGCCGGCGTCGGTATTTCCGCAGATCATGTCGGCCAATGCGTTAATCGTTCGATCTTTGAACTTCA
>Ga0206922_1192_pt1 | contig 12891 bp, 14 predicted proteins | sample Alteio_BWOrgHeat_63_FD_152976 | JGI IMG/M metagenome (GOLD analysis project Ga0206922, IMG submission 152976) | Enriched cells from forest soil in Barre Woods Harvard Forest LTER site, Petersham, Massachusetts, United States -... | ecosystem: Environmental > Terrestrial > Soil > Temperate forest >... | reverse complement strand
TCCATAAAGTTTTATACCCTTCCGGGGCGGTTAGAGATTTAATAAAAAGATTATAATAAAATGCTGTAAATTTTGTTTGAGGAAAGAAATAAATACCATCTAAATTTACATCTAAAGTAGATAAAACTATACTACAGTGTACAAAAAAATTAAAATAAAAAAACTGCCCTGGCTATACTTGTCGTTTTTTATTTTGATTGCCAGCTGCTGGACATTTTATATGTTCAACACCCATAGTTTTCATCTATTTTTAAAACATGGTTACGCTCTTTTAACAATGATAATTGGTTCGTTCATTGCAGGGTCAAGCCCTGAGGGCAGCGCTGCGGTTGCTTACCCGGTATTTACCCTGTTTCTTAAAATACCGCCACCGGTTGCACGTAATTTTGCATTTGCCATACAAAGCATCGGCATGACATCGGCTACACTGCTTATTTTAAACCTAAAAATTAAAGTGGAATGGAACTATATTAAGTATGTCACTTTTGGCGGCATTTTCGGATTGGTTTTCGGCACTTATTATATTGTACCCCTTATTTCGCCGCCCGTGGCGAAACTCTTCTTTGTATCGCTGTGGTTAAGCTTTGGCCTGGTACTCTGGAATGAGAATCGCAAACAGAAACGGGTATTTTTTGATGCCATACAGCAGTTTGGAAGATCGGACATGGCACGCCTTTTATTTTTAGGGCTTATTGGCGGTATGATATCTTCTATTTTTGGTACAGGCATCAACATTTTTTCATTTTGTTTTATGACCATCTATTACCGTATTAACGAAAAGGTAGCTGTGCCGTCATCTGTAATTATCATGACCATAGAAACATTACTGGGCTTTTTTATACACGCTGGTGTTGTAAAAGACTTTCAACCATTAGCCTTTGAAATGTGGCTGGTGTGTGTGCCTTTTGTGGCCGTATTTGCGCCCCTTGGCGCGTATGTAATCAGCAAAGTGCCACGCAAAACAGGAGCAACATTTTTATCCATCATATTAATAATACAATTTTTTGGGGCAATGTGGGCTGTTAAGCCAAATGGATGGCAATTAATTATGTGCTTAACGGTGCTGGCTGCAGGGCTTGGGCTTTTTGCTTATGTATCAAAAATGCAAAGATCACGGCATCTTCCGGCAACTTGATTTTTAGCCTTGGCAAGAATTTTCAAACCTTTTATTTCTTCTCTAAAAATATCTCTGCCATCATACAGCGCACGCTTCCGCCGCCGATGGTTTCTATAGTTGTGATATCAACAGGCAATAAATTACTGTGAATGTTTAAAATATCTTTTTGTTCTTTAGTAAGAGATTTTATGGCCTGCTTGCTAAGAATAGTAAACTTTTTCCCTTTACTGTTTTGCACCTGTAACATATTGCCGGCATAAGCGCGTACCTGTGCAAACGTTATGGGAATGACCTCGTGGCCCGTTGCAATAAGCAGTTGTGAAACTGCTATCCGTTCTGTTTCATCTTTGATTGACTCAAGGCATATCACCGCATAGGTTTCGCCTATGCTCATTATAACATTTGTGTGATATACTTCAACCCCATCTTCATCTTTTGAAGAAAAGGCAATAGCCCTAAAACCATGGGCATACGCAAATTTCTCAAGCACCACTTTGTTTGTTCGCGGAGATATACAGGCATATATAAGCTTGTGCTCGTGATCAATGATCATGCTGCCTGTTCCTTCAAGAAATAAGCTTTCTGCTTCGTACTCACTCCAGTCTTCCGCATCCCTGGTTTTAAACTGTTGCGTTATTGTTTTCAGCAGATCATCCCTTTTCTCAATGCGCCTGTTGGGTGCAAACATCGGGAACACAGCCAGCGTGCCATCCTGCAAAGTGCAAAACCAATTATTGGGGAATATCGCGTCGGGCTTTAACGGTTTAGCGCTATCCTGTACAACGATAACTTCGATATTTTTTTTACGAAGCGTATCCGTAAATGCATCAAATTCCTCAACCGCTTTTTTTTGTACTTGTTTCTGCGATAAAGAAGTAGCTGATTGAAATACATTGTTAGCGGCTGTTTCGGCATTAAAACCAAAAGCGGCCGGGCGTATCATTAATATAGTGGAAGCAACCTGGCTCATACAATTAAATTTTTTCTCTTAACAATGGCATGCTCATGCAATGTGCACCACCTCTCGCCCTTGATAATTCGGCGGATGGCAGCAAGATTAATGTATTACTAACATCAGCGGGTGTTAATTCTTTATTATCAAACTTTTTAAATAATTCCGCGGCATGTATTATCAAATACCCCTTTGCTTCAAACCCTTTAAAAGTTTCTTCATTCCTGTCATAACCAACAACAACACCATCTTTTAATGCTAACAGGTTACAGGCGTCTGTCCACTGTTCACGTTCATCATAGGGAAAAACATTGTTGCCGCTGTAAATTATCTTTACTTCGTCATCAGGCACGTCATAGTCTTCTGTGCTTATGTTTCGCAATAAACTTTCTAACCCCTTAATGGTGTAGCTAATATCCTGCCTGTAATTCTTACTCGGTTCATACATTTCTTTAAAAGGTTTATAGAAACGCAATATTTCTACCCCTTCATAATCAGCCGCAACCTGTTTGTCGAGCAGGTCAATATAATAAGAATACTGCTGCTTGTTTTTTTCTTCCATCACCCGCTCCGACATTTTTCCAAACAGCACCCAGGTATCTTTTTTTACGTGTGTAAATACGGTATCAATATGCATAATTGCACGCAGCCTCGGTATTTTTACAACGCTTATTTTTTCAATACCCGTTTTATTGTTGCGGAATATAGCGTGTACTATTTCGTCAATAGCGCTGGGCGTTGTGCGCTCGCTGCAACCGATCAATAAATGGTTTGAGGCTATCATCATTACATCGCCGCCTTCTACAGAGGTTTTATAATACCTCTGTTCCTTTTCATCCAGCAAAAAAAAATCGCTTGATTCTGATATTTCAATAACCTTTTCCTGGCTGTCTTTAAAGATGTGATAGTAAGAAATAAATTTCATCAACAGCGATTCGCGCTCTCTTGCCGCGGTTGCTGCATTGCTTAATAAAATATGATCATTTATAACAATGCCTATATCTCTTGTGAAAATAAAATTTGGCACCGGTGCAAATATGAACTCACTACTTTTTTTATCGGGCGATTTCAATACGCCGGTTATAAGCACCTGTGCAAGCTCTGAAGCATCCTGTATCGCTTCCAGTTTGCGTTCTGTTGCAAAGCTGCACCCTTCCCAGGCGCATACGGCTGAAATTATTCTTTGGCGAATGTCGTTATGTTGTAATATAGCGTAAAGCAATTGCTGCGTATCAAGTACCTTATCACTGTTAAAATAATCCGTATGCCCGGGCTTAAAGCAATCAGCTTGTTTTCTACCTGTTTGCTTTTTTTCAAAATCTTTTATGTAGTTTATTTTATCGGGGTCGAGAAAATACAATAACAGCTTTATGTACTCATTATATTCCCGGCGCATTTGAGAGATGTGTACTGTATCATCATAAAGCCATTCCTTAAATTTGCTTGGTACTACTTTGCCTATACCGCCATCAGGGCTATGGATCAATAATCGTTTAAGTGTTCCTATTTCTGAAGTTACCCGGATGGAATTATCTGTCATCATACATTAATAGTGATATGCAAAGCAACAAAACTTCGGGCATATCAGCTAAAAAGCGGTTGATCCGGTGATTGGTAAGAGAATAGTTGATTGGTAAGAGAGTAGTTGATCGGTAAGAAGAAATGAATATCGAACAAGGAACAAGGAATCTTGAATTTTGAAGGGAACAAAGAACATAAAACACAGAACATAGAACACAAATATCGAACAAGGAACAAGGAATCCTGAATGTTGAAGGGAACAAAGAACATAAAACACAGAACATAGAAACAACAGAACCCAAACCCCAAAACATCTTATACAGTCTTGCTGTTTTTCTTGCGGCCCTTTTTAATACGGGTGCCCTCTGAATAACCGGTTTTATGATGTGAGGAAGGCGATGCTATTTGTACAGCATATTGGTTAATAACAGAATGTCTTGCATAAGCTGAAATTCCGGTTAGTACCTGTTTGGCGATAAGCTGTATCTTACTGCTGTCAGTAAGCATTTTCAGGTCATTGGGGTTTGTTATAAAACCGCATTCGATTAATATAGAAGGAAGATAGTTATCTGCCAGCACAAAAATATTTTCTGACCGCTGCTGCAGTCTCGGGCTTACTTTAAAGTCTGCGCCAAGGTTCTGGGCAACAGCAGAGCCCAATGAACGGCTTTGGTTAAAATCAGGGTTTTTATTAGAAACATATACCTGCATGCCCGAAACATAACTGTAACCCTTAAGTTCATTTACGTGAATGGAAACATAAGCGTCAGCGTTTTGTTGTAATGCAAAAGCCACCCTGTGCAGGGGGTTCATAAAAGTATCCGTATGCCTGGTAAGAAGAATTTTTAAACCATATTGCGGCCCAAAGGCTTCAACCTGCTTTGCAATGGCAAGGGTAATATCCTTTTCTTTTATATTGCCTTTGCGGGCGCCTTCGTCTCTCCCACCGTGCCCTGCGTCAACAATTACGGTGAATATTTTATTAGGTTTATGTACTGGAGCGGCCGCCTCTTTATTTTTATTGAGAAAAAAAACAGATGTTACTGCTATTGCAAGTAAAGTGCACAGTGCAAGGGAAAGAAAAAATATATTTTTAACTATCTTGTTCCTTGAGTTCAGCGGGTTCATACTTGCGAAAATAAGCTTTTCCTTTAATCTTGACTTAAACATACCAAAAATCTGCACCAAAATTACGTATTCTTTTTTTTCGATTAACGTTAAGGTGGTTTCCCAATTTATTTTTCAGCACATTTTAACTTTAGGGTTACTTTTGATAAGAATTTTTTAATATGCAGGAAACAGTTGTATCAGTACGAAACGCCAATATATATCAGGGGGGCAATCTTATTTTGCAGGATGTTAACTTTAGTGTAAGCAAGGGTGAATTTGTTTACCTGGTAGGGAAAACAGGAGCTGGTAAAAGCAGTCTGCTAAAAACTCTATATGGAGAACTGACCCTTAAAGAAGGAAATGCCACTGTTGCGGGATATGACCTTAGGCAATTAGACTGGAAGAAAGTGCCTTACCTGCGCAGGACATTAGGCGTTATATTCCAGGATTTTCAACTGCTGACCGACAGGAATGTACACGAGAATTTGAAATTTGTGCTAAGGGCTACAGGCTGGAAGGATGAGAAGCTAATGGAAGAAAAAATAAATGATGTGCTTGATAAAGTAGGGATTAGAAGCAAAGGGTTTAAAATGCCGTACGAAATGAGTGGCGGGGAGCAACAGCGGGTGGATATTGCCAGGGCATTGTTAAACTCGCCAAAGCTTATTCTTGCTGATGAACCAACCGGCAATCTTGACCCGGAGACAAGTGATGAGATTATGCAATTGCTTTTCCAGATATGTAAAGATTATGGCACTTCTATTATTATGGCGACACACGATTTTATTGTTATAAATCGTTACCCGTCGCGAATGCTTACCACCGAAAGAAACAGGGTATTTGACAGTGCGGAGACCGAGGCAAATTAGGCTATTATAAAGATCAAGTTATACGTTTGCCGGACAATAAAATGCCCAAAATATTCAACACACAATATTCAATATTCAACGGAAGAACACTCGCTGCATTTACACTTGAGTATTGAGCCCGCCCGAACGGTGCGGGCGAGTGTTGAAAATTGGGTATTGAGTGTTTCATTAACTGAAATCATTGTATTGCCCTTTCACTAAGCTTTTGGCACGGAATGTAATGCAATACGGTTGCCCTCAGTATCCATAAAAACAGCCATGTGGCCATATTCCGGGGATATTTCTGTTTTAGGAACCACGATCTTGCCGCCCGCTGCTTCTACCTTATCCAAAATATTTTGAACATCGGGGTTGCCGTTCAGGTACACCAGCGGCCCGTCTGTAGCCGATGGCTTATAAAATTCTGTATTGTGGGTAAGTGCGCCACCAACGTTCATTGGGCTTTCTGTAGGGAACATCCGCATTTTAATTTGCGGCATATCCATGGGCATCATGGCAATATCAAAAATGGCCTCGTAAAATTTTTGGGCTCGGTTAATATCTTCAGTGGGTATCTCAAACCAGCTGATAGCGTTTGTAAAAACCATAAGTATATGTTTTGATTGATAGTAAATTTAATTGTTTTATTTATAAGCTTCCTGCCATCTACACTTTAATTTATTATCGCCACAAACCTATAATACCACCCATCAGGGTTAATGCTACAAGGCTGTAGCCGCCGTTAATAAATATAAGCCTCCAGCTTTTTAATTCAAACAAGCTGTGAGGGCAATGGCGCTAAACGTCCAGATGCCGGCTAAAAAGCCCGCGGCTAAACCCCACGAAAGGCCTGTTTTGGGGTCGTTTAAAAACATCCCAAGGTTGGCGCTCATTAACAGGGAAAAAATAAGCGTAAACCCAAATATTTTGCCTTTATTACCCTTTTTGATATCTTCTTCAATAAGGTTATTGTCCTTCATCCAGGCATTGCCAAATAAGCCTGGTGAGTACCAGATGCCGCCCACAACAAAGGCAGATATTCCTGCAACCAAAACAGCAAGCCAGTTAATTGTGTTGATATTCATAAATTGATGGTTTTGTTTTGCAAACTAATTGTAAACTTGCTGTTGCAATTGTGTTTGTGAACAAAGATAGAAACCATGCCGATGAAGCCTGCAATATTTACGACGAAACTGTTGCGCCCTAAAGAAAAGATAAACGATGTGGGCTTCAGGGTTATACTCATTCCTTTTTTTGGCATTGCGATACCCATCATAACCAAAATGATCAACTACGGCCGGTTTACAGGCTGGCAATTAAAATTCAGCTTTCTATACACCATTCTTATAGCGTTCCTTATTTGGGAAGGTAACCGGTTTTTGTTATTTACCCTGCGCGCTTATTTTAACTGGCTGAATGAACCAGTTAAAAAAATACTGGTACTTATTTTTATTATCCCGTTTTATACTGTACCGTTAAGCATTTTAATGCTGGCCGGGTGGTATAAGCTTTTTATGAAAGGGGTGCTGAACCGCAATGTGATATTTGATACAACGCTGTTAATACTTATCTGCGTTTTATTTATTGTGCATGTATACGAAACGGTTTTTCTTGTAAGGCAAACTGCCAGTGACCAGGTAAAGAAAGAACAACTGGAACGCTCAAAAGCACAGGCGGAGCTGGAGGCATTAAAAAATCAGATAGACCCACACTTTATTTTTAATTCGCTAAATACCCTATCCCATTTAATTGAGGAACACCCTGTAAAGGCAAAACAGTTTAACGATAGCCTTGCCGATGTATACCGTTATATTTTATTTAATAAAGGCAGGGAACTCGTTATGCTGAGGGAAGAAGTGATGTTTTTATATGACTATTTTTCGCTTTTAAAGATACGTTTTGACGCTGCCCTTCAACTGGATGTTTTAATAACAAGCGAATTGATGAGTGCTTATTTAATACCGCCTATATCTTTACAGGCATTGATCGAGAATGCCATAAAACACAACGAATTCTCCGGGGAAGCGCCGATGATCATCAGTATTGAAATGAGAGACAGTATATTGTATATTCGTAATAGGGTAGAGAAAAAAACTTTGCGTAAAGCATCATCTAAGACCGGGTTGCAAAACTTAGCAGAAAGGTATAAATTAACAACAGGTAAAGAAATTACGGTTGAAGACCATAACAACATATTTACTGTTGGACTGCCCGTTTTAAAAATTATATAAGCCGGTATGAAAGTTATTATTATAGAGGATGAAAAACCTTCAGCAGAAAAATTGCAAAAAGCATTGGCAAAAGCAAGTGCATCCGTACAGATATTGGCTGTATTAAGCAGTGTAAGTGACGCCTCAGCGTGGCTGCAGCAGAATCCCCACCCCGACCTGGTATTCATGGATATTGAACTTACGGATGGTTTATCATTCAAAATTTTTGACAAGGTAAAAATTACCAGCCCCATAATTTTTGTTACTGCTTACGATGAATATTGGCAGGAAGCTTTTGAACACAATAGCATTGATTACCTGTTAAAGCCGGTTAAGCAGGAAAAGCTGCAGGCCGCCTTGCAGAAGTACCATTTGCTGCAGCAGCATTTTGCAGCCAACCTCCGGCAACTGCTGCAATGGCAGCAACAACCTGTGGATAAGTATAAAAAACGTTTTTTAGTAAAAAGGGGCATTGAATATATTGCTGTTAAAACTGAGGATATAGCCTATTGTTATGCCACGCACAAATTAATCTGCATGGTTGATGTTCAAAATCAAAAATATATATTAGACAGGTCGCTGACTGATGTGGAAAAAGAATTAAATCCCGGCAATTTTTTTCGTATAAACAGGAAATATGTAGTGAGTATAAATGCCGTAAAGAAGATGAAGGTTTTTGGTAAAGGGAAATTACAGATAGAACTATTGCCGGCGGTAGAGGAAGAAATAATAATAAGTAATGAAAATGTGGCCGCCTTTAAGGACTGGATAAATGGCTGAGTTGACAGCTATAGTTGACAATCAGCCGCTCCAGGTCCGACGGCCTCCGGTTGGCCTGAAAACCCAAGTGACTAACACATAGCAGTAACAGATGTAAATACGCTTCATCATTTTAAGTTAGGTGGAGGTGGCCAGCTTTGACATAACTGGTCCCGCAATTCGCATCCATTCGTGTACTTGTCCGTGCTAATCCGTGTTCACAAAAAATCCCGCCTTTATAGGGCGGGACCGCAGTTGGTATCGGCTGTTTAAAAGGATATTTAATGATCAAACCGTTTATCAATCTCTTTTTTCAACAATTCAAATATCTCATCTACTGTACCCTCGCCCTTTATTTTTACAACTTTATCAAATTCCCTGTAATAGTCGGCCACAGGCGAAGTTTTTCTATTGTATTCCGCTATTCTTTCCCTTATAATATTTTCGTTTGTATCATCACTTCTGCCACTGGTAAGCCCGCGGTTCATAAGGCGGTTTACCAGTTCTTCTTCGCTCACATCAAGCGCCAGAACAACGCCTATCTCTGTATTTTTAAGTTTTAGCAATTTATCAAGCGCTTCGGCCTGGGCGCGGGTACGTGGAAACCCGTCAAACAAAAATCCTTTTGCACCGGGGTTAGCATCTAAGGCAGAGCTTATCATACCTATTACCACTTCATCAGGCACTAATAATCCCTTATCAATTAAAGTTTTGGCTTCAAGCCCAAGAGGGGTTTTATTACTTATTTCACCACGCAAAAGATCGCCGGTACTTAAATGTTTGAGTCCGTAGGCCGAGATCAGTTTTTCACTTTGGGTACCTTTGCCGCTGCCGGGGGGACCGAACAAAATAATATTAAACATACTGCTTGCTAACCTTGTGTTTTGCAAATATAGGGGTTGCACTTTAAAATTCCTTTAACAAATAAAGGCCGTTTTTAGAAACCGTTCATGTAAGGCCTAATGCCATTAAACGTATATACATTTGGTATATGTTGGTAAAGGAATAAATTAATAGCTGGTGTAAAACTTAAACAATCAAACAACATTCTTCCTGCAATTATGTTATTTGTATATTCCTTAAACACAGCACACAAACTAACAATATGAACGAAGTAAACAAAAAAAACAACCCCGTTTATTCACGTGACGATACGGGCAAGGTTGTACTGGATGATAAAGAATGGAAGAACATACTTGCGCCGGAAGTATATAGGGTAGCGCGGCAAAAAGGAACTGAAAGCCCATGGACGAGCAAGTACGAAAGTTCAAATGAAATAGGCACATACTATTGCGCCGTGTGCGGGAACCCGCTTTTTAAAAGCGATACAAAATTTGAAAGCGGTTGCGGCTGGCCCAGTTTTTATGAGCCAATTAGCAAAAGCTCTATTATTTACACCCCTGATAATACACATGGGATGCAGAGGACGGAAGTAATGTGCGGCAGGTGCAAATCGCACCTGGGGCATGTGTTTAACGACGGCCCTCAGCCAACCGGCTTGCGTTATTGTATTAACGGCGTTGTGCTTGATTTTGAGAAAGCAAAGCAGGCGGAAGAAAAATATAACAGTGAACAAATATCCTGATAAGTGGTTTTTGGATTATGTGAGGTTGATAAAGGGCCCTACTTAGGCGGGGCTCTTTTATTATATAGCCTTAAAGAGGCAATTTGGTTGTTATTTTTGGATGAAAAGTGATTGAGCGGGATAAAGTTTACATTGAAACTTGGTATATGTTTTAAAATTCAGGTTATTTGCACCGCGAACACCTCTTCTCACTTTCAACACACTTTAAATGCTTCCAAAATATAAGAGAATATTATTAAAACTGTCGGGAGAAGCCCTTCTTGGCAAAAATACCTCGGATCCCTTTGACCCGCAGATCATTGAGCAATATGCAAATGATATTAAAGCGGTTACAGATTTGGGTGTGCAGGTTGCCATAGTAATCGGCGGGGGCAATATTTACAGGGGGATGAATGAGGCAGACAGCGGTATTGAAAGGGCGCATGGTGACTATATGGGCATGCTGGCAACCGTGATAAATGGCATGGCCATGCAGGCCATGCTTGAAAAAGTTGGCGTTTATACCCGTTTGCAAAGTGCCATAAAAATGGAGCAGGTTGCAGAACCCTATATACGCAGAAAAGCGATGCGCCACCTTGAAAAAGGCCGTGTAGTAATATTCGGGGCTGGCACCGGTAACCCGTATTTTACTACGGATACTGCCGGCTCATTGAGGGCTATTGAAATGAAAGCAGATGTTATTTTAAAAGGAACAAGAGTAGATGGTATTTACACCGCCGACCCTGAAAAAGACCCTACGGCTACTAAATTTGACACTATAAGCTTTCATGAATGTATTTCGCGTAACCTTAAGGTGATGGATATGACGGCTTTTACCCTTTGTATGGAAAACAAACTGCCTATTATAGTTTTTGATATGAACAAACCGGGTAACCTTATTGATGTGGTTGAAGGTAAATCTGTTGGCACCCTGGTAAGCTAAAGAGTGATGTTTACAGCGGCATTCATTTTCCTGCGCAAATCACCTAAGGCTTAAACTGTTGAACTTCTTCCTTCCCTGTGGCAACATTTATTCCTTTAAGCTCAATATAAAGAATATTGGGGGAGAAGAAAGATCCGCCATTGATGTGAATGTAAATTCTTTCAAGAATTGACTGTCTGTTATTGATGCTGCAGTAAATATGATAATTGCCTTTAACATCCTTCATCAAATACAACATATATTTTTTATACGAAGCAACATGTACTTCATAACTGCCATTGCCAATTGGCCTGCTGGTTATGCCAAAAGCAAATTTTCTTTGTATAAAGGATAGTTCTTCGCGCTGGCCTTTTTCAGCATAGCGTATCCAGAACGGGTGTATCGGGTTATCGTTATCCAGTTGTTTATTACGAAAATTCAGTTCATAAACAACCGTATTTATGTTGGGGTCGCGTTGTAAATAAAGCACCTGGTTAGCAAACCTGGGCTCGGGAAATTCTTCTGTATGAAAACGGGCTTTAAATCTTAAGGGGGTTGCCCGTAAAGAAAAATTTATTGCAGTAAAAACGCTTAATAATAAGACGGCTGTACGTAAATATTTTAACTCTGCACTTAACATCAATATCCTTCATTTTACTTTGCCAGGCCTGCCAAACGCTGGTAAAAAGGCGTAGCGCTTTTTTCGTGTTTTGGCACATATTTGCCGGCTATTATTGGTATATAAATAACCCTTCGCCTGCTTTGTTCACCCGCTACAGTTGACTGTGCTACTCTGTGCCAAAGCCTTCCGTCATGTACTGTAAGGTCGCCTGCGGAAGGCAATATAGATACTTCTTTTACATCAAAATTATTATCAATAAAATACCGCTTCCGAAAAAGCAAATTATACAGGCTTTGTTTATGGGTACCCGGTATTATGCGAAGCCCTCCATTTTCGGGCTTAAGATTGCTTAAATGAATGCCCACGTTAAGCATGGGGCTTATTTTGTGCCCCAGAAAAATGTCACGCAGCCCGTCCGTGTGCCATCCCATTCTTGCAAATTTGCTTTCCGGCCCATATACATAATGGTTAAAAACCATGCCATCTTTTTCTTTATCGCCAATGCGCGCGCCTTCGCCAATTAAAGTAAGCAATACCTGCAACCGCGTATCTTCCTCCAGGAAACCAGAAAAAAATGGATGATGCTGGTTGATAAATGCAAAACGCTGCACTATCGTTTTACCGTCAAGATCTTTGCCATATTTGATGGGAACGCCATTTACCTTTTTTACATCGCCCTCTATCCATTTTTTCTCTACTTCCTGTGATGCTTTAATAAACAGCTCAACCGTTTCGGGTTTCAAAAAGTTCTTAAAATGTATAAACCCATTTTTGTTAAAAAAGCTGGTTTGCTCTGTTGTTAAAGCGTCTGACAATGTAAAAACAGGGTATGTATTTATCATGATTTAAGAAGGTTTTTTAAAAGGCTCTAAGTGAAATTATCAAAAAGAAATGAATTAACAGCAATAACAATATATTACATCCTGTTAAGAAAACGCCCGTTTTTCTAAATAATTGGTTAATGATGTTATAAAACCTGTTCGCCTGCCCGATATCAAAATATAACAAATATTTGTCCCTTCTTATTCAACGTAGTTTTCTCATTAAAATTTCCTTTTCAACGCCTGCTTATACATATTTATGTCCATTTTACAGAAACAGGCAGTAAACGAAGGATATTATAAAATGTTACAACTAAAACGTAAAGTAAACCAACTATCTTCATTTATCAGCTTCCTATAGCCCCCAGGTATGCCGCTAATTTGTTTATAGTTTCTGCTGTAAGGTTTATTTGTTCCTGGGCCTCTTTCCAATTACGCTGTTCAA
>Ga0206922_1191_pt1 | contig 12891 bp, 6 predicted proteins | sample Alteio_BWOrgHeat_63_FD_152976 | JGI IMG/M metagenome (GOLD analysis project Ga0206922, IMG submission 152976) | Enriched cells from forest soil in Barre Woods Harvard Forest LTER site, Petersham, Massachusetts, United States -... | ecosystem: Environmental > Terrestrial > Soil > Temperate forest > O... | reverse complement strand
CCGCTAAGTACATAATCAATAATAGCGCCATCAGGCGGGTTTTGCCCAGCCGGCTCTTCCTGTGGTACAGGCGTGTCGGTGTTCATATTCCAACGAACCCTGTACGCATCTTCCGGTTTGTACAATATGGTATTATCACCAGTGGTATGCTGGCGCAAAGGGGTTATATCGTCTAATATCCAAAAACTCCTGCCATGGGTTGCAACAACAAGGTCATTGTCTTTAATTACCAGGTCGCGTATGGAAGTAGCCGGCATGTTCATCCTAAGGCTTTGCCAGTTTTCTCCATCATCAAAAGAAACATATACTGCTCTTTCAGAACCTGCAAATAAAAGGCCTTTGCGGTATGGGTCTTCTCTTACAACATTTATCGGATCGTTGGGCAAACCTGTTACAATTTCCCTCCATGATGCGCCCCCATCAGTAGTTTTGTAAATATGCGGGTGCATATCATCCAGGCGTATGCGGTTTACCGCTGCGTAAGCTGTATTAACATCAAAATGTGAAGCATCCATCAGGGAAACTTTACTCCATGACGTTATTGCAGCAGGTGTAACATTTTTCCACGTTTTACCGCCGTCGCGTGTTACCTGTATCAATCCATCATCAGTACCGGCCCAAATCGTATTGATGTCTTTCGGCGACGGTGCAACAGTATAAATAACGCCTCTGCGCGGCATTGTTTTCATATCATCTTTTGTATAAATGCCTACGTTGGCAGGGATATCCCATGTTTCTCTTGTCAGGTCGGGGCTGATAACATCCCAGGAATGGCCGCCATTTTGTGTTTTGAACAATACGTTGCCCGCGAAATACAGTGTCTTTGGGTCAATAGGAGAAAATAGTATCGGCGCCGTTCTTACAAAACGGTATTTGCCGCCGCGGATGGCAGCGGGGGCTATATTTTGTACCTGCCCGGTGCGTTTATCATATTTGGTTATTTTGCCGCCATAAATAATATTGGGGTCTAATGGATCCGCAGCAACATAACCATATTCTTCCGCTCCAACAGGATGGTATTCGCGGAAAGTAATTTCGCCGTCGTTGCCGCGCGACGCAATACCGATGGAACCGCTTTCCTGCTGGCCGCCATACACGTTGTAAGGGAAAGCATTATCAGTGCTTACATGATAAAACTGGGCAGTGGGCTGGTTTAGCCAGGACGAAAATGTTTCGCCGCCATTTACAGTAATAATAGCCCCCTGGTCGCAGGCGATAAGTAATATATCGGTGTTGTTTGGGTTAATCCAGATGCGGTGATAATCATCCCCGCCCGGTGCACCGCGATAAGCATTCCAGGTGTTTCCCCCGTCTGTTGACTTCCAAACCACCACATCAGCGGTATAAACAATATCAGCGTTTTTAGGATCAACCTTTACTTCCGCAAAATCATCACCCCGTCCCCAAAACCTTTCATCATTGTTTAATTTAACCCACGATTCGCCACCATCATCGCTGCGGTAAATGCCTCCATATAGGCCTGCATCTACTGTTGCATACAAACGGCTTGTATTTGATGGCGCAATGCAAAAACCAATGCGTCCCAATCCCTGTTGAGTGGTAGGTAATCCTTTGGTTAATTGCTTCCATGTATTCCCTCCGTCGGTTGATTTGAATAAGCCGCTCTGCGTTCCGTCCCAGGCGCCGTTTTCCCACGGCCCCTGCCTGCCAGCCCAAAGATCTGCGTAAATAATATCGGGATTTTTAGGGTCAATTGCAACCTGTACAGCACCGGTATTCTCATCCTTATACAAAACCTGTTTCCATGTTTTGCCGCCGTCTGTTGTGCGGTAAACACCACGTTCTGTGTTGGGGCCATAAGGATGGCCTAACACTGCAGCGAACACACGATTCTCATTTGTAGGATCAATAGCGAGGCCGCCAATTTGCTGCCCATCCTCAAGGCCAAGATGAGCCCATGTTTTACCGGCATCAACAGATTTGTAAATACCATCTCCCACAGATAGATCGGGGCGCTGTATGCCCTCGCCGCTGGCAACATACACTACATCAGGGTTTGAAGGTGCAACAGCAACATCGCCAATGGAGCCGGTTGGCTGATCATCAAAAATGGGTTTCCATGTTCTGCCGTAATCATTTGTCTTCCAAACACCACCATTATTCACGCCTGTATAAAACACATTGGGTTGCTGGGGCACACCCACCGCACCTACTGTTCTTCCACCGCGATGCGGCCCTATCATACGCCATTGCATGGTGTTAAAATAGTTGGTGCTGCCGGTTTGGGCATAACCAATTAAGTTATACAATAAACAACTTAAGATGATAACAGGCCTGATTTTTTGGGAGAGATGTTGCATATTAGTGATGATTGATTAAATGGAATTTATTTATAAAACAGCCGTAAAGTGAGGGTTAAAGTTAATAGGAAATATGGTTACAGGCTTTCCTTTTTTTGTCAGCTCAAACACAAAAAAGCCGCCGCGACTCTTGATTCGCGACGGCTTCTATTGCTTCATTAAAATAAAATATCCAGTTAAAGGCTACTTGCTAAAATCAAGCGGCACCAGCAGCTTAAGGCTTATATTCCTTCCCATATTAAACACACCAACCCTGCCTGTTGTATAGTTTACGGGATAATATTTAAAACGGCTCATATAATCCATGTAAGCAGTGTTAAATAAGTTGGTGCAAGTAATATAAAGGCTGCACACCGTATGCCCTTTAGCAATAATATCACCGCCCGCTCCCGCATTAAACAAAGTGTATCCTGCAGTTGCAGATGTGCTTGCTGCATATTCATAAGGCGTTAATGCAGTGTTTAGACCGTTATAAATAGCATATTGGCGATAGATGTCTTTTTGCTCAAAGCAGCTAAGCATGCCCACTTTTATATAGGCATTCTTTAGCATTTTGCCAGGCGTACTAATATTAAACCTAATATCTGCCGTTACCCTTGTGGGGGGAACAAAAGGCAAATACTTAACGGAGTCAGGTGCATTAGCTAAACTGCCATATACCATGCTTAAAGAAGAGTTGAATTCTATCCATGGTGAATTTGAAGGATGAAGGTTGAATGATAGTTCGCTGCCATGCAGGCTTGCTTTGCCCTGCGTATATTTATAAACAGGCGCAGCGCCTAACCCTGCAGCATTGAGAGAATTATTAATTGAATCACCACCGAATACACTTTGCAAACCCTGTGCATAAATAAAATCTTGTATGCTGTTATTGAACAAATTAATTTCGAGGCCAACATCTTTTGAATTTATACCAAATGTCAGGTCTTCTTCCACACTGCTTTCGGGTTTAAGTGTGGGGTCTCCAATTTCATAAACAACCGTACCATCGTGCACGCCATTAGCTGCGCATTCCGCTACATTAGGCGCGCGCCAGCCTCCTGCAATATTGGCTTTGACATATATATTTGTTGAGAGATCGTATGTACCGCCAAAACTAAATGATATGCCGCTGAAATTAGAAGTAAAGGCCCGGAACTCATGAAATGAGCCGGGAGTATTTGGAGGTTCAGGAGCCTGCGTTGCAGAATCCACCCAATGATCTTTACCATTAAAAATTCTTGTATCGTAACGGATGCCCCCGCTTAAATTAAGCTTCCCTATTTTTTGATTTGCAATTGCAAAAGCACCTGCCTGAAAAAAATTATAGTCGGGGATGAGCAACAGGGTGCCTAAACTTTGAGATGATTGATATACCCCGTTAGCGCCGCCCGATATATTAAAGCCGCCAATTTGGGGCGAGATATAACGTACATCGTATGTTGCAGCATTTGAAGAATAATATATATTGGGTGTGTTTGGCATCGTGGGGTCATTGGTTTCCTGCCGCTGATTTTTTTGCCAGGAGAATATGGCCTTAATGCGCCCATCGCCCACGGCGACACTATTATCCCATACAACTTTCGTATGGCGTATCCTTTGATTAATTACGAAAGGTGTGTAGGAAGTTTGTTCCTGGTGGGTAGGCATTTCATAGCTTGGCGCACCGCCGTTAAGGTCGGGGTAAGCTACCTGCCGCATCATAACACCGGTCGCAGAATCTCTTGTTCCGTCAACAATGCCCGTAGCCATATCAAAATAGCTTGCATGTAACTGCGTATATCCCCATTTGCGATGGATGCCAATTGTTCCGTCAACATTAAAATTGCTGAATTGAGAATTTAAAACATAGCCGTCAAAAGGGTCACGGTACGCATGCGCCATAGTATTATCTATCCTGGCACTCCATGCAATGCCGTTGTTTGTACCTGCAACATGCATCATATTATTTATCAAGCCGTTATTGGTTTGATAATTCAATAAAACATCTGCCTTTAATTGTCCTTCAGGTAATGGTTGCTCAGGAATAAGGTTAACCACTCCTGCAATGGCATCGGAGCCGTAAGCGAGAGAGGCCGGCCCCTTTAAAATTTCGTACCTGTTTACAGCATCAGGGTCTGCTTCAATGCCAAACTCATCAAACCATGCCTGGTCAACCTGCTCAACACCATCATTAATGGTAAGCACGCGGTTATAACCTAAACCGCGTATTACAGGTTTTGAAATACTTTGCCCGTCTGTAATAGCTGAAACACCGGGCACCTTTGATATTGCATCAATTACATTCACAGAGGAATTTTCAAGCAGGTCTTTATAGTTCATTACGCTAACAGAAACGGGGCTTTTTTGCTTGTCTGTAGCAGAAGATACCCCCGTAACAACCACATCGCGTAATTGGTTGGTTGAAAAGATCAAAGAGTAGTTCCTTTTTATAACGCCTTTAATAGTTACTGCCTCAGTCTGTGTTGCATAACCAATAAGCGTAACCTCAACCAGGTAATTGCCGGCAGGGATATTTTTTAAAATGTAAACGCCTCCGGCATTTGTAACAGTACTGGTTTTTAAATCGGGAATATAAACTGTTACGCCGGGTAATTGTGCATTTGTTTTTGCATCTTTAATGCTACCGGTCAATACATTTTGAGCCACTGCCTGGGTGCAACAGAATAATAATAACAGGGTATATACTTGTGCATATATACACTTCATACAATATGTTTAAATGATTAACCGAGATAATGGCCGCCATTTTGTAAGTAACGGCGGGATCATCCTAAGCTGGATCTTCTGAGAATTATATTTGATAGGTAGCCTTGGGAGGGGGAGTGATAATTTCAGCAGTTATGAAATACGTAGAATACTGCATTTCATTATTGCCGGTATTATTGCTATTAAGAAAGAAATAAGATGGCAACGAATGGCATATATAGGGTTGCGGAATAACCTTCACTATGTTTTTTATAACGTTTATGGCACACCCCCCCGGAGAAGCCGGTGAAATATCATCACTGATGTAAGCATTCATTTTCTCAACAATGTTTTGCTCTTCTTTATCAGGCAGCATATAAATATAAACGGTATCATGTATAACCTGCCTTTTTACTACATCATACAGGTTCTTTTTATACCATATATCATCTTCTGTTAAAAATTCCTTCTTTATTTTAGCTGAAGGTATTTTAATAAGTGTTATTGATTGGTCGTAGCTCTTATTGCTGATACTGGCTTTCACCTCCTCTTCCCTGTGCCATATACACAGGTTACAGTACAGGCAATAAAAAAAGCTGTTAAGTAATAAAAGAAAAAGCAGAATAGCAGATATCAATCTCACTCAGTTGTTTTTATGCTCTTTAATCAAAATAAATGGCGTTAGCTGCATTGTTTCAATAAAGCTAACTAATTTTCTGCAAGATAAGATATTACTATGGCCTTAATTCCGGCAATAGCTCTACCGGTTTATTTATTGGAAGAGATATTTGTTTGCCATTATATATGCCAAAAAGAACAATTTGATTTTCATTGCCAGGTTTTTTGGGTATGGCGGTAATTGCCTGTTGTTCGTTAAGCTGAAGCTGCCACAACCGGTTGCCCCTTTTTGCCTTTATAGTTACAAGCCCGCTGTCGCTTTTTTCCTTACCAATTATTATTGAATTATCGTTTACTTCAACCGCGGTAACACTAAAAGCTTTTCCATTTATTACAGTAGTATTCCAAACAGGTATAACGCCGGCTTTTGTTTCAATATAAACAATGATAACTGTATCTATTCCGCGGCGCAAAGGTTTGCCATTGTGGCCAACAGGAATATTTCCAGGGAAAATTTGCTTTGTATAAACATAAGTATTTTGAATATTGTACATGGATTGAGCACAACCCGGCAAAGCGTTTATGGCAAATATAATGGCGCAAACCGCGCCAACAGTTTTTATATTTTTAAAAATATTTTTCAAAGTGTTACAATCAATTAATAATTTTTGATCTTTTGCATTTGAATGGCAATAAAAAAGAATGCCCCACAAAAGTGGGGCATTCTTCGCTAATATCGGGTCAATGCTGTTAATTTTTTACAACCCGTATCGTATAAATTTTATTATTCCACAGCACAGAAACCATGTAAACACCGCTGCTTAAATTGCCAATATTTACCGGCAGTGTACTTTGAACATTTTGGGAAGAAGTATATACTTTTCTTCCTGCAATATCAAATACGTTTATATATGCATTTCCTGTCAAAGTGCCTTTGAATGCAAGACTGAACTGTGAATGGAAAGGATTTTGGGTTGCTGATATCGCATTAACATCCCCCGGGCCTTTTGAAACAGCAACAATATTGCTGTAAATACTGCTGCCATCTAAATCTATTTGTTTAATACGGTAGTACGTAATTTCAGCCGGAACATCATTGTCAATATATTGGTATCCCTGTTGAATGTTTGTTGTTCCACTGCCATTTACAAAACTCACCGTTGTAAATGCCTGGCCATCTGATGACCGTTCGATTTCAAAGCCTTTATTATTTATTTCTGTCGCCGTTTTCCAGGTTAACAAGGCATTTCCTTTAACCATGCTTGCTTTAAAGGAAAGAAGCGTAACAGGCAGAGATTGTCCTGTGGTATCGCCAATGCCAAAGCCCTGCAGGCTATCAATTGAAGCCAGGGTTGCAGAAAAAGCATAGTTGGAGGATGTGTAGGCAGCACTTGTTGTTGCTTTAACAAACACGCTTGATTTGTATGGGGTGGCAGGTGTTACATCGCGAACCTCATGATCTTTTACCTCTATAATTTTCAGGGCTGTTGCACTTCTGCCCGACCCGGCAGCCCATTTTGTTATCTCTGCATTTGAATAATATAATGTAAGCGTATAATTTAACCCTGAAGCAGCAGGGCTGGATGATATGATCTTTATGGTTTTGCTTGCAAGGTAATTGCCCGTATCATTATTATTGAATTTTACATTTGCACTATCGCCGGCCCTGTCTACCGCCACTTTTATGCAACCAAGCGATACAGAACTGTTATTTTTAATAGAGGCGATTACGCGGGCTGCAGGCGTGCCATCATAAAAATAAACCGTGCGTTTAGGCCCAACAAACTGCGACGCAGTTGTTAAAGTATCAACAGTTGTTTGTACAGGCAGGGTTGTTGACTGGGCATTGTTGATAAAGATGGTATATGAATTAAAATCAGGGAATGGCGTAATAATTGCATTTGTGGAACCCGCATTAACAAGTGACAAACTTATATGAAGCGAATCGCTTGCCAGGGCTTCGGCCGTATTGTATATCCTTACCTTTATAGTTTGTTTACCGGAGGTAGAAAATACCAGGTTTGCTGTAGTAAGCAATTGGTAATCTATGCCACTAATGAGTGAGGCGGAAGACGCACTTATTTGCACAGTAGCCGAAGCGGATGGATTAGACGAAAGCTGAACGGGGATTGATATATCCTTATAAGACCTGCAATCTGTAGTTGAACCTGTTATTGTAGTCCTGGTAATTGTTGTATCAGATTTTACATAGGAGATCACGGGTTTTGTTAAACTGGTGCTCGTAAATAATCCCCGCCCGTGGGTAGCAGCAAATAAAGTGCCATCAGATTTGCGGTAATCTACCCAGTCTGTGCTTACGCGGGCAAGGCCGGTGTTGCTTTCACCCCAAACAGTAGAAGCCCCTTTAATGCTGTCTGTACTCCAAACCCCAAGATCAGTACCTATTACCGCAGATGAGTTTGAGTAAGGTTTAAAACAAATAGAACGAACAGGCATATCCGGTAAATTTCCGGTAATGCTTGCCCAGGTACTTCCCCCATTTTTTGTTTCCCAAATACTTTTTCCCTTTAATCCAAAATTGCTGAAGCAAACAACCAGGTGGTTATCATTCCCCGGTTCAACAGCAATGCATGAAAAATAATAACCGCCTAAAGGCAATGCTGAATGGTCAATCCTTTTAACAACGGGTGTTTTTAAATTTGCACTGTCAACCATGAATAACTCGCCGTTATCCAGCCCGAAAAATACTCTTCTGCGTTTATTGGGCGATACCCTCAGGGCCTGGATTTGCCCCCCGTTAAATGCAGTTACGCTGTAAATATGCGTGGAATCTTTGGTGCCAACATTTAAAATAACATGATACGCATCAGCATTATCTGAACCGTATAAAGTTTTATCCCTGCTGTCGTAATCAGTCGGGTTAATGAATAAACCATTATTGCCGCCGTTAATGGTTACACTTTTTTTGCTTACAAAACCATTTGTGGAAATGTAATAAGAGCTATATACATAAGCTGCAATCTGGGTTTGGGGAAGATCATCGTCAATATGTACATAAGCGCCGTCGCCACCTGTAAAATTAAACCCGGGGTTCATGCCTGCTTTTGTAAACTGTATGTTTCCATTATCCTGTGCCCCTGCTATCATATAATTGTTGTTGGGTACAGGTGATACAGCCGCATGATAAAACTGGGTAACGTTATAGCTGCTGTCTATTTGAGTGATAGTTGGCGTTGTGTTTTGCCCGGTTTTAGAAATAAAAAGGCCGCCATCGTTACCAAAATATATAAGGCTGGATTTTGTTGGATAATAAACAATGGCATGATGATCGGCATGAACATATTGAAACCCGCCTCCGCCGTACCACTGTGATATGGTTGTCCATGTATGGCCGCCATCCTTTGAAGCGGTCAGGTCAAGGCCGCCAACAATTATGCGGTCGGCGGTTTTTGGGTCAACCCCAATTGTAAGTGCATACCATGCCTGGTCGCCCGCAAAATTGCTTCCCCCATAAATCGTAGGGTTGGTAACAGCGTACCACACCTTTCCTGAGCTATCCGACCTGTAAACTCCTTTGCATGAATAGGTGCTTGCATCCTGTATCAACGCATAAACCCGCATGGAATCAGAAGGTGCGCAGGCAAGCGCAATTCTTTGATAGCCCGATGTTGGCAAACCCTTGGTAAGCTTTGTCCATGTACTGCCATTATTGGTGGATTTATAAATGCCCCCCTGCTCAAAAATACCTAAGGATGCGTATAAGGAGCCGTCAGCCCCGCGTTCAATATCAGTGGCGCTGTTTACTGTGGCGCCATTAACGGAGGTACCCAACACTTTTTTCCAGGTCTGGCCCCCGTCTTTTGACAACTGCACGCCGGCATTGCCCGTACAGGCAAATAAATATTCAGTGTCCTTAGCGGTATAATCCAGTACTTTCTGAATAAAACTAAAAGTATTACTTGTAAGGGTATCTTCAGTTGAACTTAACTGGTTCCATGTTTTGCCGCTATCAGCGCTTTTCCATATCCCGTCGCCTGTAACCGCATCAATATTGTACCATCCTTCCCCGGTGCCAAAATATATCAGGCCGGGTTTTGTTGCATTCTGGGTAATGGATGATATGGCGAGATTATGGAACAGGTCATTTACTGGCTTCCACAGCGGGTTGCCGGTAGTATTCAGGGCATTTGTGGTTTTCCACAAACCGCCGGCAACACTGCCGGCCCAAACGGTATTGCCTGTTGTATCATTAAGGTCGGGTAAAATTGCCCTTGTCCGGCCCCCTATATTGTTCGGCCCTCTTTCAACCCAGGTTAACCCGGTTATAGGGCCCTGGTTACCGCCCGGACTGTTTCCGGGAGCAATGTTTTTTAAGTCGTCTGCGTACCTCGCGGCTGCAAGTAACCTGTGTTTTGGAACTGTATTAGTAGTAAGGTCTCTTGTTTTCTGAAATTCAAGCTTAAATGCACCCTCTACCAAAGCTTTTTTGTTCATGCCCCCCTTTTCATCAGGATCTTCAAATTTATCTTTATCTGCATCTTCTTTATTATTATAAACCGTTTTATCAGTGGCTTTAGCAGCATTTTCTTTTGGGGTAACACTGCCTTTAGCGTAAGCTTTACTGTTTTTGCTTATATCGCCATTCTCCTTTTTGGCAATGGGGTTAGCCCGCTGCAGTTGCATGTTCTTATGGGATACAAGGAAATAGCAAGCAGTAGCAACGGTTATTGACAGTATGGAAAAAACCAATAACTTTAATTTTGTAAAGTTTCTCATACAATTAGGTTTTATGAAGTTGGAGAAGCAATATACAGAATCTTTTATTTGTAAAAGGTATGAAAAAATAAAAATACTTATTTAATTAATGATAGTAACTATGTAGTAAATACGTAGTAGAGCTAAATTTGGAAAAAAATGAAACCAGCATTTTTGTGTGTCTTTGTGAGTGCTTTAATATTTTGTTTTGCTTCTTTTGGCCAGGAACACCCAACACTCGCTATAGGTTCATCTGCGCCCGATTTTAGCCTGCCGGGCGTTGATGGAAAAACATACTCGCTAAATTCTTTTAAAAATGCAAAACTGCTCGTAATTGTTTTTATGTGTAATCATTGCCCTACTTCGCAGGCTTATGAAGAAAGAGTAATTAAGCTTACGGATGATTATAAAAGTAAAGGAGTGGCTGTTGTTGCTATTAATCCCAATAACCCCGGTTCATTGCGTTATGATGAGCTTGGATGGAGTGATGTAGGCGACTCATTTGAGGAGATGAAAGTGCGCGCCGCTGACAAGCACTTTAATTTTCCATACTTATATGATGGCGAAACTGAAATTGCTTCAGAAAAATATGGCCCTGTTTCAACACCGCATGTTTTTATTTTTGACCAGGATAGAAAGTTGCGTTATAACGGCCGTGTTGATGATATGGAAAACCCGCATAAACCGCCCCGTGTTTCCGATACCCGCATAGCCATTGAAGCATTGCTGAATAATAAACCCGTACCTGTTGAAACAACAAAAGTTTTTGGATGTTCAGTTAAATGGTTAGAAAAAAATGACTGGTTGCAAAAAGCTGCCGCCCGTTGGGCAAAAGAGCCTGTTTCAGTATCTATGATTGATACTGCCGGCGTTAAAGGGCTATTAAAGAACACTTCGGATAAATTAAGGCTCATCAATATTTGGGCAACCTGGTGCGGGTCATGCACTAACGAATTCCCGGGATTTGTAACACTCAGCAGGGTATATACAGAAAGAGATTTTGAGTTTATAAGTATCAGTGCGGATGAAGTGGAGAACAAAGACAAAGTGCTTAAATTTCTTCAAAATAAACAAGCCTCAAACACAAATTATTTATTCAGCGGTGATGATAAATATAAATTGATTGACGCAGTTGACCCTAATTGGCAGGGCGCATTGCCATACACCATTTTGATAGAGCCGGGTGGTAAAATAGTGTATGCCAAACAGGGCGCTGTGGATACAGAAGAACTGCGCAAGATAATTTTTAATGATCCGTTTATAGGAAGGCTGTATAATTAACACCTTTATAAAATTGTTGCATTGCGAATGTTCATTCTCCGGGGCGTAATTATAATAAAATAAACTATCATACTCATCACCGCTGCGAAAAAGCACCATACGGAAACAAGATAAATGTCATAGAAAATTTCAGCTATAACCAATGACAATACTAATGCCACGCCAAGCAGCCACATCCTCTTGGTACTTGATATAAAACAGGGTATTAAAGTTACTATCCCATAAAACACATCAGTAACGGTAATGAATATTTGGGGGTAATGAGCATTATATTGAATATGATGTTCATTTATAACGGCTTCTATTGGATAAGCTATCATGCAATATATTTCACTTGCACTAAGCAGCACAGCCATTACAAGAATAACATACAGTATTTTCTTTCTCAATTTATTTTCCTCAGGTATTACGACAGAAAAAGGTATCCATACCGGCCAAACCACATGTGCAAATACCATAAAGAAGTGTGATGCAGTAACTTGCCACTGCGAATATTCCGGGTGCGTAAGGCATAACCATACAAAGCCTTCAGATACCTGCTGCAATGCAAAAACGATGGGTATAAATGCCAATGGCAGTTGAGATGGCCTCTGTGCTTTTTTTATGGCAATAACACCTATTGCAGAAAGAACAATTGCTGCGCCAAAGCTTGCCGTTGCTGAAAAACACATGTTTCGCCTTTTTTTTAATGCCAAATAAACATCAACTATACCATAATTATCCATATAATAAAAATAAAAGATTGTAAGGCGTAAATAACATGCTTTAAATTTTGTACTGCGCAGAATTTGAGTTGATTTTTATTGCCTGTATGTTTGCCCGGTTACATTTGTTGCCTATATTTATTTTTTAATTATAAACAAGGTCGCATATAAGATCAACGATATAAATAAATTGCCATGCCAAAAAACAAATTCCTGCTTCCTTTTATACTTGTAACCACGCTGTTCTTTTTATGGGCGTTAACATCAAACCTTTTACCTACCCTTATACCACATTTAAAAAAAGCCTGCCAGTTAGACGACCTGCAGTCTTCCTTTATTGACTGGGCATATTGGGTTGGATATTTTATAATGGCAATACCTGCTGCATATATAATACGTAAGTACAGCTATAAAACAGGTATTATATGCGGGCTTGTAATTGCTGCAACAGGTGCAATATGTTTTTATCCGGCAGCAGAAGCCAGGCAATTTGGATTATTTTTAGGAGCATTGTTTTTAATAGCCAGCGGGATGGCTTTTTTGGAAACTGCAGCTAACCCTTATGTAACTATTTTGGGTAACCC
>Ga0206922_1187_pt2 | contig 12930 bp, 10 predicted proteins | sample Alteio_BWOrgHeat_63_FD_152976 | JGI IMG/M metagenome (GOLD analysis project Ga0206922, IMG submission 152976) | Enriched cells from forest soil in Barre Woods Harvard Forest LTER site, Petersham, Massachusetts, United States -... | ecosystem: Environmental > Terrestrial > Soil > Temperate forest >... | reverse complement strand
AGTCTCAAGTGAAGCATTCATAGCAAAATCAAGCAGTATTCCCTCGCCATCGTGCATTAACCCGCCAATGGTTGTATCGTCTTCGAACGCAAAGTTGGGAATGCTGTGGCCTACCAGCGGGTGGTCGCCACTGAGAGGGTAGTGGGTGAAAATACCCCACACCCTTCCTGCAATATAAGTGGCGCCATCGCGCGTATTCATAAGGTCGCGCATAATCGCATTCAGCGCGCGGGCATCCGGGTCTGGTCTCATGATGGCAACCTGGGCGCGTGACCAATCCAGGACCTGTACACCAATGGGGTGTCGTTCGGTATAATAACTGTCCAACAAGCCTTCCGGTGCATTGTTTTGAATGGTTGCGGCGAGCTTCCAGCCAAGGTTCATGGCGTCGCCCAGTCCAAGGTTAAGTCCCTGGCCACCCAATGGCGCGTGGATGTGCGCGGCATCACCGGCTAAAAGTATCCGTCCGTTGCGGTAGGTGGTGGCCTGCCGTGCCCGGTCAGTCCACGTGGTTGCGATATGGAGAGCGCTGATAGTGACATCGGTGTTCGAGACGCGGCGTAGTACCTCCTGTATGTGTTCAAGCGTAACGGGCTTTTCTGAATTATGAAATGCCCCGCCGTCAAAATCCTGTATCTGGAGATAACCCGGCTGCGATTGAAGATACATACCGGTGGGTGTCACGTTTCGTCCCGGACTGAGTTTCTCCGGATCGGCAATGTCAACCTGAGCTGTATAGCCGGTAAATTCCGGTTCCGTACCGGCGAACTCAAAACCGCCCGCTTTGCGAACAACACTACGGCTGCCATCGCAACCCACGAGCCATCTGCCTTTAAAAGATTGATCACCTGAGTGAACGGTTACTCCATCCCCGGTTTGATGAAAGCCGGTAATGGCGGCCCGCCGTATTATTTTTACACCCAGGGTTTCTGCCCGGCGGGTCAGCACCGTTTCAAGTTCCTCCATTTCAGACAACAAGCTGGGGGCGGTCGAACCTGGCAGGCGATACTTCCACTGTGCGCTGTCAATATTGCCTTCATGAAATGGAATACCGGCGAAGTGTCCTACCTGACGACGGGGCCCTTGTACGGCATTTGCGTGGGGGTTTTTAAGGCGTTTATGTATTTCAAGTTCTTCCAGCAACCCACGACGGTAAAGTGCTTCAATAGTAGGCGCCGAGAGTCCGCGTATCCCGAAAGGGAGTTGTTTTAAGGGCGAGTGCGGATTTTCCGTCTTTTCCAGTATCAGGACCGAACATTTGGCCAGGGCCAGCTCACAGGCGAGGAATAGACCTACAGGCCCTGCGCCGGAAATGATTACATCGTGATTCGTATGATTCATGACGCAAAATTCCGGAATGTGCCTGTGTTAAGCTTGTATAAACGCGACAAAATCGTTGCTTACGGCCTGTTTCCTTTTTTTGGTTTTTCGCGCGAATGCCGCTGGCGTAGTGCCGCTGTAACGCTTGAATTCCCTGCTCAGGTGAGACTGATCCGTATAGCCCAGCTCATGAGCTAAGCCGGCAAGATTGGAATCCGGATAATTCCATAATCGGTTTCGTACCTGCTCAAAGCGCATCAGACCGGACACGTCTTTTACACTATAGCCGGAAGATTGCTTGAACTTTCTTTCCAATGTACGAACCGTTGAATGAGCTGCCGCCGCCACCTGGCTTACCGGCATGGTGCCGTTTGCCTTCCTCATAGCAACGCCCGCTTTGAAAAGCATACTGTCGGTAGCAATCCGCGACCTTGCATCCAGAAAATACTGTTTCACCTGGGCTATCGCTTCATCTATCCTGCCGGCATGGATCCACTTATCCAACGTGGATTGAAGCTGGGCGATAGGATGCTCAAATATGCGTACACCGTCTTTACCGGAAGGCAGTCCGAGCAAATCGAACACGGTCCAGGGAAAGCACCTGATGCCTATGATCTCTAAAACGTTTTTCGTATAAAAAAGAGCAGGTTTATTGAGCAGCCCCATCATAAACGGTGATGGCAACGGCTGCAAGCCTCCGTTGTAAGAAATGCTACAGCCGCTTCCGAAATGAAAAATGATCTCAGCGTAGCCATCAGGTTGTACTTCGAAACCCGATTGTGTTTCCCCGTGATCGCTTTTGTTGTACCAAAAGCATCTTATGGTATCCCGTAGCGCTTCGGGGGGGGCAAATTCCTGGTGGTGCATATTGAAAGGTAGCATATTTTTATTTCACCGTACCTGTCTTACTGCTAACTGTCTGGGCGCTAAAATAACCCAGACAGCCGCCGGTTATATTAGACGTCGGTGTCGCCGGTGCGGCCAGGTTATCATTGGAATAGGCAATATTTTCCGCCTCGCTCAAAAAAGTATAAGCACCTTTGTCAATGCCGACCAGGCTCAATTGCACAACATCGCCCCGCTTAATCTCGCTCGTATCATCATCCATCTTATCCTGGATATATCTTCCGTCGGAAAGGCGATCTTCAAAGGTCTGGAACCGCTTATCCAGCAAGGTGTTGATGATGGTAGAATATTTATAGTAGTTGACGATCCCCGCCGGGTCCTGGTAATTGGCCACGGCCCTGATCTGCTTGTTATCGCTGGTATCGAAGGTCACTGAATCCAGCAATACCGGCTGCGGCATCGTCGAAGAAGCCATATAGACCTTCCCGTTCAGGATCACGTTCAGCAGATATGTATCCCCGGGTCTTCCCTGCAGTAGCGTGTGGGTAACATATAAACCTGTACTGACTTCGGAAAGGGAGTCCCGGAGCCCGGTGGTAGAATCGGTGATGGTAATAGCAGCGCCGGAGACACCCGGATAAATATTGTTCGTATAGAAGCCGACTGACTGGACGATCGATACATAATACGGCCCGGCGGTATCGCTTACTGCTCCCTGTATCATCAGCTGGGCAGGTGCTGTGTTGAGGGAGGGAGTGATGGTCTTGGTACAAGCGACCGCCATAACCAGCAGCGATAAGAAAGAAATTATTTTTCGCATGAGATTAGAATTTAAAATTATACGTGATGGAGGGAACCATTTTAAAGAGCGTAGTCTGCTGCACCTGCGTTTTAAGCGGGTTATTCGGATCCTTCCGGAACAAGATAGTATAGGGGTTGGATCGGCCATACGCATTGTAGAGGGAGAAGGTCAAACTGCTTTCGAATTTGGCCGTTTTTTTGGTAATGACCGTAGCGCCCAGGTCTAACCGGTGGTAAGCCGGCAACCGGTAGCTGTTACGCGAAGTATAATAATACACCTGGACGCCATCCACCGGGAATTTACCCGAGGGCCAGGTCACAGGATTTCCGGTATTATAGACCCATGTGCCCGAGAAGGTCCATTTTTTGTTATACTTGTACACGCCTACGATGGAAATATTATGGGTCTGATCTTGTGAAGCGGGGTACCAGCTGCCACTATTGATCCCAGTGATTTGCCGTTCCGTACGGGACAGGGTATAACTGATCCAGCCTGTTAGCCTTCCCGCTTTTTTCCTGATGTAATTTTCCCATCCGTATGCTCTTCCCTTTCCGAAAAGAAGCTGGGATTCCACATTGTTATTTCCGATCAACTCGGCCCCATTTTTATAGTCGATCTGGTTTTGCATCGCCCTGTAATACACCTCCGTTGAGAACTCGTATTTCCGATGGTGAAAAGTATTGTAGTAGCCTGCAGCCTCCTGGTCGGAAATCTCCGGTTGCACGATATTACTGGTCGGCAAATACACATTTGTCGGACTGGTTGAAGTGGAATTATTCAATAAATGAATATTTTGGACATTCCGGTCATAAGAAAGCTTGATCGAGCTGTTCTCATCAAGCTGATAGCTGGCCGCAAACCGTGGTTCCGGATTCAGATAAGTCTTTACGATCTTTCCACTGCCATACCACTTCGATGAATTGGCGTCGCCGGCCGTATCATAGGTAAAGACACTATCCGGGCCCATGACGGTCAGGGCCGTCAGCCTTAAGCCATACGTGAACTTTAATTTCGATGTCGCCGACCATTCATGGGAAGCATAGATAGCGCTCTCCAATGCGTATTTTTTTTGAAGCGTAACGCTATTAAATTTGGAGGACGCGGAAGCCTGTGCCTGGCCCGGCTGTGTCACATGGTAGGTGACGTCGATACCGAAATCAAGCTTGTTGCGCGGATTGAGATAATAATTGAGGTCCTCTTTGAAATGATAATCGGTGATATTGGAAGTTACATTGATATTATTGACATTACTGAGATAGAGCGCATTGTAGTTATAGTTGCTGTAAATCAGTGAAGTATTGGAGAACAATTTACTGTTGAAGACATGGTTCCAGCGGAAGGTAGCCGTGGCGTTGCCCCAATTGATGCCATCATCAGTCGAGTACTGCTTGATTTGCAGGTCGTCTTTACCAAAATAGCCGGACAGAAAGATACGGTTGTTTTGGCTCAGGGTATAATTGGCCTTTAGGTTGACGTCATAGAAATACAATTTGCTGTCTTTGACATTGGAATCGGAAGCCAATTGGGTAAACAGATCGACATAGGTTCTTCTGGCACTGACAATAAACGACCCTTTCCCTTTCTCGATAGGTCCCTCCACTGTCAACCGTGAATCGATCAGACCGATGCCGCCGCTCACACCGAATTTCTGGTCGTTGCCGTCCTTCATTTTGATATCTTCGACGGAGGCAAGGCGGCCGCCGAAATTGGCCGGCATTCCACCTTTATACAAGGTCACATCTTTGATGGCATCCGAGTTGAAGACCGAGAAAAAACCAAGCAGGTGCGAAGCATTGTAGACAGTCGCCTCATCGAGTAGGATCAGGTTTTGATCCGCCCCTCCGCCCCGGACAAAAAAACCGGATTTCCCATCGCCGGCAGACTTGATGCCGGGTAGCAGCTGGATGGTCTTCAATACATCCTTTTCCCCAAGCAAAACCGGGATATCCTTGATATCGTCCATATTAAGGTGCTGGACACCCGGTGGGGTCACCAGGATATTATTGCCTTTCCGGCCCGTTACCACGACTTCCTGCATAGTGCTGTTCGCAGGGGCCATCATTCGGTTTATTACAGTATTCTGCTGTAAATAGAGGAAAATCGTATCTGTCGCATAACCGGAAAAAGAGATCAACATCGAATAGTGCCCCGCTGGAACTGTGATGGAATAAAAACCATACGCGTTGGTGACTACACCAAGGCCCGGATGATCGGTAAAACCAATAGTAGCTCCTGTCAGGGTCTCTCCCGTCCGCTTATCTTTTATCGTCCCCGAAATGGAGACATTGGATTTTGGCTGTGCCCAAAGCGCGGGAGGAAGGAGAAGGAGGATTGTCAGTAGAAAGATCAGCAATTTTTCTGATACCATATGGGTATTAACGGTTGAATGTTAGTGAATTCAATGACAGACCAAAAATGCCGAAAGCCTTTAAGAGAGCCCTTTCTTAACTCCCTGAAATGGACAAAATGAGGGGCGAGTGAAAAATGCGGGTGGGGGGAAATGCTATTTTCGGGTCAACCATTGCAGAAAAGCTGCCGTTCTGTTCTTGCTGACGACCAGGAATTCCTTATAAGGTATGGAAAGATTAACGACGTATTTGCGGGGCTGATAATGATTGGCATCTATCACAGCGCGCCTGTTGACAAGATATTGGCGGTTGACCCGAAAAAAATCTCCTTTGGCCAGCTGTTCCAGTTCGTCCAGTGCCTGGTTGACGATATAGGATCTGCCGTTAAAACAATGCAGCCGGACAAACTCCCCTTCGATATAAAAAAGGGCGATCTCGTCAAATCCTATGGGTAGTATCTTGTCCTTATAATAGACCAGGATGGAACCAGCTTCTTTTTCGGGTTTAGCAGCGGCGGTGATAGACTGGATAAGCTTTCCGTAGTCAATTTCGGCCGGGACAAAATGCCTTTTAAGTTGGTAATATTTGTCGATGGCCTTAATGATGGACCCGACGGCAAAAGGTTTTAAAACATATTCGATCCCATTGCTTTTGATAGCGTCGAGCGCATACTCATCATAGGCCGTACAGAAGATGATGGGGGCTTTGATCCTGGTCTCCCTAAAGATCTCGAAGCTGATGCCATCCCCCAGTTGGATATCTGAAAAAATGAGGTCCACCGGGGAAGCCTCGTTGAAATAACGGATAGCATCTTTCACGGAATGCAGGACGGCCGATATATGAATGTCATGGCCGATCTGGCTGATGATATCCACCAGATCTTCCGCTGTCAGCAATTCATCTTCGATGATGACGATATTCATAGACGGATAATTTTAAGATACACCCGGAAGAAGTTGATGTCGTTCTCGATCTTGATATCGTCATGTACCAACAATTTATACCTATCGGAAAGATTCTTCAGCCCAATGCCGGAGGCGGGGTCGGTGTACAGCTTTTCATGAACATTATTCTCCACCAGCAGCCAGTCGGGTTTTATATAGCGTATGGTGATAGACAAGGGTTGCTCCTGGGTCAGCTTATTGTGTTTGATGGCATTCTCCAAAGTCAGCTGAAGAGAAAATACGGGCAGGCTGGCACTCAGCAGCTGATGGTCTGGGATATCCACCGTAAACACAAGTGCATTGCGAAACCTGATCTTTTGCATTTCGAGGTAATACAGCGAGAATTTGAGCTCTTCCTGCAGCGGAACGACGTTCTGTTCATTGTGTGAAATAGAAAAGCGCAGAAATTCCGATAGCTTGACCAGGTAATTTTCGGCCAGTTCCGGATCTTTCCGGATCAGCGATTTCAATGCTGTCAGGGAGTTGAATAAAAAATGAGGATGGAGCTGATTTTTTAATTTCTCATGTTGGGCCTGCAGGCTTTTCATTTTCAGTTCAGCGTTCTCTGTTTTCATATTGGCATTCTCCATCCGGATACTTGTCTGTGCATACCGGGCCAGGATCAGTTCAATGGCCACCAGGGATAAGGTATTAATGCTGATAACAAAAATAATAGGGCCCATCACCGGGTCCCGCAGGCCCTCACCACCTGGCTCGTCGGATAGGACCTGGTAAAAAGACGAATTGCCAATAAGGATGGCCAGAGAAAAAGTAACCAGGTAACTGATCAGGTAAAACGACAGCCACCGGGAATATCTCCATTTCGACAGCAAAGGGACAAAAACAATGAGAATACAAAGATTGACGATCCAGCAAATGCTGTTCGCCAGGATAAAAGTCGCCGTCTTCCCGACGATCTTTTGCTTTTCGTTGTGCTCATATCCAAGGAAAATGACCAGCGCAATGCATAACAAAAGGAAGAGCAGGTTGATGCTGCCGGCAATCTTAACAAGCTGCTTGTTTTGCCTGGTGATCTGCATAGTAATACTCGTAAAGATAGTTTAAATTAAGATTTTTTTGTTCCCAGCCAGGTGTTTCAACACTAAGGCAAATTTGTTGAAAAGAAGAGCAAAGATGAAAGGGAAAGGCCGGGAAGTGGACAAATTGGAAGGTGAATGGTTAGTTGGATTTATTAGCCGGGCTAAAATTTAACGCCAGCCTAATCCGGGTGCAACATGCTTCAAAATAGAAGACAACATGTGTACATTGTAGTCAACCCCCAACGTATTGGGTATCGTCAAAAGGAGCGTATCTGCTTCCTGGATGGCTTCGTCCTGGGCCAATTCCCTGATGAGCTGATCCGGTTCCCCTGCATAGCTTCTTCCGAAAATGGCGCGTTTGTCATTTTCAATAATACCGATCTTATCGACTCTACCGGCTTCCTGCCCAAAGAAATACCTGTCCTGATCAGTTATCAATGCAAAAACAGACCGGCTCACCGAAACCCTTGGCTCGCGCTGATGTCCTGCTTTTTTCCATGCTTCCTTGTACAACCTGATCTGTTCTGCCTGTTGTACATGGAAAGGCTTGCCGCTTTCGTCGAATTTCAAGGTAGAGCTTTGCAGGTGCATTCCGTTTTCGGCCGCCCAAATAGCTGTGGCATTAGAGGCAGCTCCCCACCAAATACGTTCCCGCAATCCCCTGGAGTGGGGTTCTAATCGTAATAAGCCCGGCGGATTAGGAAACATCGGGGACGGGTTAGGCTGGGCAAATCCAATACCTTTTAGTTTATCCAAAAATTGCAACGCTTTGTTGCGTCCCATATCTGCGTCTGTTTCTCCTTCTGCAGGTTTATACCCAAAATAACGCCACCCATCGATTACCTGTTCCGGCGAACCTCTGCTGATTCCCAATTGCAATCGCCCGCCCGAGATTAAATCAGCGGCTCCCGCGTCTTCCACCATATAGAGGGGATTCTCATAACGCATGTCAATAACACCTGTTCCTATCTCTATCTTGCTTGTTTTAGCGCCGATAGCCGAAAGCAAAGGAAATGGAGATGCTAACTGAGCCGCAAAATGATGTACCCGAAAATACGCACCATCCAAACCGATTTCTTCGGCAGCAACGGCCAAATCAATCGACTGAAGCAAGGTGTCACTCGCCGTACGGGTTTTATAGGCTGGATGATTGGACCAATGTCCGAACGATAGAAATCCTATTTTCTTCATAAATCCCTTTTCGATTGTAAATAACCCTTACAAAGATAGATATTATATCATCGCCCGGCAGATATTACGTATATTCCCTATAATCTTGGTAATAGTAAATTAATATCAAACCCAAGGTGAATTGATCTTGCCGAACTAGTTTTGCGAAAATTCCGCATCATGGAGGTACCCAGCGATCAGGATCTACTCCTCCAGCTTATGAAGGGAAGCCACGAAGCTTTCTCTATTATATATCATAAATACTGGAAAAAAATATTTGTATACGCTTACGACAGGCTAAAGGACACCAAACAGAGCCAGGATATCGTGCAGGATCTTTTCGTCAGCCTCTGGGAGCGAAGAGAAGGACTCCAGGTTGACAACCTCAATGCCTATCTCTATGCCAGCGCACGCTATGCCATCCTCCGGCTTATCGATGCACAACAGGCGGAAGCACATTTTTTCACCTCTCTGCAGCACCTCTCGCTCGACGCTTCAGCTGCCGACCATCAAATGATCTCAGCCGAACTCCTGGAGGCCTATCGTGCACTTGTCGGGAAAATGCCCAGCCAGCGCCGCAGGATATTCCAGATGCGGCATGAAGAAAATCTCAAGACCCGCGAGATCGCCGAAGCCCTCAACATCTCCCAGAAGACAGTACAAAATCAACTCTTAAACTCATACCAACAGGTACGTTCCCTCCTCACACGTGTCCTCCTATAGATCCCCATCCAACCACCCTCCCGGTTCTTCCAATGTAAACTAATTGTTACCACATAGGAGATTTTCCAATTTCCTGCACTTATATGCATAGTCAACCAACATTACTAAAAGTCATATATGCTCGTGCGTAAATCTTTTCACCGCTTGATCCTTCTTCTGACGGCCATCGCCATCGGATTGTTGTTCGGCTCCTGCAATAAGACAACTATTAAGGAGCCAGGCATTTCATATGGTATCATCGGAGTCGACCCCGAAGTAGTAGCCACAGGCGATACGGTCAATATCTTTGGTGCCGGCTTCTCTACGGATACCAGCGGCAACACAGTTAAGATCAATGGTGGCGCAGCCCGCGTCATATCCGCTTCCACACAGTTACTGCGCGTGATCGCGCCTTCCGGCACAGCCAGAGGCAATGTAGAGGTAAAGACAGACGCTCAGTCCTCAACATTCAAAGACCAGTTCACGCTCGCAACTGTCATCAGCGGCAATCAAACCGCAAGCGCCACCTGGACTGCCGACAACCTTTATTTACTTAAAGGCGACGTGCACTTTACAAAAGGTACGGCACTCACCATCCAGGCTGGAACCATCATCCTTGGTGACAAGTTGACTAATGCGTCGCTCACCATTGACGATGGTGCGCACGCCTCTATGAATGGCACGGTGGCTAACCCCATCGTCTTCTCTTCTAACCAGGCCTTACAGCTTCGCTGGAACGGTGATTGGAAAGGTGTCATTTTCGCAGAAAGCAGCGTTGTTGCCGCTGATCACATCACTTATACACGTATTGAATACGCCGGCGCACATCCTCCCAATCAACCCGGCGCCGCACTCACGATCAATCGTGCTATCACCGCCGATAGCATCAGCTATGTGCAGACCAGCTACAGTGGTGGCGATGGCTTTCGATTTGGTGCAACCGACGGCTCTGTGCAATACCTGAAATATCTCATTGCCGCAGGTTGCTCCGGCAATGACTTCTCTTTTGTCAACGACGACAAAGCCAGCGCCCAGTTTCTCTTTGGCTTCAAAGATCCTAATTTCGCCGACCCCGCTTGGTGCGGATGGCTTACTCGTTACTTCGACCCAACCCGTTACCATCAGCAATATGACCCTCGTCGGCCCAAGCGGTCTGGCCCGCAATTGCAATGCTTCGGGCACGCCCAGCTATGGCTGGACTTCAATTGAGAACGACTGCCGCAACGCCAGTGCCGGCCGTGGCGTCCACATCGGTGGTATCGATCCCGCCACCGGGGGGCAGCTCACGGGTAATCTGCAGCTTTTCAATTCGGTAGTAGCAGCTCCTTATCTCGCAGGTATCTCCCTCGACGGCCCTTCCACCTGGGCAACCTATGAGAACGGTGGCACCGTCATCCGGCATACTTCAGTCACCTATCTTGGGATACCTGCTGCTAATATTGTTACCCCGCTGCCGCCCGTCATGGGTTATGTCTTCTCCGCAGAAAATCAGTCCGCACCCGGCAGCGGCTTCGAATCCGTCGCCGGTACGACACAGCTCACCAGTTTTGCCCAATACAACGACTCGGCCCTTCTTATGCAGATGCCCATCCCCGGTACACTGGTTGCCGCCTCCGACAACTTAGGTATCAAAAACATGGTGTTATATGCAAATCTCACCAGACCGATAGTGACACCGCAAAATGGCTCTTTGCTCTATACCGACGGCGACTTCAGCGACCCCCAATTAGGTGATGCCTTCTTCGACAAGACAGGCTCCTTCCGCGGCGCCTTCGCCGGCAACGACTGGACCGTTGGCTGGACAAATTTTGCCCCGCAATTAACCCCTTATCAATAACCGGAATATCACTCAATACATCTACTCATGAAGTCATTGCTCAAATTACTCCTTTTACCCCTGCTACTGCTGGCAGCTTGTAAGAAGGAGACCAAATACCAGAACCTCTCCATCACCGGGATGAGCAGCATGGCCTTTGCCTCCGGCGACGCCATCTCCATCTATGGCTCCGGCTTCGACACCATTCCGGATAACAATACGATCAGCTTTGACGGAGTAGCAGGTGAAGTAGCCACATCGACGTCTAATCGCTTACAGGTGATCGTTCCTGTCCTCACCGGATCCGGACACATCACTGTCAGGACCCACGGCCAGACCGCCATTAGCTCGCAGTCCTACACTCTCGTCAACGTCCTGCAGGGTACCTACACCAGCAATCTCACCCTGACCCCCGACAAAAAATATCTCCTCCGCGGACCAGTGGTCTTTAATGCCAAACTTATTATCCAGCCCGGTACTGTCATCTATGGGGAGAAGCTGACCCATGGCAGCCTCACCTGCAACGATATCGACTGGCAGGGCACTGCTGCGCAGCCCATCGTCTTTACCTCCGATCAGGTCCCCGGCAGCCGCGCCCCCGGTGACTGGACAGGCATCAAAACCGTCCCGGGTGCAGGTCAGGCCGTTACGAATATTCCCGTACCCATCGGCATCATGGAATATGTCCGCGTCGAATACGCCGGTTATACGGTCAGCCCTTATGTTCGCGGACAGGCTCTGGATCTGTTTACCGACGCGGGCAGCGTCATGCGTTATATCCAGGCCTCTTACAGCGCCGGCGACGGTATCACTACCTATAACTCCAGTGGGAACGCTTATTATATGGAACACCTTATTGCCTTTGGTTGCGCGGGCGATGACTTTCGCTTCACTACTATGGCCGGCACACTGCAATACGGACTGGGGCTGAAAGACCCTTATCTCGCCAACTCTCTGCAGGGTAATGGCATTACTATCTGCGTTCCGCAGGGTGGCTATACACCAACGGTAGTCAGCAATTTCACGCTCATCGGTTATGATCCTGCCGCCCGCAACCTTACCGGCGGAGCAGGCCTTCCCCTCACCCAAAATGCCGGACGGGGGGTAAAGGTCGGAGACGTGATCGTTGAGCCACCCAGCAGCAGCGCCCCTTCTCAGGGCACCCCCTCCAATGAATCCTTCGCCATGTACAACTCCCTCATCGCGGGCAGCTGGCAGGCGGGCGTATCCTTCTTTGGCAACCCCCGTAGCTTCTACATCTCCACCGACTGGGATGTTTACGAAGATAGCGCCTACCTGAGCACTGGCGACGATGACGTCACCTTCCGCTATAATATTATTACCGGCACGGCCGTCAAAGCATTGCCCTATCGCGGCGGAGTTCTGGGACGTGAGGCCTATTCAACGAGTAATTACAACCTCGATGGCTTCGAGGACATCACCGGTACCACCCAGCAACAGCTGTTCGGGTATTTCAACGACACCACCCGCACGATGGATCTCACGGCTGGTCAGGATCCCCTGGGCATCAAGGGACTCGCTGATTATACACAGCTCAACCACCCATCTGTGTTACCGGCCGCGGGCTCGCCACTGCTCACCGGGGCTCAGTTCCCGGGCAGCACACTCGCGAGCACTCCGCAGCTCAATAAGGATATAAGCTACATCGGCGCCTTCGGCACCATCGACTGGACAGCCGGTTGGAGCAATTTTAACCCGCAGCAGACCCAATATTGATGATCCTCTAACGGAATAAATCATGCGTAAAAATATCTACTTTCTACTACTCATTCTACTGGCGGCCCTTCATCTGACGGCCCAGTCGCCCATGCCTACCGGCATCTCGGGTGTTCTCACCGATGGAAAAGCGCCGCTTCAGGGGGTTACCATCACTGTTCAGGAGAACTCACCTTTGGCATCACTGACAACGGTGTGTTTGGTC
>Ga0206922_1188_pt1 | contig 13206 bp, 10 predicted proteins | sample Alteio_BWOrgHeat_63_FD_152976 | JGI IMG/M metagenome (GOLD analysis project Ga0206922, IMG submission 152976) | Enriched cells from forest soil in Barre Woods Harvard Forest LTER site, Petersham, Massachusetts, United States -... | ecosystem: Environmental > Terrestrial > Soil > Temperate forest >... | reverse complement strand
CATCGCCAAAAAGATCTATTCTTCCGTGATCTCGCTGGCCCTGCTCCTACTTACTGTCAGCGGCTTCTACCTGTGGTATAAGCCCCGGATGATCAGGAAAAGGACTACCAGGTGATGCTGAAGCTGTGCCTGCTGTTCTCAAAGGAATAATTTACCTCGAGGGCGGTTGTGTCGCAGATCTGCTTGATGATGGACAGGCCGAGGCCGTTGTTCTCAGACCCGGGGGAGCTTTTATAAAAAACGCCGGAAGATCCGTTCGGGGTCAAGCGGCTTGTCCTGGCCGGAATTGCTGACAGTCAGGGATCTTGCCTTGAGGTCGGTACAGATGTCGCCATTCATGATATTGTAGCGGATAGCATTGCTATAGAGATTATTCAGCAGGACGTCCAACAGATCTTTATTAGCGGGGATATGTGTTTCTATGAGCGAAAGTTCGTACCGTAGGTTCTTATTATGCAGGAGTTCCCGGAACTGGCTGACCTTATCACGGAGCAGCAGATCGATCCGGATATCACTGACCGGCTGGAACTGCCGATTGTCAATTTTAGTAAGCAGGAGCAGGGACTGTTGCAGCCTGGACATCTTGCGCATGGACGCATAGACCGACTGAAGGAGCTGACTTTGTTTTTCCGTCATATCTTCCTGTACCAGCATATCAAGATTGGATCTCATGATAGCCAGCGGCGTCTGGATCTCGTGTGAAGCATTTTCGCTGAACTCTTTCAGGTTGCGATAGTCACGGTTGGCATTTTCCGCCGCCTTTAGAAAATGGGCGTTCATCAGCCGGAACTCTTCGATGTGTGATTCCGGGAGCTGCAGCCTGGCCGGGTCCTTTACTTTAAAGTTCTTTATAATTTCCAGTGACTGGTAAAAGGGTCGCCATATACGGGTGAGCACGCGCCGGTTGATCAGCATCAGCAACAGAAGCGTCAGCGATATAGTGGTCAGCGCAATCTCCGCTATCAGGACGGTAAGGTGTTTAGTACCTTCCAGGGGCTGGCAGATCGTCACCTTCCAGCGCTCATTATTGACAGGCAATGCAAAGATCAGTTGGCGGGACAGGTGATCCCTTTTTTGTTCGGGGATATATAGCCGGGTGGAGGTGAACCCGGTGTCTTTGGGAACCCCGGGAGATCTTTCGAAACGGATCACCACATCGTCAAAGGAGCTGACCTCGGGGAGCGTACCGTGCTGCGCTGCATAATGTTCGATCCTGCTTTTAATACGAAGGATCGCCAGGTCAAGCTCATTCTGCAACACTTTCCGGATCAGGAAATAGCTGCTGACAATGGATACGAGGAAGAGCAAGATGATGGCAGGAACGATGTTGCGGTTATATTGAGAGGTCAGTTTCATGTGATCGGTGCTGGTCAGGCAATAGAAAATTTATACCCCATTCCGTAAACGGACCTGATGTAATCGGGGCAGCCGGCTTCCACCAGCTTTTTACGCAGGTTCCTGATATGTGTATAAATGAAGTCATAGGTGTCGGCCAGCTGGCCATGGTCTGCCCAGAGGTGATCGGCGATGGACTCTTTGGTGATCACCCGATCCTTATTGCTGACGAAGTAGAGGAGCAGCTCATATTCCTTACGGGTGAGGTTCACGGAGACGTTCTCTGTCTTTGCGCTCTTATCCATTATATCAATAGTAAGCTTGCCCAATAGTATCGTGTTATTGCCATCGAAGGACCTTCTGCGGATGAGGGCTGTGACCCGGGCCGCAAGCTCGGCAAGATGGAATGGCTTGGTGAGATAATCATCTGCGCCCAGCCCCAGGCCTGCTAATTTATCATCCAAAGAGTCTTTTGCTGAAATGATCAGCACACTGCCCATCTTCCTGTCTTTTTTCAGCTGACGCAGCAGGTCCAGGCCGTTGCCGCCGGGAAGCGTGATATCCAGGATGATACAGTCGTACTCGCTCTGTTCCAGCCTGGCTTTTGCGGTGTAGAAATCAGGGACTGTCTCGCAGTTATGCATGTTCTGCAGGAGATAGGAATGAATATTCCTTGACAGTTCGGGTTCATCCTCAATGATCAGCAGGTTCAAATAGATTGAATTTATTTGTTTAAACTTTGTTAAGCCAAATAGCATGCAGGGTGTAATAATAAGGAGATCGGGGCAATCGGGAGGGGTTGGGAAGGTTATCTTTTTGTAAAGATTTCCTGGTCCTGCCATTTTGCCGGTCAGGAAACCACCTATCTTTATTCCCGCCCCAATATGTTCCCTGGAATAAAAAACGCACCATCATGATACGCGTCACTCGCCCTGCAACATCCCCCAACATAGCTAACTATGTACAAGGAGTCTTTATTCTTGAACAGCAGGAAAACACCTTTTTCCGTCTACCCCTGTTCGCCAACGGCACCCCCACCCTCGTCTTCCATAACGCCAAAGAATCGCATACAAACAGCCACCTTACACTCTTTGGCCAAACCATCTCACCAGGCGAACTGCTCCTCGAAGGGAAGTTTACCCTTATCGCATACTTCCTCCGACCATGGTGCCTGCCCTCCCTTTTCAGGCTGGCAGGGGTCGAACTAACTGACAACCCGGTCGATTTTTCTGTCATTTCAAAAGACCGCAACCTCGGGGAAAAGCTACTGAATGCCGGGACAACAAAACAAATGCTCTCATTACTGGATGACCATATTGCCCGACTGGCCGCCGGCAGTTCACCGGAAGACCCGCGCGCCAAATACGCTGCGGCCCGAATAATTTCTACCCCTCAAATAGATGTCTTAACAAGCCTCCGGCAAGACCTATATATTACTGAGCGCTCTTTTCAGCGTGTATTCCAGAAGAACATTGGTGTTTCACCCAATCAGTTCCGAAGGATCATCCAATTCAACAACGCATTCCGACAGCTCAACGAAAGAAAGTTCAGCAAACTCTCCGATATTGCTTTTGACAATGGCTATGCCGACCAAAGCCATTTCAACAGGACTTTCCGGGAATTTACCGACCAGACGGCAATGCAATACCTTGATAGTTGCCCGCTCATCTGACACATTTCCAGGCTATTTTGTCGGTTTCGTTCTATATCCTCAAAGTAATTACCCACAACTTTGCCTTCAAAAAAGGACCATGCGACAGCTGATCATTACACAATGGGTCTCCCTGGACGGCATCTTCGATGCTGGCTCCATGGACAAATGGTGGATGCCCTTCGACAGCACCAGCCGCCAGCAATACATCCAGGACACGATAAATACCTGCGAAATCATGCTCTATGGACGCAAAACCTACCAAATGCTTTACCCATATTGGTCGTCTTTTAAGCACAACGAGCAGGGAGTGGCGGACAAATTGAACAAAGGCAAAAAATATGTCTTGTCTTTAACACTGACAACAGGTCCCTGGGAAAATACCACCGTCATCAGGAGTATCGAAGAAGTTAAAGAAATAAAGAAAGAGGACGGCGGCTACATACTGGTACAGGGCAGCGGCTCTTTGAACAAACCCTTACTGGAAGCGGGTCTTGTAGACGAACTGCGGCTGCTCATCAATCCCGCGATTATAGGAACTGGGGAACGGCCATTCCAGGAAAACATATCTTGTAACCTGCAATTCTCCTCTTTCCATCCCTTAGGCAAAGATGTGATCCTACTGACTTACAGGCCGGAAAAATGATCGCCTGCTGCCCCCTCACGCCGAGCTATCGCTGGAAATTAAAAGAACTATTTCACCGAACGTAAGCCGATCATATTTCCTTCTGTATCTTCTATTAAAGCAATAAAGCCAAAATCACCAATATCCTGTTTGTGGCGGATGACTTTACCTCCTGGCTTTGCCACGTCCAGCCTTACCAACGCCCCGCTTGCGCCTCCATTCTTCTGATCACCGGGGAAAATAGCATATTCCATTTGTGAATGTCTTTCATTATTCACAGGGATCTCCTTCAGTTCTAGTTTAAATACTTCGATCTTAGTATGTGCTTTACTGATTTTTTTATAATCCTCTGTCTTGAGAAGGGGATGCAGACCGCTCCGCCCGCACCCCGGGCCCTCAATCTTCTTTCACAAAATTCCCTTTCAGATCGAAGATCAGGTCCTTACCCTTGACTTCTGCTTCATAACTTTCTTGTCCACCGGCGCCAGTCACCTTACCGGCTTCTGTTATCTTGGCTCCCTTATAATGGGCGCTTACGTAGGTGGCTACATTGGCCGGCAAAGAGCCAACTGGAATTGCCCTGACAATTTCAACAAAACTTCCGTCAGGAGTAAATTGGACAGAATTGTCCTCACCTGATTTTCCTCCCCAGTTCGCTTCATAATTACCTTTCTCCTTTTCCCAGGAAACTTTTGTAGCAGCAGGAAATTGTTTGGTCAATGCTGTCCTGACGACGGAAGGGACGTCTTTCTCTTTCAAATCCTGCGAAAAAGCTCGCAGTGCGATCAGGCAAATGACGAGCATAGAAATGGTCTTTTTCATATACTTACATTTATAGGTTAAAAAATAAAACTATCCCGTCATTCTGGAGAAATACTGGACACAATTAATAAGTGGCTGGTGGTGAGAGACCACACCACCCTTTTAAACGCAGCGTGGCCTCTCCCTCCTACATCGCCATTTCAATCATATTGCTTATCTCATCAGCCAGCGCAGTCGGACTTCCACCATAGCCCACCGCCTTAAACCGGATATACCCCTCCCCATCGATGACAAACTTGGTAGGGATCACTTCCGTATCAAAAGATTTTGCCACCTTACGCTGTACGCCCTCATCATCCATATTATCCAGCACAAAATGAAAAGTGTATTGATTGTCAGCAGCGAATTCTCTAACGGCCGACTCGAAATCCTTCATTTTCTCGAACGTATCGATGAATAGAAATTGCACATTGGGATTATCCTTGTATTTATCTACCGCCAGTTGCATACCCGGGAAAGAAGCCTTGCACGGCCCGCACCAGGTGGCCCAGAAATCCAGCACGACGACCTTACCTTTGAAGTCCGCCAGCGATACCGTCCTGCCATTGATATCCTTCAGGGTAAATGCAGGAGCCGCCACACGGATCATCTCCGCTGCCAGCTTTTCGCGGATGCGGTGATCGGCATCTGACCTGAGTGAACCCAAATAATCATCATACCCCTTATCCGATCCTTTGGTCTTTACATACAGGTCATGTAGTATCTTATCAAAAGCTTCCTGGTCATTGCGGTTCCTGATCTCCGTTTCAATGATATGCATGGCCTTTCCATCCTGCCCCAGCGCCTGTAAGGTCTTTATATATGTTTCCGTATTGTCCCCTACCCCATGGTGTGTATAAATAGGCTCCTCATAGGCGAGGGCCTCCTGGTATCGCTCTTCTTTATACAGAATGCTGCTATAGGTAGATGCACAGTAATCATATAATTTCTGGAAATAACGCTGCTTACCCTTATGGGAAGTATATTCCACCGCCTGGTCATTGTTGATCAGGTCTACCATCATAGCCAGCGATAATTTCGAAAAAGCCGCCAGGGAGTCCAGGTTACCATCCTTTTCCAGCCGCCGCAAAACATAGCTGTTCAGGTCGAAGGCAAGGGCATCTTTGATCTTTACCATCCCGGAGACCCGGTGAAAGTCAACTTCCCGCCCGGCCTCGAGGTATTGCACCGCCATGGCCGCCACATCCGACCCCACCTCATCTACGCTATTGGGAAATCCCTTGATGAATGCTTTGTACAACGCCTCCTTCTTCTCCGGGTTATGCTCATTACGTAATTCCCCATAAGCCTTATTCCGGTCAGAAAAGCCATTCGGGAACCTTATTTCGATCAGCGCTGTCAATGAATCGGCTACAGCCGTAGCCCTGGCCGTCCGGTACATCTGGCTGGCCATGATCATGCTCTGCTCATCGCCGCTCTGCGCCAACCTGTTGACCAGCACCGGCATCTGCGCGCGTAATACCGGATCCTTCGCCTTGAAGATGGCCGAAATATAATTTCTCAGGTACCTGCTGCTGTCCGCAGCCTGGCGGTCCAGTTCCTTGCCGTATAAGCTGACCAGCCGTTTGAAATCCGGCCGGGTATTCATCCACATCGGACCGAGGGTCTTCAGGATCGTCGCCATAGCCCCATATGCATCCTCCACCGGCTGACGATCCTTGTAGACCATCCAACTGTAGGTCCTGCCATCATTGTTGTCCACCGAATCATTCCGGCTCAGACCGATGGAGAAAGCCCTGGTATGTTCCGGGATCGTAAAGACGCCTATCCATAGCCTGCCTTTCTTTTTTAAGGTAAGGTCGATAGCCGGATTGCCCTTATCATTTATAAAGAACACCATGGACTCGATGGAATCCTGTTTTTCCAGCGGCGAGCCGGCGGCATCGTAAGTAAAGCTGATCTTTTCACCGGCGGAAGGAACGGTATCGGATAAGGTAAGCCATCCCGCGGACTGGGCAAAAGCGACTGTTGTGATCGACATGGATAAGCCGATCGATAAAATTCTTCGTTTCATCGTTGTTGAGTTAAAAATTTAGCAAAATATATCAGGCTGCGCCTGGAATGTTGGCTCAGGGATTATTAGACATGCCCGGGTTCTGATCAATGACCTTTTGCGGGAATTGCATCACCAGCCTTTCGGGCGTCAGCGTATAAGTGACCACAGTCCCGTCGCTCTTATAATAGTTGTGCGTATAAGTAAGCCCGGTATACAACGGGTCACTGTATAATCTCCGCATATCGAACCATCGCTCTCCCTGCAACGCGAACTCCCGCTCCCGCTCATTGATGATCATCCGGGTCAGAGAATCCTTGTCCGTGATGGTGACAGCTGCCTCCATAGCGGACATCCTTTTATTCCTCAGCGTGACAAGATCGTTCGTTCCATCGGTCAGGTCACCGGTACGGGCCTCACATTCCGCTTTAAGCAGGTAAAGGTCAGCCAGCCTTATCCCTTCCTGGAGAGTGGTGCCTGAATTACGCCGCAAAGCTCCCGGGACGATATACGTACCGCCTCCATAGGGCTGGCTAGTAAAGAACTTACGCCGCTGGTCCGTGGAAGTGAACAGTGAGGCTGCCTGTGGGGTCAGCAGGAGATCTGAGCTGGTCGAATTCCAGTTATTGGCCGTCACCTGCTTGCAAAAGATATTTTCCGTATTCGTCCACGCAGTGGGATACAGGCTCTGATAGGAAGTGGGATTGGTAACTGGATTGTATCCCCAGGTGCCACCAGTGGCCATCGTTACGTTCAGATCATATAATGCGACCGAAAAGGTCGTCGGCAGATCGGCCACGGCAGCATTCAGCTCGGTCAGCGCAGCTGTATAACGGCCCATATATACATATACTTTCCCCAGCAGCGCTTCTGCCGCAGAACGGGTCATCCTCGCCCGGACGGCTGCATTCACCAGTAAAGAAGGAATGGCCGTGGTCAGGTCATTGATGATAAGATCATAGCACTGCTGGACAGTGGCCCGCTGAAAGGAGCTATTCGCAACATCAGCAGTAGTGATGATCGGATAGCAAAGATCGGTCTTTGCCGTTGTGCTGTCATAGGGCTTCCCATAATAATTGATCAGCGTGAAATAACACCATGCCCTGTTGGCCAGCGCCTCCGCATACAAGGCCTGCTTCTGCTGCATCGTACCGTTAGCAGCATCCATAACCTCGTTGATGATCTTATTGTAAACATAAAGCTGGGTCATCACGGTCGTCATCTCCGTGGCATCCTGACCCGGGTCATAGATGACGGCCGCCCATTGAAAAAGACGCTGCGTCTTGAGGACCGCACCGGAGTAATAGGGGTCCAGCTGCAACACATCATCGCTCATCGCCACCTGTGAATTGGAGCCTGAGCTGATCAGGCTCTGGTTATCGAAAAGCAGGTCATAGTCGCTGACATTCTGCGCAATGAGCTTTCCTTTCGGTGTTATGTCCAGATAGCTTTTTGTACAGCTTTCCATCCCACAACATAACAGCAATATTGCCGCCACAGCCAGGGTCTTTTTTATAATAATGTTGTTTTGATACATGATAATTCATTTAAAAATTTACATGAGCGCTCAGGGATAAAGCATGCTGGCCCACGGGAAGCGTACGCACCCCACCGGAGCCGAAGGCCTGGTCATACTGGAACTCGGGATCGATCCCGTATTTATTCGCCTTCCAGATCATGACATTCGACAATTGGGCATTCAACGTGATATTGCCGATCTTATATTTATTCAACAACGAGGGAGGAAGAGCATAGGACAGGGTAAGGTCCCTCATTTTGATATAGGAGGCGCTGACCACATTGATGCCGGCCTGCGTATAATAAGCTGTTTCCCTGCGGGAGGTATTCAAGGACGTGGAGCCGACATAGGAAGGCACATTGGTCTTCGCCTCATCACCTGCTGCCTGCCAGCGATCTGCAAACTCCGCATTGGTATTCCCGGTAAAAGAACCGGCTGAAGGCACCATGCGTCCCCCGGTATAAAACGTATTCACATCCCGTCGCATCACATTTCCCAGGCTATAGACCATATTGGCGCTCAGACTGAACCTGCGATAGGTAAAAACATTGGTAAAACCACCGTTGAACAACGGCTGGGCCGAGCCCATATTCTTTATGTCCGCCGGCAGGGTCGCATAAGGCGTCTTCGTTTTCCCCCCTTTCGCCTGGTACACCTGGGGATCGCCCAGGCTATCCAGCCCCGCGTAACGGTAAGCAAATACGGAGTATGCAGCATAGCCCTGTACATAGCTTTGCGCGACGAGGATATCACCAGTGGTAAGAGGCAGCTGATAGGTCAGGGATGTGATCCTGTTCCTGTTGTAGGAAAAATTCAACAACGTCCGCCAGGAGAAATTCCGTCCCGATATATTCACCGAGTTCAGGCTTACTTCGATGCCGTGATTGGTCATCTTACCAATATTCCCGGTTATAGAAGTATACCCGCTGAAAGAATTGGTCGGCAGCAGCCCGATCAGGTTATCGGTGTTTTTAAAATAGAGGTCCACACTGCCTGACAATCGGCCGAAGACTTTAAAATCAACCCCTTCATTATAGGTCTTCGTCGACTCCCATGACAGATGCTTATTGGCCGGAGCGGAAATGGACAGACCGGTGCCATTGGGAAATACCGTGGTCGTCATGGCGGAAAGGACATCGAAGGATGCCGCCGTACCGCTTACAGGAGAATTGCCAGTCACCCCATAAGTAGACCTGATCACCAGCTGATCCAGCCAGGAAACATCAGTAAGAAATTTTTCCTTGCCAATGGCCCAGCTCAATCCCCCGCTCACGATGGGCCGGTTCTGCGCCGAATGGTCGATCCCGAAGAGACTGGAATGATCTATACGCCAGCTACCATTAAGCGTATATTTCGCATCGTAAGTATAGCCTCCATTGGCATAGTAGGAATACTGCCTGTTCTCCACCTCTGTACCTGCATAGGCATCGTTGAGCAAAACACTTTCGTTGGTGGTATAGTTGGGCTTCACCGGGTTCAGCAATCCCGCGCCCAGGGCCGTATAATTGACCGAACCATACGTGAGCAGCTGAGGGTTATACCCCCTTACCACGCTCTGGTTGGATTTCGAGAGCTGGTCCAATGCCTCCTGCCCCGCCAGCACCGTCAACTGGTGCAGACCACCCTTCCAGCCTGCATCATATACCAGCTGATTCCTGATGGTGTAGTTCTGGATATCGGTGTTCTTTGTCGTCAGCCTGCCGCCCGTAGAAGGCAGGTAATAGGTCGGCGCCCCGCCCGGCGTCGCTGATGCTACGGTAAAGGATACCAGCTCACTCCGCACCGCATAGGCTCCGGCATCCAGGTAGTTGGTTGTCTTTCCTTCATCCTTGACAATACCATAAACGCCCTCATATCGCAGGCCCTTATAAAGGTTGATCGTAATCCCTCCGTTGATCCGGGCGATCAGCTCATTGGTTTTATTCTGCGTGTGACCTGCATCATTCAATGGACTATAGCTCAGATCGACACCGCTTTTACCGGTATAGGTCGATTGCAGGGTAGGACTAAGATAAAGCCATGACATATCAATATTATTACCGTTGGCATCCCGGAACATGGCATAGGGCAGGAACTGGCTGGTAGGACTGGCCGCATTGTTCGAGGAAAGAACACGGTTGGTCAGGTCCGTTATCAGGTAAGCCTTTATATGCGGGGATAAGCTGAAATCCTGCCGGATATCCAGCTTATAGCTATTGTTATTGTTGGAGGGCGTATTATTCCTGGTATCAGTATAGGAGAAAGAAGCATAGCCGCTGTACCGGGGGCCGCCTCCCCTTACCGATAAAGTATGATTGGCCAGAAAAGCATCCCGGTAAAACAGGTCCTTCATCTGCTGCAGATTGCTTTGGCCAGCCAGTGCGGCCAGCTGTGCGGAAGCCTGGTCCGCAGTGATCACCCCGTTATACTTATTGTACAGGATCTGTTCGTGCGGCGGCAAGGAAGGGGATCCCACATTGCTTAACAACCCTCCCGCAGGGGAGTTGATGACGGCGTAAGGGTTTTGTACGGGATCGAAGATCTGCGTGGCCGCCGCGATGAACTGGGCGCTGTTGAGCTGATGATAATATGCCAGGTCAGGCTTCCCCTGAAAAGAAGCGGAACCGTCATAGGTTACGCTCAGCTTATTGTTATACGCTCCCTTCTTCGTATTGATCACGATCACACCGTTCGAAGCCTGCGATCCCCAGATAGAAGCTGCCGTTGCATCCTTGAGGACCGTTATGTCGGCTACGTCATTGGGATTGATCGAAGTTATATCTGAGATGATCAATCCATCCACCACATACAAGGGACTGCGCTGACCATTGACGGACGTAAGCCCCCGTATGAGGAACTGATCCGCCCCCGGGGCATTATTCACGGTCAGGCCGGGTATCAACCCATCCAGCCGCTGTAAAATATTCACCGTACCAGTTCGGTTATTGAACACTGTCATATCCGGCTTGGAGAAGGAGCCGGCGGTCCGCTCCCTGGGAAGGCTCTGGTAACCCGTATTCACCTCTACGGACACTTCACCTAGCTTCGCGGTCCGGCTTTGCAATGCCACCGTCAGTTCCACACGGCCATTCACTTTTAGCTCCATCCGTTCCATATTGATGCTGGTGAACACCAGCGTAGCATCCGGCTCCACTGACCGGATGGTAAAAAGACCATTATCATCGGTCACCGCCATAGCCTTTCCGCCTTTTACAGAAACAGTGACGCCGGCAAGCGGCTTTCCAGACTGATCGATCACCCTGCCATGGATCTCGACAGGCGGAGAGATCGCTGAAGAAGCAGCAGAAGAGACCGGTGCAACAGAAGGCTGCGGTCTTGTGATGACGATAGTGTTCCCCCTGATAAGATAGCCCAGAGGCTGCCCCGCCAGGATCGCCTTCAACGCATCTTCCAAACCAGCTTTTCGCAGACTGACCGTGACAGGGACAGTCCCTTCCAGGTCACGCTTATTGTAAAAGAATACATAACCCGTTTGTTTTTTCACCGCTGCAAAGACTTCCGTAAGAGCAACGGATCTTGCCGAATAGGTGACGGTCTGGGCCACCGTACGTGCACTCAGCTGTAAACAGCCTGCGAGTAATAAAATAAGTGTTAGTCTCATCACTAACAAAGTTTTGGTAAAGCAGTCCCGCTCTCGTCTATGGACATGAAAAGGGGGATTGCAAAGTGTTTCAAAAAACATACTTTTGCATTGTTTTGGTTAAAATAATAAGCAGTGACAACCATTGTCTGATTGGCTTAACCTGAACATAAGCCGGGGGAAGGCTCCAATCTTACGCCCCGGTTTTTTATTTCAGGCCAAACCACTCTCTCCCGGTTTCCCGGCAAGCAATGTGCAACAAAGAGATCGCTCTGTTTCCGACAGGAAGGTTTGTATTGGTTTTTCTGAAGTCAGGGTCTGATGACCAGCTTATTGCCAGGCTCAATGGAATAATGGATCCTGGACTGCGCCAATATATCCAGGACCATGCTCAAACTAAGGTTCTTTCCCATTTCCCCATTGAATTGATAATCAGCTTTGCGGATATTGCCTTCATAGACCACGTTGATATCGTACCAGCGGCTCAGCTGTCGCATCACAGATGGCAGGTCCGCATCCGTAAAGGAAAAATAGCCATTCTTCCATGCAAGGGCCTGCCCGATATCTGGATGACTGACCATCGACAGGAGATGTGTCCCCTTATCTGATCTTGCCTGCTGACCCGCTGTCATCACCAGCGTCCTTCCCGCTCCTCCAACCCGGATCTTTCCCTCCACCAGCGTGGCTGTTTCATTCGTCTCGTCCTGATAGGCATTTATATTGAAGCTGGTGCCCAGCACGCTGATATCCATGCCTCCGGCCGAGACGATAAAGGGCTGATCCGGTCTTGCCGCAACTTCCAAATAGGCTTCACCCGTAATGGTCACTTTACGTTCTTTGCCACTAAAGGTCGTGGGGAATGTGATGGAAGAGGCGGCATTCAGCCAGACCCTGGTGCCATCAGAAAGGCTAAGCTGGTACTGACCGCCACGTGGAGTAGATAAGGTATTATAAAGCACAGCGCTGGCCGCCATATTTGCCCGGGACCGATAGACAAGTCGGCCGCTGTCTGCTTTGACCACCTGGCTGATCCCTTGCATGGCCAGGCTGCCCGGACGGGCGCTGTCCAGGACTATCTGCTGACCACCGTATAAGGTTAAAACAGCCCTGTTGCCCCCCGGTTGAATATCCCTGGCCACTCCTGTTGCTACCGGCAAAGACCCCGCAGGATGATGGCTCCTGATCATCCACCAGCCGCCAAGCCCCGATAAGACAAGGATAATTGCCGCGGCAGCGATCCAGCGGGACCTGGAATGATGATACAATGGGATAACAGGTACTGGAACGAAAGTATTCGGTCTTCTTGCTTCCACCTTTTCACGGACGGCCGCTTCGGAAAAACCATCCATCTCCTCCATCAACCGCTTCAGCCGGGTCTCTTCTGTCAGGTCCCGGAACAGCTCCTGCATGCCAGGCCGCTCCATCCGCCACCGTTGCAGCTCCTCCTCTTCCTGCACGGAGAGCTCGCCACGATGATGCTTGAGGATCAATTCAGAAATGCGTTGCATAATAGGAACACACCGACCCTGCGGTTCTAACCAAAGAAATGCTGATCTTTTTTTGCTAATGCCAGGTAGAGAAGGAAAGAAGATACCAGGCAGCCAGCCAGCTTCCTTTCCTGAGCAGCTGGGTCCTTAATAATTGGATGGCACGGGTCTTCTGGTTCCGGACGGTCTGGGGC
>Ga0206922_1185_pt1 | contig 13429 bp, 6 predicted proteins | sample Alteio_BWOrgHeat_63_FD_152976 | JGI IMG/M metagenome (GOLD analysis project Ga0206922, IMG submission 152976) | Enriched cells from forest soil in Barre Woods Harvard Forest LTER site, Petersham, Massachusetts, United States -... | ecosystem: Environmental > Terrestrial > Soil > Temperate forest > O... | reverse complement strand
TCTCTGAACCAATATCGAACATGAGCCCACCACGGCATATATCCGACGTGATAAAAGCGGTCCCCAATTCGATAGGAACTGAAACCGTTGCCGTGGAGCACGCTTACCGATTCGCTGATGTCGCCCGACATCGACGACTTCCAGAACGCCGACGCGAACTGCGCAGCAGCGTCATCATTTTTGTAGGTGATTGCAACGATTGTTCTGCTGCCACTCCATGGCGATTCGACACCTTGTATCACAGCGTCCGGCATCTGACCTAAACTGCTCAACAATCCACTCTGCTGCTTTGATTGATCGAGTTTCCACCACCAGTTCGGGCGCATCTCAGCAACTTGCCACCATGCATGTTTCACTGTCGCGTAGAACCCGTTAGTCCCCCGGACCGAAAAGCCGTCCTCTTTTGTTGCAACCGGAAGCTCGCTTTGCAAGTGCTGAAATGCTGGCTCGTCATTCTGGGTTCCCAGGACCAGGTAATCCGAGTCCTTCCCCACAAGAGACGAATCGCCAACCGTAACCCTCAGTGAGGGATATCCCGTCTGCTCGCCCATATAGGCCATCAGTGTGAGGAAGAGCGCAACTTCCTGTGGCTTCGGGGTAGGCGGCAGGATAACTGTCGTCTGCGAAAGATCCGCGAAACGAGTGAACGGAAACCCAGCATTGGCAAATAGCTCGAGGTTAGGCAATGCGGCCCAGTGATTCAAGCCGCGAATATCGAGATGGGTGCTTTTGAGCACTGCTCCCTGCAGATTGATAGGTGGTGTATCTTGGCAATTCCCCATCTTCGCAATCTGAAAGTAAAAGTTGAACAGAAACGTGTTGGCAAAAGGCCGCATATTCGCGATCGGGACGGAGACGTTGTAAGACAGCTCCTTCTTCGGCTGGTTCTCATGCGGCAACGGCAGCTCATTGACGATACCGCTGTTGACGCTCACGCGCAGCGTGGAAGCGCTCGCCAGCGAAACGGCGTTATAGCGGTAGTCAAGATGCATCGGCAGATTCACCTTGTCGCCGTAGTAAAGATCCGGCGGCACGCGAAGATATACCGCCAAGGGTCCGGATCCGTCGCTCTGCAGTTGCGGGCTCTCCCCGTAATCCGCAAAATTTGCCACGCGATCGGTCCTCATCCAAAGAGGCGCGTCATCAGCTTGTCGCAGCTCGGGCAAACGAAAGTTATTGATCTGTTGTGTAGTACCCTGCAGCAGTGCGTTACCGAGGGCCAGAGACCGGGCTGCGATAAGCAACTCGGCAGCATCGTTTCCCGCAACGATCAGTACCTTGCCGTAGGGATCCTCAGGATTCGCGCGTACCGCTATCGTCGGTCCCCGCACATCGATATTCAGTCCAGTCGACAGTGCGGAAACATTTTCAACGATCAGGACCACATTCCCCTTTGGCAAACTTCCCATGCTGACGGGAAAGCGCAAAGGCCGTGATTTGGCAAGCACTCCGAACCACGAAGCGACGATGCCCGCAGCTGTCAGCGCTGAACCTGTGGGCGTTTCAGAGGCGAACGCGACGGGAATCGTCGCAGACTCACTGCTCACTGCGCCGTCATAGAATGGCAACGGCAATATCTTCAAATCATCTGCCAGCGGTAGCAACGAACCCGATACCAGAATGCTTGTCGAGTTCTCAACACGGCCCCATAGTACCGTGTTCGCTGGATCTTCACATCGCTCCGTGTAGTGACCGATAAACTCAAATCCGAGCACATTGTCTCGAACCAGTAATTGCTCAGGAAGTTCGACCTTCGCTGTAAGCGCACTCTGCATCTCGCCGTGATTTTGTGGAACCGGTAACGTCGCGATCAAGGTGCCATTGAGAAACACACTTAAATGACTCATCGGTGCGATCAACCCAGGTGAGAACGCATATTGCAGATTAAGTTGAGCCTGTTGCACAACCTCCGTTTGCGGTAAAGAGAACGGGATATTCCGCGACGCCGCAACGCCGCGAAAGACAATCTCTTCCGGTATTCCAATATCTTTTAGTGTGAATGAATTCTGGAAACTTCCCTGACCGATCTGATCAGAGCTCGCTTGAACCTTGGCCGCTTTGCCTTTCTGTGCATGAAGCGTGCTCTCCATTCCCAGCAGCAAAGCCAGCAGCAATAACGCTGTTGCCCCCGCGCTCGCACCAATTGCTTCCGGAGTCTTTCGCTTTGGAATCCACGCCACGAGAGCGTAGCCGACACCCTTTACAGACAATTGCATCAGCCGCCAGAAGCTATGTAGCGGACGGTCGGGCTTGCGATTTTCATTGCGGCTCAGCCAGGCGTCGGCCCTTGAATAAAGCACAAGGGTTAATAGTTCCTCTTGATCGATAGACAACGAATCATATTTAAGACGCAGTTCTGATCCTTGAACGCCAACCACCTGGGCTGGAAACACTGCCTGCTCCCTTCGCAGTGGATAGACCACCTGAATCTTGGAATCCGCTGTAATCTCGATTGGAACTTCGAGATTGAGCATCGCGCCGCCAAAAGAGACATCAACCGACTCGCCAAAAACACTGCGGCCATTCGGTAGCTTTACCTCCACCGGCATATGCAGGTTGAAGCGAACATTGCTTCTCAGCTGCCGCGACTCAATCGCCACGGCGTTCGTTGTGCCCAGGATCACAAGATTGAATAGAATCCAAAACACGTTCATCGCAATCGTCCCGGGATGATGTGCGTTCCAGACCAGAAGCCGTATGGGCGCCATCGCAAGACCGAGGACACAAAGCCATATCAAAAGTACGTAAGGTCTCGCGATGCGTCTGTCGAAATATCGCTTCTTAACGAGCCCTCCCTTGGCAGTAACGTTAAATTTCCCCAACTTGGGATTAATCAACGCCAGAATGGTCGGCCCAAGAATGTAGGGCGCCAAAACCGTTTCATACACCTCATTCCAGAATGCGTAGCGGTGTCGGCCCTGAATGCGAACATTTGTCACACTGGAGAGAACAAGATGTGGCGCTGAGTAGACAAGGATCGCAGCCCAATAACCGGGAATATTGATAAAACCAAAAAGCATGTAGAGCAAAGGAGCTGTGAGAAATATCAACCGGGGCATCGCGTAAAGAAAATGAATCATGGCATTGAAATAGCAGAGCCTCTGCTGCCAGTTGAGACCTTTCACAAAGAGCGGGTTGTCGACGCGCAGTATCTGCATCATTCCCCGCGCCCATCGAATACGTTGTCCGACATGGCTCGATAAACTCTCCGTGGCTAACCCTGCTGCCTGGGGAATGTTAATGTAAGCCGTATTCCAGCCAACACTCTGCATGCGTAGGGACGTATGCGCATCTTCGGTAACCGTCTCGGTCGCAATGCCACCAATCTCATCAAGAGCAGTCCGTCGAATTGCCGCGCATGATCCGCAAAAGAATGTCGCGTTCCATAAGTCATTGCCGTCCTGAATTACGCCGTAAAATAACTCTCCCTCGTTAGGAATAACCATGAACTGATCAAGATTCCGCTCAAACGGGTCGGGAGAATAGAAGTAATGCGGCGTCTGTAGCATCCCCAGCTTCTTATCCTTGAGGAACCAACCCAGCGTCATTTGCAGAAAGCTTCGTGTCGGTACGTGATCGCAATCGAAGATGACGACGTAAGGCGAGTCCATCGTCGTCAAGGCGTGATTTATGTTTCCCGCCTTGGCGTGCTTGTTATCGGTGCGCGTGACGTAGCCTATGGAAGTCTTCTCGCACAGCGCACGAAACTCTTCCCGCCTGCCGTCGTCCAGTACATAAACATGCAGCTTATCTTCTGGGTAATCCATATTCAAAGCAGCAAACGCTGTGGACCGCACTACGGACAACGGTTCGTTGTAAGTTGGGATCAATACATCTACATGCGGCCAGGTGTCGAACTTCTCAGGCATAGGAACCGGCGGCCGATTGAGCGGACGGATCGTCTGCACATAACCCAGATAGAGAATCACGAATGCATAGATCTCCGCCGAAACCAGTAACAGCATGAATCCGATGTTTACGATCCCGAGAGTAAGCCCATAAGTGGCGATTGTTTCCGCCAGTGTTGACAACCTCCAATAGGCATAACGGGCCGTCGACAGCATCGAGCCAAACATCAGGGCTAGGGTGATAGCGTCAGAGGCAAAGATACGATTTAAAATCAGGGCCACAAGAATCGTAGAGGCGGCCAGAACAGCCTGTTCCGCCCACTTGAAGTCGACGGTGATGCACTCAAACGCAAAGAAAAGCAGAATGCCATAAACTGTCCATCGCGCAATCATCGCTGTGCGACTGGCTCCGGTCCCAAGCGCTTTCCAACGCGAAAAAATTGGCGTCATCGCTCGCTCCACCTGCGAGCTGACCTGACCACGCTATGCGCGGGCGCCATCTTTTGCAACCACGTTGCGACCGCGAAGAAATCCATAGTTACATCCGAATCCGGGCAATGATCCGCAACTGTCATCCTCTCCGATATGGCTGCCGACACGTCCCCGCTGCGGCGAATTGTATTCGGCAACAGACGGTCGCCACACTGCCTCAGAACAAGATTGCGGGCCTGCTGGTCCATTGCGCTCTGGGCGTCAAACTTGTTGAACACGTAAAAAGGGCTCGGAACGTCGCTTTCCTTTTGTTGTATTCCCGCTACCAGTTTCTCGATTCGTGAAACCGTGAGAATGGAATTCAAGTCGGACAACAGAGGAACAAGCATGATCGCGCATCTCAGCAGAATTTCCGGCAATAGAGCCATCGATGCCGGCCCGAGATCGAAAATCGTTCTCTGAACCGTTTCCATTGCGGGCATAACTTCGTTTTGCAACCACAGCGATGTCACTTCTTCCGTTCCGATCACGTGCATGGGTGGATAGCCTGGCTTCGGTGCCATAAAGGTTCGCAGGCCTGGCTTGAGATCAGTTGCGCCAAAATAAAACGGCAGTAGCCCGCTCCCCGAAGCATCCACGAGTAAAACCTGTTCCCCAAGAGAGCAGAGGATGCGCCCCAGATTCGCCGTAATGGTTGTCTTTCCCACGCCTCCAGCAAGAGAAAACACCGCCATCGCAGTCGAAGCTTCCCTACCTCGAATAGTCTCTGGGGCGAAAAGTGCGACAGGCCTGGCTTCCTTCACCGGTGTGATTGAGCTTTGCATTATGGGCATTTGCTCGAGCTCTTGCTCGATGAGGATTGACGGGTGCGGCAAAACTACGCTGGATTCCGATGGGATTTGCGGAGCCGCGTTAGAGAGTTCAGAATGGGGCACCTCGGTCGCCCCCGCCGCTGCCGCCTGCTCGGCTGTCTGAGGACGCTCGTCAACCGTCTTCGCAGCCGGAGTGCTTTCAATCACTTCAGATAACTGCGCAGCGTTTGGTTGAGTCCGCCGATGCCGCGAGAAGCTATAGTAAGGAACATGCTCAACGTGCGCCAATGAATAGAGGCGCGCGACGTCGTTTGCTAAATCTTCCGTTTCAATTGGTCCGCCGTTTTTGCTTTGCCCAGTGTCCATTGGTAGACTCGCTCTTTTGATAGAGAAGTGAAACCAAGAGCATCCACACTTCTGCTGCCGCCCGTTAACGTCAGGCCACTCAGCAAAGTCGAACTAACACAGAGCCGCAAGGCGGCCGGGGCAAAACCAGCTAATGTCATCTAGCGCTGGCACGAACCTACACCAGTCGCCTGTCTCCTCATATGTCGGCCAAACCTACTACTGACCTCGACAAATGAGAGTTCAATCTTACATGCTGGATCATCACATGAGAAGCACAGTCCGAAACACCCTGCCTCTGCACGCGGGAGCTAATCCACTCATTGATCTCGACTACACACAGAGCAATCGCTTCAAATCGCTGCAATCGACGATCAGGGATACGCATGGGCTGGCGTTTCCGACGAGCTCTTCTCGGTTGCTGAGTTCCCGCGAAGGCGCGAAGCGTTGAGAGCCTTCCCGGCTATTGGGGCAAACTTTGTACCTATAAGCTTTGCGATCAACAACACCACCCCAAAGAGAGCAACCGAAGCTGATCGCGAACATCGGCCCGCCAATCCATACAGTGTGAATCGCCAGACGATTCAGCAACCCATCTCCTAAGCTATGTACCCTGAATAGCCGTTCAGTCATCCAGCCAACCGATGCGAAACAGGCAAAGGGCGCTCCGCCAATTCTCAGGATCGCCCACTCAAGATTCAAGTGTTGGTGCGGGCGGAGGGAATTGAACCCTCACGGCCTTGCGGCCCGCGGATTTTCATGCCACTTCGGCTTTCGCCGCCCCGCTGACGGGTTCGTGGTCTGGACTATACCTTCACCGTTCCCGCATGAGGTTTAGGTGCTGCCCGTCTAGTCTCTACACCTTCCCGGAACTGCTTCCGGGCTTGGCTCGGGATTGCCATTTCAGGTTTCCCCGACTTTGAGCAGTTCTACTCCATCGGTTTCCCGACGAGCACTCAAGCTTGCTTAAGTCCGCTGCGTCTGCCATTTCGCCACGCCCGCGGGAAATTGGCCACAGCCTCATCATAATGCAAGCCGCGCTGCAAATACGCTGTCGGATCGCAGCAAATGATCGATTGCAATCTACTGGGTTGCCCGATATCGAATATTATCTTCGTCAAATCCGAACTCTGCCGAACATGCGTCCCCTCCGCAAATCATGGTCTCAAAGCCATGCAGTTGTCGCCGCGTGATAAGTCCGACAGTACCGCATCCCGGGCAAGCCAGTACTGCCACGAAGGGATTGCTGCCATGTCCCAGCGAGTTCGGCCCTTCCAGGAGAAACACCGTACCCGGTTCCATTTTCTCGGGAATCCATGCTTCGAGGAACTGCAACTCTGCTGTCATTCTTCCCTCCATTGGGTCAGTTCGACAGGGCCGCGCTTCAAAAGTAAGCCGCAACCTTGGATAGTTCGCAGTGCGCCGTGAAGTGGAACAAAAATCGCGGATTTACTCGAATTAAGTGTTGCCAGCGAGGGATCTCTCGTCAACAGAAATCGTTAGCGAAATAGTGCCCTTGCAGATTCTCCAGCAAGATTCTAGAACCGACGGGCAACAGCCAATGTTCATTATCGAACTACAGCCGGTCGAACCTGTGCCCTCTCACTGGGTGCCACAGTCTGAAGGTGCGCAGGCATTGTACCCACTACCTCCGCGCGCTGTGTCGGCTGCGCACTCTGCACGGATTGCGCGTACTGATCGATTCCGCGGTAGATTTCCTGGTTGCGCAAAATAGCCTGCACATACTCTCGCGTCTCGGTAAACGGAATCGACTCCACAAACTCATCCAGCCCGTGATACGGCCCCGCAGCCTGCCAATCAACTACGCGGCCATCGCCCGCATTGTAGGCAGCCAGCACGTACTCTGGCACGCCGCCAAACTTATCCATCGTCTGACGCAGATACCGGGTACCCAGCTTGATATTCAGCACCGGATCCAGCAACTGCCTCGGTTCAATCGATCCAAGTCCCTCCTCCCGAGCCATCTGCCTGCCCACCGACGGCAACAACTGCATCAATCCGTATGCGTTCGCGTGAGAGATCGCCACCGGATTGAACTCCGACTCCTGACGAATCAGCGACGCCACAAAGTACGGATCCAGCCCGTTCTTTGCCGATTCCGCACGTATCGTGTCCCAATAAGCCTCAGGAAACAGAATCCGCCAGTATGCCAACGGGATCGACTTGATCGGTGCCGACGCAGCGTACGGCAATGCACGCTTGAGGACCCGCATCGCGCGGTAGGTTTCACCATACGAAGTGTAGATCTTCGCCTCGGCAATCCCACTCCACGAAGAGCTCCCAGGTGCTGCCGCAATCTCCTGCGGCACATACTCACTCAGCCCCGCATTCACCAGCAGATGAGCCTTGATCAGATGCGGGTCGCCCTCAGGAAACGTATCGTCAAGCTTGGGAATAGTCGCGGGAGCATACTTATCCAGCGCCGGTACCGCAGCTGCAGGAACCGCATCTCCCAGGGCCACAAGCCGCTGCCGGGCCATCTGCGCATAAAAGTAATGCGAATACGCGGACACGATCGTGCGGTAGTGCGCAGCCGCAAGCGAGGGCTGATGATCCTGTTGCTCATACATCCGCGCCCGCCAATACAGTGCGCTCACTGTCTCCTTAGCGCCCGGGTACTGACGAATCTGCTCCTCGAACACCTTCGCAGCCTGATCATAGAGGCCCTGGCGATACGACCACCATCCCGCGCGCCAGTGCGCCGCAGCCGCGTTGGTATTCTGCGGAAAATGCTCAGCAAGATCGGAATAATAAGTAACGGCCCGCTGATAGTCCTTACGCAGCATATACATGTTCCCGCTTGAAAACAGTGCTTCCGCAAGCCACGGACTGCTTGAAAACTCCGCGCGCAGTTGATCCACATACGCAGACTGCGCTGTCAGATCGTCGCGGTTACGGGCCAGCTCCATCAGCAGGTAAAGCCGCCGGGCGCCGTTCTCATCATGCGTCGCAGCCAAAGCCTCAGCTTCCTGCCGCGTTAGCCGCTTCAACTTCAATTCGCAAGCCGCAGCAGCTACTGCAAAGCCGTTTCGGGTTGCCGGATCGGAACCACTCAGACGAGCCAGCGCATGGTACTGCTCCGATGCCTCCACATAGCGCCCGGCATTGTAATAAGCATCCCCTAGGCTCCGTAACTCCGCAGCGGTAAGGCTCGATTCCAATCCCATCGCCGTCAAACGCGCTCGGGCCGTTGAGGCCTCCGAGCTCAGCGGCCACGTCAGCAGCACGTGCTTATAAATCCTGCCCGCTTCACCGCTCTGAGACTGAACCTGATTCACCTCAGCCAAAGCCAGCTGATATCCAGCCCGGTTCGCTGAGTCGGGATTCTCCGTAAGCACCCGCCGCGCCCCCGCAAAATCGTTCAACCCCAGCAACACCTGCGCCTCAAGCTCCGGCACCTGATCTACAAAGATGCTGTCCGGATTCCGCTCCGCAAAACCCTTCAGCAGTCCTTCCGCAGCAGTGTCATTGCCGCCATCGTGCTCCGCCTTCGCGCCCAGGTAGTCGGCGTAGTCTGCAAGCGCATCGCCGGCTGCCCGCGCTTGGCGAAAGTTAGCAGCCGCATCCTTGAAGCGGTTGTCGAGCAGGTATGCATGCCCAAGCGCCATATAAGCCGCGGAAGAAGCCTCGCCCTGATGCTGATGCGCATAAGCGGCTACTCCTGCGTAAGCAGCCGGGGTTCGAATCGCGGCAAGCTGTTGCGCCATCGGCCTCAGTTCGGTCGAAGCTACAAACGCCTGCTTGAATTTGGCCGATCGCGCCGCCCGGCTGGCCTTCGTTTCATGAGCCCGCGCCCGTTTTCGCGCGGAGCTCCCGGAAGCACTACTCGTCGCAGTTGCCTTATGACTGGTCTTTGCCTTCCCTGCCGCACCGGACTTGGGCTTAGCGCTCGCCTTCGAACTGGAACTCGACTTCGAATGATGCGTTGCCGTCGTAGCCGAGCTTCCAGTCTGGGCACAAATCGCCTGCGCACCAACTGCAGCCGCGACAGTCAAAACAGCCGCGATCCACCTGCCGCCCATCCGCCGCAGTCTCCGCGCGGAAAGGTTAGAGATTGTCCCGACAACAGCTCTTCGGCCTGAATTCACCGAAAGCCCTGGAAATGGGGAATCCCAGAAAAACAACTTCATAACACCACTGTATGCGGATTCGGCCGCTTTTGGATATTCGCCTTGTCGGACGAACCACCCCCGTAACCTTATAGATCCCGCTTTGGGCGACTTGGTAAGCACCATTCCGGTCCGATACACTATTAGCAGGCTCATCTTTGGAATTTTCGCAACCAACCTGAATGGCTACCATCCAACTACAAGAGAACGAGCAGCACCCCGACGTCGCACTGGTCGCCAGTGCACGTTCGGGGGACGTTCAGGCCTTCGAGACGCTCGTCAATAAGTACGACCGGCAGATCTTCCGCATTGCGCAGCACATCACGCAAAACCGCGAAGACGCGCAGGACGTAGTACAGGACGCGTTTCTCAAGGCCTACGAGAAGCTCGACCAGTTCCAGGGCAACAGCAAGTTTTATACCTGGCTGGTTCGAATCGCTGTAAACGAGTCTCTGATGCGACTGCGTAAGCGTCGCACCGGAAAAATGGTTTCGATCGATGATGATATTGAGACTGAAGAAGGCAGCGTCCCTCGCGACCTTGCCGACTGGAGTCCCAATCCGGAGCAGAACTACGGCCAGGCAGAACTAGCCGAAATTTTGCGTAAGACTATCCAGGGCTTGCCGCACGGATTCCGCATCGTATTTGTGTTGCGTGACGTGGATGGACTTTCTACGGAAGAAACGGCTGAAACGCTCGGACTGAGCGTTCCGGCGGTAAAATCTCGGCTATTGCGAGCGCGGCTTCAACTGCGCGAGCGATTGAGTCGTTACTTCCGCAAGAAGAAGGCTGGTGAGAAGTGACCTGCACAGAGTTTTTGGCCCTGCTCGACGAACTGATTGACGACGACGTCTCTGCGCAAATGCGCTCCGAATTGCAGGAGCACATGCAAGGCTGCGAACACTGCGAAGTAACCCTGAGCACGACGCGCAAGACGATCGAGATCTATCGCTCCCACGAAGTCTACGAACTACCCGATTCGGTCCGGGAACGTCTGCATGTCGCCATCATCGCCCGCTGCAAGCACGGTTGCTGAGCGTACATGAAATCTTCCAATTCCTTGGTTGGGCAGGCTAGTTGTTGCTCTTATCATCCTCGCGTCGATGTAGTGTAGGCGAGTCGCTCTGAGTTGAATTCGGATCGTTGGTCTGGGTAGTCTTGTCGGTTGACCCACTTGCCTTGCGCAGCGAGGGCTTCTTCCCGTCCTTGGAATCAGTCAGTCTGCGCTTGTTCTCGATCCGGGCCAGCCGCGCCTTCACGTCGTCAAATTCCGAAGTCGTGACCGTGTACTCATCCTTTGCGGGAAGAATATGCGCAATCTCTTCCTGTGAATGTCCGATTCGATCCGGCGTCTGAGGATGGTCCGAAAAAGCCTTGGCCACTAAGCCCGGCTTCCGCTTCTCAAGAGCCTGCACCTTTTCAAAAAAGGTAATGAACGCCTGTGGATCGTACCCAGCCCGGTACATGTACTGCACGCCCAGATAATCCGCCTCTGCCTCGAACTCACGGGAGAAGTGTAAAAAAGTCATCGGTATGGCAAGCGAAGCAGCCTCGTAAATGCCATATCCTGTCCAGCCGCCAATAAAGATCAGCGGAATGGTCCCCAGCTGCGCATAATTAGCCCGCGTCATCTGCCGAGCCGCATGGTGTGCGCAAACGTGGGCAGTCTCATGGGCCATCACACCCGCGAGCTCTGCTTCTTCGTCAGCGTTCAAAATCAGTCCCGAGTTCACATAGAAGAACCCGCCCGGCAACGCCATGGCGTTGATCTCATCCGTGTCAATCACCTTGATTGTGAACGGCACCTTGCAATCCGAATTCTTCACAATGTTCTGCCCGATGCGATTCACATACTCGGTCACCACCGGATCCGTGATGAACTTCGTGCTCTTCTCAATATCAGCGGCATACTGGCGCCCCATGCGAATCTCGGAATCCGTCGAGTACCAGTTCCCCATTCCCCGTCCGCCGATATCGCGATTGCCGACCGCGCTCACATCATTGATGCTGCCCGGCTTCACCGTCTCCAGCTTGCTGCCTGGTTCCACCAACACGGGGGTTTTGGCAGCCGCAGCCTCCTTGGTCGCGTCCTTCGCATCCTTCGGCTTGTTCTTCAGGGTCGCATCATCTTTCGGAGCGTCAGCAGCAGGCTGAGCTGCAACCGTCGTATCGGCGGCTGGCTTGTCAGAATCCCCTGCAGTCTTGTCCGCAGTCGCAGAAGGCTCCGCCGCGGGCTGAGTCCCCGCTGACGATTTATCCGGCTGTCCAGCGGGCTGCTGCGTCGAACCGGCCTGAGCAGTCGTCGTCTGACCCGACGGCGTTCCCGTCTTGTCCGGCTGGCTGGCCACCGGAGTGGATTGTGCGAACGCGAGCGGGGTGAAACTCAGCGGTAATGCCAGCAAAAGACCCGGCAAGAGGATCTGTCTATTCGCTACTTTGATCGCATTCATCCTCGAGACCTCCCGACACCGACACGAAGCATCCGTACGAATCCACTCGGTTAGACGACAGTATGCGCTCTTTGGTGAGGAAAGCGCGACCTCTTTTTGATTGAGCGCACAAGTCTTTAACGCCATATCCCCAACGCGCTCCACCCCGGGGCCCGTAACTCGATCAGGACCTATATCCCTCCAAGAAATCGTATTCATATTCGCGGCCCATTTTCACCAGACGCCTGTCTGGCGCGAATTCGAATCTCGTCTAACCCCTTATGCCCCAACGCAACGAACTGCCGCGTTCCCCGTTGGAACTCTCGCCCATCTGCGATACAGTGGAGGACACAATGCACGCAGATCCTTTGGCCCGCCCAAGGGGCTGGCAAAATGGTTTTCGAGTTGGCATGCCATTCGTTACGCTCCGCCGCCTCCAATCCCGCCTCGCCTCGCGAATTGCAGCCCCCCTCGCACTTAGCTGCGCGGCAGCTTTGGTCGCTCTGAGCCTCAGCCTCACCCTCTTTGCGCAGCCACCGAGCGACCATCCCCCACATCATCCACACCCCCAAACGAATGCTGAAGCAGATAAACCGGAAGAGCCGTCCCCGGTGATCGACGCCACCACCGCCGGCGGCTCCCTGATTCTCGATCATGACTGGAAAATCGGCATCACCTCCGACGATGCCCCTGCGCAGCCGTCCTTTGACGACTCCAAATGGGCCACCCGCAATGCCCAAAAATCATTCGCCGACGTCAGCGACTCCACCATTGAGAATGAGTTCAAGATCCACCACGACCGTCACCACGGCCCCTTTGGAAACGGCTTCGCCTGGTTCCGAATCCACGTCCTGCTGCCTGCCCACCACGACCATTGGGTCCTGCTGGTCAGACTCCCCATCACTCGATCTGGGCAATTTACAGGTGGTACTGAGCCCAGTCTGGGAATGGATGTCTTTGCCAACGGCCAGCAGATTACTCCCGAAGGCCCGCACGCCACCGCGCCGGAAGGGTATCCCCAGATCTCTCGCATCTATCCAATCCATATCCCTGACTCCGATACTTCCCTTACTCTGGCTATTCGAATTCCCTATGTCCCAATAGGCTTCTCAGCGTATACAAGCTTCTTCGCAGGCCGTACCTTCATCCTCGGCGACGGGCGCGATCTGAATGTCCACCTCAACCTCTGGAAAGATCGAATCCTCTTCGAGCGCTTGCCCTCTCTCGTAGACAGCGGCATCAAAATGCTGCTCGGGCTCTTTCTTCTCGCCCTGTTCTGGACTCAACGCGATCATCGCGAATATCTCTGGCTCGGCCTCCATCTCATCTTCACGGCGCCCCTCGCATTCATCGAACTGGGAGGCAGTTATGGACGCATGGAGAGGATGCTTCTCGGCGCACTCTCCATGCAGCTGCTGTTAATCTCGACCTAC
>Ga0206922_1184_pt1 | contig 13474 bp, 3 predicted proteins | sample Alteio_BWOrgHeat_63_FD_152976 | JGI IMG/M metagenome (GOLD analysis project Ga0206922, IMG submission 152976) | Enriched cells from forest soil in Barre Woods Harvard Forest LTER site, Petersham, Massachusetts, United States -... | ecosystem: Environmental > Terrestrial > Soil > Temperate forest > O... | reverse complement strand
AGTCTTCACTACAGCAGCCAGCTCCCCAAATTCCTTCTTATCCTTCGAAAAATGCAGCAGACCGGCAAAATGCTCCATAAGTCCAAGGATCCGGTAATAATAGGCCGTCGCTATCAGCTGTCCATCCGTGATCCTCGAAGAATCCCTGGAATGGATCAATGCAGGGGATTCAGGCGGCACACACCAATCACCATATTTGTCTTTCGTCATGATCCCACCCTGTTCATATTTCCCCTTCATGTAGAACAACCATTTTTTCATGGAAGCATAATGACGCGCTATAGGCGCCTTATCCCCAAACTGGTTGTATAGCATATCCGCGATCAACACATACGTACCCGGCCAGGTCATGTTATCACTGTAATAATTCCAATAAGCCGGCGCCACATCCGGCAGGGCACCATCAGGCTTCTGCGATTCTTCTATATCATCCAGCCACTTGGCATACAGTCCGGCATTATCAAAAATAAAACTCTCTCCCAACGAGCCTGTCGCTCTGTCACCCAGCCAGGGCATCCGTTCATTCCGCTGTGGACAGTCCAAAGGCATCCCCTTATAGTTGGCGGCAATCCCCCACCAGGCATTCTGATAAATATGATTGACCAGCTCATCAGCCGTCCGCAGCTTCCCCGTCGTCTCCATATTATCATATACCACGTCCCCCTCAAAATCCCCCATGGAAGGTTTCCCGGGATAACCGGTTATCTCCACATAACGAAATCCATGAAATACAAATACAGGATGCCAGGATTCCGTCCCTGCTCCTTTTAAAGTATAGACATCCGTAACTTTTGCATCCCGCAGGTTAGCCGTATAAAGGTCCCCATTTTTTTGCAGGGTCTCCGCATAACGTAATGTCACCTGCCGTCCCTTCTCCCCCTTTACTTTCATCTGCACCCACCCTGCTATATTCTGCCCCATGTCCAGGATCCATTTACCCGGCTGCCCTTCCGTAATACCCACGGGTTTTACAAGGGCCATCACTTTGATGGGCTCATTCATCTGCGCGCTGATCCTCCCGCCCGGAGCCGCCACCAGCTGCGGTTCCAGCCAGCCGCTCTCATCATACCCCGGCAATGTCCATTTCCCCAATTCTTTCGTTGCATCATATTCTTCTCCATCATATTCGTTGTTCGTCCGGATCGGCCCGTCAGCCGTGAATCGCCAGTGTTCATCGCTGACCACCCGCTTATGCGTCCCGTCCTCATATTCCAGCTCCAGCTGCAGCAATAGTTTCGGGAACCCAAATTCTTTTATTTTCTGCGGCTTGTATTTTGGGCGCATCGTAAAAAATCTTCCGTTGCCCAATACCACCCCCAGCGCATTCTCTCCCTGCCGGCAGGCTGCCGTCACATCATAAGTGTTGTATTTTACGGACGCCGTATAATCAGTAGGCGCTTCCGCCAATACCTGGTCTCCTGTTTGACGACCATTTACATACACCTCATAGTGTCCCAATCCAATGATATATAACGTTGCTCTTTTTATCGCCTTCTCTGCCCTGAACTCCCGCCGAAAATACCGCGCAGAAAGCCGGGAGAATTTCGAAACGCTATCCCAGGAAAACCCTTTATCATACCCTATCCAGCGACCCTTCCAGTCCGCCGCCTCCAGCAATCCCATGCTCCACATCCCCATAGCGCTCCAGTCACTAACCCCAGCCGTCGTCCAGGTCTTCACCTTCCAATAACAAATAGTACCACTTTTCAGCGGCTGCCCTCCATAAGCTACCAGCACACTCTGGCTGCTGGTCACTTTCCCCGAATTCCATAGATCGCCTTTGTCACCGGCAAGTTTTTCCGGAGTAGAGGCTACCAGCACCTGGTAAGCCGTCTGCAGGATCCCCCGCCGAACACCCTCCTCCTGCCAGCTGAGACGCGGAACATGTGTGTCGATCCCTAATGGGTCAATACGTTGCTCACATCGCAGCGCTATCGCCTGCACAGGCGCCTGCGCATACAGACAGGCGCTGGCCATCACCAACACCGAAAAAAACAAAGAGATGATATAATAAGTTCTTCTGCTCATTTTCCCGAAAAATCAAAATATAAGGTCATCTGTTTAGCCGCTTCCTTTGTCTTGTAATATGCATAATACATGTTCTTTGCCCCCGATGGCCCCAGCCGTTCAGCCTTCTGCGATTTTGTACCAATAGGAGGAATGCCCTGCATAAAAGAAATATCGCCATCCGGAAAGGCAGGAGCCACATTGTAAGTCTTAAAGGGATTCGCCGGTGTAAAAAGCCGCAGAAAAACGTCCTCATTACCACACACCACCGTAACAGGCTGTCCCGCCGTCTCCAGTCTCATCCAGTAAAAGTTGGAAAAGTATCCCTTGAACTCAGGATAAACATAAGGCGCCTGCCCAGTGATCGTATTGTTATATGCTTTTTCCCATACCCCCAGGTCCACCCCCTCCATCCTGTTCTTCCACACCCGGTAAGGACCATCCCCCATCCAGCGGACACCCTTCACCGAATCCTTCCCCTTCTCCGGATAAGAAAAATTCACACCCAGCAGATCAAAGTCGCTTTCCACAGGGAAATAATAAATTTCCATCTTCAGCCAGCCCGAAGGATACATGGTCCACTTCAATTCCTTGATAAGACTCTGTTTGTCATAGACAGCCTCCAACACTATATTGTCACCCTCCTTTCGCCCATGCACCTGCAACGGCTCCGCATTCCCCGCCGATAAGACCGGTCCTCCGGCAAAAGGTATCGCCCCCTTCTCATTATTTATCGTCAGCAGCTTCCCGCTCTTTTTGTTAAACACCGCCCTGACACCGCCAGCCGTCAACACATAATTGTCGTCCTGTTCGCTAAGCGCAGCGCCCTTGCTCCCTGTTGTATCCACAATCCTGCGGGCCACCATCTCCGGACGGGAAACAGGCCAGCTCCAGGTATAGATCTCCCTGCCAAAAGGGTCTCTGGCCGTAAGGTATAATACATCGTAATCATGCCAGTCTGCAGGAAGCTGCAGCGTCAATACCCCCCGCTGACCCGGCTGAATATCCGGACCCGCAAAACCCATCCCCGCTTTTATCCCCGTATTGCTCGCTCTTTCATAAGGCCCTGTCAGTTTTTTTAACGACCAGGCAAAATGACATTGATCCGTATTCGTATAAAGCCACCTGTTCTCCATCGTCAGTTTCCCGTCAAAAGCAGGAGTGATCTCCCGCCGTTCAATGACCACAGGCGACCAGACTTCCTTTACAGAATAATAGCTTCCCTCCTTTTCACGGTATGGTCCAAGGATACCATCCGGCCCATGATCCCCATCCGAGTCCAATACGCTGTCCTTATCCGTCCGGACCACCGCCTCATCTGAAAAATCCCAAAGGAAACCACCCGCCGACAAAGGCTCGTGCCACATCTGCTCCCAGAAATCATGCAGCCCCGCACCCATCCCTCCGTCATAAAGACCGTGGAGGAATTCCGTGGGGAATACAATGTCATGACCGTGCAGATGCGTACCATTCCCATAATCGTAGTTAATATAGTGCTGTGTATCCGTATGACGAAATACAGCCCAGGGATGGATCAACGGCCGTTGCTGGAGATCAAGCGCATCAAACAAAGGGTCCAGGTCAAAATTAAAACCACCTTCATTGCCATTATCCCAAACAACGATGCTGGGATGATTGACATCTTTCTCTATCATTTCCTTCACCAGCTTCGTCCCCACCTCCGTATCATAATAATGATGCCAGCCCGTCAGCTCATCCAGCACAAAAAGCCCCAAAGAATCACATACATCCAAAAAATGATCGTCAGGCGGATAGTGTGACATCCGCACAGCATTCATGTTCATGTCCTTCATCATCTGCACATCCAGGATACTTAGTGATTTATTCAGGGCACGACCCGAAGAAGGCCAGAAAGAATGCCGGCAAACGCCTTTGAATTTTATTTTTACACCGTTGACATAAATGCCATCCCGCTCCCGTAGCTCTATCGTACGAAAGCCAAATCGTTGATCCGCCGTATGCACCGCACCCGCAGCCGACAAGGTCACCACCAGCTTATAGAGATGGGGAAATTCAGGCGACCATGTCTGAGGAGACGAAAAACGCGCCTCCATCCGGGCCGCCGTATCACCCCTGTGCACTTCCACGGAAAAGGCATCCCCGAATTTTCCGCCGGCCAGATCATACAGCTGCGCCGTCAGCTTGCCTCCATCCTTTACACCCGCCAGCCTTATGACCGTGGACAAATGACCATCAGCCTTTGCATCAATGGCCATTCCATTGATATGTTCCTGCGGAAAGACCTCCAGGTACACGGGTCGGAAGATCCCGCCGAATAGCCAGAAATCACAATGCCGCTCAGCCATATTTACACTCTTATTCGCAGACTCCTTGGAGACTGTCACCTCCAACAGGTTAGACTTGCCATATTGCAATAGTTTCGATATATCATACCTGAACCGGTAAAAGGAGCCCTGGTGTACCACACCCGCTAAGCGACCATTAACAGCCACCTTTGTATCGGTCATGCTTCCATCAAAAACAATATCCACCACCTTTCCTTTCCAGCCCGCAGGCACTTCAAAATTATATTTATATAATCCCTGCTCATGCCCCCTGAGCGAATCTTTGTCTAATCCATAATTGTATTTTCCAAATCCCTGCAGCTCCCAGTTGGAAGGTACAGGAATGGTCGTCCACTTACCAGAGTTCCTGCCTGCTGTACAATAGAATTGCCAGTCCACCGTATGATCACTCCCCGTACCGGAAAGAAACACTTTTTCCGTAGTCTGTCCGTTGACGCCTGTCACCACAGACAATACAGCCAGTATGATCATCCCTATTTTAAAAAATGATTTCATCATCAACTTTATTAAAGCATTCATTGCACCGCCGCCCTGAAAGGCATTGCCGGTAATCCATCCTTGTTATACAAATTAGGCTGCGCTGCCTCATTCCATCCAAATCTGACAACCGAAGGCGCAGACACACCCGCCGCCGAGATCTCCACTTTGTCTCCGCTGATCTTCGCCGACGCAGACACAAATTTCCCATCAGTCCCCGCTACCTCAAACCAGCTCAACGCCTTCCCATCCCTGCTCACCAGCCCGCTTCCCACATCCGAAAAATGTACTACTATTTTCTTTCCTTTGACTTCCGCCTCCTTAAAAACAGGTCCGGAATACACCTCTTTCTTATCATAATCCTTCGCCAATGCCCATAACGCCAGGCGTCTGCCGATCTCCCACTTATAAGCAGGATGCAGGTCCTGCGGGCTGTCCACCAGGTCTGTCGTAACCACCATGCCCGTATGTGGAACGGAAAGCGCCCGCTCTTGCGCCTCCCAGAAAGCCGCTTCCGACTCCGGTGAATGCGGCTGCCCCCCTCCATTGCTGTGCGAATAATAAAAAGGCGCTATCTGCACAAAATAAAAGGGCAGCTCCGACTCCATCCAGCAATCACGCCAGCTTTCGATCAGCGTTTTCATCTTCCCCGTATAGCTGATGGTATCATTCAGAAAACAATTGGTCTCCCCCTGGTACCACAAAAACCCCTTTATCGCAAAAGGAGCCAGGGGTTTGATCATCGTCTCATAAAACTTCCCCGTTCCACCCGCGCTATGCACTTCCCCGATAAATCCATGATCATTCGCCGCCAGCACACCATCATTTCCCGTCTTGTCATCGGCAACGCCTCCCTTCCCCGGCAGAAAGGGTTCGATGGCACTGCCGCTCACCGCTGCATCGATCATACCAATGGGAACACCCAGCTGCCGGTACAGCTCTTTTGCAAAAAAATATCCTGCAGCCGAAAAATCCTTTAATGGCCCTCCTATAGCCATATCCCAGGCCCGGCGGATATGCACATCATCCGGTTTGCTGTAATTATTCTTTACTAAAAAGATACGGATAGCAGGGTTATTCGCCTTGTTCAGCTCATCCTCCGGACCCGCCCCATGCGCCGCCTTTTCAAATTTGCTGTTCTTACGCATGCTGTATTCCATATTGGACTGTCCGGAGCAAAGCCACACTTCCCCCACCAGTACATTCTCATATTTCAACGTTTCATTTCCGGAACTGATGATCATTTCGGCAGGTTTTTCAGAAGCGGCCAGCGGGTCCAGCTCCACCTTCCAGCTCCCCTGCCCATCCGCCACCGTCTCTTTCCGCTGTCCCCCAAAGCTCACCGTAACCGCCGCTCCCGGCCCTGCCTTTCCCCATACAGGCAAAGACACCTTACGCTGTAAAACCATATTGCTGCCAAAGATCTTCGGCACAGACAGTCGTTTCTCTTCACCCGCCACCCCCTTCAGCCAGATAGCATAGGTCCAGGCTGCAGCATTGCTGTCCGGCTTAGTGGTCGGGTCCTTATACCATTTTCCAATATTGACAAAAGGATACACGGGTATGGTGACCTTTTTCCCATTCCCCAACAATAACGGCACGGCATAACCTGGTCCCAGTATATCTTTCTCCGGTGGCGCCAGCGGACTTAATTTCGAAACATCTTCCAGCACATATTTCACCGTATCCATCCATCCCTTCCCAAAATCCGCCGTATCGCCCTTATACCAGATATCATCCACCGCATATACCACAGGACCCCTCACCAGCGCATAAGGCGCATCATCATCCGGCGTCGTCTTATACGGTTTCCGGTCGGAAGTTTTCATATAATGATCATGCCGCACCCATTCCAGGGACATCGGCAAGGCAACACTTATCACATCACCCGCCTTCCACTTGCGGGTTATCTTTATATATCCGGGTTGGGTGATGGTGGCATACAGTTCCCCATTCACCAGCACGGCAGAACGCGGGCACCAGCCGGGAATACGCACATAAACAGAAAAGGTCTTTGCAACAGCAGGATCGACATGTATATATACCTCCCCTTTTGAAGGATATTCCGTCTCCTCGCTGACCTTCACTTTACCAAGCGTCACCGCAGAAGTAATAAATTGGTTAATATAAATGTTGCCGGAATCGCCCGTGGCATAGATAAACCCGGGTAGCATGGATTGCAGCCGGTCCCCGCTGCTCATACAACAATCCGGCTCACGAAAATAACCACGCGGCACATACCCGTTGGGTGGGGTAAAATACCGGTTGGCATCCCCATCGATGGTCTGCTCCGCAAAAACCTGGTTCCATAAAATGGTCTCGATAGCATCCGCATATTTCGGATCTCCTGTCAGATCCAGCAGGTATTGCGATAATTGCATCCAGGACATGGTAGCACAGGTCTCCATCATCTCTCCCGTCAAAGGTTTGATAAAATCCCGCTCATAATGCTCTCCTACGCTGACGCCGCCCGTTATATATCGCTGTCTGCCTGCCACATCATTCCATGCCGCCGCCACTTTCCGGAGATAGCTGCTGTCTCCGCTCACCTGGTACATACGCAATAATCCCAGAAAATTCATCTGGAATGTATGTGCATGCACATAAGGCTGCACCTTATTCACGGGCATTTCCCCCGCAGCAACTTTATCCAGGTTGGAATAAGCATCCCAGCCGCTCCATTTATCAATGCTGCCGACCACCCATTTACACCAGTCGAAATAACGAACATCACCCGTCAGCTCATATAACCGCATCATCGGGTCAATCAGCAAAGTCCCCTCCCAGGAATAGTGAATGCTATGCCCGGCAATATCGGAATGCAGCGTACCCTTTAATATTTTCTCTTTATTCTCCGGATCATGTACAGCGCTGGGCCAGAATTCAGCCTTTCCCGGACCGATAAACCGCAGGAAATAATCCCCCAGCTTTTTGGCAGCCATCAGCCCCCTGGGGTCCTTCCATACCTCATAGGCCGTCAATAAAGCATGTTGCAGGAAATACAGTTCGTAAGCATCCATTCCCCGCAGCGGCTTCTCCGGCGTACGTATGGCCGGGCTCGTGATACCCACATATCCATCCTTACCCTGGGAACGCAGCACACGTTCATACATCGTACGCGCTTCTTTTTCCAACGCCCCATCATATGTACGCGCCGCAGTCCAGATGGCGGACTCCAGCCACTTGCCAGGCTGCTCTCCCTGCCGCCAGTCCCAGGCGGTAAAATTCCGCTCCTCCACCATCCCGATATAATGATCAATGGGAAAAGGCTCCAGGAAATGATCTTTGTTCTTTTCTATCCGCCCCCCGGCAAAGCCGCCTACAGCCGAAACATCCGTTACAGGGACCGCCTGTTGTATTGTCCTCACCTTCAACACAGCTTTCACCTTAGCCGGATCTTCCTGCGCATTGACAACAGACATAAAGCCTGTCATCAGAAAAAAAACCGAAAATAATATATGCTTCCAGCTATACATGTTACAACTTGTTCGTCTTCAAATAACCTATCGCAAACGACGCTGCCGGCGCCGCATCTCCTGCATGCGGCACATCGCTGTCCGCCTCCGCAGGTGAATCCGCCGTAGGAAAATGCCTGGCCTCACCCGTACGGAATACGATATGCCCAAAACTTTCCACCGGTGCAAAGAACAACTGCGTCAGCACATCCTTACCATTGATATTTACCGTATACATCCGCGTATCCGTATTCAACAAAACCTTTATGGCATAGGTCACCCCCGCTTCATAGCTTATCATCTTCTTCGTTCTTGCTCCTGCCTTGGCGATAAAACTACCATCCGGCTCAAAGCTCATACGCACAGCAGGCGCATTTCGTTCATCCTGGAACTCAATTTGCAATTGCCCATGATCAGCCTGCCCGGCTGTCACCGTGAATTCCACCTGCATTTTCCTGGCCACAGGAAATACCCGTTCCGCCTCCGCAAAATCATAAGGATCAGAATCCTTTAGCACAAGACTACGCCTTCCTCCTTTCCACGGTTCAACACCCACCTGCGCCCACAAAGGGCTATATATATTCCATGCCGCCAAGACAGATGCCGCAGGCAGCTGGTCAAAATCATCGTTTACATCCGCGTCCACCTTATCCGTCACCGGCACAGGGATCGACGCCACCCAGATATCCTCCTTGTTCATACTATAGGTCACCCACAGACGGCCATCCGGCGGCACGCCATTCCCTTCTTCTATTCCACGTGTATACTGCGGGCCATAGCTCTTATAATTACCGCCATATCGCGCCGTAGAGATCTCTCCCTGCACCAGCAGTAAATTAGTATAGTCCAATCCATCGACGCTCGTTGAAATAGCCAGCGGCCAGCGAAATTCAGAAGGATTGTAGACCGTTGCATATTTGTCATCCGACGTACGCTGCCCCCAAATTTTCGCATTGCTGTTTACAAAATGCGGGGCCCTTACGACAGGGCTCCAGGTCTTCCCTTCATCTTTGCTGATCCCCGTAAGCGCATTCTTCCAAAGTCCCACCACCCGATGATCAGGTAAATGATAAAAATTAAATGCTTTATAATCCTTGTGCAACGGGATCAGCGGATCTTTACGATCTGTCTCCTCCACCCATTGCATCATCATCAGCGGTGTCGCCATCAGCTCATTACAATCTTCCACAAAACCCTTGTCCTTGCTATGGGTGTAAAAAGGATAGGAGGTATTCTGCTCATTCCATGCAGGATTGTAATGGATGAAATAAACAGGGCCAAAGCTCCCGTCAGGATGAACTTCACGTACCACACGACCAATACCCTTCCCGTCATTGGGATCATCATGCGCATCCAGACAGATGCCATAAAAACCCAACGCCAGCAACCGGTGCTTTTTCGAAATATAAAAGCCCATGCGCTGATGCATAACGGCATATAGGTCCTTTGCCACACCGGAATGCCCCTCCTTTGTCGTCCCATCAGGTATTTTATACGGCGGGAAAAGCACTACAGGCCTGCCCCAGTCAGCGCCATCTTTCGAGGTCAGTAGCAAGGTCTGACCAGGCGGGACACTCTCGCCCGTCTGATCACTCAGGTATTCCAGATAAAATTTATCATTCCAGTAAGCCAGCATAGGAGCATGGTTGTACGTCCATCCCAATCCGTCCGCCAGCTCCGGATGCTCCCGGTTAGCCCGAAAGACCTGGATATTGTGAACACCCACCGCCGGCTTCAGCTGTCCATGATGATAGTCCACATTTGAAAGCGTATTACCGCTGTAATGCACAACATCCTCCTCTTCCTTTTTACGGAGAAGCTTTTCCAATGTCTTTTCATCCGTCATGACAATGGTCCCATGTTTATGTCCCAATGGAACGAAGACGCTGTCCGTAATATCCGTAAATGTTTTAAAATCCCTTGTCCGCATGGCCCCGTATTTTTTTTCACGATAGCTGTCATAATAGATCAGCCAGTCCTTTCCGACTCTTGCCGTAGTAGGCCCCTCCGTAAATTCCGGCGTAAAAGCCGGGCTGTCATCATGAAAAGGACCTTCCGGCCGGTTCCCGAAAGCTACTTTTATATTCCGCTGTAAACGTGTATTATCCTTGAATACCAATACATAATCCGCGGGTCCCCGCTGCGCCAGCGTCGCATCGATGACGCTATAGCCAGGATCATAGAACAGCTGTGTTGGGCTCCAGGTCTTAAAATCTTTTGTAGTAGTATAGTACAGCCGGTGATTGTTTTTTTCATCTTCCTGTCCCTTCGGGAAACGAAAAGGGATCGTGGTAGCCCATATGATGATGAACTGGTTACTGTCCTTCTCATAAAAAATTTCAGGAGCCCATACATTGAATGCATCCGGCTCCTTTTCCATTACAGGAATATATTGCTGCTCACTCCAATGGATCAGGTCTGTAGACGACGCATACCCGAATCCCTTGTCGCCATTCCAACCGCTGGTCCAGACCAGGTGCCAGACCCCATCAGCACCCTGCGCCATGGAAGGATCCCGCATCAATTTCTTCTCACCGATGGCCGGTTTCAGCCAGCCGCCACCGAGGTCGGTCCAGTGGTATCCGTCATGGCTGTACAAAAAATAAAGACCATCCGTCGCCGGCTCCCGGAAAGAAGTGAACAGATAAACATCCTTGCCGGTCTCACTACCTGCCACCGGCGAAAGATCCGAGTCCAGCACCAGCACCCAGTCCTTTTCCGCCTCCGGTGGGTCAAAGGTCTGTACCCCTTTATTGGGAAATACGCCCGCCTCCTGCCATCCGCCGTCACGGGGACTATACCAGGACGCTTTTACCCGCACGCCTTCTATCCTGCCCATATTGACTTTTAGGGTATGTCCGGTGTAACTATAGATGAACGCATACCGTTTACCCCGCGTAGCCGCCAGGTGATCATACCGATCTCCCTGCGCCGCCACCAGCGATTCATCCGGCACTCTTTCAAAATAAGGCTTCGACAGCATTAATTTTTTCAGATACTGCATCTGCCCTGCCCCGGGGTCCCCGATGGCCTGTGTCCAGGGGTCCCTGGCGCCATAAGCGCTGCTCTTATCCGCAGGCTGTAAGAACTGCATGACGGAATTATCGCCATAAGTAAACCCGCAGGCGCCTGTAAAGACACACCAGTAGGCGTATCGCCGTACATCACGATCCTGCCACCTGGGTAAGGTCGTATCATGTAATCCATACGGGATATGTTCATAGGAAGGCTCCGCATCCAGCACGGGTTTTACTGGCGTCTTTTTATAATCGTCCTTAATATATTTCCAGTTGTCCTCTCCATAATGCAGATCGCCTTTCGAAGTGTCCTGCGCATAGCTCCGATGCCCTGATTGTACGCTGTTGAAGTCCAGCCAGCTATCATTATGCCACCAAAATGAGGAAGAGGCCCGTCCCCGGGGATGAAAAGTGATCAGGTGCCCCGGGTCTTTCTCACGTAAAGTAACACCGATGGTTCTCCAGGTCCGCAGCGAATCAGTTCCTTTTATATCCCCTCCGTTCATCCATATGACATTCGGGCTTGCTTTATATCTCTCCGCCAGAAATGTTGCATACACCCTGGCCTTCGCCGCACCGATATGCCCTGATTTAACGACGCTGCCCCAGATGGGCACCAGGGCGATATAAATGCCTTTCTCTGCAGCTTTTTTTACTATATAGTCCAGGTGGTCCCAATAATCATACGACTGTCCGGGATCCGCCGCATCGTTACCCGGTGTAACCCTCGGCCGGGTGAGATCGCCATTTTCCAGGGCCGGTGCACCATAGACCGTTGCATCACGCAATCCATGCAACACCATCACCTGTATTACATTAAAACCCTTTTCCCTGCGGTCCTCCAGATAACGATCCGTTTCTTCTCTTGTCAGCTTTGTCAGCAATAACCAGCCCGTGTCACCCAGCCAGAAGAAAGGATCACCCTTGGCCGTCATGAGGTACCTGCCATTGGCCGAGACACGCAGCCGCGGCGTAAGGTCTTGCTGGCCACATACAAAACAGCAGGGCACGACGACCATCCATATCGTTATGAACAAAAGTTTTCGCATCGTATTTTATTTCGTTATCCAGAGGACAACAGCCCCACCCGGTCTGCCCGGGATAGTAACCAGCTTTCCGCCGGTAACTGTATCATTCCCCGCTGCTATTACACCGGTTCCGGGATTGATCCGGCGGACCCGGAATGTCCCCGAAATATCGCTGAGGTCCACCTGCACATCACCGGCATTCCCGCAATAGATGATATAACCATTTTTCTTATCTCCCAACGCCCACTGCCCGGCAGGATGTCCCGGCAGGTCCAGGGGACGCATCGTAGCAGCAGCCTTACAAAAAGCGGCCTCACTGATCAGGGGGATATTGGCCAGCGAACCACCGGCAATAAATACAGCCCACCCAAAATTGTCACATCCTTCCGCAGAATACATCACTGCTTTTTCAGGATACCTGTCTTTGTATTCTCTTACGGAATGATACACCGCTTCAAAGGAGGGCCGTTTGGGTTTTAATATTCTTTCATGCTGACGGGGAGCCAGGCTCTGTCCGCCCAGCGGCGCGTATACCTTTCCGTCTTCCATATAATACCAGTACCGGATATCGATCAGGTCGATGGTGGCGGCACGGACAGCATCGGATAAAATGGCATCCTGCACATCTTTTGTCGTGCTGAGCCCTATGATCTCGTGTGTGCCGGTCTCCTGCTCCCACCCGCGGATATTGTCCACCCAGAATTGCACAAAATGTAACGGTCCCGTAAACTCCGCCCCGATGAGCTGAATGACACCCGTATTGGCGGAAAAATTATTCAGACACTGCCTTATAAAGGCCTTGTGCAGATCGCGACGAACAGGATACGTGGTATCATAGAACTGTTCTGCCATGAAGATCCGTTTATCACCGGCAAAAGGCGGCGGCTCAGGAAAACCGGTATGATTGATATTATTGGCAGGTCTCCAGGGGAAGTCGGCATAATGCGCTCCCGCCTCGATAATATTATGCTGGAAATAATTTTGATGAATAAGCACCAACCCCTTCTCATCAGCCAGATCGGCAAAATGCCGGAGACGATCCCAGTACCAGGGATTGTATTTTGTAAGATCGTATTTGCTCAGACCATCCCAGGCAGTATCCAGCCCGCTGCGCTTGAAAGGCAGCTCATAGAAAGGAGGCCAGACATCGCCATCCATCCGGC
>Ga0206922_1182_pt1 | contig 13611 bp, 18 predicted proteins | sample Alteio_BWOrgHeat_63_FD_152976 | JGI IMG/M metagenome (GOLD analysis project Ga0206922, IMG submission 152976) | Enriched cells from forest soil in Barre Woods Harvard Forest LTER site, Petersham, Massachusetts, United States -... | ecosystem: Environmental > Terrestrial > Soil > Temperate forest >... | reverse complement strand
TACGACATTGTCGGTCGGGACTAATCCCATGTTGCTGAAGGCGGCACGCACTGTGTCCGACACATAATTCGGCGCGAGATGGCCATAGTGCTTCTCGACCATCCGAATATCCGCATGTCCAAGTTGTGCGGCAATGACAGTAAGCGGCACGTTTTTCATTGCGAGTCGTGATGCGTAGGTGTGGCGGAGACCATGAAACGTAATCGGCGCAATTTTCCCGGCAACACATGCTGCCGCCATCGGGCGCTGCTGGTCAGATGTTGACCACTTGCGGCCATTCCGCGTGTTGAGTGATATAAATTTGAGCCATCAATCAACACGATGGTGTCATGATCCATGCTGCCCCCGTGGAAGTGGAGTGTCGAAAAAAATGCGGAATCTCAGCAAAATCTGCTGAACCAATGAGGTTTAGAAAGGGTAAGCCACCGGAGGCCGCGTTGGAGGTGGAACCTGCGACTCCTCCGTTCCGAACGAAGGAGACTACACGGGAACCCCGCATAGGACTCTACGACTGGAGCCCTTCCAACAGGATTGTCCACGGTTTCGGTGGCCAACCGTTGGCCGGTTGCCGAGCACCGATTTGCGAATCTGATAAAGGTCAAAGGTAAACTAGGACGCCGGAATGATCTGCCAGGCCTGTCACGGTCAACAAGAATTCCCGCCCTGCCCCGAATGCGGTGGCTGCGGAATCGCTCACTGCTGTGACGGCTTGATCGAATGCCCGTCGGCGGATGGCTCCGCTTCGACTACCAAGCCATTCACAGCGCCAGCGTCATCAGCGAGCTTAGGTCAGCCGAAGGGCATTCCCTTCACACGGGAGAGGTCATAGGTTCAATCCCTATAGCGCCCACCATTATTTTCGCTGATTTCCTGAGCTTTTAGCGATTGCCAAGCCGACCTACTCGGCAACTCACAACAGAACGAAACACGAAGACGACGCTTCGACTCGTGGAAAATCCGTGGACTTTGTTCATGTGATGTTCCTGAACGTTTTGCAGCGTTACGTTCGAAATACCGACCGCTTTCGAATACGCTTTGACGTTTCAGCGAGGCGCGATTCACGGACCACAGGACGCTGTGGTTCTAGCGAATTATCTGGAGAAGCAGTCGCCCCACACGGACGGGTATGACACCCTTATCAAGGTGGGCGATGAAGTAGTCGGGGTTTGGGATCCGGAAAATTGAGCTGTTGTGCTCACTTTTATAATTCGGTCGTATTGAACGTTTCGCAGACCGTGCACCGGACCACCAGATTATACACCTGATGTAGCTCGGCATGAACAAGGACGGTACCGCAGCCGCCGCATGTGTAATCAACGGTATGCGAGCTGGCGACCAGTATCGGCGGGGCACTCAACGACGGCCCCGTGGTCGGCGGAATGACCTTTAGCGCGATATTGGGGTTCGTCTGGTTCACGGACCAATATGATGCCGCAGCTCGGGAGAGTCTGAGCTAAACGGCTCACTTTTGAGAACCAACGCCGCAGCGCGTCATAGGTCGATGTGGGGCCAGTTATTATCGGGACCGCGAACAGTGACCTGGTGCTCGGCGCGCTGCAAGATAGCCTCAGCATCTACCGGAAAGACCTGCCTCATCATGATGAGGAACCCCTGCAAGCGGTCGGACAAAAGATGCCGCACTCGCTGCTTGTTCTCGTTTGCCTGTTGCACGTCCATGACAAACAAATCCTGAAAGTCAGGCGAGGTTCCGGCCGGAACTCAGGTGATGGGAGGCTCGCGTACTGAATGCGACACCGCAATGCCGCAGGGTTTGCACTCGAAGCTGTGCGCCTCAGCCCGGTCACCCTCAGGCGGTGACGTGCGCGTGTGGCGCATCGGATTGTCGCAGTTGATGCACTTGGGGCCGGCAGGCGGCTGATCCATGCGCCGCTTTGCGCCCAGCCGGCAGCACATACAAGCGTTCTATATTAAAAGAAGCACGGAACCATCGGGCACCGGGATAACGGTCCCATCCAGTAATCACTCAGGAAGCGGGCCCCAGTTCGTAGCTGGCCAGCTCGCTCGAAACGGAGAAGCAGCTCGGGCATTCAAAGTAGGCGCGCGCCGGCCGGGTGGTGGTCGCCGCGACTGCATGAAAATACACTGTTCGCACTTTGCAGTTGGAGCACATCGGTGCGCTTAACCGGACGGAAGTTGTGACGCGAATATCTGGCGCCTCGGAGCTTACCATCTACGCCGTCTGCGGCGGTACGATCACCGCTTCCGTCACACTTACATGGCACGGGTTGCACTCGAAAATGTTGAGGTCAGCGAGACCTCCGCTACGGCCAATGGCGCGCATTAGAATCATCGGCTTGGCGCAGTTGGGACAGATGCTGGTGGACATGATGGGTTGCCTTTCCGGCTGGCCTCGCAGCCTCAACCCTCCTGTCGTCTTATCGTTCAACTGCGTTTGCAGACAGGTTTAATCAAAAGGTAACGCACGGGTCTGACGCGAGGGATTAAGGACGATTCGGTGTCCTAAATATCCCGAGCGTCATCGGTTGCCGATACAATCCGCCCGCGAAGCCGTCCCGCACAAGTGAGTGCGGGGCGAGCGCAGCGCGGGCGCGGTCGTCGGGACAGTTGTGGTTCGTAGAGCGGTGACGGCCCTTAGTCTGACGCGGCGGCGATGTGATACCTTCCCCAAGACGCACAACAAATAGGATGGCTCATGAGAACTGTGCTCGCTTCCATTCTCGTCCTGATGATCGGATCAACAATCAACAGTGCGCAGGCTGCCTCATCAGGTCACATAGGCCGCTGGTGCGTGGTCGATGGCCACGACAACTCTCGGCACTGTTACTTCCGACGCCACCGCGATTGCATCAAGGCCATCGCAGATGGCAGCGGCACTTGCGTACCTAACGAAAAGCGGCGCGGCGAAATGCCCGAAGACAAGTCGAAATAGCCCGTTGCAGACGAATAAGGAGCCCGGCTCGTTGGACGAGCCGGGCTCCTGTTGATCACGCCTAAACCTACTTAATCCTAAAGTTTTCCTTCTTGAGTTTGGTGCCCTTCATTTCTTCCTTCATCCAACGCGGTGTCCCGCCTCGACCGGACCACACGAGCTTCGGGTCTTTTTTGCTGCGGAATTGAGCGGCAACCTTTTTGCCCTTCCGGGTCCTTTTTCCCGCCGGGCGACCGCGCTTTTTGCTACTTCCGGTGAGCGCGGAAAGCTGGCGCTGCAAATCAGACGCGCGAGAGGAAAGGGCTTCTGAAATCTCGTCACGCAGCTTAAAAAGGGCATCAACAGACATTGAGGCGTAGGACTTCTTGGCCATAACAATACTCCAATAATGGGAGCCGCTTGATAGTGCCCATTCATCGCAATGGCAAAGCACGCATAGATTGCGACCGCGCCATGCCAGGACTAACCGGCCTCTGGGTTTCCCACCGCTCTTGCGACGCGATAGAGGCCTGCAAAATCTGCTGTGCGCCCCATCGGGCGCAGAGCATGAGATTTTCAAGCTCGTTCTTTGATCGGCACGTCAACGAGTTAGGGCTTGGAAAGGTGTCTTGGTCTCGTTAGTTGGGCTGCATGAGCCGTTCTACTTGCGACGCGATGACAGATCACTGACGCCTGATACCTCCGAAAGCCTAGTGCGGCCTTGCCCCAGCGCATCATGCAGAGTTCGCGGAGCCGCCCTTGTGCGCCACGAGAGGCGCTTGGTAATCAGAGAATATCCCCGGAAGCGCGTGGCCGGGTTTTCCGTTTTATTGACCGTTGAGCGTGCCGCGATTGCCGTTTTCATCGGCTTCTTTTTTGCACACATACGATCCATTTTTTGTGTTGCCGTACCAGCGCATTCCTTTCCAGTGATAGATGCGTGTCGGTAGATTTAGCCAAACGACCAAATCACTTGGGCAATGCTGTTTTGCTTGGTCTTCGGCAGAAAAAAGACTGAGTTGAGCGGCAAACGCAGTAAACGTTGACCCGACTATAAGTGCGACGACAAGAACCAACTTGACGACCACGGGCTTGAACATACTCTGCTCTCCAGAGGCGTGAGCTACGTTACCAGCGTGGTCCCCACGCAAGTCGCGGGAGGAATACTTTGTGGAAGCTCATTAGACGCCGAGTTGCCGTCGATAAAACACTTCATTTCGAGTACGAAGTTAGTCCCCATCGTGCATTCCTTGCAAGGATCGCAGACGTAGCCTCTCGTATTCACGAAGGGGCTAACCCGTCGCCATCAATCGCGAGCCATAAACCCGCAGTGTCTCCAACCAACCAACGTACAGGGCAAAGTAAAGTCGGCGGCTATGTCCCGTTCAAGCAGGCACGCCTAAGCGGTCAAATCAATCCGTTGCGCCCGCCACTTCATGTAGAGACCGTATTGATCGGGCGAGCCTTGGGTCAGCCGACTGGATATTGTTTCGGAGTCGGATATCGCATTCGTGACGATGGATTTGTAGAAGCCGAAATGGATAGCGGCATCGAAAAATTTGAGTCTTTCGCAGAGTTCAAAGGGGAAATGACCATGCGCTCGGAAGTTGACGATCCAGAGTAGGGTTTCAGAGTTCCCTGTTGGCTGTTATCATGTAACGATCAAATGCCGGTATCGCGGCTTGGAGAGCAGGTTATGAAAAAGCAGCTTACATTTGTACTGCACGCTTCTGTCTGCGGATTTCTTGCCTTCTCATCACCGGCGGTGGCTCAACAAAAGACCGCGAAGGATTGCACGGCTGAATGGCGTGCCAACAAAGCTGGCTTTCAATCTCAGGGCATAACCGAACGAGCCTACGTCGCAGGATGCCGATCAGGGTCGCCAGCCACGCCAACCGCTGCCGCACCCTCCCCATCACCGATGGCTCCGCCTCCTGCGCCGAGCGCCGCCGGGCAACAAAAGACTGCCAAAGCCTGTACCGAAGAGTGGCGGGCCAACAAGGCTGGCTTTCAATCTCAGGGCATAACCGAACGAGCCTACGTCGCAGGATGCCGATCAGGGTCGCCAGCCACGCCAACCGCTGCCGCACCCGCGCCGATGCCTCCGGCTTCGACACAGACTCCTACGCCTACTCAATCGCCTGCTACCGCCGCTAGGCCAGCCCCTGCTACGATTCCAACCGCTGGTGGTGCGCCGACAGCCGCCGGTCAGTTTTCAACTGAGGCAGAAGCCAAGGCCAGTTGCTTCGGCGATACAGTGGTATGGGTCAATCTGGTGTCGAAAATCTACCACTACAGCGGCTACCGCAATTACGGAAACACAAAGAGCGGCGCGTATATGTGCGAAAAACAAACCGCCACTCAAGGGATGCGGCCTGCAAAAAACGAAGCTCATCCCTGATTTTCTGCTGACAAAACTACCGTTTGCTCTGATCAAACTCTTGCGCGCTTAGGCAAGGATATCGGCTTGTACGCAACCACCGCTTGTGGCTATATCGCATATCAAACGTGTTTTGAAACGGGGGAGGATGCGCAATGAAACAGAAACCGGCAATTTTGTCAGTTGCTGCGGCACTGAGCGCGTTGACTGGAAGTGCGAATGCTGCTGTCACGCCCGCGATCCCATCGGATCACAATTCGAGCGTGAAAGACTCGGAAAGCGCGTCAGCTAATGTCGAGCCTAATGTGACCTATAAGGTCGGGCAAGATTTGCTGGGCTTGGTTGTCACACGGCAGCCAGACGGCACGGTGATTGCGGATCACACGTCGCACGCGTCTCATGCTTCTCATGCTTCTCACGCCTCACACACTTCTGGCCGTTAGGCGGTGAGCGATTGTGATCGAATTGGCGTTTGATGAGACAACGCATTCTATCGATGTTCTGAACGCTGCCGCCTATCGGCTCTTGGGAGCCGCAACCTGCCAGATATCAAAATCTGGTTCGGCGTTCGTTTGCCATTTAGCTCAAACGAACACGACAGTGGATGATGAGGCGTTGCGCGCTAGATTTCTCGACCTTGTGACGGACGAAAGCGTCCGAGAGAATCTTGCGCAAAAAACTGAGCCAGTCCGCAACCTGATTTTATCCCTTGCGTTCGGTTCTCTCGCCAATTCGCCTGACGATAAATCCTGAGGGGCGCATGTCGCGATTTCTCCCTCAGGAACATTTTCATTCCCCGGCGGCCATCGAATTGTTGCCCTTTCGTTTCGAGCGGACGGATCCTTCCAATTATTTAGTCTCGAACATGGTTGGAGATTTTATTCGGCTCAACTCCGACGAGTTCGGCCGCCTTTGTCAATTGCGTCTTGAACCGGGCGATGGACTCTACGAACGAGCTTACACATCGCATCTAATCACTAGAAAAGGACAAACGTCACAGCATCAGATTTTGGCCATGCGCTTGCGTAGTCGCATGGGGTTTCTCCGCGAGCCGTCGCCACTGCACATGTTCGTCGTCACACTTCGATGTGAGCACTCCTGTCCTTATTGTCAGGTTTCACGCCAGAGCACTGACACTTCCAAATTTGATATGAGCGAAGAAACCGCGCAGCGGGCGCTCAAGATTGCACTGGAAAGCCCCGCACGCAGAATCAAAATTGAATTCCAGGGCGGCGAACCCTTGTTGAATTTTCCGTTGATTGTAAAAATTGTGCAGGCAGCAAAATCCAAAGCCTCTGGCGCAGTGAAGCAACTAGATTTCGTGATAGCGACCAATTTGGCTCTGCTCAACGACAGCATTCTTGAGTTCTGCAAGGCCCACGATGTGAATCTTTCTACGTCTTTGGATGGCCCCGCTGACCTCCACAATAAGAACCGGCCCCGGCCAGGAGCAAACAGTCACGCGCTCGCTGTTAAGGGTATTAAGGAAGTGCAACGAGTGCTTGGTGCAGATCGCGTTTCTGCACTGATGACAACAACGGAAGCCAGCTTTGAGCGCGTCGAGCAGATCATAGATGAATATATTTCCCATGGATTGGATGGCATATTTCTTCGTCCGCTTTCTCCCTATGGGTTCGCAATAAAGACAAAGCAGTACAGCAAATATGACATCACGCGATGGCTCGATTTTTACAAGCGCGGACTTCGCTACATCCTCGATTTGAATCGAAACGGTCACAATTTCTTTGAGTTCTACACGTTGCTCTTATTGAGGCGGATGCTGTCAGATCGCCCTATCGGGTTCGTGGACCTTAGAAGCCCCGCCGGGATCGGCCTGGGTGCTTTGGTTTATAATTATGACGGTCGAGTGTTCGCCTCCGATGAAGGACGCATGTTGGCCGAAATGGGAGACACGACTTTTGAACTCGGCCATGTCGAAAACGCGACCTACAAATCGTTGGTCGGATCGGAAAAGCTTGTTGGGCTTGTTGCGGATTCACTGACGCAATGCGCGCCTGAATGCCATTCGTGCGCCTACGAAAGTCATTGTGGCGCCGATCCTGTGTACCACCACGCCACCCAAGGCGATGCTGTAGGAATTAAGCCGTTGTCGGCTTTCTGTTCCCGACAGAAGGGCGTTATCAATACCATCCTTGAATTGCTGGAACATTCCCCCGAAGACGCGGCCGTTCTACGACAATGGGGGGTGTCATGACGCTGACCCTGCGTGGCCCGAGTAAAAGCATTCGGGGATTTGAGGCCGAAGTTGTTTCGCGAGTTGTACGCCTCCGATCTCCCAGTACATCGCCACAACGAGAAGCCGATGCCGCGCTTATTCGCTCGTCGTCAGACTTCGACGAGGCTATCGCTTCGGGCTTTAGAAACGCCATTTGCGTTGACGGGCCCTGTGATATGTCCGAAAGCGAGAACTATTTTCCAAACTATGCGTCGTTGGACAGCCGATTCGACTACTTAGGCGAAGGCGATGTTCTGGCAGTTGAGGCATCTGGAAAACGTGTTCGCACGCTTTACCGCCGCGCCTCGAAACATAACTCTTTCCTGACAACGGAGCGATGCAATCACAATTGTTTAATGTGCTCTCAGCCCCCACGTGATATTGATGACGCCTGGATTTTGAAGGAGATTAGAGACGCTCTGACACTGGTCGATCCCACAACCACGGCTTTTACATTTTCTGGCGGTGAACCGCTTCTCAACGGTGAGGCGTTTTTCGACCTTCTAACGGACTGTCGCGATCTGCTACCCAACACTTCAATTCACGTCCTAACCAACGGTCGCGCTTTCGCCAGTTCCGAAGTGACGAAGTCTTGGGCGGGCCTGAATCATCCGCGCCTAATGGCTGGGATTCCGATCTACTCCGCAGTGGACCACATACACGACTATGTGGTCCAAGCTCACGGTGCTTTCGACGAGACCGTCCTGGGTGTTCTCAAGCTCAAAGATCGCGGACAGCGTGTGGAAATCCGAGTTGTCCTTCACGCAATTACCGCTCCACGAATTGCGGAGACCTGCCGGTGGTTGGCTCGTAATCTTCCGTTCGTCGATCATATTGCACTTATGGGCTTGGAGCACACCGGCTTTGCCATCGCCAATGACGATCTGCTTTGGATTGACCCAGTAGATTATCGAGACTCATTGGCAGAAGCGGTCGGCGTTCTGGCATCATCTGGAATGCATGTGTCAGTCTATAATTTGACGCGATGCGTGCTTGCGCCATCGGTGTGGCCATACGCTGTTCAGTCAATTTCTGACTGGAAGAATGGCTATCTAAAAGAGTGCGAACAATGTTCGGAAAAGCCAATGTGCAGCGGCTTCTTTACTTCCGGCCGCCCGCGACATAGCCGCGGCATCGCGCCCATTCTGGCTACTTAATTTCCTGAAACAAGAAGCTCAGAATTTCTGGCCAACATACGTCGCACAAACAGCGTCATATCCGATAGGGCCAGCCTTACGTTCGCGGTAGATCAACGTTCGAAAATGGCCGGCTAAAGAATTTTGCAATTGCCCAGCTTTCGGCAAGTCCAAGTAATTTCGACCTTGGTTCCCAAACGTTTCGATGTAGAGAACTCCGTCTTTGACGAGAGCGTCTCGAAACAAATCTAATAATTCTTGCGCCGCCACATGGACGCAAACAATTGCAGAAAAGAGATTCCTCGCGAAGGGCCATCGATTAACGTCCGCACACACAGGGTACAAAACTCCAGATTCTGACTCTGGACGCGTCCCGTTGGCGAGCAGCGATGGGGCGAGCTTCATCAAAGTACTCAACCGAAGTAGATCGCGATCTAGACAGATAACGTGAGCGCCGCGTTTAGCGAGTGCTACCGCGTTTCGACCGAATCCGCATCCAGCATCCAGAACAAGTGGATGTTGAACTCGCAATATCTCATCAGTGACGCTTAGGAGAGTTTTCGACGGATTGTCGAACGGAGACACAACGGGTTGTCTTGATCTTTTCGCCACTACTCAGCCGTTATATCAAAGCGGAACAGGAGAACCAAAGAGATTTGCCCTACCGAAATCACTTGGTTGAACAGAGCGCGCAACTCACTTGCGAGAGGATCAATCGACATGTCGCAAATCACGGGGGTAACCAACTGAACACATCATTTGAACATTTCGGCAAGAACGCTCTGTCTATTGTCACCTTCAATTACGATCGCGTTGTCGAGTACTTCTTTTTTACGTCACTGAAGAATTCGTATGGGAAAGATGATCGAGAGTGCGCCGCTGTTCTGGATAAAATTCCGATCGTCCATTTGCACGGGCGTCTTGGATATCTCCCATGGCAGAATGTAAATGCTAAGAGCCGTCCGTTTCAGCCAATTGTCGATGGGCGCGCCCTACACATCTCCGTTGATAACCTGAAAATTATCCACGAAGACATTTCCGGCGAGCAGGACCAAGACTTCAAGACGGCGAGGCGTTTGTTGTCTGAGGCGCAGCATGTATACCTCATGGGATTTTGATTTAATCCCACGAACATAGACAGACTGAACCTAGGTATTCTAGCGGAAGGCAAGGCGGTCGCTACTAATGTTGGAGTCGGTGTTGCTGAGGGAAGAACAATAGAAGCCCTGTGCAACGGTCGGGTAAAACTCGTCCCCCAGGACTGCATCGGTATGTGCCGCGAGCTGATCGATTGGACCTAGCTAAAAGATTGCGCCGAGTTGAACGGCGGTCGCTCCAAACAAGTCACCAGACATATGCTAGCGGACTTTCACCGCACATGGGATCGAACTCATGTTGCTCAGTTGCTTCCGGGTTTAAATAAGAAACAGCGACGTGCCCACCAATCCTGCTTGATTGTATCGCGCTTATTTTCTCTTGGCGGCCCATCGTTCGTGCACCGCCGCGAGCTCAACGTACGAGTTTTTCCACTCGGGGAGGCCTTGAATATATTTGATGAGCTCACTGGTATCCTTCCACGCACGCTCTAGTTCGCCGGACCAGAAATCATAACAAACATGATCGTCGAAAACTTCTTGGTTGATACCGACGCCCATGAGCTCATGAAGGTTGAGGTAATCACGAATAGCCCAGTATTCGTCCGTTTGAGCGAACTCGTCTAATGAGCGTTTCTTTTCGAGATGAGACTTCAGCTGCTTTACGGCCTTGGTGTATTCCTTGTGTGCGTCCAAGGTCTGCTATCCATTTCGGTTTTCGTAAAAAAGTCCATCGCGGCTCGTTTCCGCGCTATCTCACGTTGGCTCTTTATAGACTGATACGCCGCATACAACGCGCCGCCAGCGATCACGGCTGTCACGTACTGCGGCACGCTGCCCCAATCCATCATCCCCTCCCTGCTCCGCCGCCCGGTATGACACAGGCGACGTTTGCCGAAATGCGATGTTAGAACGGAATGTCGTCCGGGTTAACGTCTTCCTGCGGATACACAGCCTCGCCCTCGCTTGCCTTGAGGGCGTTTTTGACGACCGCTGGCGGCTCAACTTTGGGCCGGATTACGATATATCCGCCCGCATCCTCCGCTACCACGTAGCCCTCGGGGACCAGGTTCAGCATAATACCGCGCTTGCCTGCGAATATTCCGCTCTCGACCGCAACCGTGAGCACCTTGACCCCACGCAGTTTTATCCGGGCGCGCTTCTCTTCTCGAAAGATTTGCGATTGGGGGAGACCGATCCGGATGTGCAACGCCTGCAAGCGGCGCTCAACAAGAACCCGGCTACTCAGGTAGCGAAGAGCGGGCCTGGCTCACCGGGAGAGGAGACTGAGTATTTCGGCATCCTCACCATCGCAGCGGTGAAGAAATATCAGGCGCTCCACAACATCCCCGAAACTGGATTTGTGGGGCCGCTCACGCGTGCAGCTTTATCAGCGTAATCAAATTATTCATGGAAATTCTCAAATGGCTTGTCACTTCATCGAATGACCCGACCAAGTACAGCGCGATGGTCAAGGGTTCGCTCGGCTTAGGCATCGCCTACATTATCCAGCTCAGTGCCCTCACCTGTGGTTACGCCATCTTCTGCGTTGACCCGTCCCTCTTGCAGAGCGTGGTGCAGACGATCGGCAATATCGTCTATTTCGGCCTCTCGCTAATCTCAGCCGTCATCTTCCTCGCTGGCCTAGCCCGCAAGCTTTGGCTGAATCGCTGGAGCGCCTACCCGCTCCCGCCAGCCAACTTGCCGACCGACTAGTGGAACCTTCTATCGGGTGCTGTGTTGTGTCCCCACGGCCTCTCCGTCGTCGTCCTTCGATTGGACCAGGCCGATGAAAAAAGCCTCCGGATATCCTCCGGGGGCTTTTCGCTTTGACGCAGGCGCATAAAAGGCCCCTGTAGCGTCGTATATGCTCATTACAGCGTAGCAATCCCTCGCACTGAGAGATTTGTCGTATCCACATGACAAAACTTTAATTTGCGGCTGCACGGCAGGAGCCGTACGGTTTGGACATCCACACACCAACACGCCCCCGGTGTGTCGGTAGGAAGCCCCGGCTGGAGAAATCTGGCCGGGGCTTTTCCTTTCACGCATTCAATGGAGACTCAATTTGAAAAATGATTCGAATACGCCCGGCACTACGGACAACAACCGCATTGCGATCGTGATTATTTTGGGTCTCGTTGCTTTAGGCATCGGCTACTACGGCTACACGGCCTACACCGCACCTCCCTATGTGCCGCCGCATGCGACCGCACCGGCCGCACCCGAGCCGACCGGAGAAGGCCCAGGAACACCAGGCCGCCCGTAAGCTGACCAACTCTCTTTGTTAAGCTCTCGTTAACTACCGGCGCCGTAACCCGCCGTAATGAGGAACGCCACCTTCCCGGCAGAGTTGTATGCCTAGGGAGGCGTTCACATGCAGGAAGATGAAGGAGACCGGCGCTCCTACTGGGGATATGCGCCAGCTTTATTCGCCGTAGGATTAGCTCTCGTCTTTGGTGCCCTAGGCACGTCCGTGCTGACGGATAATCGCAATCAGAAAATTGAACTCTCGAAAATCAACGCTTTCATTTTTGCAATGGAAGAGAGCTACGATGTCGTTGCACTAAAAGACACGAGTGATCGCTGAGGCGTCCTAGCTCACCAAAACTTCTTCCCGCACTCACGTAATCCGGCTCACCGACCTTCCGCAGCCGGTACAGAGAGCCACGTTCTTATCGTCGCTGTCCCACGCAATCACCGCGTCACATACGTCGCAGTTCACCGTGTCGGTGTGGAAGCGACAGCTCGGGCATGTGTAATAAATATTTGGTCCATCGGGCTTGGCCATCAACATTCCACCACTACAATGCACGCCATCTCACCTAGCCGATTATAAGCGCTTCCCGATCATAGTACAGCGGATGCTATGGCAGACCCCCTCTCTCCAGCGACACGAGCGATCAAGCGCAATCTTCTTGTGGCTTCAGTGCTTGCCATCTCGGCCAACGCGTTCAACGTTTCGGTTGATAAGATTCCGATCGGCGGACTCAGCATCACGTTCGACGAGCGGCTCTTTGCATTTCTGATTTTGGTTGTGCTTATCTATTTTCTTGGCACCTTCATTCTCTATTACATCATTGATATAAAGAATTTGGAACAGACACCGCATCAAACCGCTACCGAAAAGCTTTTCCGCACACGACAGAGCAATTTCGACGTCAGCTATGGCGACGTCATTGGCAAAGCTCTGCAAAGAGCGGCGGGTCCCAAATATCAGGTTCAAATGTCGGGCGATGGCTACGGCAACCCCGGTTACTCGTTCGGATACGTGGTCTACCTCGCTGCGAATCCGGGCGACGCATTCACGGCAGTTGAGCGCTTTAAGAACGAGGCTCTGTTTGACAAATTGGACAAGATTCAGAGCTCTATGATTCAAGGACAAGTACGAGCCAAATCTGCGTACCGGCGAAGGGCGGCCATCTCGAAACATGCGGTTAATTTCATGTACCTGACACGCAACTATTTTTTGGACGGCTTTTTGCCCATAGCGCTCGGGTTTATTGCACTAGCTGCTAACCTCGGTCTCGTAAAATTGGACTGGCTGCAAGGAATCGTGCCAAGTTTCAATATCCACCATACATTCGACTACACCTCTCCCCTTTTGCTGTAAGTAAGCAAATTCGTTGGCTTTGTTGTTGTCGTTTCTCCCCGTGCTGCGCTGTAAACAGTAGCGGAGGAGTTTGGCGCTGCTACCGATGCTTAACTAGTGGCTGGCGAGAGGGTTGAACTCGTTTATCCAGCTTTCCCATATCCCCAGCAACATGTGCCTGCCCGACCCAGAGTGGATGGGTCGGCAGGGTAATGGCGCCCCAGCGGTGATCGAACCGTGCGACCCGCTTTGAGCACTTCGCTTTCGCACTTTGAGATTAGAA
>Ga0206922_1181_pt1 | contig 13804 bp, 13 predicted proteins | sample Alteio_BWOrgHeat_63_FD_152976 | JGI IMG/M metagenome (GOLD analysis project Ga0206922, IMG submission 152976) | Enriched cells from forest soil in Barre Woods Harvard Forest LTER site, Petersham, Massachusetts, United States -... | ecosystem: Environmental > Terrestrial > Soil > Temperate forest >... | reverse complement strand
GTTTAAAATGTAAGAGCTTTTTGAGGTCCTCTTCCTCATGCTGCATGATGAACTGCCAGGGCGCATCATCCATCAGCTGCATCAGCTGCCGCGATTTGCGGATGATGGTCGTCCGGTTACCCCAGGAAAAGATGGCCGAGAAAAAACCCGCGATCTCGATGTCCTGTTTACGGCTGAACAGGTGGGGAATGCTGACGGGGTCGCTCTCAATGAACAGCGGGCGGTTATATTCGTCCACTTTCCGGTCAAGGAATGAATGAATATCTTTTTGAGCTGTTGTCATGGGGGCAATTGATGATTATCCGATGGCCTGCCCGAGATCATCCGTAAGATCATCGATGTCCTCTATGCCTACGCTAAGCCTGATCAGGCTATCGCTTAATCCATTCTTTATCCTCTCTTCCCGGGGGATAGAGGCATGTGTCATGCTGGCGGGGTGATTGATCAATGATTCTACGCCGCCCAGGCTTTCCGCGAGTGCAAATAATTTTGTGGAGGATAAGAGCCGGATAGCGTTGTCCCTGCTGTCATCTTTCAGGGTGAAGCTCATCATACCCCCGAACCCCCGCATCTGTTGTTTGGCAATAGCATAACCGGGATGATCTTCAAAGCCGCACCAATATACTTTTCCTACCCTGGGATGCTGACGCAGGAAATGGGCGATCTTTTCTCCATTCAGACAATGTCTGTCCATTCTTACATGTAATGTCTTTAAGCCTCTTAACACCAGGAAACAATCCTGTGGACCGGGAACTGCTCCGCAGCTCTTCTGGATGAAATACAATTGTTCACGCAGGGTGGCGTCATTCATGATCAGGCAGCCATGGATGACATCACTGTGGCCGCCAAGATATTTGGTAGCGGAGTGAAGGACCAGGCCGGCCCCCAGGTCCAGGGGATTTTGCAGGTAGGGGGAGGCAAATGTATTGTCGACGCATAGGAGAACGGAATGCCGGCGCGCGATGGCTGACAAGGCGAATATATCGACGATGTTCATCAGGGGGTTAGTCGGTGTTTCAGCCCAGATGAGACGGGTTTTTGGATTAATACAGGCTGTCACATTCGCTACATCCTGCATATTGATAAAATGGAATTTTATTCCTGTTTTTTCGAATATTTTGGTGAAGAGCCGGTAAGTGCCCCCATACATGTCATTGCCCGCGATGACCTCGTCCCCTGGCTGCAATAACCTGAGCACGGCATCCGTTGCGGCTACCCCGCTGCTGAAACAAAGCCCGAATTTGCCATTCTCTATATGGGCCAGCGCCATTTCAAGTGCGTGGCGGGTAGGATTCTGGGAACGGGCATATTCATACCCCTTGTGCACGCCGGGGGCGGATTGCACATAGGTGGAAGTTTGATAAATGGGGGTCATAATGGCTCCCGTGGTAGGGTCAGGCTCTACGCCTGCGTGTATAAGTTTTGTCGAAAGTTTCATGATGGCCTGATTTGAAGGGGCAAAGATACCATTAATACCGTTTAACAAAATCTTAATCAAAATAATGTAACATGGCAATACAGGTTCGCGCTGGTTTTAACATGACTTAAAAGTTTTTTTGCCCGTCTCGGTAAAAACAAATCGCCTTCTCACGGTGAGGCATGCAACATCTTTATACCGGACGTGTATATTGACTTGACGATAGTGTGGAGTATAGATAGCTTTACATCGCTAACGGACTTAATTTTCAGAAAATATTAAATTTAAAAACTATGACACCGCATCCTTTCTCTCAGCGTTCATCCTTTTTTCTTTGCTGTCTGCTGACCCTTTCTACCGGCGTATTCGCCAATAAGAAGGGATCGGACATTGATGGGAAGACACTTCAATTGTTCAAACAAACTTTTCCGAATGCCGAGCAGGTTAAATGGATAGAGCAGGCGGATAAAAATACCGTGAACTTCAAGGATGACGGGGTCCTTATTAAGATAGAGTATGACAAGGAGGGTAATTTTATCAGCTCGGTCCGGTATTATACAGAGAAGAACCTGCCGATCAACATTCTTTGTAAGCTGCAAAAAAAGTACGGAGACAAAAAGGTCTTCGGAGTTACGGAAATGACGACGGATAATACCGTGGATTATTACATCAAGCTGGAAGACGATAAATCCTGGACTACTGTCAAGTCGAATGCAGACGGGAATTTCCAGGTGGTGGAGAAATATAAAAAGTAAAAGGCTTCTTAGTCGTTCATACAGGCTGCCGTTACGAGGTAGCGCCAATCGCTGTTTTCAGCCGCATGAGCGCTCTGCGGCTGAATCTTTTTACGCAGGACATCTGGTCGTAAAATATCCGCCCGGACCAGCTTTCGCCTGGCTTCATGTATATATTCCTGTAATACGGGATCAGACATCCAGGATTGCTGTGGCGGCTCATAGCCTGTTTTATCTTTTCGCCAGACGATCTCTTTAGGCAGGATATCTTCCATGCTTACACGGAGCAGCCATTTTGTCCATCCCTCCCGGATCTTGAAGTCCGATGGAAGGGCAAAAAGAAATTCCACCAGCTCATGGTTAAGAAAGGGCAGGCGTACTTCTACGCCGTGCGCCATGGAATTGCGGTCGGCATAACGAAGCAGCTCTTCCATGCCATTCATGAATGTATTATAATATAAAATTCCACTGAGCTTATCGAAGTGTGGAATATCATAATAGGAGAGGCCGAACTGCGTGATAAAATCTCTGCAGAGGTCCTGGCTCTTTCGCTGACGGGCCGTCCGTTTGTTCTTCAGGAAAATGCCTGCATAGACCGGCAGGTTCGCTGCCAGCCTGTTCCTCCATGTCCAGCGGTCCTGGACACCGGATTCCCGGGCAGCCTCCAATTCCAGGGCAAAAGCTTTTTTGTCGTTGCGGTATAGTTCCTGCCAATACCAATGATAGTATTTGTGATAGCCCGCCAGCAGCTCATCGGCTCCCTGGCCATCCAGCAATACCTTTGTCCCATGACTGCGGGCCAGCTGAAATACTTTGAATTGTGCATATATACTTGAGGAGCCAAAGGGCTCCTCCTGGTGATAGACCAGCTTTTCGAAGTCATTTATAAGATCAGCTCCTGTAGGACTGGTCTGATAATTATCGACGGAGAAATATTTACTGACAAGCCGGATAAAGTGGGATTCATCTTTTTCAAAACCCGGGAAAACGGCGGAAAAAGTCTGCAGCCTTTGGGGATGATCCTGCTGGCCAAGGATCGCAGCCGCGACGGAAGAGCTATCCAGGCCACCGCTCAGGCTGGTGCCCAGGGGCGCGTCGCTGCGCATTCTCTTACATACGGCATTTGACAACAATACCCTGAATTGTTCAATAACCTCTTCTTCTTTGGGGATATGGGTATTCTCTATTTCCACACCCCAATACACGGAAGTCTTTGACGTGCCGGTGGCGGGGTCGTAGATCAGGTATGACCTGGCGGGCAATTTGGAAATACCGTTATAAAATGTTTCGGTCCCATTGGCGGGATTCTGTGTATAGCCGATGGTGATGAAATTAAAGATCAGTCGTTTATTGCTGTCCTTTTTGATGCCTGCCGCCCAAAGCGACTTCATTTCACTGGCGAACAGGAATTGATCAGGGTCTTTGTAAAAGAAAAGCGGCTTTTCTCCGAAACGGTCCCTGGCAGCAAATAATTTTCGCTCTTTTTCATCCCAGATGGCAAAGGCGAACATACCATCAAAATATTGCAGACAGTCCGGGCCATAATGATCATAGGCCACCAGGATCACTTCCGTATCGGACCGGGAATTAAAAGCGTAGCCTTTTGACTGAAGCAGGCTGCGCAGCTCTATATAATTGTAGATTTCTCCATTGTGAACAATGGCATAGCGGTCCAGGTATAACATTGGCTGGGCCCCTGCGGGGCTGAGATCAATGATGGCCAGCCGGCGATGACCCAGACCTGCGATGCCGCTGCTGCTTATCCAGGCCCCTTCTCCGTCCGGACCCCGGTGCGCAATGGCGTCTGTCATCTTTTTCAGACGATCCCGGCTAATATTGGCCGGATTGGCAGACAGGATACCTGCGATGCCGCACATTACAAGTTAATGGGGAGTTTTACCAGCACGTCGTCCCAGCTTATGGCGAGCTGGGCTCCTTTATTGGTTTTTTCAAATTCCATGGAGAAAGCCTCCGTGATGGAAGCCTGTTTTTCTACCGGGACGGTGGTACGCAATACGTCCTTTGTCATATCATAACGGAATGCGCCCCAGGTGTCGGTTTCTTTATTCAGGATAATCGTCCATTTATCGGAGTCAACGAGGGCATACAGTGTATACCGGCCTTTTTTTACTTTTTTATCATCGATCTTCACATCCTGGAAAAATTCGATCTCCGTGGCTTCGTTGGCGCCCAGTCTCCACACTTTCCCATATTCCACAAGCCCTCCAAACAACTGTCGTCCATTTTTTTGCGGCCGGCTGTATAATACCCGTGCTATGGGGGGGCCGGCGGCTTTGTCCTGTATTTTCAGGACGGGGTAATCTGCCGGGAAATAGCTGATATCCATGGGTGATTTGTCGATGGATGCTCCTTTGGATTGTGCGTTGGCCAGGTTCAGGATCACCAGAAAGCCAAAAAGGAAAATTACTTTTTTACGCAGGTTCATATAACTTCTATTTATTTGTCCTTATGACAAAATTATTCAATTTTTCCTTTCTCTCCATTCCCGGATAGCTGGGTCAGGGTAATACGGGCGAAATCTTTTAGGGACGGGAAAAAATCATTATAACAGGCGCCCAACTCGTTATAATGGGCTTCAAAGAGCATACAGGCTTTTTCAGGGGGGGGGCATATAAGCCGCTCTTCTGGCCAGACCGGCAAAAGCGTTGAAAATGCCTTCTTTGAAGCGATAGTTATACAGCCAGTCCTGGGATCGCATATAGGGGAAGGCCCGGGCGAAGCGTTCCGGGAGGATCTTTTCCCGGGTTCCTACCTGTGTATAAATAGATTGTGCGAAACCGGCCAGCTGTGCGGCTGAAGGAAATTCGCGGGTGTCATTGGCGAGGAAATGGTCATAAACGACGTCCGTAAGGGCGCCTGCGTACAGGCCATAATCTTCTCTGAAAAAGATTTTTGCTTTTTTAGTGACGGGATGGGTGTCTGTGAAAGTATCGATGGCCCTGTGAAGGGATATGCCTTTTTGAATAGCCTCGGGATAATCCAGCTTTTTTTTGCCTTTTATAAAATCGCTCACCAGGTTACCCACTACTATCTCCGGTATGCCGAAGGATAGGTATGCATGCGCTAAATAATTCACACTTACAAGTTAGCGATTTTCGCGGTCCGGCAGGCTGTCTTCCCGGTCCTCTGCCGGAAATTTATTTTAACAGCGCCTTGCATCACTTTAAACTTTCATTAAGAAATCAAATCCAATGCAGGACTGTCAAGGGTTTCAAAGGGCGAAGAAAGATAAAATATTTTTCTTCTTCATTATTTGGTAACATTCTCAGCCATTGGTCATTAAACTGTTGCAGCATCACTTAAAATAATAGTTTTGCTGTGTCTTAAACAATAAGACGGTAAAAAGAATAAAATGAAGAAGATATTATCGATGATCATGATTGCTGTAATGAGCGTAAGCGCTTTTGCAGCAAAGGCTGAAGGACCGGAAATAAGCCAGCAGGTGATAAGGGCTTTTCATAAACAATTCGCCAATGCGAAAAACATCAAATGGGAGGAAAAGGGCGATCATGTGAAAGTGGAGTTTTCCCTGAATGACCAGGTGTTTTTTGCATATTATAACAATAACGGAGATCTGACGGCTGTCGTGCGGAATATCATTTCCACTCAGCTGCCTATAAAGCTTCTTACAGAATTAAAGAGCGGATATGCTGATCTATGGATCACGGATCTTTTTGAAGTAGCCTCGGATAATGAGAGCACGTATTATATTACTTTAGAAGATGCCGACAAGAAAATAGTGCTTCGGTCAGGTGGAACGTCGGGCTGGCAGGAATATGCAAGAAGCAAAAAAGAGTCTGATTAACAAAGCGAACACGTTTGATCGAGCCGCTGGAAGTGCGGCTCGTCCAAAGGACAGACATCAGATATTTGCGCTAATCGGGCTATTTTTTACAAAGCCCGATTAGCGCACATTTAGTTGGATAGCCGAACGGATTCCTCCGTACGGCTTTTTTTATGCAGTCGCCGGTAAAAAACTGCCGGATCGTTGTAGCCCCGGGAAGCAGGCTTGTGCTAAAAATGCGCTACATTTGCGGCCAATATTCAATAACAAAAAAAATGACTACCCACCATGAATAAAGGTCCCGTTTCTCAATTTATTCAGCATCATTACCGGCATTTTAACGCCGCCGCCCTGATGGATGCCGCTAAAGGATATGAAGCGCATTTGCTGGAAGGAGGTAAGATGATGGTCACCCTTGCCGGGGCCATGAGCACAGCCGAGCTGGGTATTTCCCTGGCAGAGATGATCCGCCAGGATAAGATCCAGATCATCAGCTGTACCGGAGCCAATCTGGAAGAGGATGTTATGAACCTCGTGGCGCATAGTCATTATAAAAGAGTGCCTAATTACCGGGATCTTACGCCACAGGAAGAATGGAACCTGTTGGAAAATCATTATAACCGCGTGACGGACACTTGTATACCCGAGGAAGAGGCTTTCCGCCGTCTGCAGAAACATTTGTACAAGGCATGGAAGGATGCAGAGACAAAAGGGGAGCGTTATTTTCCTCATGAATTCCTCTATAAGGTGGTCCTTAGCGGAGACCTGGAGCAGTATTATGAAATAGACCCTAAAGATAGCTGGATCGTCGCGGCAGCGAAGAAAAATATTCCAATTGTGGTGCCGGGTTGGGAAGATAGTACCACGGGTAATATTTTCGCCAGCTATGTCGTTAAGAATGAGCTGAAGGCATCCACGGTCCGCAGTGGTATCGAATACATGGTATGGCTGACTGAGTGGTACAGGAACAATTCTGCCGGGAAAGGGGTAGGATTTTTCCAGATAGGAGGTGGTATCGCAGGGGATTTCCCCATCTGTGTGGTGCCGATGATGTACCAGGACCTGGAATGGCATGATGTTCCCTTCTGGAGCTATTTTTGTCAGATCTCCGATTCAACCACCTCGTACGGTTCTTATTCCGGCGCTGTGCCTAATGAGAAGATCACCTGGGGTAAATTGGATATCAACACGCCGAAGTTTATTGTTGAAAGTGATGCTACCATTGTTGCTCCCCTGATCTTTGCGTGGATACTGGGATGGTAAATACCGTAATATTTAATATCTATGAATACAAATTCTGAAGAGCTGTATCTCGAGGCTGAAGCTGATATTAAGAATAATAATTACGCAGAGGCATTTAAGAAGTACGAAAGCATTTTATACGAGGAGCCGGATAGTGCGCCGGCGCACAATTCGATGGGATGGCTGTACAAGACCCAATTTGACGATTATGCAAAGGCGGAGAATCATTTTATCACTGCCATCAAATGCGATCCTTTATATCCGCATTCCTATTTTCATATCGCGGCCTTATTGATGGATATGGAGCGATTTGATGAGCTGGGCCTGCACCTGGAAAAATGTCTGCGGACCAGGACGATCGATAAGTCATGGGTTTACGGGCGATATGCGTTGTCAGAGGAATTAAGGCAGCGGTACGAAAAAGCTGTTTACTATTTTGAAAAGGCAATTCTTGCCAGCCAGAATGATGACAAGATAAAGGATTACCGGCAGGACATCGAAAGATGCGAAATGAAGATGGAAATCTATAAGAAACACTCCCCTGCGGCTGAAAAGTGAGTATGAGTGGGGTATATATAAAAAAAAACAAGCACTCCATGACAGAGTGCATTGTTTACTCCTAACTGACCTATGAAAAAGGTTGATTATTTTCTTTTGCACAACGAAGATGATTAAAAAGGATGGGATAGAAAAGAAATAAGCCGTGGTTAACCACGGCTTAACATTAGTTAATAACAGTATGAGGGACAGTAGCCTACCGGCTTATTTGAGCACTTTTAGCCTCACCATTTCTATCCTGGTATCGCTTACATTGAGGATCTCGAATTCATAGTCGCCGATGATGATACGATCTTTCAGATGAGGAATGGTCTCATGTTGATTAATGATATAACCAGAGAGTGTTTCCGAATCATTTTCCGGAAGATCAAGATCATATTTTTCGTTGAGATAGTCCAGCTCCAGTCTGCCTGAGAAAATGAATTCATCATTGGAAAGCTTTCTCTCTTCGAATTCATCTGTGTCGTATTCGTCCCGGATCTCGCCAAATATTTCCTCCAGCAGGTCCTCCATGGTGACGATGCCTGCCGTGCCTCCGAATTCATCCACCACCCAGGCGATGCTCTTTCTTTCCCTGCTGAACTTATTGATCAGGTCAGTAGCGCTCATGCTTTCCGGTACGGCAGGAATGGATAGCAGGATAGATTTTATAAGCGGGGGTTTTCTAAAAAGATCCAGCTGGTGGATATAACCGGCCACATGATCCAGGTTGCCATCATAGACCACTAATTTACTCAGGTGTGTGTCCACGAATTTTTTCCGGGCGTCCTCAATGGGGGCATTCAGATCGATGCCTTCTATTTCTTTTCTGGGAATAAGACATTCCCGGACCTTGACTTTTGGCAAGGCAAGGGCGGCTTCGAAAAGGCTTTTATTGAGGTCTTTGGAATCCTCTTCCGTACCCCTGGTCTGTTGTATAAAATTTTCCAGGTCTGTGCTGGAAAAAGTTCCTTTTCTATCATCCATCCGCACATTGAAAACATATTTGAGGATCCACTGGGCGATGGCTACAAAAAAGCTGGCGATGGGGTAAAGGAACCGGTTCAGAAATTCAATGCTTTTTGCAAAGAAGCTCAGCATGGAATCACTTTTGGCGCGAAAAAGCGCTTTAGGGATGAACTCCCCGAACAGGAGAATAAATGCCGAGGCAACCAATGTTTCCACAAAGAGGCGGATGGCATTGACATAACCGCCGGGCATGTGGACCCTGGTCATCAAATAATTCCACAGGGGCAGAAAAGTCTCTCCTACCATGAGCCCGAAGATGACGAGGCAAACGTTGAATCCTACCAGCGTGGTCCCTATAAACTGGGCCGGATGCTCCATAAAATGGGACAGGATGATGCCGCTGGTGCGTCCTTGTTTTTTCTTCAGCTCTATAGCCAGCTTATTAGCGCTTACGAAGGCCACTTCGATGCCCGCAAAATATGCGATCATCAGCCAGTCTACAACAATCCAGATCAGGGTATTGGTATTCATACAGCTACTAATTTAATCTGAAAAATCGAGAACTCATAGCCCTAAGAAGCTTTTGACGGCTTCGTCAGCATGGAGGCAGGCGCGGTCCAGCTGATCATTTACAATTATCTTATCGAAGTGGTGTTTAAAGGACATTTCGTAGGCGGCTTTGTTGACCCGGGCATGGAGGCTTTCGGGTGTTTCGGTGCCCCGCATTTCCAGGCGTCGCTTCAGCTCTTCCACGGAAGGGGGCTCGATAAACAGCGATAAAGTGGCATGGGGATATTGTTCCTGCATGTGTATGGCGCCTTTTACTTCGATGTCCAGGACGGGGACTTTTCCGGCTTTCCATATACGCTCCAGCTCTTTTTTCAGCGTACCGTAATATTTGCCTTCGTAGACCATTTCCCATTCCGCAAATTCGTTCTGCTGGATCTTATGTTTAAATTCATCCAGGCTTAGGAAATAGTAGTCCACCCCATCTTTTTCATCATTGCGGGGTGAGCGGGTGGCAGCGGATACGGAAAATGCCAGTCTTGAATATTTATCCAACAGAAAATGAGTAATGGATGTTTTTCCGGCGCCGGAAGGGGCTGTTATGATAATGATCTTTTGTTCCTGGCTCATATTCTTGTTATTTGGGCGCCCAGCTGGCGGAGTCTTTCGTCGATGTGTTGGTAGCCGCGGTCTATCTGCTCGCTATTCTGGATAATACTTTTGCCTTCTGCGCTAAGGGCGGCAATAAGAAGGGCTACCCCTGCCCGTATGTCCGGGCTGCTCATAGTGATGCCTCTTAATTTTTGTTGCCGGGCTGTACCGATAACGGCCGCGCGGTGGGGATCGCATAAAATGATCTGTGCTCCCATGTCTATGAGCTTATCTACAAAGAAAAGGCGGCTTTCGAACATCTTCTGATGGATGAGGATAGAGCCTTTTGCCTGTGTTGCGACGACCAGGACGATGCTGAGCAGGTCCGGGGTAAAGCCGGGCCAGGGATGATCATAAATGGTCAGCACGGATCCATCCAGGAAACTCTGGATCTCGTAAACATCCTGTGCAGGGACATAGATGTCGTCTCCCCGAAATTCGAGATGGATGCCCAGCTGTCTGAATTTATCCGGGATAACGCCGAGGTTTTCCAGGCTGGTATTCTTGATGGTGATGGAGCTTTGTGTCATTGCTGCCAGACCGATAAAGGAGCCTATCTCGATCATATCCGGTAACATGCGGTGTTCTGTTCCGCCCAGGTAGCTTACGCCATCGATATGAAGGAGATTGCTGCCAATCCCGCGGATCCGGGCCCCCATGCGGGTCAGCATTTTACATAACTGCTGAATATAGGGCTCGCAGGCTGCATTGTAAATGGTCGTTGTGCCCTGGGCCATAACGGCAGCCATGATGATATTGGCGGTGCCGGTGACAGAAGGCTCGTCAAGGAGCAGATAACAGCCCTTTAAATGGGGTGCTTCCAGGTGGAAAAGCCCTTCTTCGGGATGATAATGGAACTGTGCGCCCAGCTTTTCAAAACCGATGATATGTGTGTCCAGCCTGCGTCTTCCGATCTTATCGCCTCCTGGTTTTGGAATAAATGCTTTTCGATAGCGGGCCAGCATGGGGCCTGCTACCATTACTGATCCACGCAGTCTTCCGCTTTTCCGGCGGTAGGTTTCGGTGCGCAGGTAGTCAATGTCAACAGTATCCGCCTGGAAGATACAGGTGTCCCGGGATGGACGCTGGATCTTTACACCCATTTCACCCAGCAGCTCAATGAGGAGATTAACATCGAGGATGTCGGGGATGTTGGTTATCGTAACTTTTTCGGGGGTGAGCAATACTGCGCTGATGATCTGTAAGGCTTCATTTTTGGCACCCTGGGGTATGATCTCCCCTTGTAGTTTATGGCCACCAATGACTTCGAATGCGTTCACAAGGATGTTTTTTATAGAATAAAAAAGCGATACTGACAGTAGAAGGTCTGATCTGTCAGTATCGCCACGAATTTAAAGGATTTGTTACAGGCTTAGAATCTTTTCTTTTTGAACTTTCCGGGGCGGTCATTATTCCTGTCATTGCGGTTATTGCCACCGCCGCGTTGCTGGAATTTTTGATTGCGTTTATTCCGGTAGTCGCCATATCCGCCGCGCTCTCTCTCCCTGTTCTCGTTGGGGCGGAAGCTTTTTACATAAGGGGTGTTGGTGAACTCCAGCTGTCCGTTGGTAAGCTGAGAGAGCTCACTTTGAATAGCGTCATCATGCACGGTTTCCTTATGCCAGTTGTTATAGGCGAGCTTCATATAATAAGCCACGGCATTGGCAAAGCCATTGCGTTTTTCCGGGTTCTCTTCTGCAAGGGCCTTATTGATCACAACTTCCAGGTTTTTGCCCAGATGTGAGAATTTGGGATACCGTTTCGGGTATTTTAAAGGTTTTGGCCTGGCCCTGAGCGTTTCCCTTGTGGGGATGGGGTAAGGGGAGGCTACTTCCAGCTTGAAGTCGGAGATCAGAAAAAGATGATCCCATAATTTATGGCGGAAATCTTCTACATTTTTCAGGTGCGGATTGAGAAATCCCATCAGCTCTATAACGGCCTGGGCGTTGCGCTGCCGTTTTTCCTTATCGTCAAGTGCCACCAGGTATTCGATCATCTTCTGAATATGGCGTCCATATTCGCGCATGATCAAATGGTTCCTGGTGGTGTTATACTCCATGTTTTCCATTTGCGAAATTTATCAAAACTACAGGAAAAAACCCAAAAAAAGAAAACCCACGGCCTGGTGAACAGTGTGGGCAAAATCCGGCACGGCCGGATTGGCCGAAGGCCCATCATTAAATGGCCTACTGAATAGTGGGTAAAATAAAAGAAAACCCACTATTCAGTGGGCTTCCGTAGGATGGGAGGATTTATTGGTTCTTCATAGGCTAATTAATTAATATTTTACTGGAATAGCGCTGATCATGCGTAATATCGGTGGTCCTGAGGAAATACAGCCCTTTTGCGGGTTTGGGGCTGAGATCCATCCTGATCTCGTTGGTGCCCGTCAGGGTCGTTGATTCCCGCTGTATTACCTGTCCGGCCGTATTGATCAGCTCCATGAGGTATCTTCCTGTCTGGGCGGTATTAAACCGGAATACCAGGGTATTGATGGCAGGGTTGGGATAGGTCTGGTAGCTGCCGCTGTTGCCCTGTTGATCCCCGGGGCTGACGGTCAGGATGGCCGAATAGCTGATCTTCCCGCTGGCATCTGTCCGTTGGATCCGGAAATAGAGGACCCCCACATTAGCCGGATCAAGGTTGTATTGATATTGGTATTTTGTAGCAAGACCTCCTGAAGAAGTGTCCCCTTCGGCTTGTCCTGCCGTGACGAATTTTTTTCCTTGCGTGCTGACTTGAATTTCATAGTGAGTATTGTTTTGTTCATTGTCGGTTAACCATTGTAATGATATAATATTGCCGTTCTGGGTGGCTGTAAAGTCTTTAATGGCCGTGGCCAGCACCGCGTTCGGGCAGAGATAAAAAGTGATCAGGGCGGTGCCCCAGTATTTTGTCCGGATACTATAGTCGAATGTGGTGCCGGCGTCTGAAGAGCCACCGCCGCCGAACTGGAGAGTATCGCTGACGGTGCCGGTGCCTTTATAAGCCGTGGCGATGGATGGGCTGGCGTTGATCGCCTTTTTATTGATGATCGTATCGGGGCCCAGCACAACACTGTCCGAAGGCAGGATGGTAGTGCCATAAGGCCCTAAGTTGATGGGGCCATACGTGAGGCTTCCGGTCGTCGGCGTGCCTACGATATCCGGGCCGGTGATCTTGGTATTGATGTTGATAAAAAAGTCTGCGTTCGCGACAGGCCCCAAAGATTTATTACGGGCCATGGTGGAAGAAACAACGGATATGGTATCCTGGATGGTCAGACAGGTAAGTCCCATTACACCAGTCGGGTCATTATACTGCTGAAAAGAGAAAACTACTTTTGGAGCGTCGGAGGTGTCAATGATGACGTGTTGAGTGAGCGTGTCGGCACCTACACAGGGACATTGAGCAAGGGTAATCCGGGGGAGCATTACTGATATGTATATACATACAGCAGCAGTCAAAGAGTACGCACGGTTCATAGGCACGAATTTTAAAATTAAGAAGTCGGATTAAAACGGATTAGTATAACAAAATTAAATATCTGCAAGAAACAAGCCAAAGCACTAACACCCAATTATCTTGCACCGTAAAAACCACATTTTAGCATAAGGTATAAAATGTAAATGATTGATAGTTAACGCTCAAATTCCTCAATTTTTTTTGAAGAATGCCCTGGTTACCTTTGCACCATGCTTATATTGTTGGATTGCAGGCCTTTGCAATATGCAGGGGTTGCTAATGAACGAGCCCGGCTCGTCCTTTCCTGTGCCAGGTGGCTGTCTTCCCGCAAGGAACTGCGATGGCTTTTTCTTGTAGATAAGAGCTGGAAGAAGGAGGATTGGCCTTTTGTAAGGGATCTGGAAGGTGAATGGCTGCCGGTGCGGGCCTTGCCGGGTGGTTTGGGCTGGACGTACTGGTATGACTGGCAGATCCCCCGGGTAGCGGGAAAGTATAATG
>Ga0206922_1180_pt1 | contig 13898 bp, 16 predicted proteins | sample Alteio_BWOrgHeat_63_FD_152976 | JGI IMG/M metagenome (GOLD analysis project Ga0206922, IMG submission 152976) | Enriched cells from forest soil in Barre Woods Harvard Forest LTER site, Petersham, Massachusetts, United States -... | ecosystem: Environmental > Terrestrial > Soil > Temperate forest >... | reverse complement strand
AAGGTTTTAAACAAATAATAAATAATTATTAAATATTTGTATATACAAATTACATCTCAAAAAAATTTCTTCTTAATAACGATCTTATTATCCCTCTAACTCATCAGATAATTTATTCATGCCCGTAACGAGTTCAGCGCTCTCCTTTGTACCAAGAATGTTTTTGTACGATTCATAAAATTTTGCCAGGCATTCCTTTAACTTTGGTAATAATTCCTTTCCGGTTGGGGTAGCATAAACATTGGTTGCTTTTCCCTCAGCAATCCTTACCACAAGCTTTTTCTCCTCCAATTTTTCTATCAAACGGGTTATGGTACTTGGTTTAAGCTGCAATTCATTTGCCAGCATCCCCGGTTGTATGCCCGGCTCTTCAATCACGATCATCAGCAGGTAAGCATGGCTTGGTGAAAGATTCACAACGCCCCAGCTTTCACCGGCAAGCTTCTCAATCTTCCTTGCCAGCGCATTAGCCGAAAAATACATACACTTGCGATATCTGCTTTCTGACGCTTTCATAACTCTATCCCCAACAGGAGGATTTAAAAAAGTTTTGACAAAGGTAAAAACATTTTATTTGTATATACAAATAAATTTTACAATTTAATAAAAGCATCCAAAAAAGCCTTCATATAGGCTTTTTGTTTTGGAGCCTGTTCTTTTATATAACTATTAATAATTTCCTCAGATTGAACATATTGAGCCGGGATCAGTTCACTGCGCTCGTTTTCGGTCATACCGTTCAGCAGGTCTTCCTTTACTTCCATGTGAAACTGCAACCCCGCAACATGATTGCCATATACAAAACCCTGTTGCTCACAACCTGCAGACCTAAACAACTGTACAGTATCATTAGGTAAGGCAAAAGTATCGCCGTGCCAGTGAAACGTAATAAACTCATCGGGCAGCGCATTTGTTAGCGGATGTTCAGCAACCTTATTAACAGGCAACCAGCCAATTTCTTTAAGTGTATGCGAATATACTTCTTCACCAAGCACATTTGCAATAAACTGAGAGCCTAAGCAAACGCCCAGTACTTTTTTGTTTGCATCTATTGCGGATTTGACAAATGCTTTCTCCGCCTTCATCCAGCTATATTTATCTTCCTCATAAACACCCATGGGGCCTCCTAATATCACAAGAAAGTCAAATGTACCTGTTTGAGGAAATTCGGCATCTTCGAAAGTTTTTGTATAACTGGTTGTATAATTGTTTTCAACCGCCCAATCAAGGATTGAACCGGGATATTCAAATGCTACATGCTGAATGAAATGTATATGCATAAAATTGCTCCGTTACTTTTGCGTAGATTTACAAAGTTGACTAAGAATGGCAAACACAAATTTACATACAGAACAGGCGCAGTTAACACCTGCTGAAAAAGAGTTTGAAAATAAAATAAGGCCAAGGGAAATTATTGAATTCTCAGGGCAGAAACAACTTATTGATAACCTTGTTATTTTTATAAAAGCCGCTAAAATACGCGGCGAAGCATTGGACCATGTATTGTTTCACGGGCCACCAGGTTTGGGTAAAACCACCTTATCAAGAATAGTAGCGAATGAACTGGGCGTGAATATAAAGGAAACTTCAGGCCCTGTAATTGAAAAACCCGGCGACCTTGCAGGCCTGCTTACCAATCTTGAACCGAACGATGTTTTGTTTATTGATGAGATTCACCGCCTTAGCAATGTGGTGGAAGAATACCTGTATGCCGCCATGGAAGATTTCAGGATTGATATTATGATAGATTCGGGGCCAAATGCAAGAAGCGTGCAGATAAACCTTAACCCTTTTACACTAATAGGCGCCACTACAAGAAGCGGGTTGTTAACCGCGCCGTTGCTATCGCGTTTTGGCATAAAATCGAGGCTGGAATACTATAGCGCTGAAATATTAAAAAAGATCATAGAAAGAAGCGCATCCATTTTGCAAACATCTATTTCAACAGAGGCAGCCTCTGAGATTTCAAGAAGAAGCCGTGGCACACCACGCATAGCCAATGGGCTTTTACGGCGAGTGCGAGATTTTGCGCAGGTGTTAAATGACGGCATTATTGATATAGGGATAACCCAGCATGCCCTAAAGGCACTAAATGTTGATGAGCATGGATTGGATGAAATGGATAACCGTATTCTTACCACCATTATTGAAAAATTCAAAGGCGGCCCGGTAGGCATTAGCACCATCGCCACTGCTGTAGGCGAGGAAAGCGGAACAATAGAAGAAGTGTATGAGCCTTTTTTAATACAGGAAGGCTTTTTGCAACGTACACCCCGCGGCAGGGAAGCTACCCATAAAGCCTATGAGCATTTAAAGATTGCGATACGAAACCATGGCCAGCAGCCTAATTTATTTTCCTGAGGGGAATGATTGAACGCAGATTGGGGGGATTTTCAGGATTAGAGGGATAATATGAAAATAAAGTTTACTTCTCTTTTGCCAACTTATCAATTAGTTTGTAAGCATATTTTTTGCCGGTGATTAAACTTAACTTTTTTTGAGGTTTAGCTTTGACATCAACTTTAATTACAATGTATTTTTTCATTGCATATACTCTTTAAAATCTTCCATTGGAGCATCAAAATCGTCTGCCATTTTAATCACAAGGCCTTTCATGCTTCCAAACTGGCGTTGTTTTTTAGTAACAGGTTTTTCTTCAACTAAGTATTGCTGCAACAGATCATTAATTTTTAATAATTCCTGTTCAGGCAAATTATCAATTTTACGAAAAATATCCAGTTTAATGTCTGCGGTACTCATTCTTATTTCAAAGTTAGTATGTTAAATCAATCAGGAAGCAGGGTGTACATTAAAAAAGCCCCCGCACGCGAAGGCTTTAACTAAATTATATTGGGTCTTTACCTATGGCGCTACCAGCCTGAAGCCATTGCCATGTATATTCACTATTTCAATATTCTCATCATCTTTCAGGTATTTGCGAAGCTTCGCAATGTACACATCCATACTTCTCCCATTAAAATAAGTATCGCTGCCCCATATCTTTTTCAATGCCCTTTCGCGGGGTAATAGATCGTTCTTATGTTCTGCCAGCATTTTCAGCAACTCATTCTCCTTTGGAGAAAGCGTTTGCATTTTACCATCATGCCCAAGTTCACGAAGCTTGGGGTTAAAATGATATTTGCCAAGATCAAATTCAAGGTTTTCAGACTCCCGGTTCATCTCCTCGTTACGCTTAAGGATCGCTTTTATTTTCAGCAATAGTACCTCACTGTCAAAAGGTTTGGTAATATAATCGTCAGCGCCAAGTTTATAGCCCTGTATAATGTCCTCTTTCATTGTTTTGGCACTCAAAAAGAACAGGGGAACATCGGGGTCAATATCCCGAATTTCTTCCGCCAGGGTAAAGCCATCCATATTAGGCATCATCACATCCAGCAGGCAGATATCAAATTTCTCGCGCTGAAAGGCAGCCAGCCCCAAACGGCCGTCTCTTTCAAGGGTAACACTGTAATCGTTCAACTCTAAATAATTCTTTAAAACCATTCCAAGATTCGTATCATCTTCACATAACAAAACCTTGTATTTTTTCTCTTCCATAAATTCGGATTTAAATTTTAACAAATATGTAAATCATTTACCATGCCAATATTGGGCATAAAGTAATTTTTGTTAAAGGTATTGCTTGTTACATTCAACAGATCATTCTAAATCAAAATTGTTTACCAGTTCGGACTATTTTTGCATTTTAAAAACAAAATATGTTGTTAACGCCCGATAATAAACTTAAAAAACTGATAGTAATTGGCGACAGGGTGCTTATTAAACCCTTAAAACCCAATGAAAAAACCGCGAGCGGATTGTACCTGCCGCCCGGCATACAGGAAAAAGAGAAAGTTTACCAGGGGTATATTATAAAAGCCGGGCCGGGTTATGTTATACCTATGCCTGCTGAAGATGAAGCCTGGAAGGGCGAAGAAGAAAAGATAAAATATGTGCCCTTGCAGGCAAAGGAGGGCGACCTGGCCATATTTTTAGCAAGCGGCGCCACCGAGGTAATATATGAAGGTGACAAATATTTTATAGTGCCCCAGGGTGCAATATTAATGCTTGAAAGAGAAGAAGATATGTGACACAAGCGCTGTTTTAGCAATGCTTTAAGGAAACTATGGCATGATAATTTCCATCATACTTTTATAAGATAAGTATATGGCAATTAATATTGTTGAAGCTGTACAAAAGCAAATGGGGTATGAGCCTTTACAGAAAATAGACCCCAACACACAGGAGCCGCTTTCTACCGAGGTTTTTACAAGCCCCGTTTCCGCGCTTGCCCAAGCTGCTATACCTGCTGTTTTAGCCGCTATTTATGAAAACACAAAAGATAAACACTCAGCCGAAGAACTATTAAGTGTAAGAAGTTCCACAAACTACTTACCCATTTTGTTTAGCGATAACGAACCTAACGCAATTCAGGCCGTTGCAACCTATAGCAAATTAAACACCACCACAGCCGAACAGGCTATGCAGCAAATTGCTGTAGCCGCATTGCAGGTAATTCATTCCGAGCTAAAAGACCCAACTCCAAAGGCGTTAACCGATTTTATGAACAGCCAGCGCAGCAATATTTTGGAGTACCTGCCTGCCAGCCTGCAAATGGGCACTTTGCTGGATCATAATACGCTTGATGACCGTACCAATAAAATGGAGGGCCCGGTATCAGGCTTAATGCATACCATTGAAAAAATATTTTCTGACACCAAATAATAAGGACGCAAACCCTTATTTAAATCGCACCCCATGAAAGCACTTGGCATTATTTTAATAGTAGCTGGCATATTAATGATGGTCTTCCGCAGTATAAGTTTTACGCAGGAAAAGAAAGTTGTTGATGCCGGGCCTATACAGATTGAAAGGAAGGAAGACAAAACAATCGGGTGGCCTGTATATGCCGGTGGCATTGCCGTTGTAGCCGGAATCGTGATATTATTGGCAAGCCCAAAAAGGCCCTGATTACCAATTATTTTTTGGTAACCCTGCCTATACCATCAATCATAATTTTTCGCTCACTTTGCAAGTGTTCAAGCACTTGCCAAAATTTTTCTTTATCAACGTCTGTTAATTGCCGCAGTAATTCTTTTACCGGCATATTTTCCTTAATTATACCTGCCATTATTTTGTCGCGGATTGAACCAAATTCCTTTGCCGAAAGGCTTTTATTCTTTTGCGTTAAACAGTTATCGCAAATGCCGCAATCCTGTATATCAGCATCTCCAAAATAATTACCAAGGTATTTACTCCTGCAAAGGGATTGTGACTGCATGTAAACAAGCATCGCGTTAACCCTGGCTTCAAATTGTTGCTTTCTAAGCTGGTATGCCTTATTATCAATGTACAAAAATTCTGCGGGCGCACGGTTGAGCAGGAAATGTATTTGCGGTGTTTCCTTTTGCGGCAGGTAATCAATAATATGCAATGCCTTTAATTGCTGAAGACTATTTCTTACACTATCAATTGTAGTACGTGTGAGTTTTGCAATAAGCTTTTCATTGATGGAAACACGGTTATCATAAATACCTTCATAGGTGCGCAATAAGCATTTAATAACGGGCTCCAGCGCAGGATGGCTTTGCTCAAGATCATCCAGCAGCATTTTTGGAGCGATGAAATTTACCTGCGACGGTAAAAAAATATTCTCCGTAAAAGTAAGATGCCCTTCCTGCTCAAGCACCTTTAATACATTTATGGCCAATTGAATATCAATATTAAAATTACCGGCAAATTCACCTAAATCGAAATCATAATAATTCCCATCGCCAATGCCAACAGGTATCTGCAAAAAATCTGCAAGCGATTGATAGACCTTCTTTATGTTATAAACAGAAGGAAACCTAACATCTGCCAAACCATTCATCCAATCAACATCTTCGATGTGATAGATCAATACCGCATAAGCCTTTTTTCCATCCCTGCCTGCCCTGCCTGCTTCCTGGTAATAATTTTCCAAACAATCAGGTACATCATAGTGTATCACCGTTCTAACATCGGGCTTGTCAATGCCCATCCCAAAAGCGTTTGTACAAACCATTACACGGGTGCTGTTGTTTGTCCATGCATCCTGCCTGGCATTTCTCTCTTCCTGTAATAAACCGGCGTTATAAAAATCAGCAGGAATATTTTGAAGCGCCAGCAACTGCGAAACCTGCTTGGTTGTTTTTCTTGTGCGGCAATAAATAATGCTGCTGCCTTCTACATTTTTCAGCACCTCAATAAGTTTGTTGATCTTACTGTCTGCTTTAAAAAACGCTGAATGATAAATTAGCCCTTTCAAACGATTGCCTGAATACTTTGGGCGTTTTAAATTTAAGCTTGTCAAGAATATCTTTTTCTACGACAGGCGTAGCCGATGCTGTAACTGCAAGTACAGGCACGCCCGGTAATATCTCCCGCAAATTGGTAATGCGTAAATAGGATGGCCTGAAATCGTAGCCCCATTGGGAGATGCAATGCGCTTCATCCACGGCGATCATACTTATATTCATTTCTGAAAGAAAAGTATTAAAGGCTTCTGTTTGCAGGCGCTCAGGAGATAGGTATAAAAATTTAAACCTCCTGTCCACAGCGTCCTGCAGCGTATTATTCACTTCGTAATGCGTCATGCCGCTGTGTACTGCTGCTGCCTGTATGCCAAGCTTTTCCAGGTTAGCTACCTGGTCTTTCATTAAAGCAATTAATGGGCTTATCACTAAACATACGCCGTCTTTCATTAATGCTGGCACCTGGTAACAAACAGATTTACCGCCGCCGGTGGGGAGCAACGCCAATGTATCATTTCCATCCAATACAGATTGAATAATATCCTCCTGTGGTGGCCGGAAGGATGAGTGGAGCCAGTATTGCTGAAGAATGCTTAACGGTGACGGCATTAGCATGAAATCTACGAATTACGAATTGGTACGAATGTACGAATTGGCGGCTGCCAAGTTATCTATTAATTACGAATCGGGACGAATGTACGAATTGGAGGTTGCCAGTACAAACGGTGCACACTCTTTTTCTGCGATTACCGGTAGTAAAGACTTGCAAAAGATGATAACTAAGAGAAATATTTTACGCGCTTTATAAAAGCTCCAATGTTAGCAACCGCTGCTCTGCAAAAGGTACTTCAAACTGGCAGCCGGTATAATCTTTTTTGCAGTTGATCTTTATTTTTAAGTTTAGCTGGTTAAACATATCTGCTTTAATAATTTTCCCGTCAGACTTTCGAATGGTACTGTTAATGTAAAAATATTCCCGGCCATAATTTACATTGTAAAGATCATTGGCAGCAGGCGTTACCATTTGAAAATTATTAAGCGTGTCTTTAACAACAGGCGTGTTCATTTCGCTGCTTATATACGTAAGGCACGGCTGCGAAGGCGCCATGAACGCGGTATGCAGCAACACGTCCTTTTTTGTGGCGCTTATGAGCCTTGCAGATATTGCGAGGCAATCCTCACCCGTTAGCATAGACGTGCCGTTGGCAAAATTGGCCGTTACGGGATCTTTCAGTACAATGCTGTCGCCGGTTTTGTTGAGTTTATCTATACTGCCGAGCACAGGGCTGACAGCAACAAAAAAAGTATTAAAATCCTGTATTGGCTCCGTCATTTCTGTAACAGCAATAGCGGGAAGGGGAACTTTGCCCTTTCCATCTAACGAAATGCGATAAGGTGTTACCGAGGCCGCTTCTTTAGTTTGATCAACCGTGTCTTTAGGATTGATCACTTTTTTTGATACCCAATGCACCTCGTCATACGGTACACCGGCGCTATCAGGCACTACTTTCAATTCGCAAATAACTACATTGGTAAACTGCCATTTGCCATCATGAAACTCCTGCATGGTTAACTTGTAACGGTAAGTTTCGCCTAACTTATATTTTCTTCCGAATAAATGGTTAACGGGCAAGCCGGCGTTTTGGGCTGCTGATAAAGCAGGTAAGAGAGATAAAATTATTCCAGAAAGAATAAGGGCTAAAGTGTATTTGATTACAGGCATTTTTTAAGTGTTGCAATGAAGATAGTTCGATGATAATTTCAAATCTACAAAATAGTTTATTGGATGATGATTATTTTTATAACAACCCCTTTCTAATGAATTTGAAACGAGAGGAAAACATCTTTCAGTTTATTCATTAATCAGACCCCGCAAGCGATTGCTTCATTAACTGCATAAACAATTGCTGATGTATATGATTCATTTTTTGAAATTATTTCTGCAGTTTCACCAGAATTGCTTGTAATTTTTACTACAAACTTATCTTTCATAAGAACCATAATTAATATTCCAATTGCAATGATAAATATTCCAATAATAGTTTCTTTCCCGGCAAGCGGCAATCTGTCACCAAAAAATAAAATTAAAATGCCAAGGATGATAACTAAAATCACCCTAGTTTTGTCTCGCTTAATACGGTAACTTTCAGCAGATGATATATTACGCATTGCAAATGTTTTGTCATCCATAGTTAATCTTACTTGTGTTACTGAAACACGGGAGTCCTTGTAAAACTCTTTTTCACTTTGTGTTGTTTGATCTACATTCATAATTTCAATATTTATTGAGTATATAGGGTAAAAATTGACTAAATAAGAGAATACAATTTAGTAGATTTTGATGACTTCAGCAACAGATCGCAAAATGAAGGAATAAATTATATAGTATTTGTTTTTATCCCTGAAGGGGATAAATTTGAATAGCCCCGTGCAAAGCGCGGGGTCAGCATAAAAAAATTTTCTGAACCCTAACAGGGTTCAATAAATAAATATTGTTGGATGAAATATTAAACCCCGCCGGGGCGGGTTATCGAATCTCTTATTGTTTTCCCCGTATTTCATACGGGGCTATTCAAACTTGTCTGCCGACAGGCAGGTTCAATCCCTTCAGAATTATCAGCACCGTCTTTTATTTTCCCTCACACCACCCTCCTCCACTTCAACCTAAGAGAGTTTATCGCCAACACCACATCGCTAAAGCCCATAGCGAGCGCGGCAAATGCGGGGTTTAAAAACCCAAGTGCTGCAACGGGAATAGCGACTATATTATAAGCAAATGCCCAGAAAAGGTTTTGCTTTATGGTTATATAAGTTTGCCTGCCTAAGCCGAGTGACAACGGCAGGTTTTTTAATCCATAGTTCATTAATACTACCTGCGCGCTTTGCATGGCAATATGCGATGCATCGCTTAAAGATATTCCAACTGCAGCTTTTGCCAGCGCGGGCGCATCGTTTATACCGTCGCCAACCATTACCGTAGGTTGTTCTTTATTTAAGGCTGCGATGGTTTCTAATTTCTGTTGCGGTGTTTGTTCAGCAATTATAATGTCTATTCCGAGTTGTTTGGCAACGGCATCGCATTTTTCTTTTTTATCACCGCTTAACAATATTGTTTTTATGCCTTTTTTGTGCAAAGAATCAATAACTTGTTTTGCCTCAGGCCTAATATCATCCTTCACGTCAACCCACCCAACCAGCTTATTATTTTTTATGATGTAAATGTTATGCGAGTGGTCGTTTGTTAACCCTTCTGCTATTTTAAAAGAACCTGCGGCATACGTGCTGCCGTCTTTATCAATAGCCTTTATGCCTATGCCTTTTATTTCTTCTGTTTTAACCCATGCCACTGCTTTTTTCACTTTCCACTCTTTTATAATACACTTTGCAATGGGGTGATTGGAATAACGCTCCAGCGAATAGGCAAGCCGTTTGAAATCATCAACTCCAAACTGTAGCTCATCTATTATTTTAAAGCCGGCTATTTTAAATGCCCCTGTTGTGAGCGTTCCTGTTTTATCAAAAACTACCTGCTTAATATCTTTAAATACTTCCAGGCTTTTTGCATTCTTAAATAATACGCCATTACGTGCTGCCCTTCCCAATCCTACTGCAATGGCAGCAGGCGTTGCAAGCCCCATAGCGCAGGGGCAGGCAATAACCAATACCGCAATGCTGCGTAACAGGCTAGCGCTAAAATTTTGATCCGCAATAAAATAATTTGCTAAAAAAGTAATAACCGCAATACTTACCACCACAGGAACAAACACCACGCTTATTTTGTCTGCAAGCTGTTGCACGGGCGGCTTTTCTGCCTGTGCTTCTTTTACCATTTTTAAAATATTGCTTAGCACGGTGTTTTGCCCAACTGCTGTAACATAGGCCTTTATGGTGCCGTTCTCTAATATGCTGCCGCCAATTAGTATATCATTCTTCTTTTTTTCAACCGGTAAACTTTCACCTGTAATAATCGCTTCATTCACACTTGCTTCTCCGTCCAATATCTTACAATCCATCGGCACATACTCGCCGTTCTTTATCACTATCAAATCGCCTACATGCAGGTTCGTGCTTTCAACCGGAAAAATATGCTCTTCATGCTGATCATCGTACGCTATCATGTTTGCCATTATCTTTTGCGTAACGGTCAGCTTTTTTATCGCAGCCTGTGTAGCTGCAACAGCCCTTTCCTCAATATAATTTCCAAAAAATATTAGCGTGATAATGGTAGCTGTGGTTTCGTAAAACATGTATAGCTGCGGGTTGACTGTAATAGTGCCGTACAGGCTGTAGCCAAAAGACGCAATGGCGCCCAGGGCTATTAATACATTCATGTTTGGTATGCCTTTAAGCAGGCTTTTAATAGCGCTTTTGCCAAAAAAGCCCATGCCCACCACAAAAACAGGAATAGTTAATGCGAGCTGTACATAACCATTCATCAGCCACATAATATGCAGCCCAACCATATCAAATAACAAAGGCAATGTAAAAACCAGGCAGAATAAAAATCGTTGCAGGTGGTTGGTAAAAAGTTTCCTGCTTTTAGCTTTACCACTGTTCTCTTCACCGGTAATTACATGATAGCCTAATTTATCAATCCCTTTTTCAATTTCCGGTTTTGATATATTTCCATTTATATTAAAGCTTACATCGCCGCCAATAAAATTCACCTTTACCTCCTGCAAACCCTTTTCTTCAAGGTATTTGTGGATGGTTAATGCACAGTTTGTGCAGCTCATGCCTTCTACTTTCCAGTTCACTGTTTCCATATTAGTTTCCAGTTTCCAGTTTTGAAAATCTTGTTATTACACGAATTAAGACGTCTGCTTTTGTCTTCCTTAATGACCCAATGACTTATTGACTTAATGACTTTTATGGCCAATGCTGTCAGACGGTGACCGTCAGACTGCAAAGCTACTCACTCCTAACCCCGGTAGGGTTATGCAATTTTGGGAATGATCTGTAACATTTACAGTTCGTCTATGTTTTTGCGTTTATGCTCTTTCAGCGATTTGTAGAATGAGGGTGTTAACCCGGTAATTTTTTTAAACTGGCCGGAAAGATAGGCGTCGCTGCTGTAGCCAAGCATATCAGCAATTTGGGAAAGAGAAAGTTCATCATACATCAACAGCTCTTTTACCTTTTCAATTTTAAGGTTGATGAAATACTTTTCAATAGTAGTGCCCTCCACTTCTGAAAAAAGGTTGCTCAGGTAAGTATAATCATAATGCACTTCGTTTGAAAGAAAGCTGGAAAGGTTAACATCACGGTATTCTTCCATATTTTGAAGGAAACGGATTAATTCAACCTTTATTTTCTCTATTATTTTTCCTTTCCGGTTATCTATCAGTTCAAAACCCAGGTGTTTTAAAGATGTATTCAATTCTTCAAGCTGATTTTTAGAAGGTTCCCCGGTTATCTCCACTTCCCCAAGCTCCACTGTAACAGGGTGTAGCCCCACCTTTTCCAGTTCAGCTTTTACAGCCATTTTACACCGGTTGCAAACCATATTTTTAATGTAGACTTTCATATTATGCTGATGATATTCTTTATTGAGAAAGAAGCATGTTTTATGCTTTTTAAGAATATTTGCAAAGTTACCATTCAATAAACCGTGAACCTTACGAACAGGGAAATATCTTTGCCTGATGAACATTGTTTTTACCGCCGGCCAAATTAATGAGGTGGCACAACAATTATGGAAAGACAAAAAACATAAAAAGATATGGGCTTTTTATGGGGTAATGGGTGCTGGCAAAACTACTTTTATCCACTCCCTTTGCACAGCCCTGCAGGTTACAGAAGCAGTAAGCAGCCCCACCTTTGCCATTATAAATGAATATTACAGCCCGGTTGCCGGTATTATCTATCATATGGATTGGTACCGTTTAAAAGATGAAGAAGAGGCGTTACAGGCAGGGGTGGAAGATTGTTTATACAGCGGTAATTATTGTTTTATCGAATGGCCTGAAAAGGCCGAAGGCATACTACCAGCCGATGCACTGCAAATACATATTGAAGCCATTGATGAACAAACGAGAAGGCTGATGGTTGAAGAAGAGTCATTGGGTCATTAGTTCGAAGCTTCGGGCAGTAAGTCATTAAGATATAGTGAAGGGGCGAGTGGGACATTTGAGGTACAGTATGGGTCTTAAAAATTCGTGTAATTTGGATAATTCGTCTTGATTCGTGTGATAAGTGCATTTTATTCGTGTAACAAGTCTAATAAAAAGAGTAATTTTAAAAAAAGAATTTCGCTCATGGCTTCATCCAAAACCAGGGTAAACCCATCTTTCAGTTACGAAACACTTGAAGAGACACTTGATATTAAGCCACAAGGTGCAAAATTGTATATAGGCATTCCCAAAGAAACCGCTTTCCAGGAGAACCGCGTGGCATTGATACCGGAAGCCGTGGCGGTATTGGTTAACAACGGGCACGAGGTTTTGGTGGAAACAAAAGCCGGTGAAGGCAGCAAATATGACGATTCGGATTTTAGCGAAGCAGGCGCAAAAATTGCGCATAATAAGGAAGAAGTTTATAAAGCGCCCATTCTTATAAAAAGCGCCCCGGTAGTGGAAGAAGATCTGCCATACCTGCAGCTTAACCAGACCATTATATCACCCATACATATTCCTATCCTAAAAAAGGAATTTATTGAAAAGATGATGGCAAAGCGTATAACCGCTTTGGGTTTTGAGAACTTAAAAGACGACAGCGGTACTTTCCCCATAGTACGCAGCATGAGCGAGATAGCCGGCAGTGCAGTAATGCTTGTCGCTGGCCAATACCTTGGCAGCGCCAATTCGGGCAAAGGGGTATTGCTTGGGGGCATAAGCGGTATTCCACCTACTAAAGTGGTGATCATTGGTGCAGGCGTAGTGGGTGAATTTGCCACACGAACAGCCCTTGCCATGGGTGCATCAGTAAAAGTATTTGACAACAACGTTTATCGTTTAAAACGGCTTCAAAATAATTTAGGCGTGCGCGTTTGGACAAGTGTGATAGAACCGAAAATACTTGGCAAGCAATTAAAAACCTGCGAAGTGGCCGTTGGCGCCCTAAACAATGAAAGTGGGCGCAGCCCCATTGTAGTTACAGAAGATATGGTGATGGCCATGCGTGCCGGAAGTGTGATAATTGATGTGAGCATAGACCGTGGCGGCTGTTTTGAAACGAGTGAAATAACCACACACCAGCACCCCACTTTTGAAAAACATGGCGTGATACATTATTGTGTGCCCAATATACCCAGCGGCTTTGCCCGAACAGCCAGCCATGCCATAAGCAATGTATTAATGCCTTTACTGCTTGATGCAAGTGACGAAGGCGGCCTTGACGCCATGCTATGGCATAACTTTAATATGCGCCACGGCATTTACCTGTATAAAGGCCATTTAACCAATATATACATAAGCCAGCGTTTTGATCTTAAATACACGGATATAAATTTATTGATCGCGAGCAGAAGATGATTATAACGCATAGGATATAAGCGAAGGGATACCATTAGAAAAATGCAGCGGGTAAGCAGGCCCCCATATTCTCACAAGTCCAATTCTAATTGCAACGGCACAATATTAAAACTTTTGCGGTGATAGCGGCACAGCCCATGCTCTTCAATCG
>Ga0206922_1179_pt1 | contig 14048 bp, 11 predicted proteins | sample Alteio_BWOrgHeat_63_FD_152976 | JGI IMG/M metagenome (GOLD analysis project Ga0206922, IMG submission 152976) | Enriched cells from forest soil in Barre Woods Harvard Forest LTER site, Petersham, Massachusetts, United States -... | ecosystem: Environmental > Terrestrial > Soil > Temperate forest >... | reverse complement strand
AGTGTTTTATTACCGGGCAAATAGGGTTTCAGTTCGTAAGGCAGGTCAAGTAAAAAAACAAAGCTTTTTGTGTCTGTAATTTCTGCAAGCGCTTCTCCATCCTGCACGTAATTGCCTGCCGTATAAGTAAGCTGGGTTATAAAACCAGTGCCTGGTGATCTTATACTTATAGTGCCCATAAAATGCAGAGAAGTGTCAAGGGAAGTGATTGTGTTTCCAAGTGCTTCAGCCTCTTTTGTTTTAATAACGAACAGTACCTCGCCCCTATTCACAAATTGGCCTAAATGCACATTCACAGCCTGCAAGTAGCCATTGGCATTGGCTTTTGCATACGTTTTTAAAAGGAAAGAAGATACAGCGTCTATTTGAACTGTTTCATTCATATTTCCTGTTGAAGGGTGTGTTATGGTTACAGGGGTAACTACATTGTCTGTGCCGCCTGAGTCATCATCAGAAGCTGCTTTTTGTTTGCAGGCGCATATTACCGCGCAAACAAAAAAAACATATATGGTTAAATACTTTTTCATCTTTTGTTCCAGTAATTGATTTGGGTGATGATCTGTAATTTACTTATCGTGTTTTGTAAAATGATATTTTTTGCATTCAAATAATTATTGATGGCAATAATGTAATCTGCAATACGGGCATCCCCAGTTGAAAGCAGTTTACGATTCGCCTGTATCAGGCTCTCAACATATTTTAACTGCCCAGTGGTTTCAGTAATAAGCCCTTCAGTTAATTGCAGTTGTTGTGCCAGTTGCGCTATCTGCTGGTCATACTGTGTTTTAAAATAGTCGCGGTAGTTCTGCCTTGTTTGCTCTTGAATTGCAACTTTGGTATGCAGCATTTTTTTCTGCTTGCCATCATAAATAGGTACTGACAGGTTTATACCGAAACTTGTTCCAAAATTTTTGTATGCCTGGTAAGTAAAGCTTGAAACATAACCCGCATCTGCATATAGGTTTACTTTAGGCTTATAACTAAACTCAATTTGGGCATCTGAATTCCTGAGCAATAAACTATCCACCCTAAACTTTTCATAAAAAACGGTATTCTCAGGTTCAATTATATTATCCAGTGTTAAGGCAGGGTCAGCAAGCGGGGTAAAAGCAGTATCAAACAACCCGCTTTCATAATTAAGTGTGGCAAAATCATTCTGAAATTGATTTCTTGCCTTCATTACTGAAAGCTTTTGCTGCTGCAGGGCAACGAGGAAAGTAAGATAATCGGTTTGCCTGTAAACGGTTGATTCGGTTAGCTTTTTAAGAATAGTATCTTCGGAAGAAAGCAGGTTGTAAACATCTGTATTAAAAACATATTGCTCCCAGCTTCCATAAGCTGTAATAAATTGCGCCGTTATCGTTTTTTTCAGGTCCTGCTCCGAAATTCTTGACAATACACGGATAGAATCGCTTTGCAGCCTGAGGCTGCCAAACTGGTTCCGGAGGTTTGCCTTGCTCACCAATTGTTGTGATGCGCTTACCAGCTCGCTAAAGTTTGCATAGTTTGTTATTGCGCCATCGTATCCGTAACCGTTTATCACCGGTGCATAAGAATTGGTGCTTATTCCATTTACTAATGGCCTGTATTCTGCCGCTATTCTTGCGCTGTCAATACGGTTGCTCTGTACCTGGTTTGCATACTCCTTCAGCAAGGGGCTGTTTTGCAGGCCGTAGTTAATATAATAATCAAGCGTTCTGTCCTGCGCATGCAATATTGTTGTGAGCGCCAAACAAATACAAAAAGAAAAACCTAGCCTCATCCTTGTGTACATTTTATTGCCTGAAATAAATAGTAAATATATGTTTATGGTCTTCAAATGTATAATTTACATCAAACCCTGCCAGGCTGCATATCTCTTTAATAATAGCAAGGCCAAGGCCTGTTCCTTCCTCTGCAGCGCTTTGTGTTTTATAAAACCGTTGAAAAACCTTCTCAGCATCCAATGAATCTAAAGATGCCGTATTACTCACCTGCAAATAAGGGCCTCTTAATTTTATAAATATACTGCCTCCTGCCGGAGTGTACCGCAGGGCGTTGCTCAATAAATTATTAATTAATATCTCCGCAAGATGATGATGAAAAGAAACAACCACATCCTCACATTCAATATTCAAAAGCAGTTTACGGGAAAGGATCAGGTCCTGCCACTCCTCCACTTTTAACGCGATAACCTGCTGCATGTTAACCTGCTCATTTGGAACAAATTGCCTGTTTTCAAGTTTGGTAAGCAACAGCAGCGACTGGTGCAGCCTTGATAGTTTACGCGCGGCATTTTCAATGGCAAGTAATTGCTGTATGCCCTGTTCGTTTAATTCATCATTCTGCAACAACACTTCTATTTTCGACCGTATAACCGCTAAAGGCGTTTGCATTTCGTGCGAGGCATTTTCAGTAAAAGATTTTAACGCCTGGTAATCACGAAAAACATGCAGGGTCATCTGGTTAAGGCTGTCGTTAAGTAATGCAATTTCATCAATCTTCTCTTTTGGCAATTGCAAAGGTTTTTCTACAGCTACACGATAATTTTTTATCCTGTCAATCGTGTTATAAAATGGCTGCCATAACCGGTTAATAAGCTTGCGGTTAATAAGGTAATTTACCAATAATATCAGGCCGATCATCCCAACGGTTACCATTATTATTAATTTCAGCAGGTCTTCGGTTTCCACCTCCGATTTATTTACTGTTACGTCATAATACTGGCCATTTACTTTTATAGAGAATATCAATTGCCGTATCCAGTCTCTGTCACCATCTACTTTGTCTATCACAGACTTGCGGCAGATCTTTCTTTTTGCTAAGGGGTTTGTTGATCTTACAGCAGTTATCCATTGCTGCCGTGTGCTTTCAAACTCGGGTAGCTGGTTATGTGATTGCACATATTCTGTTATCTCCTGCTGCTCCGATCTTAAAGTCGCATCAAGCTGCCTGCCTAATATGTAATACAATTCGCAATAAAATGCCACACTGCCCACCAGGAAAGTAGCAATAGTAGCAATAATATTAACGCGGTTATATTTGGTGAACAGCTTCATTTATTTTACCTGCATTTTATATCCTACGCCGTAAACTGATCTTATGCAATCATAACCGCCCGCAGCCATTATTTTTTTGCGAAGGTTTTTTATATGTGTATATATAAAATCGTGGTTGGCAACAAAATCCATATCATCGCCCCACAAATGCTCTACAATAGAATTTTTTGATAACACCTTATTCCTGTTCACAACAAAAAATAACAGTAATTGATATTCCTTAAGCGTAAGTGCGATAACATTACCATTAACAGAAACCTCTTTGCCGCTTGTATCTATCTCAATATCGCCGGCTATAATAACCGGCTGGCCGCTAAAAATTTTTCTGCGCAATATAGCTGCAATGCGAACGCTTAATTCAGACAAATGAAATGGCTTTATCAGGTAGTCGTCAGCGCCGGTTTGCAGGCCATGTATCTTATCTTCAAGCGAATCTTTTGCGGAAATAATGATAACTGCTTCGGGCTTTCTTATCTTTTTAAGATATTCCAGTAACTGCAGGCCTGATCCGCCGGGCAGCATAATATCAAGTATCACGCAATCATAATCATACCCTTCTATCTTTTCCAAAGCATCTTTATAATTATATACCGGCTCGCAAATATAATCTGCTGCCGAAAGGTATTCCACCATGCTCTGGTTTAACGATAGTTCATCTTCAATAATAAGCAACTTCAAGGCCTGGGAGATTTTGCGTACAAAATAGCAAAATAAATCTGTAGTAATACTGAATTGATGTTATTGCGTGTTGTTGCCAGGCACAAAAAGAAATCGTAAAAAAGAACTTTTATCGTACATCTCCCGTATGTTTTCATTAAATAACCCTTTCCACTTATTAAAAAGGGCTTAGCTGTTCAAAATCAATACAGTTTAGGTGGTACATTTATTTATCTTTACAGGTTACTAAAAGACCTGTTATGCTGAAAGTTGGCGTTTTTGGAGTTGGGCACCTGGGAAAGTTTCATTTGAATAACTGGAAGGAGATTGGCGGTATTGAGGTGGCAGGCTTTTATGATCCTAATGACGGCACAGCCAAAGAGGTAGAAGAAAAATACGGGTTAAAAAGATATACAGATGCGGGCGAACTACTCGATAACATAGATATAGCGGATATTGTGGCGCCTACCAATCACCATTTTGCCCTGTGCGAAATGGCTATAAAAAAAGGCAGGCATGTGTTTGTAGAAAAACCACTGGCTAATACAATTGAGGAAGGAAAGGATTTGCTGAGAATAACCAAAGAGGCTAATGTAAAAGTGCAGGTTGGCCACGTGGAAAGGTTTAACCCCGCTTTTTTGGCGATAAAGAATATGGAGTTAAACCCGATGTTTATTGAAGTGCACAGGCTGGCACAGTTTAACCCCCGCGGTACAGAAGTTAGCGTGATCCTGGACCTGATGATACATGATATTGATATTATTTTAAGTATTGTAAAAAGTGATGTAAAATATTTGTCGGCAAGTGGTGTAGCTGTTATGACCGACACGCCGGATATTGCAAATGTGCGGATTGAATTTAACAACGGGTGTGTGGCAAATTTAACCAGCAGCAGGATAAGCATGAAAAGGATGCGAAAAATAAGGCTGTTTCAAAAAGATTCTTATATAGGTATTGATTTTTTAGAAAAGAAAACGGAGATAATAAAACTTAAACAACCGGGTGACGAAAATGCTTTTTCGTTTGATATAGAAACAGCAAAAGGGAAGAAAACGATTGCCATTGCAAATCCTGAAATTAAGGCCGGAAATGCCATAAAAGAAGAACTGACTGCCTTTAGGGATGCGATTATAGAAAATAAGCCCGTGGTTGTTTCGGAGATTGATGGGTACCTTGCTATGGAAGTTGCACATCAAATTCTGGAAAAAATAAATAAAACAAGTTTCACGGCCTGACATTGCAGCCTATGCGTAAGACCGCGCCTGTACATATAAGCCTGTATATTTTAAATGACCTTATTTCATCGGCCATTGTATGGGTGATCATTGCATTGTTAAGAAGGCATTTATTAAATGAGCAGCCACAAACAATTTCCGGGTTATTTGCAAATGACTCTTTTTTCATAATGTCTTTATTATTTACATCCCTTTTTTGGGTTACACTTTACACCGTTATTGGCGTTTATAACACTTCTATTTACAAAAAATCACGGTTGACTGAGCTTACCAACACATTTATCCAATCGCTTATAGGTTCGGTCATTCTTTTGTTTGTACTGTTTTTAAATGATCACCGCCAGGATTATAATTATCTCTATACCGTATTTTTTACCCTTCTCTTCCTGCAAACATTCGTCCCTTTTATTGGAAGGTATCTCCTGATCTTTGTTGCAAAAAAATATTTAACAAACGGTAAATATTTTTTAAACACTTTGATCATTGGTAATAACCATAAATCTTATGAAGCATTCAGGGAAATAAGAAATTACAGGGAATCTGGTTATAATGTTGTTGGTTTTTTGTCAGATGAAAAAACGAACAAGAACGGTTTATCCAAATGGATACCACGTTTAGGCACTACTGATAATATTGAAGAAGTGATATATGAAAAAAAAGTGGAGCAGGTTATTATTGCCATGGATAAGGGGGAGCAGGAACAGGTGGACTCGATTATAAGCAGGCTTAGTGAAAAGGATGTTGATGTAAAACTGGTACCCGAAACATTTGAGATACTTTCGGGCTCGGTTAAAATTGAGAATGTTTTTGGCGCGGTATTGATAGAAATTGATACAAACCCCATGCTTGCATGGCAGCGTAATTTAAAACGGCTGATGGATGTTTTTCTTTCGCTTATTGCTACCCTTATACTTAGCCCGGTATTGCTATTTTTAGCTGTTAAAACCAGGCTCTCATCAAAAGGCCCCGTCATTTATTCGCAGGAACGAACCGGCTATAAAGGAAAGGTGTTTACTATTTACAAGTTCAGGTCAATGTACAATAATGCTGAAAAGGATGGGCCGGCCCTGTCATCCGAAGATGATATTAGAGTAACAGCATGGGGCAGGTTTATGCGCAAATGGCGGTTGGATGAGTTACCGCAATTATGGAATATAATAAAAGGCGAAATGAGCCTTGTTGGCCCAAGGCCGGAAAGAAAATTTTATATTGATAAAATTAATAAGATCACGCCCTATTACCGTTACCTGTTAAAAGTAAAACCGGGGCTAACCTCATGGGGCATGGTTAAATTTGGATATGCCTCATCTGTTGATGAAATGGTTGAGCGCATGAAATACGACCTGGTATATATTGAAAATATCTCTCTTTTGCTTGATATAAAAATAATGATCTACACTCTAAAGATCATTTTTTCCGGTGAAGGAAAATAGGCGCTTCATAAAGGTGAGTACAAAACATCTTCCCTGCAACCTATCATTTTATTATCTTCATCAAAAAATTAGTGAGGCGTATTTTTTAAATATCCCTTTCATTTTGTTGCATGTCATCACTTTTATCCCAATCAAAATATTGGCAGCATTGATAGCCTTAAAGCATTTAAGCTGGACAAAATAGATAAAAATATCCCATTATAATAATGAATAGCAGCGCAAATATTAACATCATTCCTTCACATAAGCTCGACAAAGCCAAATGGGACCGCTGCATTATGCAAAGCGGGAATGGGTTAATGTACGCATCCGGCATTTATCTTGATCACATGGCTACCAACTGGGATGCTTTGGTACTAAATGATTATGAATATGTAATGCCTTTACCCTGGAGACGAAAGTGGTTGATACATTATATTTATCCGCCTGCTTTTGTGCAGCAGTTGGGGATTTTCTCAGGCAATACAATTGACAATGAAATAATAGACGTATTCATAAAAAATATTCCTGGCAAATATAAGTTTTGCGAAATACCTTTTAACTACGCTAACAATATAACCTTGCCAAATAAAACGGCAAGAAAAAACTATTTATTGAATTTAGCTCCAGGCTACAACACGTTGCAGGCAGCATACAGCCGTTCTGCAAACAGGAATATTTCAAAAGCAAAGAGCAATGGTATAGGGATAGCAGAAAACATTGAGCCGGAAGAGATCATTCGTTTACACCGCAAAAGGTTTGCTGATAATGTTGGCGCTACAAAACATGATTATGGTAATTTTACCCTGCTCGCAAAAGCCCTGCAGCAACAGGGTACATGCTATACTTTTGGCGCGGCTGACAAATACAATAACCTAATCGCAGGCAGTATTTATTTTTTATACAGGAACAGGTTAACCTTTATACTCAACGGCAATTCTAAAGAAAGCCTTGAATGCGGCGCTACACATTTATTAAAGGATTTTGTTATTCAAAAATTTTCTTCATCAAACCTCATTCTTGACTTTGAAGGCAGCGATACACCTGGCTTTGCGCGCTTCTATGAACAATTTGGGGCAAAAGAAATAGAATATTATTCAATGGTTAAAATAAACAGGCTGCCTTTTTTTCTGCGGTTGTTAAAGCATTGAGCGTTCCTGCATCATTCGTTCGGCTATTATAATGTCAACAGGCCTTGTAATTTTAATATTATCATATTCTCCTTCTGTTAAAAAAACCGGCGTACCATAAGCTTCTACTACCGTTGCTTCATCGGTGAATGACTCATCGTATTCCTGCCCAAATGCAGGCAAAATGATATTGCTTAAAAATGTTTGCGGCGTTTGAATAATACGCACATGCTGCCTGTTTTCCACGTAATGCCCTCTCCCATTTTCTATGCGTACGCTGTCGGTCGCGGCCACTGCAGGTACGGCGCTTCCTTTTTCAATAGCCTGGTTATAGCAACGTTGTATAAGCGGAACTGAAATAAGGCAGCGTACCCCATCGTGCACAAAAACAACTGAATCTTCATCCACCAATTTTAATCCTTGCTTTACCGAATGAAACCTTGTTTCGCCACCTGCTGTTATGGCAATATTGCGGGCATTTGGCAGCGTCTCAGCAATTTGTTTACCTCTTTCAATATGTTCATCAGGCAATACCAATATTATCCTCATATCAGCATATGACCGTAAAAAAGTATCCAGCGTGTACCACAGCACCGGTTTATGGTTAAGCAATAAAAATTGTTTGGGCACAATATTACCCATTCGCTTACCTGATCCCCCCGCTACTATAACCGCAAATTTTTTCATACCAGCATCCAAAAAAATATTACAAATGTGAGGCAAATTATAGTTCAAATTAACTATCGTACTATCTTTGCAATATAAATGAAGTTAATTAGTATTTCAATATTACTAATATGTTTATTGGCTGCCACCTTTAGCCAGGGGCTGGTGATCGCTTCATACCAGCTTAATAAAAAATATATTGCTTCAACTCTTTGCATAAACAGGAACAACCCCAATGCCCATTGCAACGGCCATTGCTATTTATGCAAACAATTAAACAACGAATCGCAACCTGCCAGCCCGTTAAACACGCCCGGCAAAGAAAAACTGGAGGTTCAATTGTTTTTTTGTGAAGCTGATGCTTTTCAATTCATCCAGGTTAGTAATACTGCAATCAATAATTGCCTTCCCATACCTTTTACAGCACAGCTTGTTCTGCACAAACCCTTCAGGCCGCCCTGCGCTTAGTTTCCTTTCTCATTCAATATAATTCAAAAGACAGCAATAATCATTTGCCTGCTTTACAAGGCCATCATTTTATAAAAATTATGATACCGGCTTCCGCACAGGCACAGCATCGTTGCCGGCTGGCCGGTTCGTACGGGGCGTCGCAATACGTTCACCTGAAGTACGTATGGCAGCTAACACCGCGCTTATTAAATATTAGTTTATGAAAAAGGTTTTTATAGTCACATTCATTTTATTTTTTTTCTTTCAGTCGCAAGCCTGCCCTTTTTGCGGTTGCGGCGGCGGCAATTTATATATGGGTTTGTTACCCGATTTTCAAAAGGGGTTTATAGGCATGCGTTATCATTACTCGCAGTTTCACACTACATTATTGAGCGACCCATCGCAGTTTAGCAATAATTACTATAATACTATTGAAATATATGGAGGAGTTAATATTGGAAAAAGGTTCCAGGTACTTGGCTTTATTCCTTATTACTTAAATAAACAGGTAGATGATGACGGCATAACCACCCCCAATGGCCTCGGCGACATTACAGTTTTAGGCCAATACAAAGTATTTAATATTACACATCTTAACAGTCGCCAAAAAGTTGTTCAGCAGCAGTTATGGTTGGGTGCAGGGCTTAAACTGCCAACCGGTTCTTTTAACCTTAATTTGAGTGACCCAAACACTACTGTAGCCGATATTAATGCGCAGTTAGGTACCGGCAGCACAGATCTTTTATTGAACAGCTTATATAGCATAAGGATCGAGAATTTTGGCGCCAATGCTTCCGCCAATTATAAGATCAATTCCGTAAACCGGCAGGATTACAGGTATGGCAATAAGTTTACCGGTAATTTAATAGCTTATTACCGTTTGGGTGTAAAAAAGTTAGGCATATCGCCTAATGCCGGGTTAGGCTACGAAAATGTGGAGGGTAACCTTTTACATAGTGAAAAAGTGCAATACACAGGCAGCCATGTTACCAATGCCATTGCCGGAGTTGAATTTATTTTTAATAAAATTGGCTTAGGCCTTAATGCCCAGCTACCGGTAGAACAGAATTTTGCAGAAGGCCAAACACAATTAAAATTTAAAGGTATGGCACACATAACATTTGCGTTATAGATTAATCTTTTATATATATTTATCGGCAAATGCTTACATACAGTAAAGGGCAGATCTTGCCCTTTACTGCTTAAAAATCAATTGTTTCATAATATTTCAAAGTTCTTTTAACAATTTCCTTTTTTTGAATACTTTTATCTTCACTTTTCTAAATTTCTTTGATGAACAAAATTTTATTGGGTTTAAATATTATTTTACTGGTAGCAGTGGGAGCACTCTATTTACTCTATTATAACTATACCAGCTCGGATACCCATAAAATACAACAGGCAGATAAACAGGTGGCAAACTCTTTTAAGATTGCCTATTTTGATATGGATACCCTGGAGAATTATTATGATTATTCAAAGGAAGTGCGCGGTTACCTGATGAAGGAAGACTCCGATATACAAAATAAACTGTCCCAGTTAAGAACCAAATACAACAATAAAATTAAAGAATTTAACCAGGTAGGGGTGGCGCCAACCCAGGCCCAGCAAACTGCTTTTCAGCAGCAAATGACCGAAATGCAAACAGATTACGAAAACCAAAGCACTTCCTATGGCCAGCAAATGCAGGCTGAAACAATGCAAAAATTACAGGGTGTAAAAGTTGAGATACAGAAATACCTGAAAGACTATTGCAAAGAAAAGGGGTATGCCTATGTGTTTGGCACAAAAGAATACGACGATTTTATGTATTATAAAGATACGCTCAGGAATATAACCCAGGATATAGTTAAAGGATTAAATGAGAAATATAGAAATGAGAAGAAACAATAAATTTCAATCATATTTACTTATCTTCAAATCCCGCTAACTAAACGGGATTTTTTGTTGCACAAAACTACTGTAACTTTTATGTCAGAAAATAAGACTTCTATTATGTCAGAAAATACGGCTTCATTTAAGCCCACCTTAGGATTGCTTGATGGTACCATGATCGTTGCCGGAAGCATGATAGGCTCAGGTATCTTTATTGTTAGCGCTGATATGCTTCGCAATGTTGGCGGTGCAGGCTGGCTGATATTGGTATGGCTCGTCACTGGTTTTATGACCATCACGGCGGCAATAAGCTATGGCGAATTAAGCGGCATGTTCCCAAAGGCGGGCGGACAATACGTTTATCTTAAAGAAGCCTATAACCCGCTTGTGGGCTTTTTATATGGATGGAGCTTTTTTGCAGTGATACAAACGGGCACTATTGCTGCGGTGGGTGTTGCCTTTTCAAAATTTGCGGCGTACATTATACCCGGCGTTAGCGAGGACAACATATTGCTGACGATACCTTTTGGCAGTTACAATTTTACGCTTAGTGCTGCCCAGCTTGTTTCTATCGCGCTTATTGTTTTTTTAACCTATACTAATACAAAGGGCCTGAAGGGTGGAAAGTGGATACAGAACATTTTTACAAGTACAAAGCTGCTTTCACTCTTTGGGCTTATTATTGCCGGGTTTATTATGTTTAAGCCCGAAGTATGGCATGCCAACTGGGCCAATGCCTGGACTGCTGCAAAAGAAAGTACCGGTGCAGCGGGGCAATCAACTTTTACCCCCCTGATAGGCGCTGCATTGTTTGGCGGCATAGCGGCGGCAATGGTAGGCTCGGTATTTAGCAGTGATGCCTGGAACAATGTAACTTTTATTGCCGGTGAAATGAAAAACCCTAAAAGAAATATTGGGTTAAGCCTTTTGTTGGGAACCCTTATTGTTACGGTTATTTATGTATCCATGAACTTTGTCTATCTTTCTACTTTACCCCTGCACGAGATAGCCCATGCGGAGAAAGACAGGGTTGCTGTGGCTGCATCCTACGTTATTTTTGGCAATGGCGGTTCAATTGTAATTGCCATTATGATCATGGTCTCCACATTTGGCTGTAATAACGGGTTGATACTTGCCGGCGCAAGGGTTTATTATACTATGGCAAAAGATCAGCTATTCTTTAAAAATGCAGGCACTTTAAATAAAAATGCTGTACCGGAATGGGCTTTATGGGCACAATGTATTGTAGCTGCCATTTTATGCCTTAGCGGAAAGTACGGCGACCTGCTTAATATGATCTCTTTTGTAGTGGTGATCTTTTATGTGCTAACCATTGCCGGTATTTTTATATTAAGAGTAAAAAGGCCGCAGGCTGAAAGGCCTTACAAAGCGTTTGGTTACCCCGTCCTCCCGGTTATGTATATCTTAATGGGTGTTTCTTTTTGTACGCTGCTAATTATCTATAAGCCTGAATACACCTGGCCCGGCCTTATTGTTACGCTTATTGGCATTCCGTTGTATTATATTGCGGTCGCTAAAAAAAATCATGAGATTTAGCATGATGTTTTAAAGAGTTGGTATGGAAGATTTTGAAAAATTGTTCAGGGAGATTGAGAATATTAAAGTAGCGATTGTTGGCGATGTTATGCTTGATACTTACTGGTGGGGTAAAGTTGATCGTATTTCCCCCGAAGCGCCGGTACCTGTAGTTGTGCTCAGCAAAAAAGATTACAGGCTTGGCGGGGCGGGTAATGTTGCCCTTAACACTGTTTCGCTTAACGCCAAAACCACGTTGTTCTCTGTTATTGGCGATGATAAAGATGCTGAACTGCTTACAGCGCTTTTGCAACAGCAGCATATTGAAACAAAATATTTAATTAAGAGCAAAGACCGCATAACCACCAACAAAACACGCATTATAAGTCGTAATCAGCAAATGATGCGGCTTGATGCCGAAATAACCCATGACATCTCAAAACACGACGAAGAGCTGCTTCTTCAAAACCTGGTTTCGTTTATAAAAAGCGACTGGCCTCAAATAGTGATCTTTGAAGATTATAACAAAGGCGTGCTAACTGAAAGCTTTATACAAAATGCCATAGCCATTTGTAGAGAAAATGGCATAATAACTGCCATTGACCCTAAACGTAAAAATTTCTTCTCCTATAAACAGGCAGATATTTTTAAACCTAACCTTAAAGAAGTAAAAGACGGGTTGAATATTTTGCTGGATGATGTAACCGAAACATCGCTCAACAATATTCACCAGCAACTGCACACTATTCTTCAACATAAAATATCCCTTATTACACTTTCCGAGCATGGCTTGTTTATGCAGGATGAAAATACAAGTAAGATCATCCCGTCACATATCCGCAACATCACCGATGTAAGCGGCGCCGGCGATACAGTTATTGCGGTTGCATCGCTGGTGTATGCCGCAACAAAGGATATTTCTTTGGCTGCTTCCGTCGCTAATCTTGCAGGAGGCCTTGTTTGCGAGGAAGTAGGAACGGTTGCCATTGATGCCTCTAAATTATTACAGGAATGTAAAGGCGCTTTGTGAAGAGTTTTTCATTGCCTTGTTCCATATCCCCGGTAGATACAGATTAACTAATATCAAAAGAAAGCGTGTAAATGTTAAATGCCCTTTAACAAACTGCTTAAAAACTTCGAATTTTTCAGCGCATAAAGTATTTATTTTCGCGGCATTGTAAGTAACCCGTATTACCAAATAAACAATAAATAATTACACTTTAGTTATTTCCAAACGTCGTACGCATATTCACATGAGAAAAATAGTCCCTGCAAATTCTTTTGTACGGGGCTTTTTGTTTTACTCCCTCTGTACTTTGTCCGCAACCGTGATGCAATAACAGGCATCGTTATTTTGTACATGTAGTGTAAATTTGCACCAATGGCACACTCGCACGACCATCACGATCATCATCACCATCACGATCATTCGGTAAAACTTACCAGTATAAATACAGCATTTATTATTGGCATCATATTGAATTTCGCTTTTGTGGTGATAGAGGTAATTGCCGGTTTGATCATTCATTCGCTTTCGCTGCTGTCTGATGCCGGGCATAACCTTGCCGATGTGGGTGCGCTTGCCCTTTCTTTGCTCGCTTTCAGGCTGATGAAAGTAAAGGGCAACGAAAAATATACCTATGGCTACCGCAAAACCTCCATACTTGTTGCCTTATTTAATGCGATGGTATTACTCGTTTCCATTGGCGCCATCATTTATGAAGGTATTCACCGTTTATTTAATCCTGAAAAATTGCCGGGGTTAACCATATCCCTTATTGCAGGTATAGGTATCGTAATAAACTTTACATCTGCCCTTGTTTTCAGGCGCGAAAAAGATAATGACCTTAACATAAAAAGCGCTTATCTGCATTTAATGGCCGATGCTGTTGTATCGTTAGGCCTGGTAATTGGCGGTGTGGTTATTTACTTTATGCAATGGTACTGGGTTGATGCCGTATTAAGCCTTATTGTTGCGGGTGTAATATTATTAAGCACCTGGCGGCTGCTCAGGGACAGCCTGCGCTTATCTCTTGACGGCGTACCTGC
>Ga0206922_1178_pt1 | contig 14115 bp, 17 predicted proteins | sample Alteio_BWOrgHeat_63_FD_152976 | JGI IMG/M metagenome (GOLD analysis project Ga0206922, IMG submission 152976) | Enriched cells from forest soil in Barre Woods Harvard Forest LTER site, Petersham, Massachusetts, United States -... | ecosystem: Environmental > Terrestrial > Soil > Temperate forest >... | reverse complement strand
AGCACAGAAGTACAGTAATGCTGTAACAAAAGTAAGGACCGTGCTTTCTGAGACCTTGATTTTAAAAGGGTGCATTTTTTCCATGCGGAATTGGATTTTAGGGTTAACAAATGGGTAGGGTAGGGATCAAAAGGGGATAACCGGATCTTTCTTTTTACCTTTATAAGCCTTAGATTATAAAGGTTTTTTCAGAATGTATGCGATAGTTGATATAGAAACTACCGGTGGTTATGCAGCCAATAACGCTATAACAGAAGTTGCTATTGTGTTACACGATGGAAACCGGGAAGTTAAGCGTTACGAAACCCTGGTCAATCCGGGCAGGACGATCCCCCGTTATGTGCAGGCGCTCACGGGGATAGACGATGCGCTGGTGGAAGACGCCCCTTATTTTGATGAAATTGCCCCGGTCATTCACGAATGGCTGGCGAATGCCGTTTTTGTAGCCCACAATGTCAATTTCGATTATTCCTTCCTGAAACACCAGCTAAAAGCCTGCGGGCTTGACCTGGATTGCAAGAAGCTTTGTACTGTCCGGCTGAGCCGTAAAGTATTTCCGGGAGCGGCCAGCTTTAGTCTGGGCAATATATGTCGGCACCTGGATATTCCCATCCCCAATCGCCATCGTGCCGGGGGGGATGTGGATGCGACCGTGCTTCTCTTTGAAAGGATCTTACAGGCCGGGGGATTGGACCATATGAATAGTATGCTAAAGGGTAAGAGCAGGGAGCAATACCTGCCCGTGCATCTTCCGGCGGAGCAGCTGGCGCGTTTACCCCAGTCGCCCGGCGTCTATTATTTTCATGACCAGAAGGGAAAAGTGATCTATGTCGGAAAGGCGAAAAACCTGCGGCATCGTGTCGTCAGTCATTTCTCCAACAATAAGCCTGGCCGGCAAAAGCAGGATTTTCTCCGGAATATTTATTCCATTTCTCATGAGACCACGGGTACAGAGCTGATGGCCTTCCTCCTGGAATGTGTCGAGATCCGGCGTTTGTGGCCTGCCTATAACCGCAGCCTGAAAAGATTTGAAACTACGTACGGGCTTTATGTTTATGAAGACCGTAATGGATATTCCCGTCTTATCCTGGAGAAGCGGAAAAAGCAGCTGCAGCCTATTTATACCTTTTGCATGTTGATAGAAGGACAGACCCTGTTGCGCAGGCTGGTGCGTGAATGGAGCTTATGTCCCAAGCTTTGTTTTATACAGACCGATCATGATCTCTGTGAAGGGCGCAGAGAAAACACCTGCCAGGGGGCCTGTGAGCAGCTGGAGCCGCCGGAAAAATATAATGAGCGGGTAACCGCGGCTATTACTGCATTGATAAATGGTCTGCCCAGCTTTACATTGATGGATGAAGGCCGGCATGAAGAAGAAAAGAGCTGTATCCTTATCGAGCAGGGGCGTTTATATGGGATGGGGTATATCCCTTTGGATATTCAGCTATCCGATCCTGCGGAACTAAAAAATTATTTAACGCCTTATCCGGAAAACGACTATATGCGGGGATTGATCTATCAATATGCGGAGCAGTGGCCGTCCAAACGAAGCAGCTGGCAGCCGGGTGTCACGCGCCTGTAGGTGGTATCAGCTCACCCAGGCTTTCGATGAATGTTGTACGGGGGATCATCCGTGCGCCCAGGCTTTCGAGATGTTCTGTGTAGACCTGGCAGTCTATGAGCTGTACGCCTTCTTCCTGTAATAGGCGTACATATTGAATAAAAGCATATTTACTGGCATTGCTGACCTTGCTGAACATACTTTCTCCAAAAAACACTTTTCCCAGCCGGATGCCATATAAGCCTCCTACCAATTCGCCGTCGTGGTATGTTTCTGCGCTGTGTGCATAACCGGCTTCGTGCAGCCGGGTGTAGGCGGCTTTTACTTCTTCTGTGATCCAGGTGCCTTCCTGTCCCGGGCGGCTTATTGTTTTACAATTAGCGATCACTTCGCCGAATGCCGTATTGGTCCTGAAATCGAAAACATTTCGTTTGTGCAGCTGTCGCATGCTCTTGCTTTCCTTCAGCTCCTCCGGGAAAAGTACAAATCGGGGATCGGGGCACCACCAGAGTATGATCTTTCCTTCATACCAGGGAAAGATGCCTTGCCGATAGGCCAGCAGCAGTCTTTCCATAGAGAGGTCGCCGCCGATGGCCAGCAGTCCGTCCTGTTCAGCGAGCTGAGCGGGGGGGAAGATCAATTCATTGTCAAGGGCAAAGAGCGGCATAGGGGTAGGGTGTCAGGCTATTTCTTCGATGGTGGCCCCGATCCCCCGTTCGGTGATGGCGTCGCACTGGGGTTTGAGCTCATCGTAAGAGCCTTTTTTTACGGCATATTTGCCTTTGGTGTGAATGAGCATGGCGCATTGTTCTGCCTGTTCCTGGGCATGGCCGCATACTTCTATTAATGTCTGGATCACCCATTCGAATGTATTCACTTCATCATTCCACACGATAAGACTGAACGGAAAGTCAGGAGTGACCATCACCGCTACATCCTCATCCTCAATTTCTACCGGCCTTGGATCGTGCAATTGGTAAGGCATGTGGCAATTCTTTTTACAAAGTTAAACATTTCACATGCCCGTACAATAAATAGGGTATTTTTATGGGTATTTTTACCCTTTATTTGGAACCTATGACCCCTGAAAGAGAAGACAGGATACTGAAAGTACTGGATAAGCGGCAGGATAATATCACCGTGGTCCTGGAGAATGTTTTTGACCCGCATAATATCTCTGCGGTTATGCGTACCTGCGATGCGATAGGGGTGCAGGAATTATATGTGCTCAACACCCGTATACCCATGCATAAGAAATGGGGCGCGAAAAGCAGCAGCAGTGCGGCACAATGGCTGACCGTCCACCAATATACCGATGCCATGGCCTGTTTTGAGCATGTCCGCAGCAAATATGACCGGATCTATACCACCCATTTGGATGGCGATGCCGTCTCTCTTTATGACATTGATCTTACGCAACGAATAGCCCTTGTATTCGGCAATGAGCATTCCGGGGTCAGTGAGGAGATCAGGGCTTTGTCAGACGGCAATTTTATCATTCCCCAGGTGGGCATCATCAAATCATTGAACATTTCTGTGGCCTGCGCCGTGAGCCTTTATGAGGCGTTCCGGCAGAAGAGCCTTGCGGGGCAATACCGGCAACGCGGTCTGGGGCCTGTGTTATATGATCAGCTGTTAAAAGAATGGAGCAGGGGTCAGCTGACGGACCCGGAGAAGTAAAACCCGATGGGCAAGCTCCGGCCACCAGGCTGAAAATTAATCTTTCGCGGCTCTTTCCGCCGCAATAGCCTTCAAATGATGAATGCTTACATTTAGTTCATAACCAATGAGTAGTATCAGTGAATTAAAGTAAATCATGAGCATAAGGATCATAACTGTTCCAATGGAGCCGTATACTTTATTGTAGGTGGCGAAATTGTTCACCCAGTAGGAGAAACCCACCGTAACGAGGATGGTCAGCAGGGTGGCCAGGAAGGTGCCGGGGGAGAAGAGTTTCCATCGTTTATGTACGGCGGGGCCATATTTATAGATAAAGGCGATGGCGAAGTAGAACAGGGGAATGATCACCACCCATCGGACGGTCCTGAAGACCCAGAGACGGGCAGATCGGTTATTGATATGCAGCCATTTGAGCAGGTTGCGCAGCAGCTCCGCCTGGGTGACGAGGATAATGACGGACCCTATCACCATGAAGAGGACGAGGGTGGTCAGCTTGATGGCCATCCAGCGTGTCTCCAGGGCATTGCGGCGGGTGTTATAAATGAGCGATTTGTTAAAGGAGCGCATGATGCCGATCATGGCATTGGAGGAATAGAAGAGGGCCAGCAGGAATCCGAAAGAAAGCAGTCCTACCCTGGGTTTGTTCAGGAAGTCTTCGAGGAACTGGCTGACCAATGTGTAAGTATTCTGATTGGGTGTAATGTCTTTTGTAATGAGCAGCAATTGGTGTTTGATCTGTTGGGCGACGGGCATATAGGGGACGAGCGTACAGATAAAGATGGTGGCTGCGGGGATGGCCGTCAGGAAGCTAAAAGCGATGGAGCGGGCCCTGTCGTTGAGCCCTACTTTCCGTACCTGGCCCGTAAAGAAAACAATGACCTGGTATAAAGGAGTTCCCTGGAACCCGGGCAGGATGATCTTTTTGCTTTTAGATTCCATCCAGCGAAAGGGGCGGCTATCATATAATTTTCTTTCGAGCTTTAGCATGTAACGGGTTACTGGGGTGATCTGTTATTTCTTCTTTTGCAGGGAATCCCTGATCGCTATCTGTTCATCGAGGGCCCTGCGGTATTCATTGGCATATTGCAGGTGCTCTTTGAACGTGGCGGCAAAGTTGGAATAGCCTGACAGGTCCGGTTTAGCTGCAAAATAAAGATAATCTGTTTGGGGCGCTTCCAGCACGGCCGTAAGGGTTTGTGGCGAAGGGGTACAGATGGGACCCGGAGGCAGACCGGTATGGAGGTATGTATTATAAGGCGAAGCTGTTTTTAAATATTTGTCATAAATACGTTTCAGCTCAAAGTCCCTCATGGCGAACTTAACCGTGGGATCGGCCCCGAGCTTCATGCCTTTCGCCATCCTGTTGAGGTAAACGCTGGCGATCTTGCCTTTGTCGGCCTGGGCATTGGTCTCTTCTTCCACGATGGATGCAAGTATATAAGCCTGTACGGGGGTAAGACCTTTTGCCTGTGCCTGCTGGACCCGTTGGGATGTCCACCACTCTTTTGAGTAGGCATACATTTTTTTTAGCACGGCGGAGGGGGTGGTATTCCAGAAATAAGTGTAGGTATTTGGAAAGAGCAGTGTGAGCCAGGTGTTGGAATCGACTCCGAAGGCAGCGAGCGAGTCGTTATTTTCTGTGAACTGGAAGAAAGCGGCGCTGTCGCATTCCAGCTTTCTGCCGACCATAGATGCCAGCCCTTCCCGGGTACGGACCTTTGCGACGGTAAAGCGGACGGGTGTTTGTTTTCCGTTGTGCAGCATACGAATGATGCTCAGTAGTCCCTGGCCCTTCCGGATCTCGTATTTCCCGGCTTTTACATTTTGCCGGTAGTCCATCCAGCCTGCTACGCGATCAAAGAAAAAAGGGCTTTTTACTACCGTATCTTTTTCCAGCAGCTCCAGCACCTGGTCATAGCTCATACCCGTATGGATATAGAGGGTGTATTGTGGATTACTGAAGGCGGTAGCCGGCCCCAGGAGGCGCCAGGCGGCGAAGCATAAAAAGAGTATCAGCACGGACGTTACTATAAGGAAGATTCGTCTCATAGGTATATGATGATTGGTGGCACCAAAGTATACAAAAAACCCTGCCATTTTAAATGACAGGGTTGAAATTATTTTTAAGAAAGACTAATTATTATTTAGCGGGGGGGACCTGTTGCTGGGTGGTAGTAGCATTAACCGCACCAGGTACACGCTGTTCAGCAGTGGCTTTGTGCACGAAAGCGACAGAGAACAGGCAGAGGATGCCTACTACTGCTGCCAGGACCCAGGTGCCTTTTTCCAATACATCGGTGGTTTGTTTAACCCCCATCAGCTGATTGCTGAAGCCGCCCACATTACCTGCGAGGCCACCGCCTTTGGGGTTTTGGACCAGTATGATCAATCCAAGGAACACACAAGCTACAATGATCAAAAGCACAAAGAAAAGCGTCATATCAATTTATTTTTAATTGTTCAATCTTTGTTGCAAAATAAGCGCTTTTATCAGGTTCTAACAAACTTAATTTGCGGTACATATCTACGGCTTTTTCCCGCATTCCCTGTTTGGCCAGCACTTCCGCCATGGTTTCTGTCACCACTTCTTTGCCCTCGATGGAATGGGCGGCAATAGCCTGCACCTGGTGTTCGGCGGCGATGTCCGGGATGATCTCCCTGTTCTTTTGCGGCAGTTTCCGCATTGTTTTCAGCCAGTCGGTGAAGCTTTTCATTTGTTTTCCCAGGCGGTCAACCGGATTTTCGTCCAGTGTCAGCTTGATGCCCTGGGAGGCGAAATAGTCGACGGTATGATAGGGCTCAAAAATGGGAGCCGTTGATAAATTGGGCGCTATGACAGGCGGTGGTATTTCGGCAGGGGTTGACTGGGGAGCTGCAGCCTGGGGGATTTCCACGGGGGGGGGGTATAAAAGCTTCTTCGGGTGTTATGACAGGTTCTTCTACCGGTGTTCCTTCTTCTATACGCGGCTCTTCCAGTATAAACGCGGGCTCTTCGTCGTGTATGGGGGTTTCTCCTGTAATAGCGGGTGTCGTTTCTGCTGCAGGCGCCGACTCTTCTGCCTGTTCCAGCGCCATAGCGACCAGGGCTATGGAAGGGGGCTCCGGCTCTGCGAGAACCTCCGCCTTTTCACCGGCTGTTTCCTGTTGTGCAAGGGCCTCGCGATGGCCTCGCATTTCTGCAATGCTTTGGAGCAGCAGATCAGCGGCGGAGGCGACGGCGGGGGACTCAGGAAGGGGGGCTTCGGGCGTTTCCCATACCGGTGCGGGTTCTTCGTCGTGTATAGGGGTGGATGGGGTTGGATCCTCCGCCGGTGTTTCGTAGACTGGCGGCGGGGGTTCGTAAGCCGGTTCGGGCGCTGTGTAAACTTCGGCCTGTAGCAATAACCATTGCAGCCAGAAAGGATTATTAAAATATAAGTTTGTCTTAAGGGTCTCTTCGGTGAAATGACCGTCATTCTCTGCGTGGAGCTTACTGGAAAGCAGGTAACGTCCTATGCCGAAGGAAGGATGTTCCTTCACCAACTCTTCGAGTTTTACACGGGGGACTTCTTCCAGCGTATCCACCCGGAATAAATGCTTAATGATATGCTGCATGGGAAGGGTCATTTATTATTCTTTCTACCAGTTGGAGAAAAGCTTGTTAAAAATTTCATCGGTCATGTTACTTACGATGGTTGGCAACAATTGCGATTCTGCGTCCTGGATGCTCAGCGTGGCGGCAAAGTCAAAGTTCCTTGTTACGTCCGCCTCGAAATCTGCAGGCGCTACCTTTTTACCTGTAGGATCGAGATGATTTTTAAAAATGATATGTACGGTGACATTCAGCCGGTTACTGGAAGCCTGCTGATTGGAGATACCGGAAGTGGTATAGTTGTAATCCGTAATGCTGCCGCTGACATCATAATCAGCGTCACTGGTCTGTCGCTGGGCCAGTTTGGAGGCTTGCTGGTTTATCTTCTGTCTCAGCTTATCATTAAGCTGAGGGGCCAGTTGTGGGTTAACCAGTCTTGCCCTGTTCTCGATATAGGCGATATGGATGCTCTTCACCTGTGGTGGAATAGAGACGTCCTTAAAGGAATAGATCTTACAGGAGGGCAGCGAGAGACCGATGGCAAGCGCCATGCTTATCCAGACCCCTGTTTTCAGGAGACCGGGGGGGCGACGATGGTAAAATTTATTCAGCGATGTCATATTCTTTTAATTTCCTGTATAAGGTCCTTTCGCTGATGCCCAGGTCTGAAGCGGCATCTTTGCGTTTTCCCCTGTGTTTTTTTAGCGCTTTTACGATCAGCTCTTTTTCCTTGTCCATGATATTGAGCGACTCTTCCACCTCTTCATGGTGATGGATATCCTCATGATTGTTATTGTGCAGCACCACCGGCTGTGCTGTATTGGTGAGCGCGGAGGACTGGAAGTTCTCTGCTGGTTTCAGCTCTTTCAGGTCATTTATAAAACCGGAATGCTGGGATGCCGCAATGGAGGGGTTTTGTACTATCTCCAGGAACATTTTCTTCAGCTCCGTCACGTCCTTTTTCATATCAAAAAAGAGCTTATACAATATCTCCCGTTCATTGGCAAAATCATGACTGCCATTGGACGATGTTCCGTTGGAGGGGACCACCATCGGGAGTCGGTTACCCTGCTCCGGAAGGAATCGTCTGAGCGCTGTAGCGGTCACCTGTTTGTCTTCCGATAGAACGGAGATCTGTTCCGCAATATTCTTTAATTCCCTAACATTCCCCGGCCATGCGTAGTTAATTAACAGATTTTTTGCCTCCTCATCCAGTTGTACGGGTGCGGTCTTATAGCGTTCCGCGAAGTCAACGGCAAATTTCCTGAATAAAAGAGGGATATCCTCTTTGCGATCCCGCAGGGAGGGTACCCTGATGGGGACGGTGCTTAGCCGGTAATAAAGGTCTTCCCTGAATTTTCCTTTTTCGGTAAGCTCCCGCAGATCTTTATTAGTAGCGGCGATCACGCGTACATCGGTCTTCTGGACTTTAGAAGATCCTACGCGGATATATTCTCCGGCTTCCAGCACTCTTAGCAGGCGTGCCTGGGTACCCAGGGGCATTTCCCCGATCTCGTCGAGGAAAATGGTCCCGCCGCTGACCGTTTCAAAATATCCTTTACGGAAGTCGACTGCTCCTGTAAAGGATCCTTTTTCGTGGCCAAAAAGCTCCGAGTCGATGGTGCCTTCCGGGATAGCGCCGCAGTTGACGGCTATAAAAGGATTGTGTTTACGGCCTGAGAGGGCGTGGATGATCTGGGAAAAGGCTTCTTTTCCCGCTCCGCTCTCTCCGGATATTAATACGGTGAGATCAGTACCCGCCACCTGTATGGCCACCTGTAACGCGAAGTTCAGCGCCGGCGAGTTACCTATCAGACCGAAACGATTTTTAATTGACTGAATTTCCATTTGATTCTATATTGCTGTTCCTATCAATGTCGCCCCTGTGCAGCCATCCACTCTCACCCAGGCATAATCGCCTTTTTGATGGGAGCCTGCTTTGGGGAATATCACCATTTTATTCTGACTGTTGCGTCCTTTCCAATCGGCCTTGCTCTTTTTAGAATCTCCTTCAATGAGCACCTTAAAGGTTTTTCCGATGTCCTTCTTATTACCTTCCAGGGATAATTTATTTTGCAGGCGGACAACTTCATCCAGCCTTCTTTTTTTTACTTCTTCCGGTATGTCATCCTGGTAGCGGCGTGCGGCCAGTGTACCGGGTCTTTCACTATAAAAGAACATATAGCTCATGTCATAGTGTGCATATCGCATCATTTCCAGGGTGTCCTGGTGATCTTCTTCCGTCTCTGTGCAGAATCCGGTAATAATATCCGTGCTGAGGCCGCAATCCGGCATGATCTCAAGGATCCTGTTCACCCTGGCCATATACCATTCACGGGTATAGGTACGGTTCATCAGCTGTAATATACGTGTGCTGCCGCTTTGTACAGGCAAATGGATGTATTTGCAAATATTTTCATACTGGCTCATGGTGAAGAGCACTTCGTCCGTAATATCCTTTGGGTGTGAAGTGGAAAAGCGTACTCTCAGCAACGGGTTGACAAGCGCCACTTTTTCGAGTAGTTTTGCAAATGTGACGATCTCGTCGGCAGACTCGTCCATCCAATAGTAGCTGTCCACATTCTGCCCCAGCAGTGTGACTTCCCTATAGCCCTTATTAAAAAGATCTGTACATTCCCTGACGATGGACCCTGCATCACGGCTTCTTTCCCTGCCCCTGGTAAAGGGCACAACACAAAAGGAGCACATATTGTTGCAGCCCCGCATAATGCTGACAAAACCCGTCACGCCATTGCCATCCAGCCGGACGGGGGATATGTCAGCGTAGGTCTCGTCCCGGCTTAGCAATACATTGACGGCGCGCTGGCCTGATCCTGCCTCTTCGATCAGCCCGGGAAGGGTCCGGTAGGCATCCGGTCCTACGACCATATCCACCAGCTTTTCTTCTTCCAGGAATTTGCCTTTCAGTCTTTCAGCCATACAGCCCAGTACGCCGATGAGCATTCCTGGCCGGCTTTCTTTTACCTGACGGAAAACATGAAGCCTGTTTCGCACTGTTTGCTCAGCCTTTTCCCTGATGGAGCAGGTATTCAACAGGACGAGGTCCGCCTCTTCATAATTGCGGGTGGCCCCGAACCCCTTATCTTTTAAAATGGACGCAACTATCTCACTATCAGCGAAATTCATTGCACAGCCGTAGCTTTCAATATAAAACTTCTTCTGGTACTCGCGGACGTCTTCCAGGGCAGGAGCGTAGGCTTCTCCCTGGCGGTCTTCCTCATGTATCCGGGTGCTAAGGGATTCTGACATTCCGATGAATATATTTTTAGGCCACAAAGATACGAGAAAAGGAAGTTACAATGACAAGTTGGCAGCTATCAAAAAAGGTTGTCTCCATTGCTCTGGAGACAACCTTTTATATACGGGGGCAGGAGTGTCTATTTTTCTACGAATAAATTATCAGCCAGCTGCTGATTAAAATGCTTGATGGGGTTTCCATTGATGTTATGATAAACGGCGCTGATAAAGACGGTTTTGGCTGCGCTGACGATGACCAGTATGGAGAATAGGGTAAGGAAGAAAAGGACGACGCCTGCGATGGGATTTATGAACCAGCTCACCATAAAGCTGACAAAGGCGGCGCCGATGATGAAGACGAATTGTACGAGGCCGAAGCTGAAGGAGGCGGAGAGGCTTTCTCCCCATTTTTCTTTCATAAGGGAGGAAGAGCGTTTGAATGCATCGAGGGGCCCCAGATCTTCATAGGCTATCACCGGTATAACAAAAAAGGTGGCTGTGCTCCATACGATCCCTATCAGGGCGATGATGAATTTGCCGATGCGCCCCAGGTTATCCTGCAGCATACGCAGCAGCGTACCTACCGTAGCGGCGAATGCTGCCCATGCGAAAATATGACCGATCCGGCTCATGCTGAACTGCAGCCCTTTCCGGATGGTTACTTCCTCTCCACTAAAATAAAGGTGCGTACAATGGACCAGGGCAGTATTAAAAAAGACAATAATAAAATAGTTTACCAGGTAATACAGGAATACGAAAACATAATTGAGGACACTATTGGTATCCGTATCACGCAGATTACCCAGATCCCAGCCTGCGGCGGAAAGAAGGACGAGGAAAAATGAAATGATCACGAGGAGCATGGATATACCTGATAAAATGGGGAACAAGATCAGCTGACGGTTCTCTTTCAGCACGGTGAAACTATTCATTGCGAGATTCCAGCCATTAGAAAGACGGGTGAAAAAATTCATATGATCAATTTGTTTGTGAGGAATAAAGGACTGCATTAAAAATAACACAAATAGCCGGTTCCTGCAATCCAGTATTTTTTGTACATATAAAATGACTATTATGATGTATAAAGAGGTCAGGAAGTGGAATGTAATATAGTGAAAAGGATGTTTTTAGCGTTGTGTAAAAACTTATAACTTTTTGCGAAATAGTGTCTTTAAAACTTGAAATACTCTTTATTAAGTGATAATTTTATATCATCTGATTTCTGATCTCTTCGCATCGCCACCATTGAGAATTAATCTCGGTTTTTCTACGCAATCACCAGCATAGTTGGTCAACTATGGTCGGGTTAAAAGCTGTTTTTTGTAAAACCATAATACATGATAACCATTTCCCTTATCAGATCCTTGTTCGCATTGTCGAACGGTTTCTCTTTTCATTCGTACAAAAGTGTTTTTGCCAGAAGCCATTTGTTCTATATGAAAGAATAACGTTCCATCTCAACCCAGGTCTCTTAACCCCCTGTACCGTTAAGTATCAAATACTTTACCTGATTATGAAATACCTTAATAACCCCTCTTACCCAATAAGCTATTATGAACCAATTGCTAAGTTGCGAAGTCCGGATCGGCGCGTGCCATCTGGACCCGGAGCAGGTTTCGAAAATCGAAAAAGTCCTTAAAGAATTCCTGTCTTTGAAACAGCCGTTTTTAAGACCGGGGTATACTTTAAGACAGATGGCTGATGAGCTCCGCATACCTTTACACCATTTGTCGGCATTTATCAATCAGCGTCACGGGATGCGGTTTAACGACTTTATCAACGAATATCGCGTTAATCATTTTAAGGACATGATCATTAATGAAGAATGGCGGCTGAAGAAGCTGGAGGCTATAGCCGAAGAGTCTGGTTTTAATAATAGAAATACATTCACTGCTGCGTTTAAAAAGCTGACAGGTCAATATCCTTCCGAGTATATCAGGAATATAAGAAGCAATTTCCCTGCATAATCTCCGGATCATTAAAAAGTGGTTGGTAAAATTCAAGAAGAGGCATGAGAATGCCTCTTCTTGAATTTAGTGGAACCCTCCCAAAAAGAAAGGAGATGTATGGAAATACATCTCCTAAATCTAAACCCTTTTCGAAAACAATAATATTACCTTATGCAAATGTAGTATCCGGTTGACGAGGCCCCAATTTATGAGCGGCCCTTATTGCTAACCATTATAATTTTAAACAATCTTTTATTCCATGCAGCTAAACAGGGAGCAAGAAGAAAGAATAGACCATCTGCTCAATGACTTTCTCTTGACGAAAGAGCCTTTTCTACAACATCGCTACAGCTTAAAACAAATGGCGGAGGACATTGGTGTGCCGTTGCACCATTTGTCTGCTTTTATAAATCAGCGGTATGGAATGCATTTTAATGATTTTATTAACAGGTACAGAGTAGAACGTTGTATAAAAAAGATCATAGGCGAAGAATGGAGGTATAAAAAACTGGGCGTTATAGGAGGAGAGTCCGGGTTTAACAACAGAAGCACCTTCATCACTGCATTTAAAAAGGTGACGGGACTGAAACCTTCCAGCTTTCTGCGAAGTCTTATCCATGGCTTATAGAAAAGACGTTTTCTGTTTTGCAAAATCTTATAACTCCTTGCAGATATGTCGTTCGATCATGCAAGAAAAGAAAAACCTGTTTGTAATTTTATCTTGTTGAAATCATTGCATGGAAAACCACTTTTTGATTCAAAAATCCTGTGAGAATATGGCGATCGAACCACCTCCCTTCAGTCATGTCGGGAGGTGCTTTTTCATATTTAAACAGACAATATGCACACCAGGGAAGAATTATCGGAAGATGTTCCAAAAAAAATGCTGCAGGAATTGTATAAGCTGCTGGCTTATTACCGCTGGCTTATTTTTTCAGGCAGCGTGGTAGGTGGAGGCTTATGTCTGCAGGCCCTGCTTTTTGCCGGCAGTGAGTGGCTTCGGGTGGGAATTGGCTGGTTCGGGCTGAGCCTGCTGGCTGCGTCCGGATGGATCTATATATATGCATATAAAGGAGCCCGGCGGGAGACCGCATTTTTTGAACGACTGTTGGATATCCGAAGACAGAAGATCAGCAATAGCCCGCACAAGTATTATCGGTACATCGGCAGGCTCGCCGGGAACTTATACTTTCTGTTCTTTATAAACGGTCTTTTAATATCCCTGCTTATTGCGGTCAGCCTGGAGGATAAGTATGAAAATAGTTTTTTTAAAGCCTTGTCCAGAAAAGTACTGGACACGCATGCAAATAACGAGGACGCTCTTTTAATGAATGCAGTGGACATTTGTCATAATGTATTGCGATCAAGATCGGCGGTTTTTGGTGATGAGATGGAGCCCAGCCTCATAGATCGATACATTCATCCTTTAAGCACAGATCTGATCACGGCCAACGGTTCCTGCGGAAGCTATTCTTTTGTGCTGGGAAGATTATTGCAGGTGATGGGTTATCCTGTCAGACTTGTGCAGATGAAAGTAGGACAGCGTTATGGCGGGCATATTGTGCTGGAAGCCCGGTCCTCACATGGATGGGTGGCGCTGGACGCCTTATACGATCTTTATTTTATCAAACCGGATGGTCACCTGGCCTCCTTTGACGATGTTGCCCGCGACTGGCATTATTACTCGTTGCAAACACCAAAAGATTATGATCCGCAGTACCGGTATGAAGGTGTAAGGTACACCAACTGGGACAAGATACCTTTTATACTGCCTTCTTTGAGAACCTTCCTTGGCTTACTTATGGATAGAAAACATTTAGATCATTTTTCTCTTCGCACCTATTTTCTAAGAAAGTACCTTTTTCTTAAATACATTTTATTTATATTGGTGCTGCTGGTATCTTCCGCCATCATTTTTAAGATCGCTCCCGGGCGGAAAACGATATTCCGCCCTTTCCCACTGTATAATTACTGTTGACGGTGATACGGTAAATGCCTCCGCTAAAAAGTTTTCTCCAATCGCGTTTTTTTTATTAAATAATTTTGCAGTCGCGCTTGACGATGGTTCAGGGTCGAAGGATCCCTGCTGCTATTTA
>Ga0206922_1177_pt1 | contig 14278 bp, 15 predicted proteins | sample Alteio_BWOrgHeat_63_FD_152976 | JGI IMG/M metagenome (GOLD analysis project Ga0206922, IMG submission 152976) | Enriched cells from forest soil in Barre Woods Harvard Forest LTER site, Petersham, Massachusetts, United States -... | ecosystem: Environmental > Terrestrial > Soil > Temperate forest >... | reverse complement strand
TGTGCTACCTATAATGTAACCACCAAGAGCCTTGTGGAACAATTTGCCGGCAGTAATCAGGAAAAAAAAGGGTATTTTTCTGCCAATGTAAATGGGAATAATTTAACATCGGTTAAGGTTGTTGATAATAAAGGGCAGGAAAAAATCATAGATGTTTCTAACCGTACGCAAATAAGGGTAACCAAGGTTGATAGTTCCAGGACGACTTTTTATTTTAATACACTTTTATTAAATGACAGCGACCTGGTTGGCAGCAAAACGCATTTTTTTAACGCACAAATAAAACCAATAAAAATTGCCGATATATTAAAAATTGAAATTTTACCTTAGTTTTTTAAGTTGAAGTTATAAGAGAGCTTCAGTTCTATTAAGAGTAAGGTCAATTTTTTAACCCTATTCGAGTCTCATAGAAAGGGTTTTGCAGCGATGGCATGCCCGCCCGGATGACTGGTCGGACGGAGACTCTGCGGCATATTTAGCACTACAGCTTTATAGAAAACAAATGCCGCCTTTAAAATTCCCTCCTCCATCCCCTAATGTCTCATAAGTCCCCTGTGCTATCCTTAGAGTTAGCTTTGCGCTCTAAGGATTTCTCAATAAAAGCCAGACTCAGTCTGGAACTTGTAAAACTATAGCCGAGTATTTAAAAAAACTATATTGTATCCTAAAGCCCGTCATGAAAGAAGATGGATATAAAATAAGAGATCAGCATGCTGTTCATTTTATCACCTGTGCTATCCTTAGAGTTAGCTTTGCGCTCTAAGGATTTCTCAATAAAAGCCAGACTCAGTCTGGAACTTGTAAAACTATAGCCGAGTATTTAAAAAAGCTATATTGTATCCTAAAGCCCGTCATGAAAGAAGATGGATATAAAATAAGAGATCAGTATGCTGTACATTTTATAACATTTGCGACAGTACAATGGGTAGATGTATTCAGCAGGCGCTGCTATGTAGAAGCCGTTTTAGAAAGCCTGCAGTATTGTATTAAAGAAAAAGGACTTAAACTACATGCATGGTGTATTATGAGCAACCACCTCCATTTAATTATAAGTGCAGAAAAAGGCAACCTTTCTGCTATAATAAGGGATTTTAAAAAATTCACTTCGCAAACGATCCTGGGCCAAATTGAAAACAACAAAGAAGAGAGCAGGCGCAACTGGATGCTTTGGATATTTAAGCAGGCAGGCTCTAAAAACAACAGGAATGATAATTACCAGTTTTGGCAGCAGGATAACCAGCCTGTCCAATTAGATATACCAGAATTTACCTTAACAAAACTAAACTACATCCACTATAACCCTGTCAAGGCCGGGCTTGTTGAAAAAGCTGAGGATTATTTACTTAGCAGTGCACGTGATTACAACGGTGGCAAGGGCCTATTGCCAATAGAGCACCTGACGGCTGCCTATACATTAAAGCAATGAATATTTATTGAGTTTTTGTACCCTGAATTCCAGACGGAGTCTGGCTTTCATTATAAATCCAAAGAGCGCTACGCTAACTCTTAGGATAGCAAAGGAAAATAATTGGGCATCTTTCATAAGCAAGCATAGTGATTCCAAAATATTACATGTAAATGTGGATGTAAATTCTATAACACACAACAACACCATAAGTAAATGAAATATTTAATTATCCTAAGTTGCACTATAATATTTCTTAATTCTTGTTCGAGTTCTAAAAAATTAAATAGAATTATTGAAGAACCAGGTTATTTATTATCCATTCGAAATAATTTTTATTACATACCAAATACGAACATTAAGAATATCGACAGTTTAAACGGAATGACAGTATATTCTTTATATGAAATAAGAGACAACATTCTTAATGAATCAATCAATCAACGTCTGAAAAAAAAATCAATTGTTTTACTTGAAGAAACCGATCCCCCTAATATTCGAGTCATAGATACTCTGTATTACGGATACGTTACGTTGTATTATAAAAAAGATAAACTTTTAATTTCCAGGGATGCCACACCATCCAAAATTGAATACGATTACTTGGACTCAACAAGAATGTCATTTATTATCAAAGAAAAATATCCTGCGAATGTTTATTTTATGACCCTTAAAAGCGACTCTATAATTATTCCTTTTTAAATTAACCTTATCCAAAGGTTCTCATAACAAAAGTTTTGCAGCGTTGGCCCGCACAGACTCCTTCCATCCCAACGGCCCATAAGCCCCTTCTATCCCCACCACTTGGCCTCATTGCCGCTCTCAAACAATAACATCTATACATAAAAAAACTGTGAAGGTTTTACCTCCACAGTCCCAAATGAAAAATGATAGCCCACTACTTATTCCTTCATCATCCTAACGGTTTGATGATCCTTTAAGCTAATTGCCTGTATAGTATAGATCCCCTGCGCAAGATTTGCTGTTTCAAGCGTTACCAGGTTTACACCCGCAAACACTTGTGTTTCTTTTGCCAGTACTACCCTGCCAAGATTGTCAATAACACGTATCACTGTTTTGTCATCTTTAGCTACAGTGTATATCACCACAGCCTGCTGGTGTACGGGGTTAAATTGTAACCTCAGCGAATTTACCAGGCTCTCCTGTGTTATTTTATATACTTCCAAAATTGCCCCCGCGTGCGGGCTGTAAGTAATTGCATATTCGTTGTCCAAGCTCCAGGCGCCATTAGCATCTTTGCTTCTTATACCTATAATATGGCCCCCGGTGGAAAGGCCTGTAAGGGTAACCGGGAAAGAGATAGCGCTAAGGTCCTGTCCCGGTACAATAGTAACGGGGGTAGCCTGCCCATAGCCGGGGTCAGCATCTACATAATACTCAACATTTGTAATATTTGGCTGCGGTACAGATGCAGTATATTTATTTAAAAACACCCAGTGGTTATCAAGGCTCCATGCACCTAGGGAGTCCTGGCTTCTCACCCCTATAATATGTACTCCCTGCGAAAGCGGGGCCATATTAATATTAATTGCGAGGTTGCTTAAACTGGTAGCCGGTACAATCGAAAGCGCAGTTGCATTGCCATAACCAGGGTCGGTATCAACAAAATACTCTACCCGGGTTATCTTAGGTAATACTGCTGCTTTTCCCCCATGGTAGGGCTTTAAGAATATCCATTTATTGTCAAGGCTCCAGGCGCCGTTTGCATCCAGGCTTCTTAAACCCACAACGTGCACTCCTGCACTAAGCGGTGCTAAATTAATGTTTAAAGCCAGGTTGCTAAGATCATTCCCCGGCACAATAGATAAGGGTATCCCGTTTCCGTAACCGGGGTCGGCATCAATATAATATTCTACGCCGGTAATATTCGGTAAAGGGGCTGCTCCGCTGCCTGAATAGGGATTTACAAAAACCCATTTATTGTCTAAGCTCCATGCTCCGGTAGTGTCCTGGCTTCTTACGCCTACCAAATGCAACCCTTTTGTAAGGGGCGTCATATCAATATTAATCGGAAGGTTGCTCAAATTGGTACCCCGCACTACAGGTAAAGCAGTAGCATTGCCATAGCCAGGATCAGTATCAATATAATATTCTACCCGGTTTATTTTTGGTACAACAGCCATTTTGCCGGCTGCGTATGCCTTTAAAAAAAGCCACTTGTTGTCTATACTCCACGCGCCGTTTACATCTTTGCTTCTTACACCTACAATATGCACCCCGTTTGCAAGCGCACTAAAATTAACATTAAAAGATGCATTGCTAATATCGTTTGACGGTACAATCGTTACTGTGGTGCCATGGCCGTAGCCGGGGTCTGCATCAACATAATATTCCACCCGTGTAATGTTCGGCTGCGCAATAAGGGTAAACGAAAAACATACAAGCGTTAAAAGTATAGCTGCATGCTTTATCAATCCCTTACCCCGGTGCAGTTTTAATGCAGGTAATTGCAGCATTATATAATTAAAATTGTTATTCATGATCAAGTATTTAAGCGCCTTTATTTAGTTTAATTATATAAAGGCAGGTGGTGTAATTAATTATTCCCCCTTGTGCTTACATTAATCGTGATGGTAGTGCCGGTAGGGTTGTTGCCCTGTAGTGAGCTAAGCTTGTATATAGTTGGGATAGACGGGATAACGCTTAGTTTGTAGGGAGCAGTGCCGCCATACATGCCAATAGGTTTACTGCCTGAGCCCACTGTTAAGGCAGGGCTGCCTGCACCCAATTTATAGCGGGCATCGGGGCTTGATGTAGCGATAGCAGGAAATGCCGCAAAAATAGAAGAGGCATTTGCTATAGGCGTTATTACATTGCCTGTGCCCGTACCCCAGTTTATAGGAATAGCGGTTTCTAACGCCATATTGTAATTAAAAATAGAATTGCTGCCATTGCTAAACGTAAAATAATTGTAATTGCTGGCAACCGTGGTACCTGCACTGTTTACAAAAATATTGTTTTGAAGCAGGTAAGCCCCTAAACCCAGTTCAATCGAAGTGTTCTGTGACATAGTGGAAGCTCCTCCATTAGCTCCTCCCGCATTTTGGGTGTTGTCGAACGCCCATACATTATAGCCTATATTACCGCTGTATGTATTGCCAGGCGGCGTACTAAAAGCGTACATAAAATTGTTGCTTACATTCATATTTGTTATGTTGCTTCCGTTAATACCGCCGCTACTTACCCAAACCCAATAATTGTCTAATATCTGCAGGTTTGAATAGGTAGCCAGTGAGTTAGCCAGCACAACAGTTAAATTCCAGTTGCGGCATATCGTAATATTACTCGCCCCAACATAATAGGTGCCCCCGTAAAAGCCTGAGATTAATGACCCGTCGCTGCCGGCGGCAAAAACTACGCTGTTTACAGTGGCTATTCCCGTAGCAGCCTGCAAACTGGCATTGCCCGGTGGGGTTGTGGTAGGGTCAAGATAATCGCCAACGCTAAAAATAATTAGTTTTTTGGTTATTGTTTGTGTAATGTTCACAATGCCGGGGAACACTAAAATAGTATCTCCGGGACTTGCAGCGGTGTAAGCCAGCGCAAAAGTGGAATAATCCTGGCCAGCGATATAAGGCCCAAAAAAACCAACGCGGCGTATAGTGGCATTGGCAAATACAGTTATCATAACTGCAACAGTGGAAAGGAGTAGAAACTTTTTCATTTTTTTTTTTGTTATTTTGATATTTAATGAGTGATCTTTTATTTAAAAGGCATTGGTAACATTAATATTGAATATTGGTTTTGGCTTACGGTGTATAACACCATAACCTATATACTTCTAATACTCTTATTTGAGGCTAAACTTAAGTACCGGGAATGCAAACCGGCACGGGGATTAAGATAAAGCAGCGAATAATGGCACAAAAATTAAACAGGGTACGTTTGAATATATCTTTTACATATGCAAATATGAAAATCAATTGCCACCTGTACAATACCGAAAATGGGGGAGAGTTTGAAGAAAGAAAAAATAATCTCTTTCAGGTGTGATATTGTTTTTTGCCATCATTTCAATATATCAGTCAGGAGCACTTTAGGGAAACGAAATATTTGAATTTCTTCACAGGGTAAGTTCAATTGTGCTTAAAGAAAACGATCACATGCCCACTAATTTTATATAGCTTATAAACAGGATTGTATGTCGTGTAACGATCTATATGGAACTTTCTGATATATAAATCTATCTTTATTACCTTCAATGCCACAGAGTGCCCGTCCGAACGGTCAATAATGAGAATAGTGATCGCATTATTTATTTTTGCCATAAAAACTACCTATCTTAGATTTACGGTTGCCAATCTTATTTCCGTAAGTGTTCTGCCCTGCTGAAAATAAGGTCAATAAGCCGATAATATTTGCCATAATTAATTTATGGCGTGTAATCCTAATATTTGCATGCTATGAGTAATACTACCTTAAAGAAAACGCTTCTAAGGGTCTTCTCATTTCCCGGTAATTCTATACAACAAAGGCTGCCTTTTTTAATTTTCATTCTTTTGCTTATAGTTATTGTAGCCTTTAGCTCTGTATCTTATGTAGGCGTAAAAAAGGCATCCCTTTCCGTGGGCCGGGTACGGCTTACAACCCTTACCGGCCAGTTAAGCGCTATTTTTCAGCAATCTTTCATTAGCCTTACCGATTCAGCGCAAAAAACAGCAGGGCAGGAAGCAATAAAAAAATATTTACGGTCCGGAGATGAAGTATCCCGCCGCGAAGCGCTCGAAATTCTGCAAAAATTACCCGTTCAGGATAACTTGTATATGCTTACACAGTTGTTGGATTCTCAAAAGCATACAGTGCTTAGTACGGGCAAAGATGGCTTTCAAATACATGTAAATAACGATTCTGTTATCCCTCCTCCATCTGTAAAAAAACAGTTTGCAGGCATAGGTAAAATATTTTTTGAAAGAGATTCTATGTTTTACCCTGTGATCGCGCCCGTTACTGACAACAACAAAACAACAGGGTACATTGTAAGATGGAGGCTGCTGAGGTCAACAAAAAAAGGAGTTGAACAATTTTCGCAGCTCCTCGGCGCCAACGGAACGCTATATTTTGGAAATGATGATGGCCAGTTTTGGACAGACCTTGTAAAGCCGGTTTCAAAGCCACCTGTTGAGATGAGCAAGCTCCTAAACATGGCTGAATACTCACGCAGGCAAGGCGACCCTTTGATCGCTTCTGCAAAGCCATTGCCAAATTCGCGCTGGTTGGTTTTAGTGGAGTTTTCCAAAACTGCGTTTCTTGAAGCATCAAATCTTTTTCTGCGGTGGGTTATTATTATCGGGTTTATATTGGTAGCGGCGGGTAGTGTAGGTGCATGGTTAATGAGCCGCAATATTACCACCCCGCTTAAAAAACTTACTGATGCTGCAGAAACTATAGCAGGCGGTGACTATTCTTTGCTTGTTGATATTGACAGAAAGGATGAATTGGGTAAGCTTGCCGAAGCATTTAATATTATGGCCATACAGGTACGCAATGCCCAATATGACCTTGAGAAAAAAGTAAAAGACCGCACAGTTGAACTTGAAACTGCCAACAAGGAACTGGAAACTTTTTCTTATTCTGTCTCGCACGACCTGCACGCACCGCTTCGTATTATTGACGGTTACGTTTCAATGCTTGCTGAAAAAGCGTCTGTAAGGCTGCATGCGGAAGACACACGGCTATTGGAAAATATACAAAACAGGACAAGAAAGATGAGGAAATTAATAGATGACCTGTTAAACCTTTCCTATCTTGGCAGAAAGCAGCTTGCATTGGAACTTGTTGATATGGATGCAATGGTTAAAGTAGTAGTGCATGAACAGCGCATGCTTGGCGAAAAACAGTTTGAAATTAAATATGGCATCCTGGAACCTGCTGTTTGTGACAGCGCCCTTATAAGACAGGTTTGGAGCAATCTTATATCAAATGCGATAAAATATTCGGGAAAGAAAAAAGACGCTTGTATTGAAATTGGCTCTTATAAAAACGACAGTGAGATAGTATATTTTGCAAAAGATAATGGCGCCGGCTTCGACATGCAATACGCCGCAAAGCTTTTTGGTGTGTTTGAACGGCTGCACGGTGAACAGGAATTTGAAGGCACCGGCATAGGGCTTTCGCTTGTGCAGCGTGTTATTAACAGGCACGGTGGCAGGGTATGGGCGGAAGGCGAAGTGGACAAAGGCGCCACATTTTATTTCAGCTTACCTGCTGAATAAACGTTTCTGTTTTAAAATTAATCCTTTGCTTTGATGCTGATACTTTTTAAATGATAAAAAAACTCCTTGTTTTTTGTTTGCCGGTTTTGGCTATATCAGTGTTCTCTGCTGAGATATTTGCCACAAGAGGTAAGCCCGCGAAAAATTTTACCGATAGTATAAAATGCCGCCAGGTATTAGTTGTAGTTACTGACGGCTGGAGTAGTGTGCAGGGCGAACTGCATTATTTTACAAAACACAAACGTACCTGGAAAGAAGAATTCTCAAATGAAGTGGTGGTAGGAAAAACAGGCTTGGGTATAGGCGATGGCCTGGTTGATCTTTCGATTAAAGGCGCACCAATAAAAAAGGAAGGCGATTTAAGATCGCCGGCAGGCATATTTAAAATAGGAACGGCATTTGGATACGCTGACCCATCCGAAGCAGAATGGATAAAGAATGCTTATGTAAAAGCTTCTGATGCGCTGTTGTGTGTAGATGATGTACATTCTGTTTATTACAACAGGCTGGTGAAAAGTGATACAGGCAATGCAGACTGGAAGAGTTTTGAGTACATGCACCGGAAAGATAATTATTATAAATGGGGTTTATTTGTAGAGCATAATTCCGGTAACATTGTGCCTGGCGATGGCTCCTGCATTTTTTTGCATATATGGGAAAACAGGAACGAAGGCACCATAGGCTGCACAGCCATGCAGGAAAAAGACATTTTGAACTTACTGCGCTCCATTGACAGTACCCAACATCCTATATTAGTGCAGTTGCCTAAAAATGAGTATTTGAAAATAAGGGGGCGATACGGGCTTCCTGCAATTAACTAACTTTTCATTGTTGTAAGATCAACACTAAAGGTAGACCAGCTTTGAATAAACTTGAACCTGCTTTGAACAGCACGTTTTTTATTTTCACCTCATCTTCATAGCCACAATTTACAAACAACCAAAAAATGTGGTATGAATAAATGTAGCTTTTTATTGTCTGTCTTAGTAAGTGCAGCAAGCACAATAACATTCGCACAAAAAAGTTTTTGGAATAGCCCGGCAGCATATCTTGGCCAAAAACCTCCCGGGAATACTCCTGTAAAATTTGCGCCCGGTATAATAAACGATTCGCCATTCTTTTCTATGGACAGGTGTGCTTTTTCTGCAGATGGCAAAGAATTTTATTATGTAAGGAATAACACTTGGTTTAGCGGGAAGGAATCCTCAATAAGGGTTTGTACATATGACGGCGCAAAGTGGACGGGGCCTGCTGAACTGACACAGCATTACTACGCGCCTGTATTTTCAATGGATAGCAACACACTATATATTATTGGCGGCGGCGCGGGCGTTGTATTGCAAATGCACAGGCAAGGCACAGGCTGGAGCCAACCGGAAACTTATATAAAAAGGCACTATGGCCTGTACGATTTTATGCCCACCAAAAGCGGCAACATTTATGCTGCCAGCAATATTAACGGCCCCATAAATGATTTTACCTGTTATGATATTTGTGTAATGGCTGCATCAGCAACCGATACTTTTATCAGAACGCTTGGCAAGCCGCTAAACACACCTGGCTTTGATGGCGATTTTTTTGTAGCGCCGGATGAATCGTATATTGTTATCAGCGCGAAAGAGCACCCCGACTATGAGTGCGAATTGTATATAAGCTACCATAAAAAAGATAACAACTGGACAAACCCCAAAAGCCTTGGCCCTGAAATAAATAATGGGCTGGCCCACCGCTGGGGCGAATATGTAACCCCGGATGGCAAGTACCTTATTTACAGTTACGGGCATGGCCCGCAGGATTGTGCACTTTACTGGGTTAGGTTTGATAACCTTTTAGAAAACTTAAAACACACCAATTTTGATCCCTATGTTAAAGACAGCATTCCACCCCAATCAGCAACAGCAGGCAAGCACTTTATATTGCAAATACCATCGGGCACTTTTGTGGACGATGATGGCAATAATACCCTTGCATATTCTGCAACATTAAGTAACGGCGATCCGCTGCCTGCATGGTTAACCTTTAATGCTGGTAAAAAAATAATTTCAGGTAGGCCAAACGCCGCGGGAACGTACAATATTACTATTACCGCTACTGATACAGCAAAAGCAACAGCTACCAGTACATTTAAGTTAACAGTTACCGGTCCGTAAAATTTCATGAAGCAGCTTCGCACACAGAAAAATTAAATATGTATCCCTTATTTTTTATCTTGTAGAAGAAAACTGTTTGCAACTGCAGAAAAAATGGATACGCTTACTCATATTGCACTCGGCGCATGTATTGGCGAAGCTTTTTTTGAAAAAGGTTTTGGCAAAAGGGCGATGCTTTGGGGTGCTTTGGCCCAGAGCATTCCCGATATTGATTTTATTGCAGCATCCTGGTTAAATACACCGGAAAGTTTGCTCGCCCACCGTGGCTTTACACATTCCATTTTATTTGCCCTGCTTATTACGCCGGTGTTTGCGCTGACTGCTGATAAGGTACACCGGCCGCATAATATTGCCTTCCGCAAATGGATATTGTTTTTTGCAACAGAAGTTTTTAGTCATTTGTTTATTGATGGGTTTAATAATTACGGTGTAGGGTGGCTGGAACCCTTTAGCCACCTGCGTTTTTCTTTTAATGCCATTTATATTGCAGACCCACTGTTTTCTGTGTGGCCGGGTATTGCCTGTTGTATGCTGTTTATACTAAGCCGCTGGAGTGCCAAAAGAAAATTCTGGTGGAAGTTTGGCGTTATCCTTCCATTCATATATCTCGGTTATTGCACTATCAATAAAATAACCATCAATAATGATGTAAAAAATATCTTTGCCGCACAAAATATTCCGCATGAAAGATATTTCACCACCCCCGCGCCATTGCAAAATTGGTTATGGTATGTAGTTGCCGGCAACGACAGTGGTTATTATGTTGGCTACCGGTCTTTGTTTGACAGTAAAAAACAAATGGATTTTCAATATTTCCCCCGCAATGATTCATTGTTAAAGCCTGTTGAGGCTAGTGAAGGCCTGCAAAAGCTCATTCGGTTTTCGCAGCAATTTTATACGGTTGAAAAATGGAATGATACATTGGTGTTTAACGACCTGCGTTTTGGCCAAATAATTGGCTGGCAAAACCCGAATGAAAAATTTGTATTTCATTATTACCTGCAGCAACCCGAAGCTAATAAGCTGGTAGTACAAAGGGGCAGGTTTGCTAAATGGGATTGGAGTGTAGTAAAGGCCTTATGGAAACGGATAAAAGGAAATTGAGTTTATTACTTTTGTTTTCTTTTTAGCACCCAGTATAAGCCCTTTACATCTGTTTCCCATTTGGGCAATATCAAAACAAGAGCGATCTCTTCTGCAAGGTCTATAGCAGTTAAAATGGCTGTTACGTAAAAAGCTATATATGGAGGCTGATCAACAAAGAAAAACAGGATCAGAAAAATGCCTTGCGATAGGGCAGCAACTTTAGCGGTATACGTATGAAAGCTGCTTATTTTATGGTAACGGATAAAGGCAAAGCCGGTTTGTGTGATATATAACGCCACCAATATAATGATGGGGACCATTTCATGCTTTATAAATTCCGGTTTAAATACAACAATACCGACTATTGCTGCAACAATAGTAAGATCGTCTGAAATGGAATCAAGCTTTGAGCCGAGGACGCTGAACACTTTATACTTTCGGGCGAGAAAACCATCAATGGCATCGGTGAAAAAGCTGACAGGCAGCATCCATTTAAAAATGTCAGGCCGGTGAAAAATGATCAATAAAAGCAATACCGGCGCGGCTGCCAGGCGATACAGCGTTATGCCATTTACTACATAATAACTTTGCTTATGCATACCGGGATAAACGATTGTAGGAAAAGAAAGTTCATTAAATATATTTTTATATTCAAATTTATTTTCACGGCGAAATGCAATATGTTTGATGAATATCATATTGCTTCCTGAACAAAGCCATCGTAAAAAACGTATGACATATATAGTTTCTAACCGATAAATTGAATTATGTCAGCAATTCCGGCGCCAAAGGGATATACGGCCAATAAAGTTAAGCTGGTTAAAAGTGGTAAGGATTATTTTGATACCCTGTTATCCATTATTAACCGGGCGCAGCATGTTATACACGTGCAGGTATATATTTATAATGCTGATAAAACGGGCAATCTTATAGCGGATGCTTTAAAAGCCGCCGCAGCCAGAAAGGTAAAAGTATATGTACTGGCGGATGGGTATGGTTCAAATTCTTTACCCGCATCATTTAGTAATAACCTTAAAGAAGCAGGTATTAATTTCCGGTTTTTTGGCCCCTTTTTCAGGAATAAACATTTTTATCTTGGCAGGCGGCTGCATCAAAAAGTGGTGGTTGCAGATTCGCAATATGCACTTGTTGGGGGTATTAATATCAGCGACCGCTATAATGATATGCCGGGGCAACCTGCATGGTTTGATTTTGCACTGTATATTGAAGGCCCTGTTGCGGAAGAGCTTTGCCGCCTTTGCCATAAAACATGGCAAGGCTTTGCTACAGGTTTACGCATCCCGCCTTGTATGCAATATTCAGAGCCCGGTGTACAAAAACCTTTATCAGATGCATTTGTGAGAATGAGGCGCAACGACTGGGTGAATAATAAACGACAAATTACCGCCACCTATTTTGAGATGCTTTCAAAAGCTACATCGCGCATCACCTTATTGTGCAGCTATTTTGTGCCTGGCAATAAGTTTAGAAGAAGGCTGAAAAAAGCGGTGAAAAAGGGAGTAAAGATCACAGTGATACTGCAGCGGTCATCAGATTCAAAACTTGCAAAAAATGCTGAGCGTTACTGGTACGATTGGCTGCTGCGAAACAATATTGAAATTTATGAGTACAAAGAAAATGTACTGCATGGCAAAGTAGCCGTTTGCGACAGTGAGTGGCTAACAATAGGATCGTACAATGTAAACAACATCAGTGCTTATGCCAGTATTGAATTAAACCTTGATGTGCGGGATCAACACTTTGCAACATCAGTTGAACATAGTTTTGAAGAGGTTATAAAAAATAATTGCACCAGGATAACCAAAGATGATTTTGCGTATGCTACCAATAATCTTAAATATTTGGCCATGTGGCTATCGTATCAAATTTACCGCCTGCTGTTTTACCTGTTTACTTTCTATTTTAAACAGGAAAGAAATTAGCGTATTGGGAATAGTACAGCCCCATCGGGGCGACATCTTAGTAGCAGCAAGCCAAAGATGAATATTATCAATTAGCCCCATCGGCGCGACATCTTAGTAGCAGCAAGCCAAAGATGAATAATATCAATTAACCCCATCGGGGCGACATGTTAGTAGCAGCAAGCCAAAGATGAATATTATCAATAAGCTCCATCGGGGCGACAGGTTAGTAGCAGCAAGCCAGAGATGAATATTATCAATAAGCCCCATCGGGGCGAAATCTTAGTAGTAGCAAGCCAAAGATGAATATTATCAATAAGCTCCATCGGAGCGACATCTTAGTAGCAGCAAGTCAAAGATGAATATTATCAATAAGCTCCATCGGAGCGACATGTTAGTAGCAGCAAGCCAAACATGTAAATTATTTTTAGATACCCGCCGCGTCGGAGCTACCCCATTGTTAAAATTTTAAACATCCTGAATGCATTACATTTTTATTTACATTCGGTTTTTATTTAATGTATCTCTCTTAAAATATTGCCATGGAAAAAAATATTCAACGCAGAAGCTTTATTAAAAACACTTCTCTTGCTGTTGCAGGCATCGGGCTTACTGCTTTAAAATTCCCCGCATTCGGGCGTAGTTTTTCTCCCAACGATAAAACAATTATTGGCGTAATGGGCACCAATGGCAGGGGGCTTGAGCATATAAGGGCGCTTGTTAAAATACCTAACCTTGAGATCGCTTATATATGCGATGTGGAAGATAACGCACGTGCAAAAGGTTTAAACCTTGTTGAGAAGCTTACAGGCAAAAGGCCGCAAGCTGTGCATGATTTCAGAAAGATATTAGATAATAAAGACCTTGATGCTATAACCATTGCCACACCAGATCATTGGCATACTCCCGCAGCTATATTGGCTTGTGCAGCAGGCAAACATGTGTATGTAGAAAAGCCCTGCGGGCATAACCCCGAAGAAGGCGAGATGCTTATACGCGCGGCACGCAAATACAACAGGCATGTGCAAATGGGCAATCAGCGCCGGTCAATGCCCAACCTTATGAGCGCCATGCAGCAAGTACACGACGGCGCTATAGGCAACGCTTATTTTGCAAATGGTTGGTATGCTAATAACCGCAAGCCGATTGGCACCGGTAAAGTAATACCTGTTCCGTCAAATCTCGATTGGGAGCTTTGGCAAGGCCCCGCACCGCGTGAAGATTACCGCGACAACCTGGTGCATTATAACTGGCATTGGTTCTGGAATTGGGGCACCGGTGAGGCCTGCAACAATGGTACGCATGAAATAGATTGTATGCGCTGGGCGCTGGGTGTTGATTTCCCTACCAGGGTACTTTCCGGTGGCGGAAGATATACAGCCAACGATGATTGGCAAACGCCCGATACCCAGGCCATTACTTTCGAATTTGGTAAGAAAAAAAGCATTTTGTGGGAGGGGAGAAGCTGTAACAATTACCCGG
>Ga0206922_1176_pt1 | contig 14330 bp, 11 predicted proteins | sample Alteio_BWOrgHeat_63_FD_152976 | JGI IMG/M metagenome (GOLD analysis project Ga0206922, IMG submission 152976) | Enriched cells from forest soil in Barre Woods Harvard Forest LTER site, Petersham, Massachusetts, United States -... | ecosystem: Environmental > Terrestrial > Soil > Temperate forest >... | reverse complement strand
AAGCGGGCGCAGAGAGTGCGGATGACCGAGGTGTGGTCAACCGGGCAAGTGGGATGGAAGACGGTGCCGGCCGGGATGCGCGGCGAAACCAGGACCGCAGGAACGCGGACGCCGAACTGGGTAAAGCCGAAGTTCTCTTCTGAGATTTCAAAGCCCGGCGGAATGGCGGCAGGCGGAAAACGGTGATCAAAGAAGCCGCCGTGTTCGTCGTAGGTGATGACGAGGAGCGTGTTTTCCCAATTCTTGGGATGGCTGACAGCCGCGTAGACCTGCTGGATAAGGTCTTCGCCCCAACGAATGTCGCGGGCGGGGTGCTGGTCATTCGGATTCCATTTTTTGCCGTCGTTGGCGATGATCTCGGGTTCGATGAAGGAGTAGTTCGGCAGGTTTCCATTCTTCGCATCGTCCACAAATTCGCCGAAGGTATGACGCGGAAACTCGGTTGGCGAGATGGGAGGGTGCAGCTCGTAGACCAGCGCCGGAAAGCCGTTTGGACCGCCGTGACTGTGGTAAATCTTGGCGCTCAGCTTGTGTTCTCTCATTAGGTTGAAGATGGTTGGGGCGTGTTTCTTTGACCACTTCGTGACCTTGCCGTCTTTATCCACGTTTGAGACGAAGCCGTTGGAGGTGCCGGCGTGGAGGAAGGAGCGATTGGGAAAGGTGGGTCCCGGGACGGAAGCGTGCCAGTTGTCGCAGACGGCGAATTGATGCGCGAGGGTGCACAGGACGCGCGCATCGGCGAAAGGTCCGGCGCCGCTGGCGGTGTGTTTGGTAGGACTGAAGCCGGCCATTGGCTCGGCCATCTCGGCCTCAGTAATCGTGTGGTCGGGATGGGCGGCATTTAACGCCGCATTGCGGCTGAGAATGAAGCCATCCATTTTGGTTGAGGCTAGAGGCAGGGCTCCATTGATCTGGAGCTTCACGCTGTCGAAGCTATGATCGATGTCGAATTTGACGGGGGTAGCGAAACCGGTGGTGCGATGGGCGTTGATCGCGGTCGGCGGCAGGTCCGGCATGGGGATGCCGAGGATGGAATTGAACATGTCGTCGGAGACGCCGTCGAACACCTGGTTGCGAGGGATGATGTGGTATGGGTCGGGGTTGTCGTGGTGATAGAGGCGTCCAAGCATGTGGTCGAAGGAGCGGTTTTCCAGCATGAGGACGACGAGATGATTAAACAGAGGGGGCATGCTTTCCTCCGGGGGGAACCTGATTCTCGCGACACGCGATTCGGCGCGCGACACGAAAGCCAGTATCGTACTGCATCAATTCTCTGTCTACAGATTTGGGATGGGCAGCGCTGAAATCAATAACCGGGAATGACGGGCACGATCGGGGGTACTCCTGCGTAATCCTTTGGATTGGGGCCGTAGATGTTTGGTCCGGGTTGGCTGTCCTGACAGACGAAGACGAGAAGAATGATTCCGCCGACGACGGGAATGAAGCTGATGAAGAACCACCAGCCGCTTTTGCCAATATCGTGAAGACGACGGACAAGAACGGCGAGGCCCGGAATCAAGACAGCAAAGCTGTAGAGCATGTATGGAATAAATGCGATAACGGCTACGGAAGAATAGTTCGAGTTGCTGAGCAGCATCATTGCTGCCATGGAGAGTGCACAAAGCAAAATCGCAACGAGCGCGTTGAACAGCACGAAATACCAATACTCCTTGCGTCGCGCACGACCGTCGAACTGAGCGTACCTCTTCAACACCAAAAGATACCAATCCATCAGGGTTTCTCCCCGTCATCGATAGAATTTGAAGCACTCAATCGTTACGGATGTTTGCTAGTCGGGATTGTAGTCCTGCCAGATGCGGAGATAGAACACAAAAATCGAAGCCAAAGAGATGAGGCTAATGCGAGTAGCGCTGCTCGCCCGCAGGGATGGCGACGGCGAGGCGGTTGATGTATGGCGGCAACGGGCAGGTGGCATACGGAGTGTAGGCGCAGGGCGGGTTATAGAGGCGATTGAAGTCGAGCACCAGCGAGCCGGCCTGATCGAGGCCGTGATCGGGGAAGCCAGTGTAGAGGAAGCGGGCGGACTCGTAGGTGGTGGTGTGGCTGGTGGCGTCGCGCAGGATGAAGAAGAGCTCCTTTGCATTAGGGTCTTCGAGGACCGGTTCGAGCTGAATGGTTTTGCTGTTGAGTGTGAACTCGGCAAGTCCGGGGGCTGGCAAATTGAGCGTGGTGCCGATGATGGTGGGAATCTTTTCGATGTGCGGGGGGGTGAATGGAATCCACTTGGCGGTGATTCGATATTGCGGATTTACCGGATACCAGTGAAGGCCGCGAAAGGCTGTGCGAGATGGGGATTGCGCGTCTTTGATACGCAGGGCGAATCGGTCGCCGCGATGCAGGACGACGAGGGTCAGGTTTTCAGTGGAGAGGATGGACGGCTTGCTGTCGTCGGATTGAAGTTGGGCCTCTTGCGCCGGGTGTCCATCGAGGGCGAGAGATTTTGGGAAGCCGTCGGTGGGTGTGATCAGGCGGAGCTGGCTGCCCTGAACGTCGATGACGCAGAGGTGATCGGGAGCGTGGGCCTTAAGGCGAATGGTGTTGTCGGCGGCGAGGCCTACAGAGTTTTGGCCGGGCTTGAGCCACTCGAGGCCAACGAGGGTGAGCCAGCCGTCCGGAGCGGAGAGCTGCTGGGCACGCTGGGCCCTCCAATCGAGCTCGGCGCGGGTTTCGCTGTCATTGGCCTTGTTGGGAGCCGCGCTGTGGGCGGAAGGGGAGGTAAGTGCGAGGACGACGGGCAGGACCAGTGCGATGAGGAGGGCCCATTTTCGTTGGGCAACGCGGAGCGCGCTTGAGACTTTGTGCATGATTCTCAAGATATCGCACCCGACTGCGACCCAATTATTTCGCCTGCGTTGACGCGTCGGTGTCATTGCACCGGCGGGGCCAAGGGGGTATAAGATTGGGGGACCATGCAAACTGAGTGTCGAACAGGAAAGGGGCTGTCGTGACCGCCGGTGCCCGGCAGAAGGACGACATCATTTCTTTGGGCTACTCAGGAGCATCATCAGGCGCGGGACGAAACAAGATACTTGGCAGTGGCGAGATGGCCGATCTGACGCGGGCCTTCGACTGGAGCCGCACGCCTGTCGGTCCCGTCGAGGAATGGCCGGAAGCACTGCTGATCACGGTGAACATGCTGCTTGCCTCGCGGCATCCGATGTTCCTGTGGTGGGGCGATGAACTGATTCAGTTCTATAACGACGCTTACAGGCCCAGTATCCGCGAGGACAAGCACCCGAGTGGCCTTGGTCAAGCGGGCAGGGATTGCTGGCCAGAGATATGGCACATCATCGGCCCGCAGATTGATGCGGTAATGACTCGCCGTGAGTCGACCTGGCATGAGAATCAGCTGGTTCCCATCTATCGCAATGGCAAGCTGGAAGACGTCTATTGGACTTATGGGTACAGCCCCGTGTGCAGCTCGACGGGCGAGATCTGCGGCACGCTTGTCGTCTGTACAGAAACCACCGATAGCGTATTAGCGAAGCGCCAGTCTCAGCAGGATCGGGAGCGGCTGGCGGATCTCTTCCAGCAAGCGCCGGCCTTTTTTGCCGTACTTAGCGGCTCGGAGCACCGATTCGAGATGGTCAACAGGCCTTACCAGGAGCTCATTGGCCAGAGGGCAGTGGTGGGAAAAACAGTCCAGGAGGCCGTGCCGGAGGCGGAGGCCCAGGGTTTCATCGCTCTGCTGGATGGCGTCTATCGAACAGGCGAAGCTTTTGTAGGACGCGGCACTCCGATCAAACTGGCGAGGGGCGTTTCTCAGGCTCTCGAAATGCGTTATCTGGACTTTGTGTATCAGCCGCGGCGCGAGGCGGATGGGAGTACCTCCGGCGTCATCGTGCTTGGCGTAGATGTGACGGAGAGCAAGCGGGCTGAGCAGGTTTTGCTGGTTTCGGAAAAGCTGAATGCGGTGGGACGGTTAGCAAGCTCGATTGCACATGAGATCAACAATCCGCTGGAGGCGTTGACGAACCTGATCTATCTGTCACAGCATGCAGAGGCTTTGGAAGATGCGCAGCGGTACCTGGCACGCGCCGAAGACGAATTGCGGAGGGTCTCAGCGATCACCAGCCAGACGCTGCGGTTTTACAGGCAATCGACCAGGCCAAAGCCGGTGATGGCTGCGGAGCTAATCGACAGCACGTTGTCTCTCTATCAGGGGAGGCTTGCTAATCTGCAGGTGAAGGTGGAAAGGCGCGATCGAACGACCCGTCTATTTACTTGTCTGGATGGCGAGATACGGCAGGTTTTGAGCAACTTGGTCAGCAATGCTATCGATGCCGTGAATCCTGCGGGTGGACGTCTGCTGATACGGAGCAGAGACGCTGTTGAGTGGAAGACGGGACGGCAGGGGGTGGTTTTGACGGTGGCCGATACGGGGCTAGGGATGTCGGAGTCAACTCTGTCGCGGATTTTTGAGCCCTTCTTTACTACAAAGGAGGTCGGCGGGACCGGGCTGGGTCTGTGGATCAGCAAGGAGATTGTCGATCGGCACGAAGGCACTCTGAGAGTGAGATCGCGGCGAACTTCGTGCAATTCTGGAACTGTATTTGCGCTTTTTCTTCCCTGCGAACCAGATCGTCATGCCGGCAAAGATGCGCAGCGACCTGACAGCGCCGCAGATGTTATCTACCTTGACACTAGTACCGAAGCTACCTAGAATAAAGAGGGCTCTTGGGTCTATTTTTTCCGATAAGTGCAACATAAACAGTGAGTTACCGGGAAGGGATCGCTAAATGATCGAGTTTCGCGTCAGTCCGCGAGAGCGGCTGGTGCTTACGGCCATCATTGAGATTTACATTGCGACCGGCGAACCGGTTTCTTCTCAGGCGGTTGCCCGTTATTTTGAAAACAGGGAAGGGCTTAGTTCGGCGACGATCCGCAATGTGATGGCGGCGCTGGACGAGAGCGGTCTTCTCGATCAGCCGCATACGTCTGCAGGACGCGTGCCGACACCGTTGGCGTTTCGCTACCATGTTTCGCAGTTGCAGCAGGCGTCCCTCGGGGGTGGGAACCCGTCCTCGGTGGGCCAGCTGAGCGAACAACGCCGGGAGCAGATCGACGACAGTTTTACAGGTGTGACTTCGGCGCAGCAATATCTGGAGCGGACCTCACATGTGCTCGCGGAGATTTCGAGCGGGCTCGGTGTGGCGGTGGCTGGTTCGGCGGTGCAGCAGATTCTGGAACATATTCATTTTTCGCGCCTTACCGTGGGTCGGGTCTTGGCCGTGATGGTTACCCGGGCCGGTACCGTGCATGATCGCGTGCTCACGATGGATCGCGAGCTGAGTTACGACGACCTGGAGATGGCTTCGCGCTATCTGAATGAGAATTTTCGAGGTTGGCCGCTGGAGCGAATTCGCGCGGAGGTAGCGCGGCGGATTGAAGCCGAGCAGGCGGAATATCAAAAGCGCCTGGAGGCACTACAGGATTTGTGCCGGAGTGGCGCGCTGGCTGCTGGCGGCGCGGGACCGGTGATCTATGTCGAAGGCGTGGCTAATCTGCTGGCCGGGGAACTGGATCGCGAGAAATTGCGTCAGTTGCTGGTAGCTCTTGAAGCGAAACAGCGGCTGGTCGAGTTGCTGAATGCTTACGTGGACGCACGGCAGAGAGAAGTCTGCGTTGTAGTAGGGCTGGATGAGGCGATGCCCGCGATGCAGAACCTGGTGCTGGTTGGCGCTCCGGCGCGCATGGGGCTGGACAGCACGGGAACGGTCGCTTTGATTGCTCCGACACGCATGCAATATCAGGAGATGATGCAGGCCGTGAGTTACATTGCCCGGTTGTCTGACCGCGTACTGGACTCACCTCCGCAATAGTGAGTAAGAAAACGGCAGCATGCATCGAATACACAGGGTTTGGCAGCGCATTTGGCCTGCGTTCTAGGTCAAGTGAGCTATATATCTCTCCGAACGGGGACTTACAAATGGAGTGGCATGGCAGAGCGAAATAGTGAAAACGGGGTAACGCAGATTTCGGATTCCGATCTGTTGGAGGATGTAGTGCGCGATAGCAAGCGAATCCCGGTGCGCGGTGCGCGGCTGGCAGAAACGGAACAGAAGGCGGAAGAGTCACCGGCGGCCGAGGCTGCCGTGGCGGAAACGCCGAGTGCCGAAGCGTTTGCGGAGTTGACGGCGGAGCGCGATCAACTGCTGGACAGGCTGGCGCGGCTGCAGGCCGAGTTTGACAATGCGCGCAAGCGGCAGGAGCGCGAGAAGCAGGAGTTTCGCGACTACGCTACGGGCGCGGTCGTTGAGCAGTTTTTGCCGGTGGTGGATAACTTTTCGCTTGCGCTGAGCGCGAATGCCTCGGCGGAGCAGCTGCGGACGGGCGTGGAGTTGATTGTGAAGCAGATGGATGAGACGCTTCGCAATCTTCAGGTGCAGCCGGTCCCGACTGTGGGAGAGCAGTTTGACCCGCGCATCCACGAAGCGCTGGGCACTGTGGAACGGGATGATCTGCCGGATCAGTCAGTGGCAGAGGAGATTCGCCGCGGATACCGGATTCGCGAGCGTCTGCTGCGTCCCGCAATGGTGCGCGTAGTTTCCAATCCTAAACAAGAAGAAGCATAACTCGAAGAAGAATCGATACTATGGCAACTACCAGGAATACTGTGAGCAAAGCTGACTACTATGAGGTCCTGGGGGTCTCCCGGGACGCCAGTGAAGCCGATCTGAAGACTGCATATCGCAAGCTGGCGATGCAGTTCCATCCTGATCGCAACCCCGGCGATGCCGTGGCTGAGGAGCGGTTCAAGGAGGCCAGCGAGGCTTATGGCGTGCTTAGCGATGCCGACAAGCGGGCCGCTTATGACCGCTACGGACATGCCTCGACGAGCTCGGGATTTGGCGGCAGCCCGTTCGCCGATGCCGTTGATCTGGGCGATATCTTTGGCGATCTGTTTGGAGAGATGTTTGGCGGCGGACAGCGGCGCGGCAGCGGCAATCGTGTGCAGCGCGGCGAGGATCTGCGTTACGACATCACGATTGAGTTTGAAGATGCTGTGTTTGGCAAAGAGACGGAGATCAAGGTGCGGCGGCGCGAGAACTGCTCCGCCTGCCATGGTGCCGGTACGGCTTCGGGACGCGGGCCGGCAGTTTGCGCACAGTGCCAGGGGCGCGGACAGCTGCGGTATCAGCAGGGATTCTTCTCAGTGGCGAGGGCCTGCGGCAATTGCGGCGGATCAGGCACGGTGATTACAGACCCGTGCACGACTTGCCGGGGTGAGACCCGGGTGGTGCGTGAGTTCCAGATGAATGTGAAGGTGCCGGCGGGAGTGGAAGATGGTACCCGCATTCGCTACTCGGGCGAGGGAGAGTCTGGGCGCTTTGGCGGCCCGCGCGGCGATCTTTACGTGGTGCTGACGGTGCGTCCACATGATTTCTTTGAGCGCGATGGAAATGATCTGCACTGCGTGGTGCCGATCTCATTTCCGCAAGCGGCTCTGGGAGCGGAGATTCAGATTCCTTCGCTGGATGGGGAAGTGACGCTGAAGGTTCCTGAGGGAACGCAGAACGGGAAGCAGTTTCGCATTCGCAATGAGGGCGTTCCACACTTGAATGATCGTGGTCGGGGGGACCTCGTAATTGAGGTACTGATCCAGACGCCGAAGAAGCTTTCGCGAACGCAGCGCGAGCTGGTGCGGCAACTTGCGGACAGCATGGCTGTTGAGAACAAGCCGGCTTCACGAAATATGATCAGCAAGATGAAGGATCTGTTCAGTTAAAGGTCGGGATTAGGGAATACGAAAAGGGCCGGTGCTGAGATTACTCTCGGCGCCGGCTTTTTACTTTGGAATATGGTCGCTGTACCTTGGCCAGTTCTTGATGAGTTCTGCAATGACAGTGTGGCCTACCGTGTAGGCGGATTCGAGCGAGGGCAGGTAGGCGCTATACTGCCCGATGCGCTGCGCGGAAAGGCTCGTGGCAGCATCAACGCCCGGCCATTGCTGATCGTAGTTGCTGACAGTGCGCAGGACGAGGATGCGCTGCCAGTCAACTTTGCCGGCGTGGGCCAGCAGGCGCAGGGATTCCAATGTTCCCGTGTCTTCCATGGCCGTAGTGGCGAAGTGGCCTTTGCTTTCGGTGAAGTAGGTTATCCACTGATCGGCCCAGTCGTTAAGGAGCTTTCCGTGCCAGTAGGTGGATGAGGAGACTTCATCGCCGAGCAGCACCTGCGGAGGTTTGCGGGCGGAAGCCTGAGTGAAGCGGCTGCGCGAGTCTTTTAGCTTTTCGGTGTCGGCCAGCGGGATGTTTTTTGTCAGGGAATAGGCCCACTGAGTGAGCTCGGGATTGGTCTGGTAGAGCTGCCCGGGAAGCGGAGTGGTTGGCGTTTCATAGGGCTTCGATTTTCGGAGTGGCAGGTAGCCGGTGGACCAGCCGGGAGGAATCTCGCGTGGATCGATCTCGTAGGCGAGGTCGCCATCGACGACGTAGTTGGCCCACACTGCTGATCCCAGCGAGGCGCGGTCGGGGTTCGCTCCGGCGATTCCGGCGATGAGCCAGTAGGCGTGGGTGAGGTCGAAGCGAGGATCGAGGCCAAGGGCCATGATGGTCGCGGCGGCGTGGGCAGTACCCTGGCCGGTGACGATTGCCAGCTCGCCATCGGCATTGATGCGGGCATCGTGATATGCGGCCGGCACAGGGATGACGGTGTCGAGATGATCGCGCTCGACCCAGTATTGGAGCTCGCCGGGCATGTCTCCGGTATCAGCGCCCTGCTCAAACATAGCCACGATTACGACTTTGATGGGGATAGGTGCCGGCGTGGTCTGTGCTGTGAGGGGAAGGCCGGCTAAGACCGCTAGGCAATAAGGAAGAAAACGCATGGGTATAGCCGGATAGTACGGCATTCAAGCGCACTTCCGCACAAAAGAAAGACCGCCCGGAGCGAGCGGTCTTTGTCGGCTAAAGATGAATGACTTAGTTTGCAGTCGCGCTGCGTGCTTCAGCCTTTTGCGCAAGCACCTTCTGCGCGTTGATCTCAAGGGCCTGAGCTTCGGGCAGGTAGGTGAGAGCCTTCTGGATCATCGGGTCCCAGTCGGCGCGGGCGCGCAGGCCCTGCAACTGGCCGAATTGACTCGTGAGAATCTCGGACCTGATGTTGGTCTTGATCCACTCGATAGGGCCGGAGATATCTTCGTTGGTCCAGGGGATATTCTGGCTGGTCAGGTACTGCTTGAAGTCGTTGATGACGACATCGTCTACCTTGAAGTCCTTGTCGACGGTTCGATTGGCCAGGTAGTGCGCGGCGAAGTGGAAGAAGGAGTCGTGATAAAGGAGCGAATCCATGAACGGACTCGACTTGGGAGTCTCGATCTTCTCATCGGGAGTGATGCCGCCGCCGCCGTAGACGGTGCGTCCAGCGTCCGTCAGTTTTACTTCCTTGTTGGTATTGTCGGCAGGCAGCGCGTTTGCGTGGTTGTAATAGTCGAAGAGCGAAACACCGTTGTAATCGCGCTGAATCAGGCGGCCTGAAGGCGTGTAGTAGTGATAAGTCGTGAGGGCGAGGCCGGTGTTTTCGGAGAGGTTATAGACGGTCTGAACGAGACCTTTGCCGAAAGTGGTTTCACCGACGATCAGAGCGCGATCATGATCCTGCAGAGCGCCGGAGACGATTTCAGCTGCGGATGCGGTGTCGCGATTGACCAGAACTACAATCGGGAAGGTGTGGCCACCATTGCCGTGGGTCGCTGCGTAAACCTGATCGGGATAAGCGCGTCCACGCTGCGAGACGATGTTCTGGCCCTTGCTCAGAAGATGGTCGCAAACTTCAACCGCCTGGCTGAGCAGGCCACCCGGATTGCGGCGCATATCGAAGACGAGGCCCTTCAGGTCACCGAAGCCGTTAATGGCTTCTTCAACTTCGTGTGCAGTGGTCTGCTGGAAGTTAGTCAGGTGAATATAGCCCACACCCGGACGAATCTCATACTTGAGATCGACGGAGGGGTGCGGAATCTCGTCGCGGACCAGGTCGAAGCTGAGTGGCTTGCTCTGTCCCTCGCGAATTGTGGTCAACGTGACATGGGTGCCCTTGGGTCCTTTGAGGGCCTTGGCCACCTGCTCGGAGTTCATGCCTTCGGCGCTCTTCCCGTCAACCGAGGCGATGATGTCGCCGGGACGAATGCCGGCGCGATAGGACGGCGTTCCCTCATAAGGGGTGCGCACGTAAATCTTATTCTGCTGCTGCTGAATGACCATTCCTACGCCGTAGTAGCGGCCACGCTGTTCTTCCTGCATCTTAGCGTAGTCTTTGGGGTCGTGGAAAGTAGAGTGCGGATCGAGCACGCGCAGCATGCCCGGTATCGCGCCATCGTAGATGACCGTGTCGGCCTTCTCCCCGATGATCGGCTCGGCGTAGTTCTGCTCGACCAGAGCGTAGACATTGGTGAATGCCTTCAGGCTGTCACGGAACTGCGACTCGTCGGCGGCGGACTGAGCTCCGACCTTACCTTGAAGCAGGGTCCCAACCAGCGCGCAAACGCTGAAAAAGAAGACAAGAGAGAAAAGGGCCCGACGGGCGCGGGGAGTCATTGTACTGAGGACCTCCGGACGCTAGATGCCATTGCGTTTCCGGGTCGAGAGGTTCCGGGTCCGGAAAAGAGAGGCAATTCCGGGCTCGATGCGGGCCGCGGTCGTAGCAATCTTGAAGAAAAGTATAGCATCGCTGCAGTTGGACGCGCCGCGCGCCCGAACGGATAGCAGGGGCTGCGGACCGATTTTCGGAGAGGGCCGATTGCTTTTCGCCCGAGGCTTTCGGGACGGGTACAATTACGTCTAAGGAAGTGGCGGATTTCGTGTGCCGCTCCGATGCCTACTATGACCCTGCGACCTGATCGAATCTCTGCGTTTCACCGTGGCTCCATGCTGCTCTCCCCTATCCTGCTCGGCGCCTTGCTTGCCGCTGGCGCTCAAACGACGAAACCTCCGGCAAGTCCAGCACCGGGAAGCCCTTACGGTGGTGTGGTTGTCGAGGAGGCGGTCGCTCGTGTGAACGACGAGATCATCACCCGCTCCGATTACGACCGCGCGATGAAGGAGATGGACGACGAAGCCCGCCAGCGTGGAGCGAGCATGCAGCAAATCTCCGAAGGTCACAAGGATCTGCTGCGTAACCTCATCGACCAGCAACTCTGGCTTTCAAAGGGCAAGGAACTGGGGATCACGGGCGAGACGGAGATGGTGAAGCGGCTCGACGAGATTCGCAAGCAGTACCACCTTGAGAGCATGGAGGACCTGGAGAAGGCAGCGAAAGAACAGGGTGTTTCTTACGAGGACTTCAAGGCCAACATTCGCAATCAGATCATTACGCAGCAGGTTATGCGCGATGAGGTAGGCCGCCGGGTGCAGTTCACGCCGGGAGAAGTGCAACGATACTTTGAGGCTCACAAGGACGACTATGCTCAGCCGGAGAGCGTTCACCTGAGCGAGATTCTGGTCTCCACGGGAACAGGCGACGCAGGCACGGACGATCCTCAGAAACTGGCGACTGCGAAGGCCAAAGCGGAAGACACTGCGGCCAAGCTGAAGTCCGGTGCGGACTTTGATCAACTGGCCCGAAGCTCGAGTGACGGTCCGACGGCCGCCTAGGGTGGTGATCTGGGCAAGTTTGGCCGTGGCAGTCTCGCCAAAGTTCTGGAGGACAAGACTTTTGCCCTGAAGGCGGGCGAATACACAGAGCCGATTCGCACCAAGCAGGGCTACGTGATCCTGAAAGTTACGGAACACGTGCAGGGCGGAACACCGCAGTACAAGGACGTTGAGCCTCAGGTGGAAGAAGCCTTTTACATGAGCCGAATGGAACCGGCCATGCGCACCTATCTGGCCAAGATGCGTGAAGAGGCATACATCGAGATTCGCCCCGGCTATACCGACTCGGCGGCAACTCCGAACGAAATTAAGCCGACGATCAGCTATGCCGCCTACACTCCGCCTGCACCGAAGAAAAAGAAGAAGGTGCAACGGACGCGGTTCCGCGAGACAGAACACGGCTACCGAAATAAGTCGACCGCGGCGGCAGTAGTGCCGGTTTCGGCTGATACTACCCCCGCAAAGGCAGCGGCGCCGACGACCAACAATAAGAAGGTTGCCCCAGCCACGCCTACAACCATGAAGGCAGGCAAGAAGGAAAAGATCCGCTACGGCCAGGCGCCGCGCGAGACGCTCCCGAGCTCTGGCGAGACCAAGACTGAGGACGCGGGTGCATTACCCAAGACGGCCGAGAACAATGTGGCTCAGCAGGACGCTCCTGTAGAAGCCACGCCTGCGCCTGCGCAGAAGTCGCGCTACGCGGCGCGTTCGAAGCTACCTAAGGCTCCTAAAGCGAAGGGTCCGCAGCTGGATAGCTTTGCGCCCGCTCCTCCGGACGCGGCCGAGGTGGCGGACCGCCAGACGCAGTCCGCTCCGCTGGGAATGAACGGCGATGCCTCGAAGAAGAAGAAGAAAAAGCCGGAGGCTACCACGACCGAGAAGACTCGCATGCAGGACAGGCCGAAGGAGCCATCGACCGAAAAGCCGATCGAAATGACTCCCGCTGGGCCGGTGAAGGGTGCTCCGGCTCCTGCGGCTGCCCCTAATGCGGGAACGACGCAAGCGCCGGTTCCGTCCTCCGCCCCACAACAGACGCCGACCAGCCCCGATCCTCCATTATCGACAACTCCGACATCGGAGCCGCCGAAGTAGCGGGAAGCCGAAAGAAGCTGGGATCCGGCGCGGAAGATCGCGCCGGATTTACTGTTTGTGCGTGACGCAATTCGGTGCGTGAATGGCTGGGTTTTGGCGACAGGCTTAAATGCTGTAATCTGAGCCCTGCAATGAAAGAGATATACATAGCCGACTTGGCCCGCCTGGATGAGAACAAGCCCTTTGACAGCATCTATCTCGTGTTAAGTAAGCAGCACCGGACCACGCGCACGGCGAAGCCTTATATAAGCCTGATTCTCGGGGATAACAGCGGGCAGATTGAGGCGCGCGTTTGGGATCCGCTGGATACGCGCATCGCTCAGGACTTTGCCAAGGGCGATGTGGTCAAGGTGCGGGGATGTTCCTCGAAGTTCGAGGGAGTGCTGCAACTGAAGATTGACCAGCTGCGTAAGGCGGCTACGCATGAGTTTGACCGCAACGATCTGTTGCCGGCGACTACGTACGACATCGCTGAGCTTTGGGCGTGCCTGGAGCTGGCGGTGGCCAGCTTTACCGAACCTGACCTACAACGGCTTGTGGTTGCGATCCTTGCCGATCCGGTGGTGCATGGGGCTTTTGGCGAAGCGCCTGCTGCCAAGCAGCTTCACCATGCTTATCTCGGTGGCTTGCTGGAACACGTGGTCAGTCTGATTGGTCTGGTGGATCGTGTAGTGCCGCATTATCCGATGCTGATGCGGGATCTCGTGCTAACTGGGGTGATTCTGCACGATATCGGCAAGATCAGGGAACTGGCGTGGGCGACGGGATTTGAGTACACGCTGGAGGGACAGCTGCTTGGACATATTCAGATCGGAGCCGCGATGGCCGAGAAAGCCATGGATGCGCTGCCGGATTTTCCGCCCCGGTTGAAGACGCTGGTGCTGCATATGATCCTGAGCCATCACGGCAAGCTGGAGTTCGGATCGCCCAAGCTGCCCATGATTCCCGAGGCGCTGATGCTGAATTTTCTGGACGATATGGACGCGAAGATGCAGACTCTCGCCAGCGAATTCCAAAAAGCAGCCCGCTTGGGCAAAGGGCCCGGAGAGATGTCAGATCGGATTTGGGCGCTCGATCAGCGCACGATGCTGAACTCACGGGCGTGGCTTGAGGAAGAGATCAAGGGCTGACACAACGAATAAAACCGGCTAACATGGCAGGCAATGAGCTACTTCTTATTCAAGACTGAGCCCGAGGTTTACTCTTTCGACGATTTTCTCCGCGACCAGGAGACAGTCTGGGAGGGAGTGACGAATCCGACTGCGGTGATGCACCTGCGGCAGATGCCCAAGGGCACAAAGTGGATTTTCTACCACACTGGTGATGAGCGCACTGCGGTAGGCACTGGAACCGTCCTCAGCGTAGACGCCGGCGATCCCAAGGCGCCAATCGTCAAGGTTAAGGTAGGCAAGCGGCTCAAGACGCCAAAGACGCTGACGCAGATCAAGGCTGAGCCACTCTTTGCCCAGTCGCCGCTCGTGTTGATCGGACGCCTCTCCGTCGTGCCCCTCACCGAAGATCAGTGGTATTGGTTCGTCGACTGAGCGGAACCAAATCAGGGCATCTACCTGCTTACCCTGTCCGCTGGCACGAGGCCGTACCCGGCTCTACGGCCTTCCCGTTTTC